>Ga0255369_1100_pt1 | contig 14440 bp, 12 predicted proteins | sample ANMaggSeSYBR01C9_FD_182091 | JGI IMG/M metagenome (GOLD analysis project Ga0255369, IMG submission 182091) | Sediment cell enrichment communities from methane seep in Santa Monica Basin, California, United Staets - ANME aggregate JGI... | ecosystem: Environmental > Aquatic > Marine > Cold seeps >... | reverse complement strand
ATATAACCGACACTACCGCTATTAGGTCCGGTATATAAAAATACCTGTATCCTGACCTGATTTCCTTCCCGCTGCATTCAGCCAGGACCGGTCTATTTCCATCTCTGGATATATATTTTAATCTGCTTATGCATCCAGCGATCCATTGCCCGGAAGTACCGCTGTTTCCGCATATGGCTCCGCCTATGGTCCCTGGTATTCCAGCAAGAAAGGTAAGATCAAATCCGTGTCTCGCTGCTTTCATGGCAAGATTTGAAGTTCCCAGAGCGGCACCTGCTTCTATTTTTTTTTCCGGTTCCATATTTATACCCCCAAAAGATCTTCCCAGCTTTATCAGTACATGCTCCATCGGGCCGCCCTCAAAGACTACATTGGTGCCTCCGCCCAGTATAAGATATTTTATATTGCTTTTTTCGAGGACTTCTATGAGGGATAAAAGCTTTTCTGTGTCCTCCACAATGATAAGAGCCGCCGATCTTCCTCCTGCCCCGATCGAACACAGCTTTGAGGTATCGCAGTCAAAAACAACTTTTTTCAGGCCCAGTCCCCCGGCGATCCTTTTAATTTTTGAGAAGTTCATCAGTGACTCTCGTTATATCTCCGGCTCCCATTAATAATAATATATCCCCTGCCTTTAACTCCTGCTCGAGATATTCCGGTATATCTGCCAGTTTTGGTATATAGGCTATTTTATTCTCATAATCGTTTTCAATAATGGAGTCAATAAGCATCTTGCCGTTTATTCCCGGAACAGGCTGTTCTCCGGCCCCATATACATCTGTTATTATAAGAATATCACTGTTTCCAAAAGATCTGCTAAAATCTTCATTCAGGTGCGCAAGCCTGGAATACCGGTGAGGCTGAAACACTGCTACAATTCTTTTTCTGGCCTTAGCAGCCGAAGCAGCTTCCAGGGTCGCTTTTACTTCAGAAGGATGATGCGCATAATCATCAAAGACAAGAGCGCCGTTTTTTTCTCCTCTCTTTTCAAATCTTCTCTTTACGCCGGTAAAATTTTTAAGGATTCCGGCAGCCTTTTCAAGATCCAGTCCGAGTGCTGCACATACTCCGAATGCCGCGAGACTATTCTTAATATTATAAAGGCCGGGGACATTAAGCTGTACCATAATTTTTCTTGTCCCGTTTTCCTTTGCACCAAGTTCAAAACTGGATCCAAAATCATTATATTCTATATTATCAGCAGAAATATCATTATGGCCCGCGAGTCCAAAAGTTATGATATTAAGATCCTCTCTATCCGGAATACTATCAATATCTGTCTCATCGCCATTTATGATCAGCCATCCATTCTTTTTAGTATTAGACATGAATAGGCTGAAGCTTTTCTCTAATTCATCCATATCCTTGTAATAATCAAAATGGTCCTCTTCAATATTGGTTACAATGCTTATAAAAGGTTTGTATTTTAAAAAGGACCCATCGCTTTCACATGCTTCTGCTATGACATACTCGCTATTTCCATTTATTGCATTGGAACCCAGTTCATTCAGCTCGCCTCCGACAATGATAGTAGGATCCAGATCCAAGCCTCTGAGTACCATAGAGACCATAGAAGTCGTAGTAGTCTTCCCATGGGTCCCGGCTATTGCAATTCCTTTTCCTGTATTCAACATCCACGATAATATATCTGATCTGCTGTAGAGAGGTATTTTTTTTGACCGGGCTTCTTCTATCTCTGGATTATCGCCGGGAATCGCAGCAGAATAAATAACAGCATCGGACCCCTTTATGTTTTTCCGGTCATGTCCCATCAAGATATCCAATCCCTCGTTCTGGAGCAGTATGGTATATCTTGACCTCTTAATATCTGAACCCCTTACATTATATCCCATTCCCCTGAGTACGAGTGCTATGGCGCTCATCCCTGCACCGCCGATCCCGACCAAAAAATAATCTTTATATCCTGTGAGATCCTTGATTTTATCCAATATCATCCTCCAATAATCTAGTCGAGATCATTTGCTGGCTTTCCATTAGCGCTATAGCTGGCGATATACTTTTCATTTTATTATATATTTTCATATTATCTGCCTGTATCCTGTTTATATTCTCTGCAAGCAAGCCGGCGCTGAGCACGCTATCCTTTATTATTATTGATTTGCCCTGTTCTGCCAGGTAGCGTGCATTATAAGATTGATGGTCATCTATTGCAAATGGATATGGTATCAGGATCGAGGGTATGCCGGCAGCAGCTGTCTCAAATACAGTACTTGCCCCGGCCCTTGCGATCACAAGATCTGCGATCCTGTATATTTGCCCGATCTCATCAATATATGGCAGGACTTTGAAAATGATCCTATCACCGCTATTCTGACTTTTTTCCATTTCATTTTTAATATTATCATAAAATCTGGTTCCTGCTATAAGAAGGATCTGGATTTTATCATTATTTTTAAAAATCCTGCATAATCCCATAATGGCGTCATTTATCTTTTTTGCACCAAGGCTCCCTCCAAATGCAATAATAGTGAATCTATTTTCTACGAGACCCCATTTTTTATGATCCGGGGATACATCCCTGGAATTCTTTATGGACCCCCGTACAGGATTTCCGGAAAATACTATATTAGCATTTCTGCTTTTTAGAAAACTTTTTGTATCTTCAAAACTTATAAAGAAATATTTTGCCCTTCCGTAAAAAAGCCTATTGAGCCTGCCGGGGATATAGTTTTGCTCATGAAGGGCGAATGGGATCCTTCTAATAATTGCTGCCAGCACTACAGGGGCGCATATATATCCTCCCATTCCAAGCACAATATCTATCTTCTTTTTCTTTAGGATATTAAAGGAACTTAAGAAACCCGGTATAAGATATATAAGAAATAAAAAATAATTAATGATTTTACCCAGGGCACCGCTGCTGCCGGCAAGGCCCCTGGCCTTTACGGCATAAAATTCGATACCCATCCCGGGGATCAGTTTTTTGCCTGAACCCTTCCCCGAACCTATAAAAGTAATATTTACAGATGGATGGTTCTTTTGTAGATGCTCTATTACTGCTATGGCGGGATACAGGTGCCCGCCCGTACCACCTCCTGTTATGAGTATATTTTTTTTCGTATCCGCTGCTTTCATTTTATTTTCCACAGGTAAAAAAGTTCTCCGGTATTTTTAATTCTATCGGCCTGTATAATTATCTTTGGATACATTAAATAAATCAAGAACTATAAAAGACCTTTGTTGTTATTCTGCATTTATTTTGCAAACACTCCCATTTATTCTGCAGGCTCCCAGTAAGAGAATTTCTTTAAATCAGATTATCTATACTTATCTCAGTATCTTTGAGCTTCTTTAAGTTGTTTTTTAAACTCCTCTTTAGAAGGAAGATATAACAGACGGTGCCTGTTGAATCCCTAGATAAGCCTTAATTTTATGGCAGTAATCAAATCCTATTTCATCAGCTTCAGGGATTATGGGTCAATATTTCCATGATAAATTTTAAATTATTCGTAATGCAACCACATGCTGATTATTTTTACTATTCTTTCTTTATTATAAACTTGATAAACAACTCTATGTTTAATATTGATCCTTCTTGAATAAGCACCTGATAAGTCGCCTATCAATTTTTCATAAGGAGGATAGCTTGCAAAAGGAGTTTCCTTCAATGTTGACAAAATATTCTTTATTTTCTTTCCATAACCTGCTTTAAAGGCAATTCTTTTATCTTTTAATCCCTGCTTTGTGTACAAGATCTTGTACCAATTACTCATCGGCATCCTCAACCAATTCATCGAGCGATACCTTTAACCCATTTATAATTTTTTCCCGCATCCCAGGAATTGAGGATAGATACAGCGTTTCCTGCATTGAGTGAAAATCTTCCTCTGATAAAACAACCACATTGCCCTTCTTGCCAGTAATATATATAGGCTTATGGGTTGTAACTGTATCTTTCATTAATTTAAAAAAGTTCTTTCTTGCTGAAGTAGCATTTAGTATAGTCATATTCATTTCTCCTAACGTACATGTTCAGGTACATATTATATTATAGAATTTTTTGTGTCAAGAAATCCATACCACCTTAATTCTTCACATTCATCCAATAATCGGGCGGATTTATAGAATGTCTATAAAGGCGATTATTCTCATCTTTTTCCCGCATTGGGACACAATAATGACCGTCTTTATTCATCACTTTTTATCTTATTATTAATATCTTTTTTTATCCTTCTTATCAGCAGGTTTTGCCTCGATATATTTAGAAGTATTCCCACGCTTATCATATTGAGTAGAAGCGATGAACCCCCAAAACTTATAAATGGAAGGGTGAGCCCGGTCACCGGAAGCAGTTTTATGACTACTGAAATATTTATTATGGCAGGGATCACTATCATCCCTGTACAGCCGGCAGCAAGAGCCCGTCCATAATTATCAGCGGTCCTCAGGCATACCCTTATACCAAAGAAAGCAAATAAAAAGAACAGGACCACTATCAGCATCGTTCCGATCAGGCCCAGCTCTTCTCCTATTATCGCAAAGATAAAATCAGTCTGGGCCTCCGGGAGATATGAGTATTTCTGAACGCTATTTCCAAGTCCGAGGCCAAGGATATTACCAGATCCCAGCGCTATAAGCGATTGGTCTATTTGGAAATTTGCTCCTCCGCTTTCGGCAGTGCCATTAAAAAAAGCAAGCAGCCTCTCTCTCCTATAATCCTCAAGAAATAAATATCCCGTAGTAACCGCTGCACCAATAAATCCCAATCCCAGTATGTGTTTTAGCCTGACGCCGCTTATATATAATATCATAAAGATTATGAGCCATATTACGATCACTGTACTCAGGTCAGGTTCCAAAAAAATAAGGATCGTCACAAGACAAAGTATAAAAAATGGGGGCCAGAGTATCCTTTTTATCCTCTCATCCTTTATATACTCCCTGTTTATATAATCGGAAAAGAAGATTATTAGAGCAAGTTTCGCAAATTCAGAAGGCTGCGGATTGAAGAACCACAGGTCCAGCCATCTTCTTGAACCACCGGACTCAATACTGAAGCCGGGTATCAGGACAAGAGCAAGCAGCCCTACTACAGCAAGCATCATAAAGATCGAAAATCTGCGGTATTTCTTATAGTCTATCCTTGAAGCTATCAGAAAAAAAATAAATGATATGAACCACCATATCACCTGCCTCCTTATGAACCAGTAAGGATCATTAAAAATCCTTTCTCCTACAGATATTGAGGCGCTTGCTATCATCACCATCCCAATTATCGAAAGTGTCAGCGTAATGATAAAAAGGAAATAATATTCCAGACCAATACTAAAGATCCTGTGTCTTTTTATCTGTTTTTCCACTTTTATTCCTTAAAGGACATTACGATCCTTTTAAATCTATCGCCTCTGTCCTTATAATCCCTGAACATATCCATACTTGCACACCCCGGTGACAATAATAATACATCTCCCCGGATAGTTATTTTAAAACCAAGCCGGACTGCTTCTTCCAGGCTGTCACATCTAAAAATGCTATGCACATTCCCTTTACTTTTAAAAAGATCCTCCATATATGGAGCAGATCGTCCGATAAGTATAATATTATTGACAGCAGAATCCAGAAAAGCAAGCAGAGGCAGGAAATCCATATTCTTATCCTTGCCGCCCATTATCAGGGTCACCTCCTTAGTAAAATCCTTTAATGCAGCAATAGTAGAATCAGGATTTGTAGATTTTGAATCATTGATGCACCTGATGCCGGCTATTTCTCCGAGATATTCCATCCTATGGCTGAGCGGCTCAAAATCCCTGATAGATTTCCCGGTGTTTTCAGAACTTGCTCCATAAATCAGTGATGCCGCAGAAGCAGCCATGGCATTCGAAGTATTATGCATCCCCATGAGCAAAGCATCTCTGATATTTATTTTCCCCTTATAGGAAAGAAAGTCATAATATATATTACCGCTCCCGGACCATATATGGGAACCTTTCTCCTTTTTTATGCTGTATTTTATTAGAGACGGTCCGTTTTCCCTGCTTTTTATATTGGTGATTTTTTCCGCAGTCAAGCTGTCATCCATATTTACAATAGCATAATCACTTATATCCTGATTCGAAAACAGCTTTAATTTCATATCCGCATAATCCTCTATGCATCTATGCCTGTCCATATGGTCGCTGGTTATATTCAAAAGTACGCCTGCGCGGGGTTTAAATGTATATGTCCTTTCCAGCTGAAAACTGCTTGTCTCTATTATGCGTATAATATTATCGTCAACTGCCCTTTTAATATTTTCATCTATTTTTATTGTATTTAATAAAGGGCGGCCCACATTTCCGCATACTTCTACCCTCATGCCCGCATCCTGCAATATGGCGCCTGTGAGGTTTACCGCAGTTGTCTTTCCATTTGTACCGGTAATAGCTATTGTATTGAACCGCTGCTTATCACTCAGAAGCCGCCAGGATAGTTCAAGCTCATCCCAGACCGGTATTCCTCTGTCCGCTGCAGCTCTGAGCATGCTGTTTTCTGAAGGTATGCCGGGGCTCACTATAACAAGTCCGGCTCCTTCAAGGAGAGAGATGTCTATGTTTTCCTCACCGGCCAGGATCATTTCCAGATCTCCCTTTGCAATTTTCCCGATCCTGGAATATATTTCATCCCTGTCAAGACCTGTATTATTATCAAAGGCGACTATGTGATTTCCCAATTCCATAAGCATTTTTGTAACAGGGATGCCTGTAATGCCCAGGCCCATCACTATTATTTTTTTTTGATTAAAAATAATATCTATATCCTTCATAAGAAGTCTTCTTAAAAGATGTCAATCTATAAATTTTAAATAGTATATAAAGAAGCCCAATGCTGAAAATAAACCGCATACGAGCCAGAATCTTATAATGACCCTGATCTCGGGCCAGCCCATAAGTTCGAAATGGTGATGTATGGGAGCCATCTTAAATACTCTTTTCTTAAAGGTTTTGAACCATAATACCTGTATTATTACCGAAAGCGTCTCGATTACAAACAGACCGCCGATTACTATAAGCAGGATCTCCTGCTTGAGGACGATCGCTATTGCCGCTATAAGTCCCCCCAGTCCAAAAGAGCCCGTATCTCCCATAAATATTTCTGCCGGTGCCGTATTCCACCATAAAAACCCGATACAGGCTGCAAGGGTGCTTCCTCCTATTACCGCGACATCTATCCCATAAGAAAGATCAAGGATGCTCCATTCAAGAAATGCTATAAAGCAGAAGATGGCCAGGACTATAGAGGCGGAACCTGCTGCCAGTCCATCCAGGCCGTCAGTAAGGTTCACAGCATTAGTGGTCGATAGTATGATGATCACCACTATGATATAGTACCAGTTTCCCAGTTCGATACTGGCTCCTGTAAAAGGTATGTTTATATAGGTCCCCAGATTCAGGATAAACTTTGCAAATAAAATAAAATATATGCATATCAGTATGAGCAAAAATATTTTAACCCACCCCCTGAGGCCAAGCGAGCGCTGCTTTTTAAGGGCCATATAATCATCAATAAAACCAACTGCGCTGCAAAGCAATAAGATCGAAGTTATGAAGATCCCCTCCATGCTGTAGTCCTGATAGCGGTAATACTTAATAAGGCTGACTATTACAAAAGCTGCTGTTGAAGCAAGTACGAATACTATGCCTCCCATCGTAGGGGTCCCGACTTTAGTAGAATGGCTCCTGGGTCCATCTACCCTTATTTTTTCTCCTATGGCTCTTCTCTTCTGAAATCCTACAAATAAAGGAGTAATGACAAGGGCCAAAAATCCGCCGATGGTTATCGATAAGAAAATCCAGTTCATTAAAAATACTCCTTTATTGTTTTTTAATTTTTAACTGCTTGCCCATTATATCAAACAATGCATCCATCCCTGACTCTACTGCTGAAAATATGAAATGATATCTTCCATTTTATTGGCCCTGGATCCCTTGATCAGGACTATATCTTCCGGTTCTATTATATCCTTAAGGCTCTTCTCTAATTCATATTTATCATTGAAATGAAAACAGGACCTTCCTTCTGCCTTATTGATCTCATCTTTGAAGCCTCTGTATATGTTTTTTGCCAGTTTACCTGATGCTATTAAAACGTCAATATCTTTTTTTGCACAATAATTACCTATCCCGTAGTGAAGGCCGCGCGCTGAACTTCCGAGCTCCAGCATGTCTCCGAGTATTGCAACCATCCTCCTGCCGCTTTTCTCAGACATCAGTGAAAGAGTGTCTATGGCGCATCTGACAGAAAGGGGGCTTGCATTGTAGCAATCATCAAGGATAGTTATTCCGGAGCATTCAAGAAGCTCCATCCTGTGCCCCTCCATTTTTGCATTCTCAATACCCTGTTTGATCATAGCAATATCTGCACCAAGATAATGGCATACGGCAGCAGCAAGACATCCATTATAGAGGTTGTGGCGCCCCGGAAGGCCAAGCTTCATGGCACATATCATCTTATCTTTCTTAAGAAGATCAAAGCTGGATCTTCCACATTTGTCAGTTCCGGTCTTTACAAAATTATAATCGATCCCATTGCCCTCTCCAAATTCTATAATATCTGCTCCAGAGATATCCCTGATAAATGCTGTCATCTTATCATCGGCATTTAAAAAAAGTTTTCCGCCGTTTTTCTTTACAGGACCGGCTATTTCCGCCTTTGCCTCCGCTATATCTTCAGGGCCCTTAAAAAATTCCATATGGGAATCGCCGATCAAAGTGATGGCTCCTATCCGGACATTGCTTATTTCTGCGAGCGGACCTATCTGGTTTTTACCCCTCATTCCGAGTTCGACTATAAAATAATCCGTATCTGCACCAATATTAAAAATAGTTTTGGATACGCCTATTTCGGTATTAAAGTTTCCGGGAGTAAATACAGTATTGAATTTTATCGATAAAATACCGGCAATAAGGTTTTTTGTGGTAGTTTTCCCGACACTTCCAGTGATCCCGATGGTAATTGCTTTGAACTGCATCCGATAATTGGCAGCAAGTCTGGTCAAAAAATCAAGGCTTTGCTCCGTTTCAAGGATCAAGAGCCTTCCTGCACCGGCCCTTCCAGGGCTGCTGATTATATTATCTAATTTTCCCTTCGCAGCTCTCTCATAGATAAATCCTCCGGCTCCTGCTCTGACCGCATCTTCAATAAAATCATGGCCGTCAAAATTCTCCCCTTTTATGGGAATGAAAAAATCTCCAGCCTTTATTGTCCTTGTATCGGTGGATATGTTTTCAATCCAGGCTCCGGGCTCCCCTGATATTATTGAAGAATCGGTCCACCGGGCTGCTTTTTCAAATTTTATCTTTTCTTTTATTTTCATTATACTCTTTTACTATATCAAGATCACAAAAAGCGATCCTCCTGCCGTTTTCAAACTCCTGATAATCTTCATGTCCCTTGCCTGCTATCAGTACCAGATCACAGGGACGTGCAATATCTATTGCCATGAGTATTGCCTCTTTCCTGTCTATTATCCTGCAGTATTTATCTGGCCCTTCCCCTTTGAACCCTTCTTCTATCATAGATATTATACTATCAGGCTCTTCCGAACGTGGATTATCAGATGTTATTATTGTAAAATCAGCGAGTCTTGCTGATATATTTCCCATTATCTTCCTTTTATTTCTATCCCTGTCTCCGCCGCATCCAAATACTGATATAAGCTTTCCCGAACCGGCCAGCATATCTCTGGCAGTATTCAGTACATTTTCAAGACCATCCGGAGTATGTGCATAGTCGACTATCACTGTAGGGCCGGAGCTATTTTCTATTTTTTCAAACCTTCCCCCAAAACTTTTCATTCTTCCGATTCCGGCTCTTATGCTGCGGATATCAATATCTGCTTCAAAGCATGTACTGGAAGCAGCAAGTATATTGTAGATATTAAATATACCGCAAAGAGGTGTCTCAACCCCAATATTTCTATTTTTATTTCCCTTTATCATCATCTTTAAACCGGAAATAGAACTTGTTATATCCGATGCTTTTATATCAGCTCCGGGATCCTTGATAGAATATGAGGTCTTTTTCATTCCGGTCATATCAAACAGTCTCCTGCCAAAGCTGTCATCGATATTTATTATTGCCCTTCCAATGCCAAAAAGTCCCCGGTTCCCGGTATCAAAGAGCCTCGATTTTACCTCAAAATAATTCTCAAGGGTCCCATGGTAATCTAAATGGTCCTGAGTAAGGTTTGTGAAAACAAGATAGTCAAAATCAATATAATCGACACGGTGAAGATCCACAGAGTGAGATGATACTTCCATGCTGACAAACTGCACACCGCTTTTGACGCTTTCAGCAAAAAATCTCTGAAGATCTATCGATTCAGGAGTGGTCCTGTCAAGCTTGACTTCCTTTCTATCAATATAGGATCTGTAAGTCGTGATCATCGAGGTCTTAAGTCCGGCACTCTTTAATATGGAATCTATAATATAGCATGTCGTAGTTTTTCCATTGGTACCCGTTATCCCGATTATTTTCAGGGACTTTGAAGGATCCCCAAAAAAATTTTTACTTATAATGGGAAGTACGCCCCTTGTTTCTTCTACGACGATCTGTGCCGCTTCCGGACCGGTATTCATTTTTTTATTGGTTATTACCGCTATTGCTCCATTTCTTACCGCTTCATCTACAAAATCATGCCCATCAGCCCTGAATCCTTTTACAGCTGCAAAAAGTCCCCCTTTTTTAATATTTTTCGAGTTTATGGAAATATCCTTTATACAGATATCCGCATCACCATAAACCTTTTTGCATTCTACTCCTTTAAGAACATCTTTTAATCTCATCAATAACCTTCCATTGATACCGGTACTTGCTTGATCTATATTAAATTATACGTTATTCTGGCATTTGAAGTCATTTTAATATTTTAATACGTTCCAGTGAATATTCCATTATCTTCTTAAAAACCGGAGCCGCTACTGTCCCGCCCCATACTGTCCTGTCGGGTCCCTGAGGCTCATCGACTACGATTATTACCGCTATTTCAGGATCTTCATAGGGAGCGAATCCGACAAAAGAGGTAATGCTCCTGCCCTCGCTGTATCCTATTCCATTCTGATTTGCCTTTTCTGCGGTCCCTGTTTTTCCACATATACTGACATCTTCTATTTGTGCATTTTTACCTGTTCCATTTTCTACTACTGCAAGCATCATATCCTTTACCGCCCGGGCCGTCTTTTCGCTTATAATGCGGTCGCCTCCGTTATCACCGGGTCCTGGATCATGTGCCCCGCCAAGCCTTATCTCCTTTATTATGGTCGGATCGACAAGGTATCCGCCATTTGCAATGGCGCATACAGCCCTGAGAAGCTGGAGCGGTGTAACTGAAATGCTCTGGCCTATTGCAAGAGCTCCTATCGTCGAAGCCGGCCAGGTCCTGTAATCATGCACTATGCCATTTTCCTCACCCGGCAGTTCTATGCCGGTCCTTTCACCAAAACCAAATTTTTTGATCCCTTCCCAGTAAAGCCTGTCCCCCATGCTCAAAGCTACAATAACTGCACCTATATTACTTGAATGCTGGATTATTTCCTTTGTCGAATACTGGATATTCCCTGTCCGGAATATCTCCTTTATGACCCTGTCGCTTACCTGGATAGAAGGTGGAAGATCAAAGACCTGCTCTTCTCCTACAGTATTGTTTTCAAGCGCAGAAGCAATATTTATGACTTTGAAAGTCGATCCGGGCTCATATGTGAAGGATGTCCCTGCAGGCTTATATGACTGCTCATCATGATCCTGATAACTATTGGGGTTAAAACCTGGATAGGATGCCATGGCCAGTATCTCTCCATTCTTAGGATCCATTACTATTGCTACTGCTCCTGTGGCGCTGTATTCTTCAACTACTTCCAAAAGGCTTTTTTCAGCTATGTATTGTATCTGTAAGTCAAGTGTCAGGATTATATCCTTTCCATCAACTGGTTCCAGATATATCTTTATATTGCCGGGAATAATATTGCCAAAAACATCTTTTTCTGCCTCAGCTCTTCCATCGACCCCCCTTAGTATGCTTTCATGCTCTATTTCTATCCCATAGAGTCCATTGCCATCTGTTCCTGTAAATCCAATGATCGCGGCTGCAAGTTCATCCTGGGGATAATATCTCTTGCTTTCATCCTGCACATATATCCCTTTTATATTTAGTCCAGCTATCTTATTTGCTTCTTCAGAGCCAATCTTCCTTTTAATATATACAAATCCCAGTGTTTTATCCGATAATTTCTCTTTAAGGTCATTCCTGTCGATCCCGAGTATGCCTGAGATCAATTCAGAAATATATCCCGGGTCCTCTATTTCCTTCGGATTTGCATATACTGTCTTTTCTATCAGGCTAATGGCAAGTTCATTTTCATTTCTGTCAAGTATTTTTCCTCTTTTTGAGTACAGCTTGAATTCACCCATATGTTGAAACCGGGCATAAGTCTGATATTTTGATGCATCCAGATATTGAATGGAGACCAGCCTGTATGAGATCAGTGAAAATGCTATCAAAAATAAAATAAACAGGAAATAAATTCTTTTCCTGTTTACCTTGAAATTATTTTTTTTTCCAGTCATTTTCTTACATATCTATCTATGGAGCCTATCTGGGAATTGGATCCTATGGTATAAAAAATGTCAATACGCTTTCTGATACTACCAGCACTACATCCTGAACATAATATACCATTCCAAGAAGACTATCATAATTTCCCGTCATCACAGCTGGCGTGTTCTCCCTTGAGATATAATTAAATATCTTCTCATTATTATTTATACCCTGCTCTGATAATCCAATGACTGCAAACTCTTCATCAGGCTGCATTTCAAGTTCGCTTTCAGCAGCTGTTAGAATCCTGGAAGGTGTTTTAAGCGATGAGATCTCCAGCTTGAGCCTATCGACCCTATCCTCTTCAATAGAGATCATCTCATTAAGCTCAAAAATACTCTTTTGGTAATTTATATTCTGGACCTTAAGGCCGATACTTGAGAGCAGCCCCAGGCATGCAAACAGGCTCACTATGACTATTATGTAGAAAAGGCCGCTATTTCCATAGAGCATTTGTCCGGCCGGCTTTTTTGCATTATTTCCGCCAACAAGATATAAAGTGTGCCCACTGATGTTATTAAGTTTTTTTGCCTCTGCATATCTCATATTTATTTTACTTTCTCCAGTGCCCTGAGTCTTGCACTCCCGGACCGCGGGTTCCTTTCTTTCTCCTGCCTGGAGGGGGAAACCGCTCTTTTTGTCAGAAGTTTTGCTCTCTTCTTAACTCCGCACTTGCATACCGGCAATCCCGGGGGGCATTTACACACCCCTTCATAATCTTTGAACCTCTTCTTTACCAATCTGTCTTCTAAGGAGTGATAGGAGATTATGATCATCCTTCCCCCACTCCCCAGGGCCTCAAAACCATCTGTTATGGTCCTGTCCAGATTATCCAGTTCCCTGTTTACTTCGATCCTTATAGCCTGAAAGACCCTTTTTGCAGGATTTCCTTTTCTCTTTCCGGCATATTTATCAGGTATTGAATCTCTGATTATTCTGGCCAGCTCTCCGGTCGTGCTTATGGCTCTTTCTTTCCTCTTCCTTTCAATGTTCCATGCAATACGGCCGGAAAACCTCTCCTCGCCGTATTTTGTAAATATCTCACTAAGCTTCTCTTTGGGATACTTATTGACTATCTCAAATGCATCCAACTCTTGTTTGCTGGAAAATCTCATATCCAGCTTTTCATCTCTTATATAGCTAAAACCCCTTCCTGAATGGTCTATCAGAAAGGAAGACAGACCCAGATCAAGCAATATCCCATTTATACTTGCGATCCCGAGCCTTTTTAATATTTCCTTAATATTTACAAAATTGTCATTTACCGGGATCAGGTTCCCGGCTGATGACCCTAATCTTTTGGCGGCGGTGCTTAAAGTCTGGCTATGAAGTTCAACTCCAATTACTTTGCCTGTGGGGGCAATTGCTTTAATTATTTCTACAGTATGACCCGCACCGCCAAGCGTCCCGTCAAAAACTATATCACCCTTTTCCGGGCTTAAATACTGCAATACTTCATGCAGCAGAACAGGAATATGAAACTCTTCTGATTTCATTTAAAACAACACTTATTAGAATCCTAATTCTTCAAATGCATTCCGGTCTCCGGTAAACTGGGAATCAGTCTGGTCATAATATTTATCCCAACTTTCCTCCGACCATATTTCTGCTCTGTCTGAAACTCCGACAAGGACTATATCTTTTTTCAAATTAGCATGATCGATCAAATTCTGTGGTATTCTGGTCCTTCCCTGCTGATCGATACTTTCCATAGTAGCTGAGGAAAAGAACCACCTTGAGAATCTCTGGGTATTCCTTTTTGCCATAGGATTATCCAGTATCTTATCCTGTATTCTCTTCCAGCTTTCCTTAGAAAATACAAACAGGCATTTCTCATCAAATCCCTTG
>Ga0255369_1097_pt1 | contig 14520 bp, 10 predicted proteins | sample ANMaggSeSYBR01C9_FD_182091 | JGI IMG/M metagenome (GOLD analysis project Ga0255369, IMG submission 182091) | Sediment cell enrichment communities from methane seep in Santa Monica Basin, California, United Staets - ANME aggregate JGI... | ecosystem: Environmental > Aquatic > Marine > Cold seeps >... | reverse complement strand
GTTTGACCTTTTCAATTTCAAGAACCATCGCAGAAATACGCACAGCGGTAGCATCGAACAGGTTTATAGTCGATTGCGGCATTTTCCCGAAACGGTCCTGAACTTCGTCCCGTATTGCTTCTACCTGATCAAGGGTGCGTGAATCCGCCAACCGACGGTAGACATCAACTTTCTGTCTCCGGTTATTTATATACTGATCTGTGATATGGAGTTCCATGTCCAGCTCAAGCTTGGTATCCGGCAGTTTGACTATCTCGGTACCTTTTAATTTTGCCACCGCTTCTTCGATCAGCTTGTTGTACATATCGAACCCGATCTCTTCAATATAGCCCGACTGTCTGGCACCGAGAATTGTCCCCGCTCCGCGAATTTCAAGGTCACGCATGGCCAGGGCAAACCCGGAACCGAGGTCGGAGTGTGCTTCCAGAGCACTTAAACGCTTTACAGCATCTTTGGATAGAAGTCTTGTGGGAGGGGTGAGCAAATAAGCAAAAGCCCGTTTTGAAGAACGTCCCACTCTCCCCCGTATCTGATAAAGTTGAGCCAATCCGAAACGATCAGCCCTATTGATAAGAATCGTATTGGCGGCGGGAATATCCAGACCGGATTCGATGATTGATGTACACAGAAGCACATTATAACGCCCCATCATAAAAGCCAGCATGATCCCCTCCAGCGATCTTTCGTGCATCTGGCCGTGAGCGATAGCAATCTCTGCCTGAGGAACCACTTTTTTCAAGTAATTATACATGGCATCGATTGTCTGAACACGATTGTGCACAAAAAACACCTGCCCCCCGCGATCCATCTCACGGAGTATGGCAGCGGCAATAATAGCCGGATCAAACTCTACAATCTCGGATTTGATAGGTAGTCTGTCTTTGGGCGAAGTTGTGATAAGGCTCATATCACGAACGCTCATCAGTGACATCTGAAGTGTTCGCGGAATCGGTGTAGCTGTCATGGATATTGTGTCGACTGTGGCTTTCATCTGCCGAAGTTTTTCTTTGTGCCGAACTCCGAATCTGTGTTCCTCGTCAATAATCAGCAAACCCAAATCTTTGAATTCAACATCCTTTGAAAGCAATCGTATTGTACCGATAACCAGATCTACTTTGCCTTCGCCGATATTTTCCACTACCGTAAGTTGTTCTTTTTTGGTACGAAACCGTGACAACATCTCTACCCGCACCGGGAACTGGTCAAGGCGTTCCTTGAAGGTATGTAAATGCTGTTGGGCCAGAATCGTCGTTGGGACAAGCACCGCCACCTGCTTGCCATTTTCAATAGCTTTGAAAGCGGCTCGTACGGCTACCTCAGTTTTGCCAAAACCGACATCACCGCAGATCAATCGGTCCATCGGTCGATCAATAACCATATCTGATTTGACATCAGTAATAGCTTTTGCCTGATCGGGAGTTTCGTCAAAGGGAAACGATGATTCCAATTGCCTTTGCCAGACAGTATCTTCACTAAATGAGTACCCGGGTTTTGTTTTTCGTTCCGCGTACAGTTTGATCAATTCCTCAGCCATATCGGCTATGGCTTTCCGAGTCTTTTTCTTGAGTTTTTCCCAACCCGGACCGCCAAGACGTGTCAGAGTTGGTTCTGAGTCCTTACCGGAATATTTCGAAACACGGTTGAATTCTTCGATAGGGACATAAAGACGGTCGTTTTCAGCATACTGGAGTAGAAGACAGTCTCTATTTTTTTTGTCCACTTTTATTGTCCTCAACCCCAGGTAATGTGCAATACCATAATCGGTATGAACAACATAGTCCCCGGCGTTGAGGTTTGAGTAATCCGCAATTGCCACTCCTTCTTTGAACTTCTTGCGTCTAACTCTTCGATGGTATCGACTGAAAATCTGATGATCCGTGAGCATGGCAAAATGACCACGGTCGCACACGAACCCGCCTTTCAGGTTTGCTACTTCAAATGGCGGATCGAATGTCAACTCAGCTTTCTCAACCAGTAGTTCCGTCATCCGTTGTGCCTGCCCTAAAGTATCAATGGCGATGAAATACCTGATCCCGGACGCAACGAAACTCTTGATCGTTTCACCTAATAAATCCAGTCGTGACCCCAGTGATGGATGCGGCTTGCAACCGAAATCAATCAGACCAGTTCGCCCACCCCTGAATGGGACCTGGTCTATTCGAACATGTGATTCCAGAGCTGTAAACAGCTTATCGGGAGGCATGTAGTATTCTTCAGGTTCCGGCAAATGGTTCAACCTGCCCCCAAGCCTCTCTTTGAGCAAACGAGCTTCATCCAGAATCGACTCGGCTTCCGAACGTATTGTACCTTCGCCTTGATAGTAAATAATCTCATTACCATCGAAATAATCCAGAAGTGAACCCTGCTTGAGACCGAACAGAACCGCCAACCACTCCAGACCCGGCAGTTCGGGGTCATGGAGATAACGGGTACGGATGTAATCAGCATCATGCTTGTCAATTCTCTCGAGGTATTTTTCCAATGTTTCCTGAGTGATAGGAATTTCTCGTTTGGGCAATAAACTGACATTATCTATGCGGCATAGTGTTCTCTGACTGCCGACATCAAATTCCCGCAAAGTGTCTACTTCGTCGCCGAAAAGTTCAATCCTCACCGGAGCTTGTGACCCCGGTGTGAACAGGTCAATGAGTCCTCCTCGCAGAGTAAAATCGCCGACTTCTTCAACCGCCGCCACTCGCCGGTATCCCAGGTTAATCAGGCGATCAACAAGATCATCCAGATCGACCTCTTTACCGGGAGAGAGATTTACGCTGGTGGATCGTAATTGCTCGACAGGAATAGCCGGTTCCATGAGAGCCCGGATCGGGGCTACGATAATCCTGACTTTACCGTCCAGAACTCCTGCCAACGTAGAGATACGGCGTCCCATTATCTCACCGACCGGGGCACGGAAGTCATACGGGAGAATCTGACGTGATGGATAATGCCCGACCTTGTCTTCCCCGATCAAGACAGTTAGATCTTCGTAAAGATCAGCCGCTTCTTCAGGACCGGGACAAACAACAAGCAATGGTTCCTTGCGAGGTTTCACAAGGCTCGCCAGCAGGAAAGTCGATGATGAACCTGATAATCCGCTGATTGTTACCGGAGTGGCATGGTTCAGTGATTTTTCCAGCCTGCGAAATGGCGCGTACTCATTCCATTGATCAAGAATCACACCCAGCTTGCTATCGGGACGTATGTCTGTTTTTATTTTTGTAGTCACCATAAATATCATCCCAACACAAAAGTCCCGGGATTAAATAACCCCGGGTGTAGTCAATTTTTCTCTCCTTGTATAATATACAGAGATGTGTTGTAAATGCTACATAATTTGGATAAAGGGGAAAATGAATACGCTGGAGGGCTGATGTATATTTCAACGATCAGTATTGAGTATCTATTTCTGCCCTTTAGCGCTTTCGGTATCGATCTGATCCATAAGATCTTCGCCGACCTCAAGCTGTTCATATCTCAATTCAGACCAGCGATATAATACAACAATCGTAATTCTGCGATTACGGGCATCAAACGGGTCACTGACAATCATTGGAAACTGGTCAGCGAATCCCCTGACTTCACGTATTTGGTTTTCACGAACACCCGAGACTTCCATAAGTTCCCGAGCCGCATTTGCCCGGTCAGTGGAAAGGTCCCAATTACCATAGTTTTTACCACCGGAGAAAGCGGCATCGGTATGCCCCTCTATAACCAGCCTGTTTGTCAAATTGCCCAACTCGCGAGCGATGGTCATCAATATAATTGCGCTTTTCTGTAGCAACTTGGCCGAACCTGGCTCGAAGAACGCCGGTGAGTTCGCTGATTCATTCAGGATAATACGCAACCCTTCACCGGTCAGTTGGACTTTTATATTATTTTCCAGACGATTAAACGCTTGATGTTTTTTTAGTTCTCTAAGTATCTGTAAACCTGCCGCCTGCATACTACTTTTCTCAGCATCTGTTGGACCACTTGTCTGTTCGGGAGGGTTCTTACGTTTGCCTATTGATGGATCTGCCGCGGGTATGATACCCCTGGAGCCTTTCAATATACCTGAACTGCCTTCGATCATATATTTGCCGGGATCACGGAAGTATCCACCTATGGCTTCCTTTACTTTCGCTGATTGACCAACCGCCCACATAACAAGAAAGAAAGCCATCATGGCCGTCATGAAATCTGCAAATGCCACTTTCCAGGCACCACCATGATGACCACCATGTCCCTTGTTGATCCTCTTGATTATTATTGGCGGTTGTTGCTGTTGTTGTTCGTCGGCCATTTGTTACTACCTCTTCTTGGCCTCGTTGCAAGCTTCCTCAAGTTCAATAAAATCTGGTCTGATTTCATTAAACAGGGCGCGTCGCGCGAACTCCACAGCAATAACACCCGCCACACCTTTATTGAAGGCTAACAGGGCATGTTTCATACACTTGATATATTGTGTACCTTCATTTACACGATGTTTCATACTTGTTGCTAATGGACCTACAAAACCATAACACAACAAAATACCGAGGAAAGTACCAACCAGTGCCGCCGCGACATTATGACCAATTACTTCAGGGGGACCATCAATACCGGCCATTGTAATAACAATACCAAGCACCGCCGCAACAATACCGAGACCGGGGAGTGAATCACTAACAGTATTAAGAGATTCTGAGGGTCTCAATTCTTCTTCATGGGCCGCTTCGATATCAGATTCCATCATATCTTCCAGATCATGAGGCTGTACCGCCCCGGAGATGATAACCCGCATCGTATCAGCAAAAAAGTTTACAGCATGATGATTCTTCATAAATGTTGGATAACGTTGCAGTATTTCACTTTCTTCCGGATGTTCAATATGGTTCTCGAGGCCGACCAGACCATCACGCCTGGCGACATTGAAAATTTCAAACATCATAACCAGAAGATCCAAATAATCTTTTTTCCCTTTTCCTCCCCCCAAACATCCCAAAGCTCCTGCTATAATCCCTTTGACAACATTGATAGGTGTGGAAATCAGAAGAGCTCCCAGAGCGGCTCCTCCAATAATCAGTAATTCGTTGGGCTGATAGAGAGCCATCGGTTCTCCACCATGCCACATAAACCCACCGAGTACACATCCGATTACAACTACTGAACCGATAATGATAAACATATGATATCTCTAGTCCTGTTATTCCTGCCGATTTTCGGTTTAATATGTCTTCCAATACCATTTTCGACATATCGGTCCAAACCTGAATACCGAATACTAAATACCTATCAAAGAAACCCAATTTCATCGAAATCCAATTTCCTTAGATTACAATAGCCCAAAAAACAACTTGCCCGACATTTGAAAACGAAATAGATTTGATCACTGCGACATGATATATATAGGTGACTGCTAACGACATTGGAGGTAAAGTGCGACTTCTAACCGGAAAACGTCTTTTTATTATTCTGGCAGTAATTAGCGTCTATGTGTTTTATAGTCTGGCCATCGGTCATGAGGGGCAATTTGGTGATGATCATGCCGACACTGTAGAAGCGACTCAATTGATTGAGGGACATCCTGTTGAAACTCAACCTGTTGAAGCTCATGAAGGAGAGCATGAGGAGGAAGGCCACGGGGGGCCAGTTTTACCGATTCTTCTCAGCTTGATTGTAATCCTGCTGGCGGCAAAACTTGGGGGTGATGCTTTTGAACGGTTCAACCAACCAGCAGTTCTGGGCGAACTGGTTATCGGGATGATAATCGGTAATATGGCTCTACTTGGATATGATGGTTTTGAACTGTTTAAATATAATATAACTCTGGAAATATTGGCGGAGTTGGGCGTCATAATACTCTTGTTTGAAGTCGGTCTGGAATCATCTGTAAAAGAGATGATGAAAGTCGGGCTGGCATCGTTCATGGTAGCAATTTTTGGTGTTGTGGCACCGTTCTTCCTCGGCTGGGGCGTAGGTGCCTGGTTCCTTCCCACAGAATCGATTTACGTTCATATTTTCATTGGAGCTACTCTTACCGCAACATCCGTAGGGATCACTGCAAGAGTCTTGCAGGATATCGGCAAGATTCGTTCACGGGAGGCGAAAATAATACTCGGAGCGGCGGTTATTGATGATATCATGGGTCTGGTGATTCTGGCAGTGGTCGCTGGAATAATCACCGCAATCAATTCTGGAGCAGGCGATGGAGTGAGTTCGGTTGCTATCCTCTGGATTATTGCCAAGGCCATTATTTTTATAGTAGGAGCTATAGTAATTGGCTCGATTGTACTTCCACGGATTTTCAAGGCGGCATTCAGGATGAAGGTCAAGGGTGTTTTTCTTTCTTTCTGCCTGTTGATTTGTTTTTTGATGGCATTTCTTGCCGGCAAGGTTGGACTGGCTCCGATTGTTGGTGCATTCGCGGCGGGATTGATATTGGATGATGTCCATTTCAAGCAGTTCCGGGAACGCGGGGAGCACAGCATACAGGAATTGATAGAACCTATCTCAGTTTTCCTGGTACCGGTCTTCTTTGTGCGCATGGGTATGATGGTAGACCTGACAACATTTGCGAGTGTTGAAATTCTTGGATTCGCGACAGTATTAACATTGGCCGCAATTGCAGGCAAACAAGTTTGTTCGCTGGCTATATTTGACAAAACAACCAATAGAATTGCTATCGGTCTGGGTATGGTTCCCCGCGGCGAAGTGGGGTTGATATTCGCGGGTATCGGCGCTAAACTGATGCTGGATGGTCACCCTGTCATCTCAGTCAGCACTTACTCAGCGGTTGTTATCATGGTTATTGTGACCACTCTTGTAACTCCGCCAGCACTAAAAATGTCATTATTGCGGGAAGAGAAAAAGAAGAAAGCCACTGCCTAAGAGGTTTATTGTAAAAAAAAAGTTGACTGAGTTCTTATTACAGGGAACCCGGGAGTTGTTATATATGTTAAGAACAGAAGATTGGATGATGGTTTTTTTTAGCTTCATCATTGGGCGAAGGGAACGATGATGAGCGACAGCAAACCTCATTCTTCAATTAGACGCGAAATTTTTGAAGCAGAAGCAATACCTCATATGGATGTGTTGCTGAGAACAGCGTTGCGACTGACGAAAAATAAAAATGATGCGGAAGATTTGGTACAGGAAACGTTTGTCAAAGCTTACAGGTTCTGGGATAAATTCGAAACGGGTTCTAATTGCAGAGCATGGCTGTTCAAAATTATGACCAATATATTTATCAACAACTATCGCTCAAAAACAAGATCTCCTCTAACAGCTAATATCGATGAAATTGATGATAATTATATTTATAGTCGTCTGGCAAACGATGGTCATACTTCCGTTGACCCTGAACGTGAGTTATTCGCAAAGATATTTGACAGCGATGTAAGGGTTGCTATTGAAAACCTGCCTGATGATTTCAGACTTGTTGCGGTTTTATCGTTTTTGGAAGGATTCTCCTATCAGGAGATCGCCAATATCGCGGATTTACAACTCGGCACAGTGAAATCCCGGCTCCATCGTGGAAGAAAACTCCTGCAGACGCAACTATACGACTATGCAGTCAAGAACGGATACATCAAGAATAAGGCGGAACTACAATGAATTGTCAAGAAGCCCGAAGCTACTTGTATGACATGATTGACAAAGAGACCTCTGAAATTGACGTTACCGCCGTCCAGAGTCACGTCGATAAATGCCCTCACTGTTTTGACCTGTTCCGTTTGGAAGGTGCTATTCAGGATTTAATCCGCAAAAAGATCAAAAATTGTGAGCCCCAGAACAATATCAGTGATTTGAAAGTAAAAGTCCTGAATATTCTTAATAAAATAGATGAAGAGTCTGCCGCCTGATAAATCCGTAATTCACCACTGATAATATTATTAGTTGGGTATCCTTACCGCTTAATCCGTCAATCGATATCAGAGAACTTACAATTACAAAAGTTGTCCACCGCGTACTTTTTCATCAAGCAATCTGCATCCTTCCATAAGAATGCTCTCATTGGGAAGAGTATTGTTTGGTGCGGGTAGATCATCAGGTGTTATCTGCTCCACAAGCCATGATCCGTATGTCCACCCAATCCCTTCGTACACTGCTTCAGCGCCAGGAATGTCTCCGAGTTGGGCATGGACAATTACCCCTTTATTAAGATAGATAATAAGCTTACCACTGTCTGAACCAGACAGGGTTACAGTAAGCTGACAGGTTTTGCGTGCAGGGCCAAGAGCCTGAAGCAAGTCGATGAGATTGATATCGGTAAGACGACCCCGTGTGCCAGTAGGGGATTCAGTCATTTCTACATTCTTTTCCTTCTCGCCCTGAATGCGGTCATCAATCTTACGAAGTTTTGTAATAAGCATATCCAGATTGACATTGAGAGCCATGATGTCCTCAACTCCCCGATCAAGTAATTCAGTCAACTCAGATGAAGACGCACCATCAACAAGCAGGAATGTTGGAACCTGATCGAAATCCACTTCATGGGCAATGAACTGACCGGCCATATCAGTTACCTGATCCTTATCTCCATGTATGAGAAGAATAACTATATCAGGTTGACTTCGAGAAAACAGTGACGCAAATGATTCCACTGAAGACTGTGAGACGATACGAAAACCTTCGTTTTTCAGCCTCATTTCGATAGTACAGAGCGGGCCTGGTTCATCGGTAAAGATCATAATCTGGGAGTGTTTTTCGTTTGTCTGCGTCTGTAGTATTTCATCTTGTATCATACCAATAAACGCCTCAACAACCTCTCCGAGAAAGAGCTTACCCGTCAGGTCCCTGATTTTCTTCTTGATGACATCGAATTTATTCAAGGATAGCTTTTCATTACTGGGAAAACTGTCGCAGAATAGATCAACAATCGTCAGTATGTTTCCTCCAAGAGCCTCAATTGGTAAACGTTTTGTGAATCTACCTTTGAGGTCTTTGTACATCGATTTCAGAATCTCAACTACGAGAGGTGAATAGTTTAATGATGACAGCAATTTCGCTGTCCTGCTTATCATCAATCTCTGATCCTGATTCTCATCCATTCTATAGTAGAATAAGGCGAGATTATGAAGATAAGCCGCGTTGGCGATAAGCAGTCTGTCCTTATTCGGCAATCCAAGTTTCCTGCAGAGCTTATCAACATATTGTCCCACAGCACCGGAATGGTTATCGGGGAGTTTACCCTTAAAAGCCAATAGTGATGAGAATAGATCAAGATTCTTAAGAAGGAGATCACCCTCGGTGGCAATAGTTTCCTGGTTAATCAGAAGGACAGATGCGGATTCATAGTATCTCACAACCGTTCGTGGTGATGTTTTCCTGAGACGGTCAATCAGATCAAGATAATCACCGGAAACTGTGTCCTTGATTAAAACTGTGTGAAACGTGCGGTTGCCGATGAAATCAATCGCATCATCGGCGGAATCGGTCATTATCACCTGGAAATTGTCACGCTCCAGAAGTGATTTCAATAATGGGCCGGAATACTCTTCGTCGGTCACCAGCAGTATGACATGTTTCGCGGAAAGCCCTTCTTGCGGACTTGCATCGGGTGTTGCTACAATCGGGACTTTACCTGTATCGGTAGCACAATCCGGAATATCCAGCAGAAGGTTGTCATCGAGTGAAACATCTGCGCCTTGGTAGTACTTGGCAATAGCCGTTTTAAGGGCAAGTTCAGCCGCTACAAAAAGCTTGATCTGTTTACCTGCTCCGACGAAATTCAACTCATCAATCAGGCTTTTATCTGATGGGTTTTCGCAGGCGATTTTTAGGATGTTATTTTCAGGATCATAATCAAACGGTATTACTTCTCTTGCAAGCACTACTCTTTCAGGTATCATTGCTACCACATGCTCAGGGATATTGAGATTTGAGAGGATGACCCCTTCACAGTCAAACTGAAGAGTCAGAGCCTTCACCAGACCTGCTTCATCAATATGTCGATGATACAGAAGTTGCGATCCCAGTTTTCCACCATGCGCTTTTTGGCGAAGCAGAGCTTCCCGAACCTGTTCTTCCGAGACTAATCCTTCACGAACGAGAATCTCATCTAACCTGGGGTGTTGCGGATTATCAGTCATCAGGATTCCACCAACTCAGGTTCAACATCTTCAGATAACCCACAGAATTCGGCGGGATTAGTAGCTACACGTATTGCCTCTTTCACTGAAATAGTTCCACTATCAACCAGTGCTTTGAGGTGGTTATCCAACAAACGCATGCCTTTTTTCCTGCCAGTCTGGATCATGGTGGGCATCTGGTATACTCGTCCCTCCCTGATCAAAGTCTGTATCGATGTTGAACTGACCATCAATTCGTAGGCGGCCATTCGCCCTTTTCCGTCAGTACGCTGAACCAATTGCTGTGACACGGTACCGATAAGAGTATCGGCTAACATAATGCGGATTTGCTGTTGCTGGTCAGATGGGAAGACATCAACCACACGCTCAATTGTCGATGATGCAGTACAGGTATGCAGTGTGCCCATAACAAGAAGACCTGTTTCTGCGGCGGTTACAGCCAACGCAATTGTCTCTGTGTCACGCATCTCACCCACCAGAATAACATCAGGGTCTTCTCTTAATGAAGCTCTTAAGGCTGATGCAAATGATTCCGAATGCAACCCTATTTGCCGTTGTGAAATGAGAGAATTCTTATCTTTATGCACATACTCAACCGGATCTTCCAGAGTAATAATATGTCGCGAGAAATGTGTATTGATATGGTCAACCATCGCGGCCAGCGTAGTGGTTTTACCTGAGTTGGTAGGTCCTGTGACCAGAAGAAGACCGGATTTATTTTCTGTTAAGGTTTTTACAACATCAGGAAAACCTAAATCCTTCAAATCATGTATGAGGTCCGGTATCAGACGAAACGCCGCCGCAACACCATTGTATGTTTTATAAATGCTGACCCTGAAACGAGAAACTCCATCTATTCCATAAGCGAAATCAAGATCACCTGTTTTTTCAAAGCGACGAATCTGGTCATCTGAAAGAATCTCGAAAACAAGTTGCCGGATATTCTCACTGGAAAGGCTCTTGTGACGAGTTTTGGACAACTGACCATCTACCCTCACTACAGGAACACCTCCTGCTGTCAGATGCAGGTCAGATGCATTGGCACTTTTTACAATCTCAAGGAGCTGATCAATCTTTGGCATATCTCTTTCCACTCGTGGGTTTTGGCTATGTCTCCCTATATGTATCGGCCGAATTGTGTAGAAAGTTGAGAATCATGGTTCACTGAAAGTGTTGTTCAATACTTGAACAGTGTTATAGTTCTTCTTTTTGCCGGTTAGTCCGTAGACTTTATTCTGTTTTTGCTTGCAGAGAATCATCAGGTTATTCATATTTACCCAAATGCCAAGACGAAAAAAACAAACCCGTTCTCTCCTTGATCCGTTGACAGAGAATTTCGCTCGACGTCTTTCAAGTGCCGACGCCAGACTCAGGAGAAAAACCGTTAAGTATGGTTTCTGGGTATTAACCCTCTTTTTCTGCTACTCCACAATGTTTGGTACATACAGCATTCCCCGGATCATCCGCCTGGAATTACAGAAAGAAAGTTTGCAGGAAGCCAACAAAAAAGTATTATGTGAATTAATTGATAATAGTCATATCAGATCAATGCTTGAGTTCGATGCGGGATATATTGAACAGATAGCTCGCACGAAATACCACATGGTTCGTCCCAACGAAACCATTTACTACTACCGAGGTCACTAAAGGTTACTCCCGCAACATGTCGATTGAAAAGACCGAAGCTATAGTATTGAAAACTTACAACTGGTCGGAATCATCACGAACGGTAGTATTTTTCAGTAAACGTCATGGCAAAATCGCATTGGTTGATAAGGGTGGTCGCCGTTTCAAAAGCAAACGCGGCAGATTAATGCCATTTGCGAGGTTTGAAATAACGTTTTATGCTTCTGAGAAGGAGTCGCGCGGATATATCTCCGATATCGAACTGATCAAGGCATTGGCTTTTGAAAAAGACGGGACCCTGGGGCGACTCGCTTATGGATCAGCGGCCTGCGAGTTACTGTCACTGACTCTACCCGAAGAAGAACCTCAGAGAAATCTCTATGACTACCTTTCTCGTTTCCTGGAGACAATGGAAAATGCAGACAAACGTTCCCTGCTCGGTCTGTTTTTATCATTCTTTCTTCGACTCCTCACCCAGTTGGGATATCATCCATCATTGACATATTGCTCCGGTTGCGGGGCTCCTATAACTGAAGCATCACTGACAAACCAATCAGACGTTTCGTTCAAAGCTGATACGGTCAGGTTCTACCCTGATCGGGGTGGTGTGCTTTGTCAGGCTTGCCAAACAGCCGCAGATTACTATATTCCCCTTTCTGCCGATGGCTTTGGTCATCTCGTTGAATTACAAAATGCTTCCCTGATTGAAGCGGCGGCAGTACCGATAAGATATTCTGAGGGGACTCTGCTTCTGGAGGCCCTGACAAGGTTTCTGGGATGCCAGGCAGAATTAAAAGCTGACCTGAAATCATTGGAATTTCTGGATAAATTGAAAAATTCGAGTTTGAACGGATAGAGAGAACAGTATGAGCAAGAAAAAAGAACCGGACATGATGGACAAGATTGTTTCCCTGTGTAAACGACGTGGCTATGTCTTCCCGTCATCAGAAATATATGGTGGGATTAGTTCTACATGGGATTACGGTCCACTCGGAGCAGAACTGAAACGGAACCTGAAGACATTCTGGTGGGATTCCATGACAAATAGAAGGGATGATATTGAAGGTATTGATAGTGCCATACTCATGCATCCACAGGTCTGGCATACATCCGGGCATGTGGCCGGGTTCAATGATCCGATGGTGGATTGCCGTACATGCAAGGCACGCTTTCGCGCTGACAAACTCGAAGAAGCCCGCTGTCCTCGCAAACCTTCGAAAAACCCGGTAGAACATGGTTGTGACTTGACCGAAGCCAAACAGTTCAATCTGATGTTCAAGACTTTCATGGGACCAGTTGAAGATTCCGGCAGTACTGTTTTCCTGCGTCCGGAAACAGCCCAGGGTATCTATGTCAATTTCCTCAATGTGAAAAATTCTTCCCGTCAGAGAATTCCGTTCGGGATCGCACAGATCGGCAAAGCGTTTCGGAACGAAATCACGCCTGGAAATTTTATTTTCCGCACGCGAGAGTTTGAGCAGATGGAAATGCAGTATTTCGTCCATCCATCCGAGGATGAAAAATGGTTTGAGTACTGGAAAGAACAACGATGGGCATTCTATCTGGAGCTGGGAATCCGACCGGAGAAACTTCGCTGGCAGGAACACGGACCAGATGAACTGGCACATTATGCCAAAGCAGCTTATGATATTGAGTATGAGTTCCCGTTTGGATGGTCGGAGCTGGAGGGTGTTCACAACCGAACCGATTTTGATCTCACTCGCCATATGGAAGCTACCGGCAAAGATCTGCGGTACAATGATGACCAGCGCAAAGAAAAATATCACCCATTCATCATTGAGACTTCAGCCGGATGTGACCGTACCATCCTTACACTGCTGACTGACGCTTATGACGAGACTGAAATCAAAGGTGAAAAACGGGTGTTCCTCCGTCTGTCACCTAAGATAGCTCCTATCAAGGCCGCTATCCTTCCGCTTGTTAAAAAAGATGGTATGCCGGAATTTGCAGAGAAAGTCTACCTTGAGCTTAAAAAACGTTTCAAAGTATTCTACGATGTTTCCGGTGCTGTCGGACGCCGTTATGCGCGAATGGACGAAGTTGGAACCCCATTCTGCATCACTATTGACGGCCAGACACTTGAAGATGAAACCATGACCATCCGTGATCGGGACACTATGGAACAGACCCGTATGAAAGCTCCGGAACTCATGGAGTTCATTAATTCAAGAGTATAGCAGTCTAACTTATTATTGTGGATATAGCTGTCCGGAAGTGCAAAAAAGCGCTTCTGGAATGATTATATTACTCAAACACTTTCAGCGCTGAACCATTATTTGGTATAGCTTTCAATTTTCGCAATCAATGATGTATTATGCAGTGGTTTGGACAGGTAACCATCCGCACCAGAGGCAATGATCTTATCTTTTCCAAACACACCCTGACGCTCAGCCATCAACACTACCGACAGATCAGGTTTTTTCACTTTCAACAACGCCAACAGATCATACCCAGTACCATCAGGTAGTGTATTATCACCAATAACAACGGATATCTTATTGTTCTCCACTATATCCTGAGCTTCTTCGACCGATCCTGCAAAATGAAGCCGGAATCCCTCACGAACGAGTGTTGTTTCCACAAGTTTACGAGTTACAACCTGATCTGCTACTAATAAAACAGCTCCAGGACCAGCCTCCAGTACTTTATCGACTTTATCTATCAATAACTCGGGGTTGATAGGCTTTGATATGTAGTCAGCCGCACCAAGCTCAATCCCCATGAGGACTGATTCCTGGTCGTTAAGTGTTGTACATAGTATGACAGGTATTTTCCGCAATCGTCTATCTGATTTTATTGAACGTAACAGCGTAAAGCCATC
>Ga0255369_1095_pt1 | contig 14848 bp, 9 predicted proteins | sample ANMaggSeSYBR01C9_FD_182091 | JGI IMG/M metagenome (GOLD analysis project Ga0255369, IMG submission 182091) | Sediment cell enrichment communities from methane seep in Santa Monica Basin, California, United Staets - ANME aggregate JGI... | ecosystem: Environmental > Aquatic > Marine > Cold seeps >... | reverse complement strand
CCGAATCAGGTCGCCCTCCAAACGATAAATCACCTCACGACAAAATTGGTCCTCTACCTGGTTCTGTTTTTTCCGGTCGGTTGAGGTAAGCTCAGATTGTTTGGGAGAAAGTCCGAAACGTCCGGCCGTTGTTTTGTCAGACAGAAACACCCCATTTTTTATGGCTGATTTGACCGGTGGGCGGTTCGATATTTGCCTTTGGTCGGCCACACGCCGGGCAAGCAGGCTTAACGGGCGGTTCGGCAGGCGATTAGTAGCGTTGGTTGGGTCGAAGGACGGCTTAAGGGCCTTGTAGGCCCGCTGCACCGCGGTTAGTAAATCATTGCGATAAAAACGCAACGGCCCACGGCGGGTAAGACGCAAAAAACGCAGTTGGCTGCGTTGATAGGCCATATCGAGCCGATCCGGGGTTACCGGATGGGTCAACTGCAAAATTGTCAAATAATCATTAGACATATCAGGCTCTCTAATCAATGATAACAGATTAGCAGTGCCTTTGTTAAGGTGCTAATTGGACCAAACAGGCCGACGTGAGAAAAAAAACACGGGAACGTGTTGCTTATGACGGTTATAATGATCAGAACTGATAAATGACCGAAAAAAAACCGAAAAAAAAGCTGAAAAGACTGCTCATCGCTCTGATTATTTACTTTTTATCTACTTAATTGAGTAGGGTGTGATGTATCGCACCATTTCTTTTCTCTTCTTCGCTTTCTTTGCTTTCTTCTGTTCAATTTATTCTTCTCTTATTTTTTGTGCTTTTTGCTTCTTAGTCCCGATATATCGGGGTGCTTTTTCGTGGCTATTATTCTTTTCTTATTTTTTTGCCTTTACCATTTACGCCTTTACCTTTAAGATACTCTTATGAGTCCTCGCGAAAGTATATCTTCTGATTCGGGACAGATCGAAAAGGCACGGCAGGACTTGCTGCTCGCCTGCCGGGAAGCCGCCGACCGCACACAACAGGAGCAGGAACAGAAGCTGGAACAAGAGCAGAAGCAAAAGCAGGAACAGCAGCAGAAGTCTTTTTCCGAAGCCCCTCCGAAACCGCAGGAAACCCCACCGGAGTTGAATTTCGAGACCACCCAGGCTGCCGACGAAGAATCTGTTATCACTATCGAGCAAGTTGACCCGGACGAAATTGAGCAATTTGTCCCAGCCGAAACAGATGAAATATCGACGACAGCTCAGCACCAGCGACAAAAAGTAATCCCCTCTTACCGAGACCACAATCCGTTTGTAGAAGATATCCTCAAAGGAATCGTCTCAGAAGACATCAACAGACTACGCCGGCAGCTCGCCGATAAACCCTAAGTGCGATATATCGCACCATTTCTTCTATCCTCTCTTTTCTGAATTCTTCTCTGCTTCCTTCGCTATCTTCTGTTCAATTTATTCTTTTCTTTTTTTTCGTGTTCGCCAAAGGCAAATTTTCTTAATCTGTGAAATCTGCGTAATCTGCGGATTATTTTTTCTTCTGTCTTCTGTCTTCTGAATTCTTCTTCGCTTTCCTTTATGGCGACACCCTGTCCGACCCCTCTAATTTAAGTGCTTTTGGCAACGGTTCGCGAAACGGCGGCGGACGCAAATCCACCTGCGGTTCGAGAATGTCCTTATTGCGGCGTTCTTCCCGGACCTCGGCACCGCTGATGAGCCGTTGTTCGTTGGTCATCCTCAATAGTTCGGATGAGGTCTCCATAATATGCGGGGTAATAAAAATAACCAGTTCCCTTTTAGTCTGCGACTGGACGCTGTATTTAAACAGGTAACCCAAAATGGGAATATCGCCCAGCAGAGGAACTTTCTTTTCGTCTGAAGTTACATCGTCTGTAATAAACCCTCCGAGGCAGACCGTCTGGCCGTCTTTGACCCTCAACTGGGTAGTGGCCTCACGTATCAGGATGACCTGAGGATTAAATTCCTCGGATATCTGAAAGGTTTCGGCACTAACATCATTTATAGTTTGTACGATATTCAGTGAAACATAATTGTCCGGATGAATCTGGGGAGTAACGGTCATGGACGTACTAATATCCTTATATTCTATTTTACTGGTGGTCAGACCCGTAATATTAACATTAACGCTTTTTACCAGAGGTACTTTACGACCGAGCGACATTGTTGCTTTTTCGTTGTTTTTCACCAGAATAGACGGCCGGGCCATAATATCCACACTTTTTGTCGCATGCAGTGCTCTCAGATACACCTCCAGATTCTCACTGATGAAATCATAATTGAGTCCCTTGCCAATCAACTGCCGTGTATTGAAGGCTTGTCCGAGTGTATAGGGAATGGTTTCACCTTTTCGCTCGATGTTGGTCGCAGGCCCTGCCAGACTCCAGTCGATCCCTGTCTCAAGAGCGTCGTCTAATGAAACCTGAGCTATATAAACATCGATGAATACCTGTTTTTGCGGTTTGTCTAATTCTTCGATCAGATCGAGAATCTTCGGGAAATTTCGGGAATAGGTATAGATCATCAGGTAATTCCGCGTCTTGTCAGGCACAATAAGCAGTTCTTTTTTCGCTACCAGTCTTAGCGAGCGGCTGATCCGCGACTGTGTATCCGTATCATAAATCCCAAGCCCTTCCAGTTCGGTCCGGGTTACTTCCGAGAGCAGCGTCGCTTCCTCGGCTGCTTCTTTGTCTTCTTTTACTTTTTCCCTATCAGTCTGCTCCAGTTCCGAAGGCAGCATCGGCAACTGCTCAGGGTATAGCTTGGTGAGCATACCCGCCACCTCTTCAGCCTTGGCATAGCTCAGCGGTATATAACGCAGTTCTTTGAAATCAACATCCAGATTCTTTTTAAATTCCACGATTTTTTTCAGTAGCTTTTCGTCATGACTGGATATAATCAGAATATTATTAGGTGCCACAGACGAATTGAATTTATATTTGATTTTATCGATTTCCTGCGGATAGGCCGCCTCGAGAATCATACGGTTGATTCGTATAATACTGCTGTCCAGCCCCATTTGCCTGACCAGCCTTTTCAGTTCCTTCGGCAGTTGGACATGCCGGAGGCGCTCTTCGTCGTGCAGGTTACTGCCCTGAATAATAATATTCATTTCCGCCACCAGGGTTTCTTTCAGTGCTTCGGACGGTACGGCACCATCATACGTTTTCAGCAGGGCCAGCATCTTTTGAGAAAATTGCCCCTTGATGAGTTGGCACAAAAGATCTTTATGTTCCATCAGTTTGTTCAACAGATTAGCGGGTCTCTTAAAGTCTTTTATGTCGAACAGCCAGCCCTGGCGTTCTGTCAGCGTTTCGTTGTTCCTGAGAATATAAACAAATTCCATCGCGTCTATGTATTCCAGTGAAACATATTCCTGGAACATCGGCGGCTTGGGCGGCTCTGACGGAGCTTCGTCCAATTCCTCGGCGACCACCTTTTCCATCTCCGCTATCACCTTAGCCGGGGCCACCACCACGATCAGCGAACGTTTGGGATGCGGCACAATGGCCGAGGCCAGGCCGGCCTTTTCCTCGGCTGTCGCTCCGGGATGTATCAGATAGACGTCCCGCAAAAATTGCGCCACCATTTCCAGGTCGGCGTATTTAACCGGTATATTCTTTTTGATGCGCTTACTCTTTTCAGGCGCGGCAGGCAGGCCGGCTTCCTCGCCTTTCATATCGAGTTTTTCTTTGACATATTTTTCAATTTCGCTTAATACTTCCCGCGGCCCCCAGACAATAACAGCCTGACCCGTCGGATGCTCACCGATAAAAGAGGGACGATTAGTCTTGTCCTCGGACTTATCCGCCGATGGTATCATATATAACGACTTGAGAGTGCCGATCACTTTTTGAGGATTGGTGTACCTCAGCGGTATGGTGATATTTTCCAGGTCCTGCCTCGGGACGATGTGAATAACCAGACCTTTTTGTTGAGCTGCTTTATTTTGCTTAGCCAACACGTCATTCAGCAATTGCAGCATACCCTTCATATCCACTTTTTCTTTGCTGATTAGCGTAATCGGCCCGGTAACAGCCTCTACACCTTCGAATTGCACTTGAAATGTACTCGAAAGAATCTGAAATAACTGTCTCGGCTCCAGTTCGTGATAATACACGCTGGCGCTGATTATTTTTGGAGCTTTTTTTACTAATTGCTTTGCTGGTGTTTTTGCCGGAGGTTTGGCAACTTTCTTTGCCGGCGGCTTGGCAGCCACTTTAGCCGGTGCTTTAGCCGGCGATTTAACCGTTTTCTTCGCCGACTTCGCCTTTTCAGGCTTATCTTTTGCCTGCCCATATAGCAGCCCGGAACTTGTTACGCATAGCGCAATCGCCACGGCTGCCACTGTGAACCTGCAATATAAAAATTCTCTAAAACCCGCGTATCTGTTATTTCTAAAAGGTCTCATCATCAATATTCCCTCTTGTAATCAGCAGGCATAGCCCGGACTAAAGTAGGGCGGGCCATGCCCGCCATTTACTATGAACCAATTAAGTAGGATACGACATATCGCACCATTTGTCTTTTTTTCTTCTTCGTTTCCTTTGCTATCTTCTGTTCAATCTCTTCTTCTGTCTTCTGTCTTCTGTCTTCTGTCTTCTGTCTTCTGTCTTCTGTCTTCTGTCTTCTGTCTTCTGTCTTCTGTCTTCTGAATTCTGTCTTCTGAATTCTGTCTTCTGAATTCTGAATTCTGAATTCTGTCTTCTGAATTCTGAATTCTGAATTCTTCTTCTGTGTTATTTACAGAAAAACACTTCCTGGCATATTGTTTGTGTTCCGGCTCGTTCCTGTCGCTCATAAATCACTGACAGTATATAATCGCCCGGCGGCACTTCTCTTACCCATTCGAGCCGGAAAAGGAATCCATCTATAAGTCGAGACAGCGTCCAATAGCCAGCCAACTCATTCGCAGGCACATACCAGAGACGCAATGGCCGGCCGGGTGTCGCCTTTCTATATTTGGGTGGCACCTTTCTGTATTTCAGAGAGGTGTTCCTGTCCTGCTCGGCTTGGACGCCTTGGGCGCCGTATAGTATTATTGTTATGTTTGCCGCGGTTTGTACTGTTTGGTAATACCCGTCCAGCGGCGTAACCCTCAGCACAAAACCGGCCGATCCCTTCGGTTCATAAAAATCTCGACCGGCACTGACACAAGTCAATACAAGTTCGCTTACCTCATCTTTGCCGCCTTTAACAGATGGAACATTGTCGCATTTACTCCGAGTCTGCTGATACAGTCGCGTTGCCGCCTCGCCGACAAGCGGAGAAACGGGTTCTTTCAGCCTGCGCGGCGATTTTGAGGCTGCGGTTATTCCGCATCCGTTCTGGCCAAGGATGAACAGGAAACACATCAGGCTCAGCGGCAGCCCTCGGCCGAGAAACTTCTCAGGGAATATATAGCTCTTCGCCATTTTCGAGCCTCACCGTAACCACGCCTGGTTCTATCGCCACAATTTGGTCCTGGCCCAGCCAGTCGCCAACTTCCGCACGGACCAGTCCCGGAAGACCGGCAATCTGAAAAAAAACAAACGCAACGTCGTCCGTAACCGTAGTACCCTTAAATTCATAGTCCCTGCCGTCGAAGCCTCGCAGTCGCAACAGGGCGTCATCGCTGGTCTCTCCTTTGTCGATCCGGACCTTTTTATTTTCGTATTTACAGCGGATAAAAGTCGGTTTTATCTCCAGAATTGTTACTGTGAACTGGATCACATCCCTGACTTTGTATGACCGGACCACCGGCGGATTATCGAACTGTAAATAGACCTGCGGTATGTCGTTTATTGTATCGCAGGCAATCACCCTGAATGGCCGATCAAGGCTCATCGGCCACATCTCACGCATTGACAACTCCGGGCCTGTTTCACGCGGTAAAAGTGGCGGAATTCGTCCCGGCTTGAAGATGTTTTTTTGGATAATAGCAGCCTTCATACGCTCGACATCGGTTGCTTTTGCCTTTACTGTTTCTGTCGGAGCCGATTTGTTGTCTTTTGTTTCAGATTCATCCGCAGCCCACGAAAGCACCGCCGAACAAACCAATATCCACGCCAGAAAACACATTACACACCATCGTCCGGCTGTGCCGCATACCAGGAAAGGGGACAGAGTAGTTTTTTTGACAATAGACCTATCCACAAACGACCCTTTCTTTTTTTCTTTCTTTCTTCTCATTGTTTATTTTGCATTTTATATTTTATATTTTTCTACGGCCCTTCATACTCGATCATGACCTCGCTTGGTGCCGGCGCTGCCGGAATCGAAAATGTTACTGTTACCAGCAGGTCTTTGGAGCTGGGCACTCTCATTTCATACAGTCCGCCAAAGGAGCTTTTCCATTTATTGGTTATTTCGACTCGGCCCAACAGCAGCAGTCGTTCTGACGCGTCCAGTTTGGCCAGAAACTCTACCAGGTCTTCCAGGTCAGCCGAAAAGGTAAGTTTATAGCTGAGTTCCTGAAACAGTTCATGGCCTTCCATAGGTCGTCGAGTTGGAGGGCTTAGATCGGCAAATTCAATCAGGGACTGTAGATAGGCCGAGAATTTCCGCTGGCTTTCTTCCACCTCTACTTCCTGGAATCCGCTGATATTAGCCCATTTTTCAACGTATTCGGCATTTTCTTTGATTTCTTCTTCGGCCTGGCCCAGCAGAATCTGGTCTTTTTTGATTTGCTGGTTCAGTTTGTCCAGATATTCCCACATCCGCCACGTTATCGTCCGGCCCACCAGTAGCGCAGCCAGACCGCAGATAAGAAGCACAACAATAATATGTCTTTTGGGTTGTTTCATTATTTAGCTGTAGTTTTTTCTGTTCGACGGAGGTTGCAGGTTACCGAAAAGCTGAAGGGATACAGGTTGTCGGTAACATCCAGCGTCAGGGAAGCCGCCTGCTCTGCCTTATTGAACAGATTTGAATTGTTCAACCGGGCGATAAACCCTGTCGAGACATCACTTTGGTTGTCCTTCGCCGGCGTTATCTCTTGCAGGCTGACTTTGACCGTTGTTTCTTCACCGGGTCCGACTTTGCCTGTGATTACATCTCCCTTACTCACTCGACCTGTAATGAGTATATCGCTCGGAGTCGCTGGCGAGGTGCTTTTTTTACCGATAATTGTCAGAGAAGTCAGATAGGCCTCTCCGGTATTGGGCATTATCTGATTTATTTCGTAGAGTATATTCAGGTAGCTGAGCCGATCACCTCCCTGACTGCTCGGTAAATATGAACGGAAGCGATGCCAGTTATTTTTTGCCTCGGCTATCTTTTCCAGTTCCGGCTGCAATTGGTTCAAGCTGATATTCAACTGGTCTCGTTCGGTAATTTTCTGTTGAACCAGGCTCAGCCAGAATGCGCAACCCAACAGAATCGAGGCTACAGCCGCGAAGACAAACGGTTTCCATGATACTGGTTTTTTCTTTTCTGAGAACTTTCCCTGTGGGTGTCGAAAATCAAACCACGTTGGAGTGGCAGCCAGACCGTCTAATGCCGCGCCGATAGCCGGTTGAAAATCCGCCGTGTCAGCAACAGTCGGTGGAGTGTGTAAGGCCGAAGGCGCTTGGGAAGCAGAAGGTAATTGAGAAGCCGGAGGAAAGTGGGAGGCCGTCTCCGACGGGCGATTTTGCTTTTCTTTTCGTGAACCGGCAACAACCAAACCCGCTTCTGGTGAGCATATTGACACTTCAATCCCTATTTTTTGTCGTAACTGCTCAGCCAGCGGCGGCAGTGAGTCGATCAGTCTGCTGCTGGCACCCAGAAAAACGCGTTGTGGAACACGACCCGGATCGGACAGTTTCAGAGTATTGAAAACTCGTGGCAACTGTTGCAGAAAAGCGACCTCGCTGTCTTTGACGGAACCCTCCGACCCTGAAGTCAGTTTTAGTGTCTGCAGAGAGAAGAGTCCCTCGACATCCATAAACGCTATATCCACCTGTTGGGAACTGAGAAAAACTACTGCGATATTTTCTTCTGACGCCTCATGCCAGTTGAACAGCAGTCCATTGACCGATGCCAGTGAGCGAAGCTCTAATGACAGCACTTTTATACCGCTCGCCACAGCCAACTCCCGGCAAAAATCCACTACCGATTTTTGCGCCGCTCCAAGCAATATTACTGCTTCCCGTTTGACTTCCGCAGGTTTTTTCGTAGCCAGCGGCCTTCCTTTTGTCCACAGATCGAGTACCAGGTCGTCTGCCGAAACCAGCATTGTCTGCCGGGCGGTGTTCAGTAGATTCTCTACTGTTGTTTTGTGCAGACGTCCTTTGTTTTTGGTATGGTCGCCTCCAATTTCCTCTTTCGGCAGCCGTCGAATAAAGCAAAGCCGATCCGGCAGTGTCATTACCGTTTTTTTCTTATACCAGCCCCTGCTGCGCAGCGCCTCACCTAACCGTTTCCCCAGAGCAACCGGATCGTCCGCCTGTTGGGGTTCTATCGGCACTTCCAACGGAGGAAGTAACAGGAACCCACTACCCCGCCGCCGCAGCCGCACCACCCGTATCATTTTTTCACTTATATCTATGCCTAACATCGTTGCCCATTATACCCTGAAATTCAAAGTCCACCACCCCCTAACAGGAATAAAAAAGGGGACAGGAAACTTTTAGGCTTGCCAGGGTGAAGATTACCGTAGGATGGGCTTCAGCCCATGCTGATTAACTATTTTTTGGTTGCGTCGGGTAACAGCGTCCCGCCACAGGCGGGGCGATGGCGACTTTCTATTATTCGTCATTGGTTCCTCATTTATCCCCTCTTCCACTCATTCCCTCGTTCACTCGTCCACTCGGTCCGGTTCCTATTACTGGAAACGCCGATATCCGCAGTCGCGCACACCCCATTGGAATCAACGTAACTGTCTCGGTCGGTTCTTCGGACTTCACTGGACTTGGCTGTATTTTGCCCACAAGCCCCAGGTGATCTTTTTTCCAATTTCGTATTTTCTTTGCTTTCACAGTCAACTCTATCGGTGCCGCATTCACTTTAAACGGCTGTTCATCGCTCGGCCATTCCTTGCGTTTAACCATAAATTGCCGCTCAGGGGGTTTTGTATCATCCAGCACCAGCCCGTAGTTCCAGTCGCTTGTCGGATATATCTCCAACGCCGGCCATTTATCCGTACCACCGTAACGCACATACTTTTCGCCTATTTTCAATGAATATGTCAATGGCCCGCGATCGACTGACACACAATTATTATTCCTCACCCAGTACCGCAGTTTGATCGCCGTCGGCAACAGAACGCTCACCGTATCGCCATTTTCCCACAACCGTTCCAGAACGATATACGAACTCTCTCTGCCATAGACCTTGACGGCCTTTTTATTGACGGTTACTTTCGGATTCGAGCACCACTTCGGCACTCTCAAATATAGTGGAAATTGAACCTGCTTTGCCGTCGTAACGGTAAGTTTAATTTTTTCCTCGAATGGGTAAAGCGTTTCTTCTTTTATTGTTACCTTAGTTCCGTTGCCGACCTTTGCCGTAACCTCACATGGGGCATACAGCACTGCCGCCAGTCCGTTATCTGGCGTCGCCAGCCAGAGATGTTCAGCGTAATAGGGCCAACCGTGCGATACGTTATGCTGACAGCAACGATGGCCATGCGGATTAAATGCGAACATTGCCCCTTTGTTTTGAATTCCGGGCGACTTGTTTTTCTGATCGCACAGTATCATATTTGGTGCCGTCAGGTAATGCAGCGCCTTCAAATCAGCCGTCATCGACGCCGGAAACGTATTAAACGCCACATCTTCGCATCTGTCCGCCCACTTTGTCTCGCCTGTGATCTTCAGCAGCATTTCGCAGGACAGCATAAACTCCACTATTCCGCACGTCTCGATCGCCTGCCGCGGCCCATAGTATCCTTCCCGGCAGTTCTCATCTCCGCCGAACATACCACCCGGCACCTGCCCATAGACCCCCCAGACCATATTATAATTTCGCTCAGCAGCTTGCAGGTGAATGGGCACTTTCGACTGCTGATAATATATCGCCGGCGCCCTGAATGCCTGAGCGATATTTACGTTATGCCAATTAGCTACTCTGCCCTTCCAGTCCGCCGTATTGCGGTGAATCTTCTCTGCCACTTCCAGCAGAAATTTCTCGCCTGTCAGGTTATACAACCAATACGCGCTTGCCAGATTATCGCTTCCTCTTTGCTGCTGCCAGTATGGCGGCAGAAAATCCTCGTCTGGGATAGTCAATTGCCACCTGAAATATTTGCTTAACAGGTTTATCACACGTTTATCACCGGAATATTCATAATAGGACTGGAGCGCATTGACCATAACCATATGGGGCCATAGGTCGGGTTTTTCGCGAAATTTCTTACGCAGTCCGCCCGGACCGTGCTTACCCAACAGATTGGCCCGCGGCCCAAAATAGCCGTCTTCTCTTTGTGAGCTTAGCGCCCCTTCGATCCAGATACGTGTTTCTTTGATTATCCTTTTATCGCCCAGCACATATCCCAAGTCGCCGAACCCTTTCAGCCAGTACGGCATTTCTTCCCACGGATGCTTTCCCTCTCCTTTCGGGCTTAGCCATGCGTTATTTTTTTTGGTTAGAAATCTGCTTATTTCGGTTAGTCGTCCCACGAACCCTTCTGCCTGTAGTTCCAGTTGTCGCCGAACCCAGCCTTTCGGTTTAATTGCTCCGATCGGCAGCTTTACGAACGGACTCGCTAAAAGCGGCACCCGATTACTCACATAATAATCATTCTGCCGACTCGCCTGCGGCACCGATAATACCCGCACCTCCTCCACAGCTCCGCAAATACATTCCATCATTATGACAATCAACACCAAAACAACTACTCGAAATCTTTTCGTCATTTCTTTCTAATCCTTTCTCTACCAGGCGTAGTACCGTAGGATGGGCTTCAGCCCATGCTATTTTCTAATGTAGCACAAGCTTCCAGCTTGTGATTAAAACCTCTTGGGTGGCACCTTTCTGTATTTCAGAGAGGTGTTCCTGTGAAAACTTATGCTGCACAGCCCAACCTGTGGCAGCGTCTGACGTATTCGTCAGGCGATGGCGGCTTTCCATTATTCGCCATCTTTCTCTTCTGATTTCTTAATTTCTTCTTATTCGATCCCGACTTATCGGGATTGAATGCTTCCCGATAAATCGGGATTCAACTCTTCTTCCCTTCCCTCTTTCTCACCACCCACAACTCACCACTCACAACTTATTCATTTGATTCGTCATTCTAATTTCTTAATTCCTCATTAGTTTTGCAGGGTGGGTCTTTAATCCACACGTCTGCCTTTACAAGGAAGGAAGACGTGATAAAGAATAAATTGACTTTTGGGCCCATATTTATGTAAGGTTTCTTGTACCCATGGGGAAGATACAGAAGTGGAGCAATGGATTGTCCCATCCATCTTCAGGGGGAACTTGGGGCGGCATTTCTCGATGGCTCTTTTGACGTCTTTAATGGCTTTATCTACGTTTCCGTCCATCACGTAGCCGAGCATTCCACCTTTATCCAGGCCTTGGGCATATTGACCATTGAAATAGCGATACATACCCTCCTCAACGTAGTCGCCGGCTAAGGATTTGAAACCACTGGGCGGATTAACCCTGAGACGTTTACATTCTATTGAGAAATATATTTTTCGACGATGGCCATGAATAAAACGAATATCCAAACGACCTCGCTGCTTCGTTCCGTTTTTGTTTGGAAGAATTATTTCAATATCAATAAGAAAAGGTAATTTTGAGGATTCCTGATTTCTTTCCAAGACAACAAAGAATTCTTGTGTCATTTTCACTTCATGTGTCTGGCTGGTACTGAAACCCTTCCAGGAATCTAATACTAAATGTATTATTTGTGGAACAAGCGAAGCTGGAAAACTGGTTGACCATCTATCGAGGATGCCGTTTATTGCCATCTATTTTGTTCCCCTTGAATCCAAAATAGCACCGGCCACCTCATCTGCATCGTTCAGAGCCGCTGTGCGGGACCAGAACCGCATCTGCATCGGCTTAAGAATATATAAATCATTACCATCGAATACTTTCAGGTTTTGGCAAAAAACAAATCGGCCTCGCTTATGTTGCAGGAGAGGTTCCATTCGTTCAAAAATACCTGCAAGCTTTTCATTGCCCACCTTGACCGGCACATTCCGGCGAATCGCCTCTGTCAAAGAAACACAAACAACAGAATATGGCCGCCCTTTTATTACTTCACCGTTAACCCTAAAACTGCTTCCCTGTCCAAAATTATTGAGCATTTCACAGAGAGTTTTCGTATAAGTTTGGCAGGCTTCTTTGGAAACGCCTCGAAGCGTCGGTATTTTCTTCGTACTCTGTCTGGGGTGAAAACTCTTTATTGCTAATTGGAGAGTGCCTTCAATCAACATAGCTTCATATTCATCAATATCATAGTATTCACGCAACAATGGCTCAAGTTTTTCGCGGATTCTCTTGGTCTTTTCTTTTCGTTTTCGTTCTTCTCCAAACCAATTTCCTGTTTCAAGCTGTCTTTCGAACTCTTCTGTTATCCTTGCGACTTTATCAACGATTTTCTGCGCCCTATTGGGATCAACCGCATCTTCAGGCAAAAAGAATGGCAGGGAAAGTAATTCATGGAAGACTACTATGTCTCGTTCTGTTCCCCAGCTAGCGGATGTATGGAATAAATAATATTCAGCAACATCGGATTTAATAACTGCATTTAAAAAACGTAGTAAATTCGCATCTTCCTTTTTACCAGTTATTAGATGAAGGGAATTTTGAAAAAGAACATTAAAATCACAGAAGGCTACTTTCATGTCCTTGGAACCTCGACTAATAAGGACTTTAGGGCCTTCAAATAATCCTTTTTTTCGAGGGCGTTCTGCTTTATAAGGAATGCTGGCATCCTCAACCGTCTGACAGTCTTGGGATGCTATAGCTAATGATATATTGTTGGTGTTTTTGATGTAGAGATAAGTTTTATCCCACCAACCATCATTCTCCTGATTTCCTAACTCAATACCCAGACTTTTATTCCAGCGTTTACCTTTTTTACGAATTTTCCCAGTTAAATCATGCAGCTTGGGTAAGTCATTCAATCGAGACAACAATCTTTGATCACGCCAGGAACCCCAATAATGGGATTTCCAAATAATTGGAGCAATTCCTTTATGTGCACCATTAAGGACATCCTTCAAGCGTAAGTTGGTTGTATCTTCTTCACGAATATATACTGGACCACCTCGCTGGCTGCGAATATCTGCTTTGGGAGATTCGTATAAAATTAAATTCTCTGGCTCTGATGCTAACGGTTTAAAACGAATTGCAACGCATGGATGAACTGCTCCCGAAAACAAAATAAAACGCAGGTCGGAAAAATTAACGACCCGATCAACGGTAACAGATTTGAGCCATGCTTCCTGGAACTGATTAGCGTGATCATTTAACAGAACAGCAGCAGGCAATAACAGGCAACCAATCCCAGAGGTAGAAAGATATCCCGGAGACTTCCACATAAAACCATGGGCTATTTGCTTATCTGGTCCCAAAATATTGGGATTATCTTTTATCCAGTTAAGAAAGTCCTTGTCTTTTTGCTTGCCACGGCTGACCCAGGGCGGATTACCAATGACAAGATCAAAGTCTTTTTCTTCGAAGGAAAGTTGCGGGTCAAACAAGTTTCCTTGATGTACAGTGTTCCAACTATCTGACCTTGTACCTGCCAGCAAAGGAGGCAACTTCTCATTGTGCTTGCGAAGATACTCGACATCACTTGGTTCGAGCTGTTCCAGTAGAGCAAGATAGAGACTAAAACAGGTAATATGACAGGCGGTTTGGCTGATATCTATTCCATACAATTGATTCAATTTCGGTAATAGCTTACGTACCCACTTGATGTTTCGACGTTTTCCATTGTAATCTCCCTCGTGACGAAGACTTTCTGCCATTCTTCCAAACAGAGAGACAAGAAACACCCCACTGCCACAAGCTGGATCAAGAACTTTAAGTTCATGAACTGGCTTTTGAATATTCTTTTTGATATTTTCCAGTGCAATATCTACTGTCATTTCAGCCAGGTGCAAAGGCGTATAATACGCTCCGATTGTTCGCTGCGAATCCTTTCCCCCCTGGCCTCGGAAGATATACCGTAATGCAGACGAATTCTGGAAAGATTCGGAAGGTTTGCATTATGCATATATTGTGTATCGCGCCTTGCGGGGTGATTACAGACATATTTTCCAGCCTGACGCTGTGTTCTATGTCGGCAAATCACCGGCTGCTTATCTGAAAAACGTTGGGACTATCACCGAAGATGATGTCTGTGACTGGCAGCGATTCCTGTGGAACCAAGCCGTGGTTCCTATGCTCATTATTAAGTCCAACACCCAAATCCGAGTATATACTGCTTATACTCAGCCCAAAGAGCGAGACAGTAGCAAATCAACAATTGAATCGATCCTGGATGTAGTAGCTAATGCATTAGAACTCGATCAATTGTGGAATGCCATCGAAGCGGGAACAATCTACGAAGAAAAACCGGAATTATTCCAACGTTCTTGTGCGGTTGACCGTTTCCTGTTAGACAATCTAAGTGCCGCAGCTCACAAATTGGCAGAGACTCAGGAAGGTGGAATTGAAAAAAAGGAAAACCTGATATTCGCACACCATTTTCTTACAAGACTTTTATTTGTTTGCTATCTTATCGAAAGGGGGATGATTGGCAAACATTTTGATGATACTGAAAATGACATACTGAAAAAACTTAATCCAGCAACTGACAAAAAGAACGGCTATTTTCTGAGTCATCTTTTCAATAATCTTGGCACACATCCTAAAAAGCGAGATGCGTTATGTTGCATCTTCGCTTATGTAAAAAAACGGTTTAACGGCAGTATGTTTCCCGATAGCATTACAGAAGAAAAAAACCGATACAATAATGATTTTATTA
>Ga0255369_1092_pt1 | contig 14911 bp, 13 predicted proteins | sample ANMaggSeSYBR01C9_FD_182091 | JGI IMG/M metagenome (GOLD analysis project Ga0255369, IMG submission 182091) | Sediment cell enrichment communities from methane seep in Santa Monica Basin, California, United Staets - ANME aggregate JGI... | ecosystem: Environmental > Aquatic > Marine > Cold seeps >... | reverse complement strand
CGCAAGCTTTTTGCCTTGGCAGGCCCATGGCTGGATGTCCTGGACAAGGGACTTGTTCTCTTTGTGGATGAACTGGATACAAGCCTGCATCCTCACTTGGTCCGGTTTCTTTTGAATTTGCTACATACCCCTGAAACAAATCGACACAACGCTCAGTTGGTTTTTACTACCCATGATACCACGGTTCTAGATCAAACTCTCATGCGGCGGGATCAGGTATGGTTTGTTGAAAAGGATGCGGAAAATGCCACCCGCCTCTATCCGCTATCAGATTATAAACCACGCAAGGGCGAAGCCCTGCAAAAAGGTTATTTATATGGCAGGTATGGCGCCTTGCCGTTTCCAGGCGAATTGAGGTTTTGATGGGTACCGATAACCTGTTTCACAAGAGGAAAGAGCGTAAGGCCGAGTTATTACGTCGCCGGCGGGCAACGAAGGCCCCATATGACGTGATACTCATCGTCTGCGAAGGAGCAAAAACCGAACCAAATTATTTTGCTGAATTGAAAAAGACCTTCCGGTTGAGCAATGCCAATATAAGAATTTGTGGCCGTGGCTCAGACCCTCTCAGCGTTGTGGATTTTGCCATTGAAATTTTTCGGAGGGAACCGGAATTTGATCGTGTCTACTGCGTCTTTGACCGCGACAGACATACAACATATTCCGCTGCCCTGGATAAGGTAAAGCGAACCCGACTTGGCAAAAGAAGTAAAATATTCGCCATTCCTTCAGTTCCCTGTTTCGAGTTTTGGCTGTTACTGCATTTTACATACACCACCAAACCGTTTGATGCTCCTGCCAGTGATTCTATCTGTGCCAAGATTATCAAAGAATTGAAGAAATACCTTCCTGCATACCAAAAGGGAGATCAGGATGTTTTTAACAAAATACAGGATAAGCTGGATAACGCCATTATGAACGCCCGCCGTGTCGAACAATTCCATAAAACTTCCGGGACCGACAATCCTTCTACCTGTGTGCATTCTTTGGTGGAATATTTACGAGATTTAAAGAAGGAATAAAAGAAACGAAAGCGGCTGTGGGCCGGACGGCTAAAAGCGGCGACCTTTTGGAAGATGGCAGGCTTTAACAAACATGTGAGCATGTTGGAGCAGCTCGCAATTTACTTGCCGTTGATTTGCGGGTTAACCCAACCAAACATAAGAGAATAAGATGACGACAACAATCGAAGGTGCTTTTAGTGAATTCAAGTCAAACCTTGAAATTACGGGTTTGCAAAAAACTACAGTCTCCTCAAGACAACAAAGCGTCAGGGATGCCGTAAGTAAGGAACTATCAGTATCAGATTCATTTTTAGCGGGTTCCTATTCACGGAGTACAATGATAGCTCCGTTGAAAGAAGCAGATGTGGATATTTATCATTCTAGATAACGAGTATTTTTATCATTATGACGGCAAAAATGGTGGACAGGCAGGACTTCTCGATTTACTCAAAAGAGCCCTGAAAAAAACATACACTAAGACACCAGATATCAGTAGGAATGGTCAGGCTGTTACAATAACGTTTACAGATTTCATAGTAGATGTTGTTCCAGCATTTGATAGGAAGGGGGGCGGGTATTTAATCCCAAATTCCATATCTCAAAGTTGGCTTTCAACTGATCCTAAAAAGCATATTGAAATATGGACTGCTGAAAACCAAGCCCATAATGGCGACTTAGTCCCATTGATCAAAATGATGAAAAGATGGAACAAGATGATCAATAACTATTTCATGTCATTTCATTTAGAAGTAATGATTTTACAAACCTTGTATCAAGTTAAGATTACAGATTATGCTTCTGGCGTCAGATATTTTTTCGATAAAGCGAGGTATTACGGTACAAAACAAAATCCAGATCCTGCAGGCTATAAAGGTGATGTGGGTGCCTATTTAAATACTCAACAAAAAATTGCTAACGCTGTAAGCAGGATAGAAACCGCATATAAGAGGGCATTGAAGGCCGAGGATTATGCAGTTAGATACCAAAATGAAAATGCAATAGATATGTGGCGTCAGGTTTTTGGTAACTATTTCCCATCATACGGGTGATTATTGTCATGAGTGAAAAAAGCACTAACAGGGAAAAAGATAAATCTCTTACATTAGAGGCAATTATAAATGAAGCTAAAAGGATAGAGGAGAACTGCCTTCATGCCTCGAAAAGTCATTTTGTTGTGGCACATTTCTGGACAAAATTTCATTTATGGATCGGAATTCCGACTGCGGTTTTAGCCGCGATAGCTGGAACAATAGCTTTTGCTTCATTTAAGTATGGCAATAGCATTGCTGGAGTTTTATCGATTATCGTAACAATATTGTCTGCTGTTGCTACATTTTTAAACCCTAAAGAATGCTCTAACACACATTTGACGGCAGGAAATAATTACGACTCTCTTTTAACACGTGTTAGAATATTTTGGACAATAGATTGCAGAAGGGAAGAATCAATAGATATATTGTCAGACAAATTAAAGGATTTTGCGGTTGAAAGAGAACGTCTCAATCGAGATTGTCCGCAACCTTCTAAATGGGCATATAAAAAAGCTAAAGAGGGAATTGAGAAAGGGGAAGTCCTTTGTGGAAAATTCTTTTTTCTCCAAAAAAATATCTGTAATCGACGGATCTGCCGCATTCATAAACTTGAGAATTTTCTTTTTCTTCTCTTCTTTTTCACATTCGTTGGCGCTGAATCCTGGAGAAATGTTTTCCCCCTGATCGATAACATGCAGCTTATGATCAAACCAGTTGAATACGGGCTTAAGCTGTTCATTGTTCAACTGAATTGCAGTTGAAAGAAAAAGCGCGTTGCTTCGGGTAGCCTCCTGCCAAACCTTGCGGTGGCCGGTGAATTTAGGCCCAAAATACCAGATATCCTTTTGGGTCTCGGGATCGAAGTTTCGTTCAAACCACTTTTGCGCCCTGCCTTCGGGATAGGCAAACAACCATTCTCCTGTTACTCTCTCGGAATTTACGGCAAAGCCATACTGGTAACGGATACCGTCCTGAATGAACAGAACTTCAAACTCGGAAGAATTTCGGCTGCTTTGCCGGTTAAACAAAAACGATGTTGCGTCAATTTTTTCGCCTTCCTGGCTTTCTTTGGCAGATGATAAGATAAATCTTTTTATGAAAGCGATGGCTTGGACCACATTAGTTTTGCCGGCGGCGTTTGGGCCGTAAACAACGACAGAACGAAGAAGTCGTGGCAAATTTGATACAGGTGAGACGAAACTGTTCTCTTCCCGCAATTCGGTGGCGGTGTTTGCTGTTAGTGTCAGTGACTGGGTTGTAAGGAAAGATCGATAATTGGTAACGCTAAATTCAATAAGCATGATGCCCCCTTAATGTTAACTTAGCGCTTATTATTGCATAAAAATTGCAAAAATCAAGATAAAATCGCATAAGATCGTTTTTTTATACGTCACGGTAAAAGTCGTACTCTGCATGGATGATTAATGCCTTTGCAAACTAAAAAAGCCTTTTTTAAATGTAATTTAAGCCAACCGCCAGTGTCCGAATTTCTTTGACCCCCCACATGAACAATTTTTTCCTCTTCTTTGAGTTCTCTTAACAGATTTGAAATATCCCACCCCGATTCCCAAAAGAACGTCGATAGATTCCCAGAAAAACTACAACCCCAGATATGCTTTTCTTACATTTTCATTTGAAAGAAGATTTTCTGCGGAATCAGAAAGAGTTATACGTCCGTTCTCCATAACATAGCCCCTGTGAGCTGCTTTCAGCGCAAGATTTGCATTTTGTTCCACAAGAAAAACAGTTGTCTGGTTTTCGATATTTATCTTCTTTATGATCTCAAACAGTTGCCTTACTATAAGAGGGGCTAGTCCCAAAGACGGTTCATCCAGCAGCAAAAGCGCCGGCCTTGCCATCATTGCCCTTGAAATGGCAAGCATTTGCCGTTCGCCTCCGCTTAAAGTTCCCCCAAACTGATTTCTCCTTTGACTAAGAATCGGAAAAAGGTCAAAAATATATTCCATGTCTTTTTTTATATTTTTTTTGTCCGTTCTTAAAAAAGCTCCCATGTCCAGATTTTCCAGGACCGTTAAATATGAAAAAATTCTCCGTCCCTCTGGAACCTGGCTGATTCCAAGCGAAACGATCCTGTCCGGTCTCATATTATGAATAGTTTTACCCATAAAAATGATTTCGCCTGAACGCGATGGAACTAAACCCGAGATCGTCATTAAAGTTGTTGTTTTGCCCGCCCCGTTTGCACCTATAAGAGTTATAATTTCTCCCCTGGAAATCTCAATATTTACATTCTTCAGCGCCTGAATATTTCCATAGAATGAGTTTATATTCCTTAGCCTAAGCATCTATATCCTCTCCAAGGTAGGCCTTTATCACAACAGGATTATTAATAATATCTCCGGGAGTTCCCTGTGCGATTTTTCTTCCGTAATCCATAACAAATATCCTGTCGGACAAACTCATGACCAGTTTCATGTCATGCTCAATCATCAATATGGAAATATTGTCTTCATCTCGCAGTCTGGTTATCAGTTCGTCAAGTTCCCTGGTTTCTTGGGGATTCATTCCGGCGGCCGGTTCATCCAGAAGAAGCAGGAAAGGTTCGGTAGCCATTGCTCTTGCTATTTCAAGACGCCTTTGTGCTCCATAAGGAAGATTTTTTGCAAACTCGTTGACAAGGTGCGAAATGCCCGTTTTTTTTAAAATGTTATAGCTGAAATCAACTACATCCTTTTCTTCTTTAATTGTTGATCTTCCTCTTAATATAGCACTCACAATACCCGAAGAAGTACGGCAGTGGCGTCCAATCATAACATTCTCAAGAACAGTCATATTAGAAAACAGACGGATATTTTGAAAAGTACGGGCCATGCCTTTTTTCGTAATACGATTTGGTTTTAACCCATTTATTTTCTTGCGTTTTTTTCCTGGAGGTGAAATCAGTATTTCTCCTTCTGTTGGATTATATATTCCGGTTATACAGTTAAAAAAAGTTGTTTTGCCTGCCCCGTTCGGACCAATAACGGCTGCTATTTCTCCTTCAACCACATTCAGATCAAGGTGGTTCAGAGCCCGCAGGCCACCAAAATTCATGCTTAAATTTTTAACTTCCAAAATAGTATTCATGATCCTATTCATCAAATTTATAAGTGCGGCGTATGTTGGCAATTATGCCCTGGGGTCGGAAAACCATCATAATAACCATTATGGCTCCGAAAATCAGCATTCTGTAGTCGGAAAAGGCTCTGAGATATTCAGGCAGAAGGATCAGGATTAACGCTCCGATAATTACGCCTAAAATCGAACCCATGCCTCCCAGTACTACGATTGAAAGTATCATGGCCGATTCAAGGAAGGTAAAACTTGCGGGATTAATAAAAGTAGTTTTGGCGGCAAATATTACACCAACCATTCCAGCCCATGTTGCTCCAAGTGCAAATGCCCTCAGTTTTGTCTTGGTTTTGTCAATTCCCATAGCCTGACATGCTGTTTCATCCTCTCTCAAAGCAATCCATGCCCTGCCTATTCTTGAATTCTGCAACCTGTTAACTACAATGATTGTAAATATGACAAGACCGATCATAAGGAAATAAAGATATATGCTTGCAGCCTGAAGGGAGAACTGGATACCAAAAAAACCCGGCCTGTCAATATTGGCAATGCCGCTTGGGCCAAAAGAGAATTCATTCCAGTTTTCCAATACAAGCCTGATTATTTCTCCAAACCCAAGGGTAACAATGGCAAGATAGTCACCTCGCAGGCGCAGCACAGGGAAACCAAGGAGTACACCAAAAATAAAGCCCAAGACAGCTCCTATGGGGAGTACCGACCAGAAACCAAGGCCAAAATGGTAGTTCAGTAATGCATAACTATAAGCTCCTACAGCATAAAAGGCAACATACCCAAGGTCGAGCAACCCTGCAAGACCCACCACGATGTTAAGGCCCAGACCAAGGACAATATACATTAAAGCGGTTGTCATTATGCTGGTCTGGTACATGGAAAAAGTAAAAGGAAAAGCGACTGCGATAATAGTTAAGCCTGTTACTAAAGGAATATAGAATCTGCGTTCTTCCAATATCCTCTGAATCAAAAAAGTTTTGCCTGATTCACCGGTTTCAGCTCGTTTTTCTCCGGCTTCCCTTTTTTTCAGCATATAACGCCAGACAAAGGAGAGCAAAAAACTGCCGATTCCAACAATGAGCATGTTCTTCCAGCGCCATTCAATAACTTCCTCTATAGGATTGACACGGATCACCATTATAGGAAATGTCAAAAACATAAACCAGATAGAGACTAGAAATGATTTCTTTATTTCTTGAGCTTTAATCATTAGTTGGATCCTAAATTTTTTGAGTCGTAACCCGCCCAAGAATGCCCGCCGGTTTGAATATTAGAATCAGTACAAGCAATCCAAAAGCAAAAACATCTTCATAATCACTTGAAATGTAACCTGTTGCAAAACTTTCTGTCAGCCCGAGAACAAGCGCGCCTAAAACAGCGCCTGGGATACTGCCAATTCCGCCAAGTACGGCAGCAGTAAATGCTTTTATTCCTGCGATAAAACCAATATAAAAATTTATCTGACCAACATGCGAGGCAATCAGGACTCCGCCCAGTGCAGCTAAAGCAGAACCAATTATAAATGTTATAGAAATTACACGGTTAACATTTACCCCAACAAGCATAGCCATCTTTCTGTCCTGGGCTGTTGCACGCATAGCCTTTCCCGTCCTGGTAAACTTGATCAGAAAAGTCAGCAAAATCATAGCCGTCGAGGTAGTAAGCAGAATGATTATCTCCGATGAACTGATAATATACCTGTACGGCTTTATAAATTCAAATTCAGGAATGAGGTTCGGGAAGGGAAGAAAATCCGATGTTTGAGCCAATAGCACGTAATTTTGAAGAAAAATTGACATGCCGATTGCGCTGATAAGGGGTGAAAGACGTGAAGCACTGCGAAGTGGCATATAAGCTATCTTTTCAACGGTATAGCCATAAGCCGAAGAATATATCACTGCCGATAGAGACGCCAGCACAATTACTGCAATCTCGTTAAAACCCAGCAGCGTCAGAACACTTGTAAAAATAAGGGCGGTAAATGCCCCTATCATATAAATTTCACCATGGGCAAAATTGATCAACTCAATAATGCCGTACACCATGGTATAGCCCAAAGCAATAAGGGCATATATACTCCCTCGAGTCAGCCCTCCAAGAATAAGTTCAAGAAAATATTCCATTTAGATTACTTCGTAATGGTTTACGGTTGTCGGTTCACGGTTTACAGTTGTCGGTTTGCAGTTCACAGTTTTATGTTTTGATCAACCGCTAACTGTAAACCGTGAACCGTAAACTGTTACTTTACTTCAACATAAACTCCGTTTTGTACCTGATACATACAGAACCCAACCCCGATTGCATCGCCACGTCCATCAAAACTAATAGCGGATCTGATACTTATAGCCCTGCTCAACCAGAAATAGCTGGCGGTTAACGGCAAAATTCTGTTCGTCTGTGCCTTTTGAGACAAGGGTGTAGAAACAAGAAGCTCGTTTTTTGGGTCGAAGGATGCGACCTAAGCGCTGTGCCTCTTCCTGGCGTGATCCAAAGGCGCCGGAGACCTGTATCATCACGTTAGCATCAGGAAGATCTACGGCAAAATTGGCTACCTTTGAGACAACCAAGACCTTAATCCGCCCTTTCCTGAAATCCGCATATATTTTTTTACGTTCCTCATGCTTTGTTTTGCCTGTGATAATCGGCAGGTTCAGTTTCTTGGCGATTTTTTCCACCTGCGCAATGTACTGGCCTATGACAAGGATGCTGTCATCTGAGTGATGACAGATCAGTTCTTCAACCAGCGTAAGTTTTTTGGAATTCTCAGCGGCAATGCGGAAGCGTTGCCGCTTTGAGGCATGGGCATACTCGAGTTCTTCCTTCGGAGGCAGTAAGAGTCTGTACTCTATGCAGATTGCCTCTGCAATAAAGCCTTTGCTTTCCAGAGTTTTCCATGGAACATCATATCGCTTCGGCCCGATCAGGGCAAATACATCGTCTTCCTTGCCGTCTTCCCGCACAAGGGTGGCTGTGAGTCCCAGCCGTCGTCTGGCCTGAATGGAAGTTGTTGCACGGAACACAGGAGCAGGAAGGAGGTGAACCTCGTCGTAAATGATCAGACCCCAGTCATGTTCTGTAAAAATATCCAAATTAAGAAGTGGATCTTCTTTTGTGCGACGATAGGTCAACATCTGGTAGGTAGTAATAGTTACCGGCTTTATCTCTTTTATAAGGCCGGTGAACTCGCCAATTTCCTCATTGTCCAATGTCGTCCTGGAAAGCAATTCCTCACGCCATTGATATACGGATACGTTATTGGTTGTAATGATGAGGGAATGGCTGCCTATCTTGCTCATAACCCCCAACCCGATAATGGTTTTTCCGGAACCACATGCAAGGACAATGATACCGCTACCGCCGGAGGCACTGCCAGCCTGATAAAAAGCATCAACTGCCTCTTTTTGATAGTCACGAAGGTCAAAGGCGTGACCATCCGAATCAATATTGCGTAAACTTAAGTCAATCGGAGCGCCTGGTACATATCCACAGGTATCCTTGACCGGATAACCTATTTTTACAAGGGCATGCTTCAGATTTCCCCGTTCGCAGGCTGAGATCAAAAAACCGTCCTCTGTTTTTTTTAACCAGAATCGTTCCAGATCGTTATCCTGTTGGATCCGGTTAAGAATTATGGAATCGCTGATTCTCAATCGCAAACTATCTTCAGACATTTTTTCAAGTACCAGGCTGCCGTAAGTCTCATACCATTCTCTGATATCAAAGAGTACGTTGGAAGGTATTTCATAACGGGAATAGCCTATCAACCTGTTTATGATTTCATCCATGCCTGTATCAAGGGCAGCGCTGTTCCACAAAGAGAGGGGTGTAACTCTGTATGTATGAATAAATTCCGGAGACTTGACCAATTCTGCAAAGCTGTTCAAAAAATCGCGGCATTCGATATACTGAGGGTGAGCCACTTCAACCATAATAGTGTGGTCGCTCTGAACAATAAGTGGTCCTGAATCGTTCACCAGTCAATATCCTTCATTTTGATAACATATTCTTTTTTAAGGGTTTTTAATGCTGAGTTTATCTCTTTCTGCTTTTCTCCTGAATAGCTGATAGATTTATTTTCCCGGTTCATTTCAATATCGCATCTTTCCTGGATCAGAGCCTTGCTGCATTTTTCGAACACCATCTTATCCGGAAAATAAAGCGTAATGACAGTTTTGCGCTTTAATGTGACGGTTTTTTTCTTCTTGCGCCCGGCAAGTATATCCGACTTTTTGGGAAACCTGGACTTGACGCCGTCAGGAAGCGGTCTGAATGCCTTGTCAGAATGTTTTACAAGCATTGGAACCAGCTTTGCTTCTTCCAGTCTGCCAAAAAGATTCTTCGGATCTTTAACGATTCTGAGCGCAGGACTAATGTTTTTTACAGTAAAATTTTTTACCATATCAAAGTTCGGGTTTCCCTCCAACAACCCAAACCCGTGATACAGAGTAAAAACCTCTGAGTGGCCAACCCATTCTTCGAGTTCGGTCAGAACATTTTGCGGAACATTTGAATTAGAGAGATTCCGGAGTATGGCAATCACATCCAATGACTCATCATTTGCCAACCGGGCAGTTACCTTCCTTTTATTCAGTTTCAGGATGGTAACCGTATTTTCGGAAATGGTATCTGTGAGAGGATTCAGTCCGGCCAGGATCCCGGCCGGATAAAACTCCGATTCCACATGAATCTCAAAATTTGGTTGAACCGTAACCTTTGGCTCAGGAATATTTCCCTCCATGAAACGGAGTAGAGATTCATTCACTTTGAATGCCTTGAGAGCGTTTAAAGACGGATTCCGTTCTTTGTATTCGGATTTTCCATAGGCCAAATTCACATAGCCCAGCTCAAGGGGAATGCCCTCCAAAAAACGTTCCACATATCGTCCTTCAACCCTTTCAAAGGCATTGGAATCTTTGACTGTGATCTTGATACTAGGGTCCCAGTCCTTTTTTCTTTCACCAAAATTACAATAACGACCGTTAATCCGGTCTGACTTATACCTGTAACTCGGTTTTTCAGGAATAAGGAAAAATGGATGTTCGGCCTTGAGATACCTGACAAAAGATGCAGTACTATACCAGACCCCGCTTTGACAACGCTTCATGATCTTTAACAGGAAATTTCTTGTCCCTGCAAAGTTTAAAGATGGGAGCACGCCGGTAGCACAGCCACTGGAGCTGAAGGTATCAAGGGTTCCCATAACTCCGGTCTGAAAAAATTCATTAGAGCAAGCTTTATATTTGTCAACCAGACTCTTAAGTAACAGGTTTTCCTGGTCTTGAAGGGTCATATCCAGAAAACTATTGTATTTATGCTCAGCTATTTCAATGTAATTGTCAGGATAGGATGGCTCTGAACTGCTATACCCCAAATACTCCCCTTCAGTATCATAAGAGACAAATCCGAGCTTTAAAGCTGTATTGTCAATATAATTGAGCCATATGCTGTATCCGTATTCTTCCACTTCTTCAGGGGCTAAAGGATCGCTTATCAGCCTGGCAAGCCTTCTTGCATCCATTTTGGGCAGACCGTTTCCCCTGGTTGAACGCTTGACATCCCGGTTCCCGACATAATCCATAAAAAGATGCAGGTCTTTTCGCAGGTCACAGTGGTTTGCAAATACCTTCAGCCCATTAACGTCAATCTGTTTCAAATTCATTTCACTCATTTTGCCTCTATGGCTTTGACAACATATCCGGATTTGTTTACCAGCGCTTCCATTTTTTTTGTCAGATCGTTTGGAAAAGCAATAAAATTGTCCGGCAAAAAAACAACCTTGCCGGAATCTGCAAATGCCTTCTGGATTGCTACTTTAAGACTAAGGTCTCTTACCCTGGCCACCAAAAGGTTTTGATGCACAACCTGTTTTCCCCATCTCTGCTCTATTATAGAGATAGCGCCGGCAAATGCAGATGCATTCTTCCTGAGCCATGAAGTCAGTGGGACCTGGTCAATATTCATAACAATTCTGCCTATTTTGACAGAGTTGGGGAATGCTGTCAATTGCGAGCCGGCCACGCGAAAATTCGATATCCAGGCCAGAAATTCCAGACTTGCATAAGGAATTGTTGAAATATCCACTATTACGGTGCCGTCATTGGTTTTTTTCAAGAACCGGCCTGGATCCATTTGGGCTCCAGCATCAGTATGATCTTCCGGCAGAGCGTAATATGTTTTTTCGGCAATCGTTTGTTTGGCCAAACACCCCTGTTTGCAGCCGGCATGGCAAACCTTCCGCGGATCGGGCGGGTCTATGCCATAACAAAAAATCTTCAAAAATGATGAGAGCTCATCAGGCAGTATCCATTCACCAGGACTGAGCAGAGAAAGGGCATAGGCTGCGGCTTTAGTTGGAGATACAGAACCTTGCCCGGCTTTTTTAGGGCTTTCCTCTTCTTTTAAGGCCAAATCCCAAATAGCTCTTTGCCATTCCACGAGGTATTCGGTACGGAACTCCTCGCCACCCATACGCAATTCCCCATCCTTAATGCACAGGCTGTGCTTTGCTCCATTTGCTTCGAATACATATGCATGGCGGTCTAATATTTCCATCAATTTGTTCCTGACAACGGTCTGGTTGAAATTACCAGGGCCTGGAATGCTTTTGGCCGGACCAAAGGGAAGAGGAAGAAATGGATGAAATTCTTCCGGAAATCTGAATCGCAGTCTTTCCAGCTTTGTATTCTTTTCCCAGGTTTCATGCTCTTCGGCAAAGAGAATTACTCCCCGGCGAATAAGAGATGTTTTTACCTGCTTAAAAATATCCTTATATTTTTGATTAAAGGTTCCAAAACGCCATTTGCGGCTATTTTCAGTGCCATAGATGCGATCAAAAAATGCCGCATCCACGGTTGCAGAGGTCAATTTCATCAGATGAAGCAGAATAACCTCATCCCTTGTCAGTCTGCCGATGGCGTTTGCTACCCCTGTTTCAGACAAAAAAAAAGCCTTCAAGAAGGTTTCGGGAATTAGCCTCTTTCGAAGTAAAACCCCGGCTTTTACACAGAGCCTTAATGTCCACAACGGTCAACTCAAGATGGCACATCTTGTTTAGCATTTCTGTTGTATCCAATTTTACAGCTTCCTCCTGGCTTTGAGCTTGATTAATCGTATTAAACCACTACCTTTGAATAGGTTTTTACATTACCGAAATCTATTGCAAGAGAACGGTCATCGGAAACACCAGCATAATCGCTTTCCCTATCGTAGCTCCAATAGTGTTTTGGTTCTTCATGATTTTACTTTGTTCAAACCGGATTAAAAGTCTTAATAGCGCTGAATGCTCGATTAAGACTCGGGGAAATTTTTGAAGCCTCTTTTACCTGCCAGAAATTATGCACAAAAGATATCAGAACTCCGTTATAATCCGGCCCGATTTTAGCGGTGCTGCCGGCGGCAGGAACAATTGCCTTTTTCAGGGATTGTTTTTTTGATTTTTTTGTTAGTTTTAATAAGAATCTTTTGGGATCTTCCAGATCATCAGGACTTCGAGGGATCTGTGATTTTTGAATTCCCAAAAAGGATGCAAAGGCTTCCCTGTGAGCCAGTAGCCAAGATTCAATCTCCCTTACTGCAATCCGAAATATCAAATTTTCATGCTTTGGAACTGTCAACCACCTGTTAATAAGCGTCGGAGGGCAATTTGTTTGATCAAGATCAGTCAGCACAAAAAAGGGAATGCCTCTTGCCGCCTTATTGAACTTTCGCATATTGTTTTTCAAGTAGCCGCTGCCTTCACGTCCCAGGCAGGCGCCGACAGCAAAAGTGCGGGATGACTGCTCAAACATTGCCCTTAAAACAGCCTCGCTTAGCGCATCTTCAACTGCTATTAAAACTGGAATAGTTTCATCCATTGAACAGACTCAACTGGGTTAAGTTTTTCGGTTCGGTTTTCGGCAGGGCCGCCTCTGATATACTGAATCCGCTATCCAGCAAGATTTTTACATCTTTTACTGAAGATGCCAGTTCAACATTTGTTCCCTCCACATCAGGGGTGAGCAGCAAAACCTCTTCACCACCGATTCCTTTGTCTGAGAGTAAATCAAAGCTGTGAGTAGAGATGATGATCTGCCTCTTTTTTCTGCTTTGGATACGCCAGATCAAACCAGGCAGTTTTTTGACAATAGCCGAGTGCAGGGATAATTCAGGCTCCTCCATAAGCAATAAAGAATCCCCGTCAAGGATTGACCATAGAAAACCAATAAGACGCAAGGTGCCGTCAGAAAATTGATCTTCGCTTTGCTTGCCGGCCTTGGGTCTCCAATGTTCATATATGGCTTCCAGGTGCGGAACACCTCTTTTGTCTCTTGTATCAGTGAGCTGGATTAATTGCGGAACCGCTATTTTAAGCGCTTTTTCAATTTTTTTCAGGCGTGATCGCCGTGTCTTGACCGATGTTTGAACAACACGTTCCAGAAAGCTCCTGCCAAAAGGGTCTTCTTTGCTTACCGGCCCTGTAAAGGTTTCCGGATGACGAAGAACCTGGGGGACCAGGTGAAGATAATAAATTGAGTCAAGAAATTTTACTATGTCCCTGAACTGCAAGTTGACATTTATCTGCTCCAGGTGGGTCTGTTTTAATCGCGGTTTGTCTTTATTGTCTTCATCGTTTGGCCGGTCAAGGATTAATTTATTACCCTTCCAGACTTTTTCATAAAACACATAGGGATTTCGGTGCCCCCGACTTTCCTGTTTTATCCCAAGGGCATATTTCCATAAGACTTTATCACCATGTGATTCTGCCAGGTGAATTTCGATCTCGACCTGGGGTTCTTTTCGCGCCGCAAGGCAACGAATCTTGGATATTCCGCCGCGTTCACTGACCGCTCTCTGCAGACCGCCGCCCTCGGTTTTAGCTATATCCCGTAAAAAGCGCAACGCATCTAAAAAGTTGGATTTCCCTGAAGCATTCGCTCCTACAAGAAACATGCGCCTTCCAAGCGGAGTGTCCACGTTTCTAAAATTCCGCCAGTTTTTCATTTTGATATGAGATATAATCATTATCTCGTCTCCATAATTTTAAGGCTCTCAATGCTCATACCGATTTTGCTAAAAAATAGTAGTTTAATTGTCAAACATTAATTCACAATTTCAAGACCCGATCTTTTATTGATAAATAGTTCGCTGAACCGTAGATGTTATTCATTCTCCGGATATTTGTAAACGTTCAAACCGATTACAACATCAGTGCCCTCAATTTTCTGGTTATATTTGCATTTCATTGGTTTCATTTTCCAGCCAGTTGATTGCTGTTTGTTCGTCTTGTTCGATTGCCATTTCTACTGCTCGTTTGGCGCATTCCAGCAGATGTTTGGATTGCTTTCTTAAATTGAAAGATTCAGTAACTTTTTGCTGGATTTTGGTTTGTTTTCCTTCTGACAGGAGGGGAATTATCGTACTTTTCACCTGGTCTGGCCGCCAATGAAGAATAACCGATCCGCCGACATCACGGTTTACCTGTTCTTTTGTCAGCATTGAATTGAGTACCAGAGTCAAATACTCGTTGTTGATTTTATCTGTTTTGCTTTTCAGCCGGAGTATGCCGCCTGATGGAATCATTTTTTGGGGTTGCTCATGCAAGTAATAGGCTATGCCTGGAGTTGCGTCTTTACTGAAAAGTATTTCACCTTTTTGGGGTTGGTGTTGCTTGATTTCAGCATATAGTTTTTTAGAAATGTATTTTTCTTCGGTGATTTCAAAAGGGCTTAGATTGCTCACACGAACAAACGGGATGCCTTCATCAAGGTATTCTCCATTTCCAACCTCTACGCATTTTTTTACTGTAACCAAGTC
>Ga0255369_1030_pt1 | contig 15572 bp, 7 predicted proteins | sample ANMaggSeSYBR01C9_FD_182091 | JGI IMG/M metagenome (GOLD analysis project Ga0255369, IMG submission 182091) | Sediment cell enrichment communities from methane seep in Santa Monica Basin, California, United Staets - ANME aggregate JGI... | ecosystem: Environmental > Aquatic > Marine > Cold seeps >... | reverse complement strand
GATCCGATGCCTGGGGTAGGTGCAGACCAATTCGTGCTTGAGGATGGAGATGTTGTTACATGGTATTGGAGCAGCAGTATGGATATGACACCAGCAAATTCATCAATACTTGTGGAGATCAATGTTACAGTCACATCCCCTGACCTCATCGCTGTAACCATACATTCCCCTCCAGCTATAACCAACGACAGCACGCCCCTGTTACATGCAACATTTGATCAGATAGCTGTCTTAACGTGGTATGTTATTGATAATGAAGATGCCGTAACAGGAGGATCTAATACAGATAATTTAACTGTCATGTTACCGGAACTCCTGGATGGTCAGCATACTGTAACGGTCTATGCAAATAATTCAGATGGAAATGTTGGTTCTGCAACACAAGACTTCCTTGTGGATACTACAGCACCAGTTATCAACTCAGTTACACTGGACCCGACTGATCCGAATACCGGTGATAATATTACAGTCACCGTCAATGCTACGGATAATGTCGGAGTAACAGCTGTAACAGCTGACGGTGTGGCTCTAAGTAACGCTGATGGAGATGACATCTGGGAGGGAACCATAACAGCTATTGAAGGAACCCACACTGTGAACATCTCAGCAAGTGATGCAGCTGGTAATACTGTCTATGACGAAACGGCAAACTATACAGCAACACCACCACCTGCTGATAATATAACACCAATGATCAACTCAGTTACACTGGACCCGACTGATCCGAATACCGGTGATAATATTACAGTCACCGTAAACGCTACGGATAATGTCGGAGTAACAACTGTAACAGCTGACGGTGAGCCTCTAAGCAACGCTGATGGAGATGATACCTGGGAGGGAACCATAACAGCTATTGAAGGAACCCACACTGTGAACATCTCAGCAAGTGATGCAGCTGGTAATACTGTCTATGACGAAACGGCAAACTATACAGCAACACCACCACCTGCTGATAATATAACACCAATGATCAACTCAGTTACACTGGACCCGACTGATCCGAATACCGGTGATAATATTACAGTCACCGTAAACGCTACGGATAATGTCGGAGTAACAACTGTAACAGCTGACGGTGAGCCTCTAAGTAATGCTGATGGAGATGATACCTGGGAGGGAACCATAACAGCTATTGAAGGAACCCACACTGTGAACATCTCAGCAAGTGATGCAGCTGCTAATACTGCCTATGACGAAACGGCAAACTATACAGCAACACCACCTGTTCCCACACTTCCAGTCATACTGGTTGAAGATGTTACAGCAGCACCAAACGGCTATGCGTTTACATCAGTAATGGTTAAAAATGTGACTGGCCTGGGTTCAGGTAATGTCAATGTTACATTTGACCCATCAATAATTCAGGTAATTGATGTAACTTCGGGAGATGGAAATGCTCTTACTGTGCAAAACTGGGATATAGACAACACAGCAGGCTTAGTGCAGATAACAGCATGGGATGCACAAGAATCGCATGATGGCGATGTAGTTTTTGCTCATGTTACTCTTCACTCAGTCGGAGATCACCTGAGTTCAACACCATTGTCTATAAGCTCTGCGGAATTGACCAATTATGACACCTACGAACAGATAACTCACACTGTAGCCACCGGGACATTGGATACAATTGCACCTGTTGTAATAATTGACAATGTAGAGGCAGCTTCAAGTGAGTTCACAACAGCACTGATCATGGTTAACAACGCGAGTAATCTGGGTTCAGGTAATATCACTGTTACATACAACACATCAGTAGTTCATGTAACTAATGTAACCTCTGGAGATGGAAATGCTCTTGCTGTACAGGGTTGGAACATCGATAACTCAGCTGGCTTAGTCCAAATACTTGCACAGGATGGAAATACATCGCACAATGGTGATGTGGTTATAGCTATTGTTACCTTCCATGCCGTAGGAGAATATCCGGATTCAACACCACTGGCCATCAGTTCCTCAGAATTGATCGATTATACCAGCTATGGTATTATTGGACACAGTGTAACCAATGGAACATTCAGCATAATTGACAATGAACCACCGGTGATAACAGATGCAATTGCCACTTCGGATGTGATCCTGAATAACAACGGCAGACCCAGAGTACCGGGCACGAATGTCACTGTATTGAATGCAACTGTACTCGATATCGGATCTGGTGTTGTGAACGTCACTATTGATCTCTCGCCGATCGGAGGTTCAGATAACCAGGTCATGGAGAGAATAGCTGGCACAGATGTCTGGACAGTAGCGACAACTGCTACCGATGGTATTAACCTGAGTCATGAACTGGTTGTTACTGCAACAGACGGGGTAAACAATACAAACACTTCGGTGATTGGACTGACTGTACTCTTGCGAGGCGATGTTGTTCGGGATGGAGAGCTGAATTCTGCTGATTCACTATATATAGCAAAGTATCTGGTAGGTAAAGAATCCATGCCTTCATTGCTTGTAAGTGATATGTCCCCTGCCGAAGGTGATGGAAAGATAACTTCTGCAGATGCACTCTATCTGGCAAAATATCTTGTAGGAAATGAGGCGGCACCATAAGGCATCCTTACGGATGCCTTTTTTTTTGCTGATGCGAATATGAAAACATTAAAAATATCATTTTGTGTGCTTTTTCTTGTGATAACGTTAGCCCTGCCTGTGTCTGCAACGCCTGAGTTATATTTTGGAGAAGTTGAGACACTGGAGGATGGATCTAAGATCGTATCATTGATTGTTAAGGATGTGAATAATCTAGGTTCATGTGATGCCAATATCGAATTTACTACATCCGGAGTCGAGGTTACAGGGGTAACATCAGGAGATGGGAATGCCCTTACAGTGCAGACTTCGGATATAGATAACACAAACACAAAAGGCTCTGTGACTGTAACAGCATGGGATGCAAGTACAGCTCATAGCGGTACTGTGGTTATTTGTAATATTGTATACACGGGAAGTGATTCGAATCCGTTTGAAATTACTTCCGTAGAATTATTCGATTATGATAGTTATGACAAGATTCAGCACAGTAGAAACAATGACATTGAACGTAGTTCAGGAAAATCCACAATTAATCCCACTGCAATAAAGGCCGCAGATGATTCTGCTACAAGCGTTGCAACGGTATCCAGAGGAGAAGCAGATGGAGAAGGTGTTGTTGCCGAATCCACAGAAATTGTAGATGAGACTAATGGGTCATCCAGAGAAGATAATGAGGGTATTCCCGGGTTTGGATTATTGACTGGTCTATCGGTTATGTTGATTGCTGTGCGGCTGCTGCGTGAAGATAAATGAATGAGGTTATTAAGCCTCATTTGTTTTTTTTCGGTATATGAAAAAGTTGGAAAATCTTAAGTTTACTGCAATTATTCCTACATTCGATTTACAATACCTGCATTGATTCCTGGTTCGCATAAGAACGGATAATATCTGGAAAAACGAATGCAAAAGAAGAATTGAAATCTACCACCTACTTGAAACAAAAACAGGACTATGATGTATGACCTGCATTAGCGCACTTGATTCGATCATTTGATGGAGGCATAACCCCGAATGCGTCGAGAAATATCCATCTATGTGCTTGTTTCAATGATGTGTATAGCCTGTGGTGCATCAGCGATAGCACAGACAGCACCATTCATGATCAGCGGCTATATCTTCCCGTGCAACGAACCGGATGTTCTTATAACAGACCTGACCACTGGTGCGAACCGGACCGCCCTGGTGCACCCCACATCAAACTATTACCGTCTCGTGCTTGACAGCAGCAGTATCAGTACTGGTGATATCCTGCACTTCAACATATCGTGCAGTTCACAATCGCAGACCTCCGAACACACGATCGCAGGCAGTGATATCGACAACGGCGGGATAACCAGCAATGTCACATTTGCATCAAATGGAACTACTGCTCCAGTACTGGATATCCCGTTCGTGATCAGCGGATGGACACACTATAGGGATGGCACAGAATACAACAACCCCGTTATCAGCATAACAAATCTGCACACAGGGGATTACTGGCACCCTATGACCCGGTCAGGCAATAATTATTACCGTCTCATCCTTAACACCACAGATATAAGCAGCGGTGATGTGCTGCAGTTCAATTTCACAGATGGCAAAAGTATCAACCTGACAGATCACACCATAACTCCAGACGATATCAACTGCGGAGGACTATCCGATTTTAATCTCACGTCCGGAACCAAAGTAATTCCGGACATTGCAGTGGAAGTTGAAATGCCAGAATATATGTATCCGGATTATCCTGATGAAATATACGTAACAGTCAAAAATACAGGCATAAAGGATGTCGGTCTGTTCAATCTTTCATTTGATGTCAATGACGCACTGGTGGATACCATAACCATCAAATCACTTCCGGCAGGTGAAAATACTGCAGTTCATTTTACATGGACTCCGGTAGATACCGGAAATTATGCAGTCTCTATTACAGCAGATCCGGAGAATCAACTCAATGAATCGAACAGGGACAATAACAAAATAACAAAGAACGTGAACATAACCCCCTTTTCGATCATTCATGTACCGAATGATTATTCCACGATCCAGGATGCGATAGATCATGCAAAACCGCACACGTTCATCTATATCCGGGATGGCGAACACTGGCTCAGCACAGGAGATCAGTATTCGCCTATAACAATAGATGATAAGCACTATCTAAAGCTGATCGGCAGCAGCAAATGTGCAAAAATCATGATACGAACTGCATTTATAAACAAACCCGGACTTGACATGATACGGATATTCAACTCAAGCCAGATAGAATTGCGTGGATTTACAGCAGAAGCCACGGGCATTAATGAAAATACCTCGCTTCAAAATATACGACTTGTTGCGGTTGAACGATCGAATAACATAACGCTGACAGATCTGATACTTCATCATGATGGTCATACCGAAGATGCCCCGAATAACGCCATAAAACTTGTAAATTCCGAATACTGCCGCATCGTAAGCAACGTCCTGTCAGGTAAAGAAAAAAGGTATCTCACCGAACCGGTTGGAACTGTAGGCATATGGCTGGTAAACTCTAGAAACAATCTGATTAGCAATAACACGATCTATCATTTTGTACAGTGTATTAATCTCGCAGATAATAACACACTCAATAACACACTACACCTTAACAATTTATTTCCACATGAGAACGGCGGCATAGCTGCAATAGATCACGGATGCAACCACTGGAATTCGGCAGCTTCGATGAAGTACCTGTACAATGCAAGCGAATACAGGAACTATACCGGAAATTACTGGAATGGGTTTACCAGCAATGACAGTAATGGGGATGGAATTGCAGATTCAGCGTATACCAGCGGCAGGATAAACGATCATTATCCCATGATCGAACCGCATGGCCTCACCTTTAACCTCATTACAACAGGGATTTCAAGACCATCCCAGATCTATACCGGCAGGGAAAATAGAATACTTGCATCAATTGAACGTGAAGGAACATATCCGGAATCTGAGCGCTTAGAGGTAAAACTGACGGTAAACGATATCGAAGTTGAATCCAGGGTCATCACAATGAAAAACAGGGAGAACAGGATACTGCGTTTTATGTGGGTACCCAGGGATGTGGGGGCATACAATCTAACGGTTGATATGCACCCTGAAAATGAGATGAGGGAAGTGGATGAAACAGATAATGAATTCTCGATCAATGTAATGGCATCCTCGCCCATGTTTAATTATACTGATAATATCATATCTGCGCTCGATTTTTTGAATAGTTCGCAGATGCCGATAAGTGGCAGTCTTAGCGGATTCTCTAATTCTGCATGGGCTGCACTTGGGATAACCGCGGTGGGTGAAGACCCTGCGAGTGGAAGATGGAAGCCATACGAAAATTCGCTCATTGACTACCTGAAAAATGAGCCGAAAGACTCTGTAACAGGACTGTCACTCGGTACCAATCCATGCGCCCTCACAACCACTGAAGACTTTGCACGAATGATCCTTGTGATAAGTGCAGTCGGAGAAGATCCAACGAACTTCGGGGATGTGAATTATCTTGTGATGCTCAAATCCTTCTATGACGGTGAGCAGTTCGGAACTCCGGATATCGTTGAGGATGATGCACTTGCAATCCTTGCACTTGTCTCTTGTGGAGATAAGGATATTGGGATGATCTCAAACGCAGCATCAAATATAAAAGATCAACAGAAAGAAGACGGTAGATGGATCTCACCTTATGGGAACAGTGATGTCAAAACAACATCTCTCGTGATCCAGGCGCTCATTGCCGCTGGAGAGAACAGGGATTTGCAGGTCATAACAGATACATTGAACTATCTCAAAACCACACAAATGGACAATGGCGGTTTTTCAGATGCGATTACAACCTCTTATGCGATACAGGCAATAACAGCAGCAGGAGAAAACCCACTGACCTATACGAAAAACAGTAACAGCCCGCTGGACTATCTGGTAAACCTGCAGCAGGATGACGGATCATTTAATTATACCGCAAACCTGTCCCTCTTCCCTTCAAGGACAACCATATTTGCACCCACTGCACTGTACGGGACGCCTTATCCCGTACTGATCAAAACAGTAAGAGAAGATTATAAACTGCCAGATGTCTCGATTGGTGATATTATGCTCGAAAGCGAGATATGCGTAAATACGACATATACTCTTACCGCAGACATCAGTAGCAACGGCGGAATCTTTGACACCACCCTGTTTTGCGAGGGTGTGCCTGTTGAGAATAAAAGCATCTGGTCGGTATGGCAAAATTCAATGAACACAGTATCATTCCAGTGGAAACCGGATCGTACCGGAATTCATAATCTAACCATTGCGGCTGATTCAAATAGCAGGATCAGGGAGTTGTATGAATACAACAACGTGCTAACACGCCAGGTGAATGTATCTCTTCCCGACTTATATCCCCACGTGATAAACCGGCCTTCAAAAACGTATGTGAATGCAACGAACATCATAATGGTCTCGATAAATGGTACGACCGATGAGAGTTTTAATGTAATGTTGGAAGCGGACGGTGAGCTTATCGGTAATAGAAGGATCAACAGGATCAGGAATGTCGTCACGCTGCCATTCGAATGGCGGCCTTCGCGCACTGGCATACATACACTTGAACTCGTTGTAGATCCTGATGCAGATGTGGCAGAGCGTAACGAGACAAATAATATTCTGACAGAGTATGTGAACGTGACACTTCCTGACCTTATCCCGTTAGCGGTCAACACCCGTCCGGTCTATGTGAATGCAACTAATAATATTATTGTGTCAATTGGGGGTACAGCGGAATACTTCAATGTCTCTTTGATAGAAAACGGGACAGTTGTAGGTAAGACATCCAACATCACATGTTATACGGGTACGAATGGTAGCATTATATGGAAACCGACGAGGCTTGGGAACTGCACGATAAAAGCTGTGATCGATTCCGATGATGATATAGCAGAAACGAATGAAACGAATAACAATATTTCACAGGAGTTTGAGGTCATACTTCCTGATATCATACCGGAACAGATAACGTCCACGGTCCTCTTTCTTAACGAAACGAACAGGATAACCATAGCTGTAAACGGCACGGCAGAAGGATTTAATGCCTCCCTGTTTGTAAATGATATCCACATCGGTAAAAAGACGGGACTTGACACTTATAACGGCAGTGTATGGTTCGACTGGACCCCTGATACGAACGGAACGTATAATCTTACGGTCTGTATGGATCCGGATAATAATGTTGCGGAAACGAACGAAACGAATAATAACCTGACAGCAAGCGTAATAGCGGCAAACCGGATATATCTTGAATTGCTCTCACCTCTGGGCGGTGAGATATGGACAGGTATTCAGGACATAACATGGAATGCCATATACGAAGAGCCGGTATCGATTGATCTGCTCTACACTGCAAACCTGGGCCATAGCTGGAATACTATTGCAGCAAACATAACAAACAATGGGTCGTATATGTGGGATACGGATGATGTAATTGATGGAAAATACCAGGTAAAGGTGGTCGCACGCTGGGGAGCCTTTACAGAAGAGGAACGATCCGATCTATTTTACGTATATAATAAAAATTCAGCTTCGGAGTGGGGAGAGTTCCACAGCAATGCTGGTTTTTCACTATCAGAAACACCTGATACGAATGAGATTGCCTGGATCAGTGACGATATCGGAGCAGAAGGTTCTTCTTCCCTTATTGTTGCAGACGGAAAGATATTTGTATATTGTGCCGGATGGAACCAGGACTATTCAGATTATACCTATCTTGTAGCTTTGGACGAATCGAATGGCGAGGTGCTCTGGGGTACACAGATCGCTCCCAGGGAATACGTGTCGTGGGCAACGCCTACATATCATAAGGGTAAGATCTACGTCTCCTCAGGACGCGGGGTGTACTGTATCGATGCAACAAAAGAGGATCGAGGACCGGTATTGTGGACATTTACATTCCCGGACGGAGGAGGTTCTGTCAATGGCGGTCCTGCGGTGGCTGACGGGAAAGTGTATGTCGGAAGCTGGGACGGGGGACACTATTACTGCCTTGATGCAGACAATGGTATCGAGATATGGAGGTTTGAGATCGTGAAAAATTCCCAATCTGTGCCTGCTGTTGCATATGGCAGGGCATACTTCGGTGATTTTAGATATCCAGATGAACGATCGAAAGTATATTCCATAGATATGAACGATGCCTATGAGTTCTGGAGCGCAACCGTGGACTGGAATGTATGCGGTTCGGTTACGGTTTCAGACGGCGTTATATATTTTACGACCTATAATTTCAACGGACTTGGTATGCTGTATGCACTTGATGCGGGTAATGGAACTGAGGTATGGAAGAACAGTATTATAACAACAGATTCAACACCTGCATTTTATGCACCATCCGGCTCACCCAGAAGTTATGTATATATATCATCGGGATTCGGTGAACACGTGATATATTGTTTCGACGTGAAAAATGGTGAATTGATATGGAAGAACGAGAAGGACAAGCTGGGAAGCTGGACAAACTCGCCCGCAGTTTCTGCAGATAAAAAGGTTTTTGTTGGAAAGGAAGGAACCGGAATGGTACCCGGATATGCCGGATTATACTGCCTTGACGCGTTTACAGGAGACGTGCTCTGGCACTCGGACTACGGGGGTTCATCGCCTGCTATAGCTAATGGAAAGGTCTATACGATTGGGGGTGGCCGGGTGATTGCATTCGGTTCTAACACCTTACCCGATCTTACCGTGGAAAAAATATATGTACCGGATGAGATAAATGTCGGAAAAACAGTGGTCATAACTGCACAAATTAATAATATTGGTAAATCCAATGTAAGTGAAAGTTACAGTGTGGCACTTACGGATAAAAACGGGCAAATCGATAAAATAACAGTTCCTTCACTGGATATTGGTAATGTAACGAATGTTTCCTTTAACTGGACACCCCAACGAACCGGAAATCACCATCTAATGGTAACGGTTGACGCCGATGAAAACGTGACCGAGTCAGATCCGATGAATAACTGGTGTACAGAGGATGTTACAGTTGGAGATCATCAACCCGACCTTGCTGTAACAGCAATTGATGCACCGTACGTGAATCCAGTTGGAAGGAACATTAATATAACGGTGCATATCCAGAGCATTGGGTCCGGGACGAACATCTCGTTTGATGTGAGCCTGATGATCAATAGCAGGCTGGAGAATAATACTACTACCTCGCTGCAAAATAATGATGGTACTGACAATGATAACAATAATGACATTAATAACACATCGGTAGGTTTTAACTGGACTCCGGATGACACAGGAACATATTCCCTCACAGGCACGGTGGATCTGGCTGATGATGTGGATAAAACGAATAACAATATGACAATAGAAATTGAAGTGCTCACGAACAAAACCTTTTTTGGCTACGGTCCCGGATATGACGGCGGCACTGGGGGCGGATCCAGCGGCGGGATCGGATCCGGAGATGACACTGGCGAAAGTAGTGAGGCAGGAGCAGGCGGATTGGAATATTCAGGTGATACGAGTAGTTCTGTAAAAGAGAGAATAAGCGAGATCACAGGATTCCTGTTTGGTGATGCCAGTCCTGGCAGTTCCGGTGGGGGAGGAGCTTTACCAGCAGCTTTTATTATCTGCTTGCTCTTTATACTGGGATTACTGTATCACGGACACCGCAACGAGAAGCGCTCGCTTATTGATGCGAAACATCATCTCCATCTACCCAGAGGTTTTCACAGAAAGAAAAGTTGAAGTGCCAGATTCACTCAATTGAAAGATTCATTCGATTCTCCTGATCAAAACCCAGAGAAGAAGTATGACAACTATGGTGAATGCAACCTCGAATATTGGCAGTCCTGGTCCCGTGCTTTCTACTGCCTGGTGCTGGACCGTTGGTTCAGGAACAGTTTCTGTAGCCTGGGGCGATGAGACATTAATGGAAATCATCTCTGATATCTGCACCCTGGAATAAGCATCATTGATGATTTCAACGACAGGTGATGGAAGTATTATATTTCCGGCTGATCCCATTGTGATAATATACGTTGTTGAACACGATTGTTTTTCTTCTAATGTGGTTCCCAGTGTGGTATTTCCATCAAGCATTCGCGTGCCTGCTGGAATATGGTCGGTCACATAAACAGTGGCTGGGGCATTGCCTGTATTTATAGCCGATAGCGTGACTGTCACATTATCCCCGATATCGACTTCACCAGGGAGCGCGGTTTTGTTAATAATGATGCATGCCCCGTCTATTATTATCCAAGGTGCATTGGATGTTACACTAAAATTTTCTCCCTGCATGTTCCACTGTGCAATGGCAGGGCCAGTGGGATATTCGCCTGGTTTTTGCGCTTTAAGGAAATATGAGTAGCATTTCTTCTCATGTGGTTTGAGATCAAAATGCCAGTTCAGGTCCTGATCATCAACCAGCTCAAAATCCTGCGGAACATGGTCACTTAACTTGATCGACAAATTGACAATACCCGTATTCTCTACTTCGATACGAACAGGTACATACAATTCTATGATACTATCCCCTGCTGTTTTTATTACTTTAAGGTTGCAGATGGGTAGAACGGTTATTAATGTTGAACGTGACAGATTGCGTGCCACTCCATTAATGTCCACCCAGCTTAGAGTAACCGGTATATCAAATGTTTGCTTTCGCAACATTGACGGGACCCTCAGTCTTGTCGTCACAGTACTGGATGAGTTGACTGGTATATCCACTTGTTTAGTGGATCTTCCATCGATTACACGCAACCCCTCCGGATCAATATACATATTCATATCAGTGATAGCTGCGCCATTATTCACAATTTTACAGGTAACACGTATGCCAGAATCAGTTGGCTTATATTTTGTGCGATCAGTGGTGACATCCAGATAAATGCACGGTTTTTCCTTTATATTTAATTCAATATGTATACGGGGATTTTCCCACATGGTCGGAGCATGTGATAAAGCATCATCCGTAGTATTGTAAATATTGATCTTGATCTCATCCTCATAAATATACTCATCAAGCGTTGCATTAAGAACAGCCTTGCTTAAAATCACACCATTTTTTGTCAAATGTAATAGAACCATGCCGTTCTCTTTATCAAAATCGGCAACCTCTACTGCATATTCTTCAAGTGTGTAATTATCACCCTGGTATAGTACGGCTTTACCGCCGGACTCCCATTGTATCTCATCTGCAGATGCAATAGTAGCCGGTATAACCATTACCGAGAATAAACACAGTATCAATGCCAGTTTAATCACCGGACGCCCCCTTAACAAGCACCCAGCCTCCACTGTCAGTCTGGTAGATTGTTCCGAACTTCCTCCCGCTTGTAGAAACCTCTTCTTTGGTCAGTTCAAGTTTCTCTATATCATCACCTTGCTTGATTATCACCTGCATGTTCTCCTGTCCGGGATTCATTACAATAGTGACATCACTCTGGGTGATCAGTTCTTCTACCCCGAAGTGCGTCAGTGCAACCACAAGCAGTCCGATGGCAAATATCATGGCAACATCAAAGAGGTTCGCAACACTGCTCATGGGATCGTCATCTAAATATGTTTTACTTTTTCTGCGGTTCATATATCTCATGTTTTCTCACCAATTGTCACAGAAATGGGTAAGGTCTGTATCCTGTTCAAATAATTCCGGGACACAATACGACCGGTTTTAAGACATTGGCTGTCTGTGAATATTTTCATTACAGATTTCGAAATATTAATTTCTTTAATATCCGAATAGCGTATCTCAACGTTACGTGTATCGTTTTTCAGTATCTCATCCGGATGAAGTTCACTCAGTTCATAGGATTTTTGTTTTGCATGTTCTCTTGTTAAAAATAATGAATATAAAATTATTACTAACATCAATAGATTGATGAATGTCAAATATAGGTAAGAAGGCAGTGCGGTATAACCTGCTTCAGCGATAACAAGGATCACTATGTTCACTGCAGCAAACAAAGCTGCAAGAATTAGCGGTTGGGATAGTATACTGCCGGCAGTTCTTGCAATGACCACACTTGTTGGTGTAAAGAACATGTCATAATAAACGAATCCGAAACTTACCTTTACCGTATCATAAATATTATTCTTTAATAGTTCGTCCGGATCCGGTTGTTTTGATTTTTCAATAGTAATAACATGTTCGCCAAATAACATTTCAGAGATATATTCTATATCGCTCATATCCTTTGTATACCATCTGTCCCTGATCATGGCGACCATATGCCCGCTCACCCCGGCCATCAGTCCGACAACTGTTGTACCGAATGCAATAATAAGGTTATCAGACAGCGTTTGTATATCGCCCTCTGCAAGCCCGGCCAGTGCCGGTCCCATTGGTATGAGCGTCCCCATCAGACCGAACATGGGACCTGCTTTTGCCACAAACCTTGATTTTTCAAGTCTTTTTATTATTTCGGCATCACACTCCTGTAACAACTTTTCAACTCTGAGACCCATGAGGTCTTTGTTATGGAAGTCATCCTGGAATTCTGAAAGATTGTTAATAAAAAAATAATGAAACCTGTTTGAGCAGAATTTTTTAAGAATGACTGGTACATTTGCAAAATCGTTTGCTTCCATTATTCCCTTCGCTTTTAAAGCTCCGTTTTCGATCAACCAGAAATCACTGTGCCTGGCTCGCCACTCTGTGAAGAAACCGCCAACCTCTATGAAACTCCAGGCAAGTAAGCCCAACAGTATAATTATAACCGGATATAACAGGTTTGCCGAAATAACATATATTCCTGTTTGTGCTACCGATTTGAATAATTGGATAATTTCAAATCCAAAAGTTATATCCATTTAAATCCCTGTCCGTTATTTGGTCGTGTAGATACGTTACTGAAAATAGCAAGCAAACGGCTTGTTAGCCATTTTATTAAAAGCTGACGTCTACAAATTAGCTATTCAAATTAATTATTAGCACCATTTGATGTTCATATGTCGGTCTTGATCTGTAATTCTTTGGAGGATGTGTATTTTGATGTCCGGTATTCATAGTTATCAGGAAATCTATAGTAAACAGATAAAAACCGTGCTGCATATTCACGCCACGGTTTTCAAATCAGGAGGATGAGTCCCGATGTTACATGGATGCAGATATTGATATACTATATTATTTAGATAACATATGGTATCCAAATAGATAATATGGTTTTCAAAAATAAGACCGGTAATATTCAGTAAATAACACTTTTTAAACATTATGCTCCTAAACTGTTGAGGCTTTAAAAATTTCATGTAAAAATGGAAGAGTCTCATAAAGTTGTAGGGGATGAATGATTTGAATAGCTATAGTCACTTTCATGGAACTATATTGAAATTAGTTTCAGAAATTGGTTTAAATTTGTCAAAACCGTTAACAAATATGCTCTCTCTTTTGGTTGTCTGCTTGCTGGAAGACAACAAAGCACATATTTCAAGATTGGGCGAATCTTTAGCTGTAGATGGTCCAAGTGAGATGGCATGTATACAGCGCATCCGTCGCTTTTTATCCAACAAAAAATTGTCACCAGCCATAACACTTGTACCGTTAATCCGTCTTATGCGTCCACTTCTGTCACAACAAGACGAAATCATGCTGGCAATTGATCGCACAGATTGGGAGAACCGCTGCAAATACATAAATATTCTATCGGTAGCAGTCGGTTATAAAAGGCGTGTTCTACCGTTATACTGGATTGTCCTTGATCGAGAAGGAAACAGTTCTTTCGAACACTGGAAACGTATCTTGACACCGGTTATCGAAGGATTGCAGCAGATGGAGTGGCTTTTTGGCAAACCGATCCATGTTGTTGCAGATCGAGAATTTTCCAGCCCAAAGCTGGCTGAATGGCTTAAAAATACGTATGGTGTGGAGGCTACACTGCGAATGAAAACAAGTATGTACGTAAAAAGTGAAAACATGTCGGAAACAAAGATTGCAAAATTGTTAGAAAAGATGGGAAGGGGATCACATTATGTTCTTCATAACCAAATGATAACACGAGACAGTACTTTTAAGATGAATGTTGTGCTGACATAGGACGAGAAATATGAAGAAGCGATGGTTTTAGCCACGACACTCAACAATCCTCATAAAGCTAATAAAGTATACGGGCAGCGTTTTGGTATCGAGCCTATGCATAAAGATTGAAAAACAAACGCCTTTGATCTCGAAAAGACCAGAGTAACTGATCCAAAAAGGATAAAAACTTTACTGATTCCGATTGCTTTCGCATATGTCTTATGTGTGCTTGAAAGAGTGAGAAAAGAAGAAACAGGAGAGGTTATCAAACCACCCGAGGGAAATAAACGCGTGGTTGGGCTTTTCCTGAGTGGATGGAGAGCGATTTCCACGAAACTGAGACGTGCCAATATTAGGCAATTCAGGAATTTTATTAGGATTTTACTTCAACCATTCTTCAGGGCTTGGAAAATACCGGGATTCATATAGTCAACAGCATAATAGGCAATTTAGCAAAAAAATTGAGGAAGCTGTGCAAGTAGGATGAGTGGGTACTATGTTGTTTGAAGCGATATTGTGGCTATCTGGATGGCTTAAATCCAGACGTGTGTTCAAAGGCATACGAAACTTTTATTCAATACGATAAAAAGGATGTTGTGGCAGGATCGTAAATTTAATGATTAGAGGGTCAAATTGCTTTTTGAATGACTATTGTGACAAAAAGTGTTAGCTACTGAATAGTTGATTGAACACTTCCAAAGTAATATTGGAATAATTCCGTGCCGGTCATAAAAGAATAACTTAAATATCACTTCGATTTAAGGTAATAGTTATGACCCAGATAGATAATAAAGTCTTCAAGGCAATGGGAAGCTCCACCCGCATGAATATGCTGCAGGTACTGGCTGATACTGAAATGCATATTTCAGGACTGGCAAAGGAATTAAATATCTCGGTCCCTGTTGCGGCAAAGCATGTCAGGATATTGGAAGATGCCGACCTTATTGAAAGAAAAGAATTCGGCAGAACCCATGTACTCAAGCTCAAATCAGAAAATATAAATAATATACTAGATAAATTTGCTAAAGTTGAT
>Ga0255369_1067_pt1 | contig 17972 bp, 10 predicted proteins | sample ANMaggSeSYBR01C9_FD_182091 | JGI IMG/M metagenome (GOLD analysis project Ga0255369, IMG submission 182091) | Sediment cell enrichment communities from methane seep in Santa Monica Basin, California, United Staets - ANME aggregate JGI... | ecosystem: Environmental > Aquatic > Marine > Cold seeps >... | reverse complement strand
TGGATCATAAATATTTTATTTTTGATGGGCAGATCATAAAAAAAACGGTTGTGCATGAAATATGAAATTGCGTACAAAAAATACGAGTTACCTATAACCCCGCACTACTATGATTTGTTTGGAAGTTTAATAAGAGTCTCAACGATGATGGCAACAGTCAGAACGATTTTCCAATCCATTCCACAACTTTTCTGCCAAGATCTGTCGGATAATATATCAGGTAATTTCCCTCCTGCTTTGAGCATATCAGACCGCCATCCCTGAGTATAGAAAGATGATATGACATCTTCGAGTATGCATACTCTGTCATCGCGACTATAAGGCAGACGCACATCGGCTGTATACAAAGTGCAAATAACACCTTAAGCCGTACAGGATCTGATATCGCACGGGCGATCGAGCTGATATATCTTATTCTTTGATCATCAGGAAGCAATTCAACAATTCCATCTATACCACCTTTTATTTCGAATTCACACCTGATTGAATCTGGTATCTCTATTTCTTCCATGATTTCAAACTATTTGAAATTCTAATGTTAAGTATATGTTGTTTCAAATATAATTGAAACGACGTTGAACGTTGTACGATCTGTTGGCAGTAACCCGGTGCAGAGTAATCTGGTTACTTCGGTAGCTGCGGTACTCATGTACATAACCGCAACCACAACCCCCCCACCCAAAATACTTTCACCACGCTCTATCCTCACCTTATTACCCACCCACATCCTAACATGCACATAACCCAATAAAACACAAGGCAACACCGTATGAACAATCCATCCCCTCTTGCCTGTCTTGGACCCTGAATGCATTTCAGTATGTCGAGATGTAAGGAGATAATTATACGTTATATACTATAAAAAAGGGGCTGGTACAGCCCCATTTATTTCTTTTTGCGCAATAATTGCATTGCTATCAACAAGATTGACAAACCTGCAAATAGACCAAATCCAGGTATCCCTTTCTTATCAGTTGGTGTTGGGACAGGGGTTTTATCTACTGTTACTGTAGGCTCTGCAATAATACCTTCTCTGTCTGGGTCTCCTTCTTCCTCTTTACCTGTTACAGCAAATGGTGAAAATCCTGGTGTTTCAGCTTCAAATTGCAAGCTATCGGCATTCTCGGCAATCTTTCTGGTCACCAACTTATGCCATGTATCATCGCTATAACGATAGAGAACAATTGATGTTTCATCGATATTGTTTTCAGTGATCCATGATTTATCTACAGTGAAAACAACAGTGGTATCGGCAATATTCCTCTCTGTTGCCCATCCAGCGTTTCCAACCCACATGTTCAGGTTTTTATATACTTTATTTGGTGGCGGTGTACTCACCAGCGTAGAGGTATTATTCAATATTTCAACTTTAGCGGCCACCGTACCAGCGCTTTTCAGGGCTGTGAAATTGATATGCCTGACTATGTTATCCTCCAGATCGAAAATAAATGAGACGTCTGAGTTCTTGAATATGCTCTGCCTGTCGGTTTCTGATACGAGAATGTTATAATAGTTTTCTCCAGAGGTGCCGCCGCCTCCGCCTCCGCCACTGCTACCGCCGCCGCCATTGCTTGGAGGTGGTGTTTCTTTTTCCAATTCCCCACCTACAGCATAATCGCTAAAGTGGGAGACGTTCGCCCAGACATAATTATTGGCAGTATCCACACCTGAGCCGTACACCCATGTTGGAGAGTTTGTTTCCAGTTTTATCCAGTTGCCTGAACTTTCGTTATACCAGTATAGGCGCAGCGAGCTTTCGACCAGGTTATTATTGCTGACATCCTCGTCTGTATAATTCACTTTTATCAATGCCCATGAGAGATTTGAATCAGTATCATTGGAGAAATTAGTGCTGGCATTGATCCTTATGTATATTCCAGGACCAGGCACTTCTAATTCATCAGTAATATTCACTATCGAACGGGTGATGTTAATAGAACCCGTTACGTTGCCATTAGTGAACAGTTCTAATGTGACATTCGTACCTGGCGCATTGATGAAAGTAGAATTGTCTGCGTTAGTTTTTATCGTGGTATTGGTGCAGATATGTGCCACAATAAAACTGGTCTTTTGTGTGTCATTAACGTTGCCTGTGGTATCATTTGCAATGATCGTTACGTTGTATCTGCCAGGATCAGCGGTATTTGAAAAATTCCAATAATATACTTGGCTGTTGTTGTTCATGTCGATTATTAAATGAGTACCGTTAGGATAAGTTACCTTAACTAACACATTATCCACACCAAGGCCGCTTAATTCGGCTGTAATATTTGTGTGGCCTGATATGTTAATAATATCTGGCTGTGCCGTCACATTACTGACTGCTGGCGGTGTGTTGTCTATTGTGACATTGACCAAGGTCATATTTGAGTTTGATGCATTATCATCTTTGACAGTTAACCTAATCATGTAGTCACCGTCTTCCAAATCGTTTGTATCCCATGTAGCAAGTATTCCACCAGATACAGATTCGGTCGAGTTTCGTATCTCTATCCAAACATCTGTAGTATTCTTCCATTCTACTGAATAACTCTTGAAATTCGTATCACTTGCCGTTCCGATGATATTTATGATTCCTTTAATGCATGCTCCATCATCTGGTTCTGTTATCGTAGCTATAGGTGGTGTGTTATCGGAAACTTCCGTTGTGAAATTCCAGGTATGCTCTGTCTGCAGATTATTGCCTGCCAGGTCCTTGGCACCTGTACCAATAGTAACCGTATATGTTGTATCAGATGTTAGATCAGAATCCGGAGTATAGGTCATGTTGTTACCGTTCCAGCTAAAGCTCCCCGCAGTTTCAGGAGACGTATTGAATGCTGACTCGGCAGATGTTTGATTCATTTCCTCACTGAAAGTCACATTTATTTGCGTGGTGACGGGAACATTAGTTCCTGTGGGTTCATTCCCGGTAACTGTTGGAGGTTCGGTATCCGAAACTGCTGTTGTGAACTGCCAGATATGCTTGGTTTCCATATTATTCTCTGTCAGGTCCTTGGCATCTGTACCAATAGTAACCGTATATGTTGTGTCAGATGCAAGGTCAGAATCCGGAGTATATGTCATGATGTTAGCATTCCAGGTAAAGCTCCCCGTAGTTTCAGGAGACGTATTGAATGCTGACTCGGCAGATGTTTGATTCATTGCCTCGCTGAAAGTCACATTTATTTGCGTGGTGACGGGGACATTAGTTCCTGTGGGTTCATTCCCGGTAACTGTTGGAGGTTCGTTATCCGAAACTTCTGTAGTGAACTGCCAGGTATGCTCTGTCTGCATATTATTGCCTACCAGGTCCTTGGCACCTGTACCAATAGTAACTGTATATGGTGTATCAAATGTTAGGTCAGAATCTGGAGTATAGGTCATGATGTTAGCATTCCAGGTAAAGCTCCCCGTAGTTGCAGGAGACGTATTGAATGCTGACTCGGCAGATGTTTGATTCATTTCCTCGCTGAAAGTCACATTTATTTGCGTGGTGACGGGGACATTAGTTCCTGTGGGTTCATTCCCGGTAACTGTTGGAGGTTCGTTATCCGAAACTTCTGTAGTGAACTGCCAGGTATGCTCTGTCTGCATATTATTGCCTACCAGGTCCTTGGCACCTGTACCAATAGTAACTGTATATGGTGTATCAAATGTTAGGTCAGAATCTGGAGTATAGGTCATGATGTTAGCATTCCAGGTAAAGCTCCCCGTAGTTGCAGGAGACGTATTGAATGCTGACTCGGCAGATGTTTGATTCATTGCCTCGCTGAAAGTCACATTTATTTGCGTGGTGACGGGAACATTAGTTCCTGTTGGTTCATTCCCGGTAACTGTTGGAGGTTCGTTATCCGAAACTTCTGTAGTGAACTGCCAGGTATGCTCTGTCTGCATATTGTTGCCTACCAGATCCTTGGCACCTGTACTAATAGTAACCGTATATGTTGTGTCAGATGTTAGATCAGAATCCGGAGTATAGGTCATGATGTTACCGTTCCAGGTAAAGCTCCCCGTAGTTTCAGGAGACGTATTGAATGCTGACTCGGCAGATGTTTGATTCATTGCCTCGCTGAAAGTCACATTTATTTGCATGGTGACGGGAACATTAGTTCCTGTGGGTTCATTCCCGGTAACTGTTGGAGGTTCGTTATCCCCTCCATCCTCAGGAATAATAGGAGAACTGGAATTGAAGAAATAATCAATTAAACCTGTGAAGGCCGGTGAATTGCTGCTATCTGGGTAACCCTGATTCCCCACGAAAGGCCCTACCGAAGTTACTGTTAATGGATGGTTGAAGTTTGTAGCTTCGATCCAGATTGTACCATCGAATGAATAGAATTGTGTCCACTGATCTGCCTGTCGTTTTACTTTAAGATATAAGGGATTATCGGCAGGGGAAATTATAACATCACTCTTTTTAGTGGCAGCTCCACCTGTAATACTTGCAGCAAATACCTTTGTATCTGTCGCATCCCTGATAAAATCAAAACGCAAGTAGTTGGAATCATCCTGTTGAATAATAACTCCCTGCATTTGGTATTGAGAGGTCAGTTGAGATTCAAACTTGACTTCAATCTCAAAATCTGTATTCTTTGCAGCCTGCATGATGCGGGGTGCATTGTTATTATTCGTCCATACATCATGGGATATTCCTGCAGGAACCGTAATGTTTAACCATGCATCAGAGGTACCGGTACCTACTATCTCAAATGTTGCATCATTTTTTGGATCAAATTTCGTCCATAATGTTGTATTCAGAGTTGAAGCATTGAAATCATCTGAGATTATAGGTGAGTCACCTAAAGTAGTAAAATTCAGGTCCGATGTATTTGCGGGATTACCTACTTCGTCTTCAGAGGTGATCTGATAATGATAATTGGTCCCAGGTGTCAGATCCGGCAGAGTAATTTCATGAGAAGTTACCAGTGTTGTGTCATTTATACTTCCATTCTCATATCCTGTACTCAGACCGTATTCAACTTCGCTCGTCGCTAGCTCATTAGTGTCCCAGCTTATAGTGGCAGAAGATGTATCTACTATAGTCTCCACATTGAAAATTGATAAAGGATCGCCAAACGGATCAGGTCTAATTGTGACATTTCCAAAGCTTGCATTAACGTAATGGGAAGCAAGCATGGCAGACCCATTTTTTAATTCTCCCGAAACACCATAACCGCTGATTGTCCATTCAGAGGGCTCATCTTCAGCCTGTTCCCACACTTTAAGGGAATAGAGCGTGTTAGTACCAATCGTTTGTGCCCTCATCTTGAACATATAGAGAACACCCACTTGTAAGTCCTTTGCACTATAATCATTTGCGATAACTCCCCAGTCATTCCCTATAATTTGCAGACTGTAGTCGTTCAGTTGGGAATCCCATATGTATAATCCGAGCGCCCCGAGCGGCCACCATCCATTCCTTGGCTGTTTGCCATCTTTGTCATAGTGCCCCTGCCACCTCATAATAATACCAACATTTGGTTTATATGCAGATTCCATTGGGGTATTGATAGTGATCGGCACCGTCACTTCATAGTCGTCCCAAGTAATATCCCCTATTGCAACTAGATGATCATACCCGATCATGGAGGGACGGATACTGTTTGGCTCTTTGGTCCACAGGCCATTAACGACCTGGGCAGGATCCTGTATGCTGGCCACACTGCTCCAGTTGATGGAGTAGGTTTCCGGCCAGATATTGTTGCAGGAGTAATTAACAGTCACTTCTTCATTCCTGGTGTTTCCGTAGTGATCTGTCGCTATGATCACGACCGAATTATTACTATCACATGTCAGGTCATTGACGTTGATCTCGATGTTGAAATCGCCACTGGACTGGAGTCGGAGACCATCAGGTCCTGTGGAGAGGGGCTGAGCGCTAGCTCCATTCAAGGAATAGTTCAAAGAGGCAATACCTGAATAGTCATGTACATTGCCAAGGATATTTACCCACTTCTGGGGGACGCCAATGTCTCCGAATCTTTGGTAATTTCCGTACCAGAGGTCGATCTGGGGAGGGAATTTGTCCTCATCTTCAGGGATGATCGGAGAAGAGGTATTAAAGAAGTAATCAATTACACCCATGAAGGCCGGTGAAATGCCCACTGGGATGCCATGGTTCCCCACAAATGGCCCTACCGAGGTTACATTTAATGCATGGCTGAAGTTAGCAGCTTCTGTCCAGCTTGTACCATCGTAGGAATAGGATTGCGTCCACTGATCTCCCTGTCGTCCTACTCTAAGATATGAATGATTACCAGGAGAAATTATAACATCACCCTCTGTAGTGGGAGTTCCATCTGTAAAACTTGCAGCAAATACTATTGTATCTGTCGCATTCTTGACAAAATCAAAACGCAAGTAGTTGGAATTATCCTGTTCAACAATAATTCCCTGCATTTGGTATTGAGAGGTCAGTTGAGATTCAAACTTAACCTCTACCTCAAAGTCCGTGTCGCTGACATTTTGCATGATGCGGGGTGCGTAGTTACCACTAGTCCATACATTATGAGATGTACCTGCAGGGACTGTAATTGATGCCCGAGTACCTGTCATGTTAAGTGTTGCATCAACACGAGGATCAATGAAGGTCCAGATAGATCCGTTAAGTGCAGATGAATTAAAATCATCTGATATAACAGCTAAAACAGTCTCCGTCGCCACCACGTTGAATGTTTCCGTATTTCCCTCAGCAAACAAGCCTGGTTCAAGAGTGTCTTCATTCTCGCTGGAAAGATGAGTCTGATATATTAGTTCGTCTGAAGCACTAACTATAGCGCTAAAGCCAACAAATATAATACAAACACATAATATTACAAATAAAATATGAGTATTGATAGCTTGGTTTTTTTTCATAAATAACAACCCTTTCAAAATAGAATCATATTTGTATCTTCAAATTTTTCAGATTTAACTTGCCGATATAATCCATATATCCAAAAGTTATGCATCGCTTTAAATTTCATCATAATTTTTCAAACCCGTTTATAACAGACCATATTACATTCTGATATTTTTCACTTTAATCCATACAACCCAGCATACAGAACATCGGTTCTGTAACATATTCCTCGAGAATGAGTATTTCCTTGTGACAATAATCACATTCAACTCTTTTAAATATCATCTCTTTTGCATCTTTATCTAATTAGTTATAAGTACTTAAATATTTCCAAATACATTGAAAAATATTATTATAGTGATGCTCATCATAATTAGAGTATACTAAACCGCATATATTTTTTGTAATTTTTATATGCTATGACTGCATTATATTGTATATGAGAAAAGGTGAATCATTTCAACGAGTTGACATTTCAGACACAGAGTATGGAGTAGCACAAACAGATTTGTTAAGAAATTGGACAAAATTGGATATACAATTGACAGTACTCTTGTAGTCGCCCTTGCAGAAATTGGCAGCAAGGCACTGCAAGTCGCAGAACAGAACAACATAGGGGTGTGGGATCGCGATGATGTGAATTTCCTTATGAAACTCTGTGGTAACTTTCCCATCTCAGTTTGAAGTGAAAGTTCCATGAAAGTATTGCAAGAACTGAATGAAAATAACCAGAATGTCCCAGAATACTTTCACCCCGCTCTATCCTCACATTATTACCCCCACACATCCTAACCTGTACATACCCAACAAAACACAAGGCGACACCGTATGAACAATCCATCCCCTCTAGCCTGTGGCCTTGACCTTACAAGCTTCAAACCCTCCACCATAACCCTTGTGGAAGGCCCCTCGAAGTTCGTGCCCGACCTGCTGCTCTACCTGTGCGCCCATACTGCGGACCGGCACCAGCAGGACGCAGTCTTCGTGGACGGGGGCAACAGCTTCAACCCCTACACCCTACGGAGCATATCAAAGGTGCTGCAGGCAGACATAAAGACCGTAATGACAAAAACCCACGTAGCCCGCGCCTTCACCGAATACCAGATGAACGACCTGCTCACACAGCAGCTGCCACCTGTTATCCAAAAATGGCAGCCAGGGCTTCTGGCAGTGGCATACCTGCCCCACCTCTTCGGCAGCCTCCATTCCCGCAGACTGCTGGAGCAGGCAGTGGAACACCTGAAGGACTACACCCGTACCCACGGCCTGACCACGGTGGTGACCAGCTACAGCGGGACCTGGTGGGGTGCAAAACTGGTGGAGGAGTGTGCCGGCAGGGTCATAAGGGTAGTACAGCACCGCAAACTGCTCAGGATAATGGATGAGAACGACGTGCTGGAATTCATGCCCATCCCGCCTGGCCAGATGCAGCTCAGCGCATACACGGCGGTGGTGTAAATGGGCAGGACAGTACCCACTTTCAGAATGCTGCTTGACAGTATTATCATGGAGCTTGGGGATTTCAGGAGGGCGCTGCGCCGGCGCGACCGGCAGGTCTTTGACCGCATCATGGACATGGCACGGGAACATGCCTCCGCATCCACTGTAGCGGCGGCTGTTGACCCCATGGATACCATAGTGCTGTCCATCCTCATCGAACAGCAAAAACAAATAGACGACCTGAAGGAGGACAGCCATGCCCCATCTCCTTGATATCGAGTACAGAGACGGGCACATTCTCCTGTGGATCAAACAAGGCAGCAAGTGCACATCCCAAAGGGTGGGATACTATCCCCGCATATACCTGGAATGTCCCGTCCACAACAGGCACCTTATATCCACCCTGCCCCAGGTGCGGCATGTCAGGGTCGAACAGAAAATAACCTCCCTGGGTCAGGAGCCACAAGATGTGCTTGCCATATCTCTGGATGACTGGGGCGGGGTATTCAATCTGGCAGACATGCTGGAGAAGCGGGGCTGGAAAGCATATAATGTGGACCTGCCCCCGACCAGGCAGTTCCTCCTTGAGAAGGGGCTGTTCCCCATGGCCCGGCTGGACCCACAACTGCACCTTGATGACGACCAGCAGACCACCAGCTATGCGACCCCGGAATTAAGGACCTTGCATTTGAAAGTAACCCCGCGGTCGGTAAAGAACCCTTGCTTCAGTGACACGGTTCAGGACATCAAGCTGGGCGAGCAATTCCTTGAGGGTATGCCAGAAGCCGATATGATAGAAAGCCTGTCCTCCCTGGTCAAAGAAATGGACCCTGACGTGATACTGACACACGGCGGCGACAGTTTCCAGCTCCCCTACCTGTACCACAGGGCAGCGGAAACAGGGGCATCACTTCAACTGGGCAGGGAGCGGGACGAGCCGCCCGCACAGAACAAGGGCCGGTCGTATTTCAGCTACGGCCGCATCATCTACAAACCAGGCGGTTACCCACTAAAAGGTAGGCTGCACATCGATGAGCAGACATTCATCTTCCGTGAAGGCGGGATGCGGGGCCTCATCGACTTGGGCAGGATAACGGGCATACCCCTGCAGCAGTTATCCAGGCTCAGCCCCGGCAGTGCGGTCACGGCTCTGCAGGTGAACCAGGCACTAAAGGACGGTGTACTGGTTCCCTGGAGGCGCAACCTGTCCGAGAACTTTAAGACCGCAGAGGAACTGCTGCGCTCGGACCGGGGAGCGCTGATACTGGAACCCAGGGTGGGCATATACGAAAATGCAGCCGAAGTGGACTTCACCAGTCTGTTCCCCCACATTATGGTCACAAAGAACATCTCCCCTGAGACCGTGTTGTGCGAGTGCTGCCCGGACTCGCCCGAGAGGGTGCCCTTTATCGGATATAACATCTGCCAGAAGCGGGTGGGGCTCATACCAAGGGTCATCGGGCCACTGATCAAGCGGCGTTTGGCCTATAAGAAAATGGCAGATAGCGGCAGCGAGGAACACCGGATGATGCAGAACGTACTGAAATGGCTGCTGGTGACCAGTTTTGGTTACATGGGGTTCAATAAGGCCAGGTTCGGGCGGATTGAGTGCCACGAATCCATCACTGCCTACGCCAGGGAGATATTACTCCAGACCATGGAGATTGCCCAGGGTATGGGATTTGAGATACTACATGGTATTGTGGACAGTCTGTGGGTCAGGGGCAGCGGTGACCCCAGGGAACTATGCGACCTTGTGAGCGAGACCGTAGGGATCCCCCTGAAACTTAAAGGACACTACAACTGGATTGTGTTCCCGTCCAACCGTCACAACCGGGCCGGGGCCATGAACCGGTACTTCGGCCTGATGACGGATGGAAAAATGAAGGTGAGGGGAATCGAATTGCGGCGTAGGGATACACCCGAGTACATCAGGCGGCTGCAGCACGATATGTTAGATCAGATGAAATGTGCCCGCACCGTGGACGAATTATACAGTAACCTTCCCTGCGTGCTGGATGTGGTGCGCCGCTATGCCGGTGAGGTATTAACCGGCGGGGCCGACTGCGAAGATCTGGTGTTCACCACCCACACCAGGCACAAGCTTGAGGATTACAGGCAGAAAGGAAGTCAGGCTGCAGCTTTGTACCAGTTAAGGGAAGAAGGTGTGGAGGTGCAGCCCGGGCAGGCTGTGCAGTACATACACACCAACTACAGGTCAAGGTATTTCCACAACAGGGTGAAGGTGGCCGAACTGATAGAGCCTGACACGGTGTATGACAAAAAGAAGTATTATGACATCACGCTACGGGCAGCTGAGAGCCTGCTGCAGCCTTTTGGATATGACAAGAATGTGCTGGATGATTTGGTGATGGGAAGTAAGCAGATGAGGTTTGAAGAATTTTGAGGAAGTGTCAATTACATTGTCAACGGGGGTCAGGAATTCCCCATTTATCCTTTTTATGTATCCACTTCAAATAACTAAGGGTAATTTAAAAATTATTAGACAGGATTAACAGGATCGACAGGATACACTGCAACGTCAACATCCTGTAAATCCTGTAAATCCGGTCAAAATACCATGCTTTTTGAGATCCTTTTTGAAGTGGATACCTTTTTATTCAGTTAGCTTAACTGGATATCGTTTGTTTAAGTGCTTTTATTTTATCTCTAATAAATATCGCTTTTTCAAAATCAAGATTATCAGCTGCTTCCCTCATCCCAAGTTCTAGCTCAATTATCATCTTTGGAATGTCTTTTTTAGGAATATGTTTTGTATCTTTAACGTCAACTATTTTTTCTTTTATGGGCTTTACAATTGTAGTGGGAGTTATATTGTGCTTCTCATTAAATTCAAGCTGAATGTTTCTTCTTCGGTTTGTTTCTTCAAGTGCCTTTTTAATCGAATCGGTGAGATTATCTGCATATAAAACAACTTCTGAATTCACATTCCTTGCCGCCCTTCCAATGATTTGAATTAGGCTTCGTGCATCACGTAAAAATCCTTCTTTATCTGCATCAAGAATACCAATAAAACCTACCTCTGGAATATCAAGTCCCTCTCTTAACAAATTGATACCAACTAGTACATCAAATTTTCCAAGTCTAAATTGTCGAATAATTTCTGTTCTCTCCAGGGTATCAATTTCAGAGTGGAGATATCTTGTTTTAATTTCTTTTTCTGCCAGATATTCACTAAGTTCTTCAGCAAGTCTTTTCGTAAGCGTAGTAACAATTACCCTGTCTCCTCGTTTTACCGTTTTATTGATCTCATTTATTAAATCAGGCACTTGACCTTTTATTTTCCTCATTTCAACTTTTGGATCAACAAGTCCGGTTGGCCTGATTATTTGTTCTGCGATCCGGCCGGATATTTCAAGTTCATAATCACCAGGCGTTGCAGAAACAAAGATTGTATTTCGCATATATTCTTCAAATTCATTAAATGTAAGAGGTCTATTGTCATATGCACTGGGTAGTCTAAACCCATAATCAATAAGTGTTTTTTTTCTTGAATAATCACCACGATGCATCCCATGGATCTGGGGGATAGTACGATGACTTTCATCAATGAACATCAGAAAATCCTTTGGAAAATAATCAAGCAAACAAAAGGGTTTTTCACCACTTTTTCTCCGATCAAAATGTCGTGAATAATTTTCAATTCCCTTACAAAAACCAGTTTCTTCAATCATTTCAATGTCATAAAGAGTTCTTTGTTTTAACCGGTGAGCTTCCAGCAGGTCAAGCTGTGGCAGCCGTTCTTCAAGCTCTTGTTTAATTGCCCTTATTGCCCGCTCTTTCTTTTCCTTTGCAATGACGAAATGTTTTGCAGGATATATAAAAAAATAATCTATAACCTCTGTTGTTTCACCTGTTACCTTATCAATTTCCTTTATATTTTCAATTTCGTCACCAAACATCTCAATGCGAATGATATTGTCATAATATCCCGGTATGAGGTCAATCGTATCTCCCTTTACCCTGAACCTTCCTGATTTTAAATCAAAATCATTTCTCTCGTACTGCATGTCAACTAGTCTTCCAAGAATCTCATTTCTTGCTACTTGCTGATCCCTTCTTATTTCATAACCAAGCTTGGAATAATCATCCGGGTCTCCAACGCTGTAAATACATGAGACTGAAGCAACAACAATCACGTCCTCTCTGGAAAGCAACGACGCAGTTGCCGCAAGTCTCATCTGTTCGATCTTTGGATTTACGTCTGCATCCTTTGCAATATACTGATCTTTCCGTGGAATATATGATTCAGGCTGATAATAATCATAATAAGAAACAAAATACTCAACACGGTTTTCCGGGAAAAAATCTTTAAACTCACTATAAAGCTGCGCAGCAAGTGTTTTATTGTGGGTGAACACGAGTGTTGGTTTTTGCACCTTTTCTATAACACAGGCCATGGAAAATGTTTTACCACTCCCGGTAACCCCAAGCAGTGTTTGATATTGCTCACCACTTTTGAGTCCTTCCACCAGTTTGTCTATTGCTTCGGGTTGTGACCCTCCTGGCTTTAGATCGGTTATGAGTTTAAATTTGTTCACGATATCAGCTCTTTTTTACGAAGTAATCTATTATATTTAATTGCAAAGCGGTGTGCTTCGTCTCGTATTTCCTGAATAAAATGTAGAGCTTTTTCTGTTTGTGCAAGTTTCAGCGGATGAACCATTCCAGGAACATAAATCTCCTCAGACCGTTTGGCAATAGAGATTATTGGAATTTTTAAGTTAAGTTTTTCAAGTTCTTGCATGGCAAAGTTTAGTTGCCCTCTTCCACCATCGATAATAATAAGATCTGGTAACTCTCCATCCTCATTTTTCAGTCGAGTGTATCTTCTTCCCACAACTTCAGCAATAGATGCAAAATCATCAATTCCTTCAACGGTTCGTATCCTGAATCTCCGGTAATTATTTTTATCTGGTTTTCCGTTTCTAAATTGGACCATAGAACCAACCGTTGATGTTCCGGATAAATGAGAGATATCAAAGCATTCAATAACTACGGGTGCTTCATTGAGTTTTATTTTCAGTTTAAGTGCATCAACTTTATCCGTGTCAGCAAAGAACGTGATTTCGATATTTTTTTCAACTAGATCAAGAAGTTGTTTTTTTGCACCCCTCTGAGGGTTTGTAATTTTTACCTTTTTACCTTTTTTTGTTTGCAGAAAAAAAACAATTGATCCACTCATCTTCCCAGGAGTAATAATTTCCTTTGGAACCGGATTTTCTGAGTAATACTGAATGATAAATTCCTCTAAGAAATCATCATTGTAATCAAAAACGAATTCGTTTTTATTTGAAAGCAATCCTTTGTAGATGTTAAAAAGCATCAGATATACCTTTCCATCCCTTATTTTGTAGTTGATGATGTCTTCATCATACTGTTTTTGCCTTTGCATGTTTTGATGTTCGCTAAGTTTTTCTATTGCTGCTATTTCGTCCCTAATCTTAAGTGCTTGCTCAAACTGTGATCTTCCTGAATGAGTTTTCATTTCATTTTGCATTTGTTTTATTAGTTTATTTGCATTTCCAGATAGTGCTAATTTTACCTTCTCTATTTTTTTATTATAATCTTCTTTTTTAATGAGACCAATGCATGGAGCGTCACAAAGATCTATATGATGCCTCAAACACGGTTTCTTGAGCATTTTCTTGCACGTTCTAAGAGCAAATGTTTTTCTTAAAAAATAAAGAATATAATCTCTTTCCTGAGCAGAAACAAAAGGCCCATAGAACTTTCCTTTTCCTGTTTTATTTCTCGCAAGAAGGACTCTTGGAAATTCCTCGTCAGTTAGTTGAATGAATGCATAGCTTTTCGCATCTTTCAGGTCGATATTATATTTGGGTTGATGTTCTTTAACGAGAATATTTTCTAAAATAAACGCTTCAACTTCATTATCTGTTGCAATATACTCAAGTGATTCAACACGTTCTATAAGACATTGGGTTTTCGCATCCAGGTCATTTTTTTGAACATAGCTTTTAACTCGTTTTTTTAGGTTTTTTGCCTTGCCAACGTAGATTATTTTATCATTTTTATCTTTAAAAAGATAGCACCCTGGTTCAGTCGGAAGGCTCTTTACATCAAACATTCTTCCTTCCCTTTAAAAAAAAGATAGGTCTTAGAATTTCACCAGTATAGCTTCTTTTGTTTTGTGATACTTCTTCAGGTGTTCCACAGGCAACAACCTCCCCACCTAAATCTCCACCCTCGGGACCCAAATCAATCAGATAGTCGGCTGATTTTATGACTTCCAGATTATGTTCTATTACAACGACTGTGTTTCTTTTATCAACCAAATCATTGAGGACATCAATTAGTTTTTTTACATCATGAAAATGAAGTCCTGTTGTTGGTTCATCAAGTAGATAAATCGTTCTTCCAGTGCTTTTCTTTGAAAGTTCACGGGTTAGTTTAATTCGTTGGGCCTCTCCCCCGGAAAGAGTTGTAGAACCTTGACCAAGTTTGATGTAATCAAGTCCGACCTGTGAAAGTGTTTCAAGTTTTTTTCTGATAAATGGAATGTTTTGAAAAATATCCAGTGCTTCTTCAACACTCATATCAAGAACGTCTGCAACTGTCTTCCCCTTATAGGTAACCTCAAGTGTTTCTCTGTTGTACCGTTTTCCTTTGCATTCTTCACACTCAATGTAGATATCAGGCAAAAAATGCATTTCAATTTTTATTACCCCATCTCCCCGACATGCCTCACACCTTCCACCTTTTACGTTAAATGAGAACCTCCCTGGCTTGTAACCTCTTCGTTTTGATTCAGATGTTTGTGCAAATATTTTTCTGATTTCATCAAACACTTTTGTATAGGTTGCCGGGTTGCTTCGAGGAGTTCTTCCTATCGGACTTTGATCGATCACAACCACCTTATCTATTTTATCATCAAACTTGATTGAATGGTGTTTTCCGGGAATTATCCTTGATTGATGGAGTTTTTTCATTAAGGCCTTGTATAATATCTCATAAATAAGAGTGGATTTTCCACTACCGGAAACACCAGTAATAAGTGTCAGGACACCGATTGGAATTTTGACATCCACATCTTTTAGATTGTGTTCACAGCACCCGTTAATATGAATGTAGCTGTCAGATCTTCTTCTTACCTCTGGCAGTTCGATTTGTAATTTTTTTGAAAGGTATTTTCCGGTAAGTGATGCCGGATGGTTTTCTATTTCTTCTGGTGTTCCTTCTGCTACTATCTCTCCCCCATGAAGTCCTGCCCCAGGGCCCATGTCAATAACATAATCTGCGTGCCGTATAGTCTCTTCATCATGCTCGACAACAATTAGCGTGTTTCCAAGGTCTCTCAATCTATACAGAGTGTCAATTAATTTTTTATTATCACGTTGATGAAGTCCAATGGATGGTTCGTCAAGGATATATACAACACCCATGAGATTAGATCCGATTTGCGTTGCAAGTCTGATCCTTTGTGCTTCCCCACCAGAAAGAGTCCCTGTGCTTCTTGAAAGGGTTAAATAGTTAAGACCCACCCGATCAAGAAAATCCAACCTTGCTTTAATTTCTTTTAAAATTTGACGTGCAATTTCTTCCTGTTTTTTAGAAAGTATAAGGGTTTTGAAAAAAACAATGCATTGTTTTATTGACATGTCGGTAACGTCAATGATCGATCTATCTGCAATTTTCACAGAAAGAACCTTTGATTTTAGTCTCTTTCCACTGCAAGCAGGACAGGGAGAAATGATCATGAATTTTTCCAGTTCTTTTCTTCTGTAATCTGACTCCGTTTGTTTGTAGAGTCTTTCAGATTGAGGAATAAGTCCCTCCCACGCTCCTTTCCCAGACCATTGAGTGTCTCCGTTTTTTGCAGTCATGTTAAAACTGACTTTTTCCAAAGAGCCGTACATCAGCACATCGTATTGTTTCCTTGTCAAATCCTTTATGGGAGTAAATATGTCAAACCCAAAATGTTTTGCTACTCCCCCCAGATAATGTACGCGCCAGCCGTCCCGCATATTTTTATAAAGTGCAATAGCGCCATCTACAATACATTTTCCTTCATCCGGTATGATGAGATGTTCGCCAAATTCCATTTTAATTCCAAGACCATGGCATACTTCACATGCGCCAAATGGGCTATTAAATGAAAACATTCTTGGCTGTAATTCTTCAAAATAAATTCCACATTTCGGGCAGGTCATCTTAGAAGAATATGTGTGTTCAACATCATTATCATCAAGAACGAGGATCAAACCATCAGACCTATTAATTGCATTCTCGCATGCCTCGGCAAGTCTTGATCTGCCCCTTACATCTAATCGATCAACCACAATTTCTATGTCATGTTTTTTGTATCGCTCAAGTTGAATTTCTTCATCTGTCCTGTAGATAGTTTTGTTTACTCTTACTCTCGAGTAACCCTCTTCGTTTAAATCCTTGAAAAGTTGCTCATAAGTTCCTTTCTTCTGGCGAACAATTGGCGAAAGGATGATTATCATCCCCATAAGTTCTTTTGAGATGTTTTCCGCAATTTTTTCAGGAGATTGTGATTCTATTATTATGCCATGCTCAGGGCAATATGGAACGCCGATTCTTGCAAATAGCAGTCTTAAATAATCATAGATTTCAGTAATCGTTCCAACGGTACTTCTTGGGTTTTTGCTTGTTGTTTTCTGTTCAATTGATATAGCTGGTGACAATCCTTCGATACTATCCACATCAGGTTTGCTCATGAGTCCTAAAAATTGCCGTGCATAGGAAGACAATGATTCAACATATCGTCGATGTCCTTCTGCATAAATAGTGTCAAATGCAAGTGTTGATTTTCCAGAGCCGGAGATGCCAGTTATCACTGTCAGCTTATCGCGTGGGAGTTCAACGTTTATGTTTTTCAGATTGTGTTCCCGTGCTCCTTTAATTTTGATGTTTTTCAACTACTTCCCCCCTGAAAGCACAAAATATCTACTGATGTTATCCTAAATGCTTGATTTCCTTGATTGCTTTTTCTATTACATTTTGCAACTTATATTCAAGTCTTTCTGAAGGGCAAACCTACAGCCATGACCAATACTTCCATGATAGAAACTTGGAGCCTACAAACTCTTCTTACACCAATCCTTCAACTCAGCAAATTCCTGTCGCAATATCCTGGTGGTTCTTCCTTTGAATCTCTTTGCATTAAAACTTACGGAATATTTCGTAGGTATTTTTACATGCCTGCGGCAATTTTTCATGCAATAAAACGTGGTCTGAAAACAGGGTTATAAAAATATTTTAAAAGCCTCGGGGGGGATTTGAACCCCCGACCTAGTGATTACAAATCACTCGCTCTGCCGGGCTGAGCCACCAAGGCATTGTTTAGTCTAATAAAAGTGGACGCTTGAAGGTTATAATGGCACATAAAATCTTCGGTGTTCGATCCTACAACATTGTATATGATTGTAATCCATATTTATATTTAATTGCGAAGTATTGTCGTTTGGAGTACCGCCTGCCTGACAGCAGGAATATTCGCTTGACAGAAATGGGTGAGAAATACATTTGCGAAATATGCGGTACAGAGATTGAAATATTGTTCCATGGGAATGACCTATAATATGATGCAGTCTTGAGATAATCGCAAAAGGAAGATATTACAAAGAACGGATGAGCCGTCAAAAAAATGGAAATTTCAGACAGGATTGACAGGATACGATCTAGAGATTGTCGGAAAAGTACC
>Ga0255369_1056_pt1 | contig 19273 bp, 9 predicted proteins | sample ANMaggSeSYBR01C9_FD_182091 | JGI IMG/M metagenome (GOLD analysis project Ga0255369, IMG submission 182091) | Sediment cell enrichment communities from methane seep in Santa Monica Basin, California, United Staets - ANME aggregate JGI... | ecosystem: Environmental > Aquatic > Marine > Cold seeps >... | reverse complement strand
TGTCTCAAGGTTAATCTGTTGTTTGTCCAGTGGCTGTTAACAAAAGGATGACGCATCAATTGGAACGAATATTATATTTCACCCAATGGGTGAAAGAGACTAATCTGAGCATGACACTTGGCAGATGCTTTTTAATCTTGATTTATTATACTTAACCATATAAAAGATATTTTTTTGGGCAATTTTTTGGCGAGTTAAAAAACTATCAGAGAGGAGTTTCAAGTGAGTGAAATGGTTGAACAATTAAGAAATATTGCTCTTGTTGCACATGGAGGCGCAGGGAAAACTTCTCTGGCGGAAGTCATGCTATATAATGCTGGAGTTATCAAACGACTGGGACGTGTTGAAGACGGCAATACTGTAATGGACTTTGAGCCGGAAGAGCTTAAACGAACAATGAGTTTAAGCACTGGATTTCATCAATACAACTGTAAAAAACAGATAGTAAGTATAATTGATACCCCGGGTGATCAGAACTTTTTTTCAGATACCAGAAACTGTATGCAGGCGGCTGATGGGGTTGTTGTTGTTATAGATGCCGTTGATGGTTTGAAAGTTCAGACCGAGATGACATGGGATTTTGCTGGTGAATTAAATCTGCCTTGCGCTATCTTTATAAATAAACTGGACAGGGAACGGTCGGATTTTTTTCGCACTTTTAAAGATGCTGTAGATACTTTTGAACCAAAGCCGATTATTCTTCAACTTCCAATAGGTGCTGAATCCGAATTTAAAGGAGTTGTCGATCTTATCGGCATGAAAGCTTATATATATGATACTGAAGGTAAGTCAAAACAGGTTGATATACCATCAGATATGCAGGAGTTGGTTGAGAGTGAACGCGAAGCACTTGTCGAAAATATTGCCGAGACTGATGATGAACTTCTCGAAAGGTATCTTGAGGGCGAAACATTATCTGATGATGATATTGAAGCTGCTTTAAGAAAGGGAATATTATCAAGAGCATTTGCACCTGTGCTTTGCGGTTCTGCAACAAAAAATATAGGAATAAATCTTGTTTCAGATTTTATTGTCAATTGTATGCCTTCGCCCCTTGACAGGGGTCCCATAATCGGTACTGATCCGTCGGGCGAAAATGAAATCAAATGTCATCCTGATCCTGATGCGCCTTTTTTCGCATTTGTATTTAAAACTGTGGCGGATCCATATGCCGGCCGTCTTTCAATATTCAGGATTGTTTCAGGTTCGCTAGGATCAGACGGCACTTTCTATAATTCAAACAAAGACTCAAAAGAAAGATTCAACCAGCTTTTAATGGTTACAGGCAAAGAACAAAAACCAATTAACGAAGCAGGTCCGGGAGCCATTGTTGCTGTTGCCAAACTTAAAGATACCGTTACCGGTGATACGATTTGCAGTGAAAGTAATAAAGTAAAATTCAAATGCGTGGAACCACTTCCAACACTTATTTCGTTTTCTCTTGAATCCAAAACAAAAGGAGATGAAGATAAAGTTTTTATTTCTCTTTCAAAGTTGTTAGAGGAAGACACGGCTTTAAAACTTACTAGAAATTCTGAAACAAAGGAAATCCTCTTATCCGGAAGAGGCCAGGTACATGTTGAGGCTACTATTGAAAAGCTTAAAAGGAAGTTTAATGTTGAAGTCCTCTTAAATATTCCGAAAATTCCCTATAAAGAGACAATCAAAAAAAAGGTGCGTGTTCAGGGAAAACACAAAAAACAGTCAGGCGGACATGGTCAGTATGGCGATTGCTGGATTCAGATAGAACCCTTAGAACGAAGCAAGGGATTTGAATTTGTGGATGCTATTGTTGGCGGCGCAATACCTAAAACTTACATTCCTGCTGTGGAAAAGGGAATACTGGAAGTCTGTCAGAAGGGAGTTCTTGCGGGGTTCCCATGTGTTGATTTCAAGGTTACGCTTGATGATGGATCATATCATGCGGTAGATTCTTCTGAAATGGCTTTTAAGATCGCGGGTTCTCTTGCTTTTAAAAAGGCTGCCGAAGAAGCAAAGCCGGTTCTTCTGGAGCCTGTGATGAAGGTTTCAATAATTACACCCGATGAATTTATGGGAGATATTATGGGTGATCTGAACAGCAGGCGAGGAAGGGTGCTGGGAATGGATACCAAAGGCAAAAATCAGGTCATAAATGCCCACGTGCCTATGGCTGAATTTTTAACCTATGCGCCGGATCTTAATTCTATGACAGGCGGTCGTGGAACATTTTCAATGGAATTATCACATTATGACGAAGTCCCTGCTCAGATATCGCAGAAAATTATAGAAGAGATAACTAAAAACAAGGAGTAATAAAAAAGGTAACAGTTCACGGCATCCTTCATTACCCTTAAAAGTATAAACTACTTTGTGACGGCTTTTGTGATTTGAGATCAAACAAATTCGACCCAAATCTTTGCGCCTACTTGGGGAAGTTATTTCGTCCACGTTCCCAAGATTAAGTCCTGAAATTTCTTCTGGCGATCTTTAACAGGTCGAAAAACATATAAAAAGAATCTCTGGCCAGTCGAATTCCGGAACCATCATTCTTGACCAGGGTGACCGGGATCTTGCAAGTTTTCATATTCCATGCATGGGCTAAGGCAAATATCTCCACATCAAAGGCATATCCCGGGATTTGCAATTCGGAAAAGATCTTTTGTGCCGTATAATCTGTGAACCCCTTGAAACCACACTGGGAATCGCTCACATCCATCTTTACAAGACGAGTGGCTATGGCGGAAAAGATCCATCCTGCGACCCTTCGGACGACACCAGATTTCAGTCCGTATGAAGAGCCTGTACGTTTCCGTGTGCCTGTGACCAGATCGCATCCTTTTGTGTTAAAGGTCTTCAGTGCAATGATGAAGGCATCCGGTGAATAGGGAAGATCAGCATCAGTAAAAAAACGGAACCGTCCGCCAGCATGGAGCATACCATGCTTAACTGCATACCCTTTACCCCGGTTTTTTGGAAGGCGCAAGATTTTTAGAAAAGGATCATTTCTTACCTGTAAAATCAGGTCCCAGGTTCTATCAATACTTCCATCATCAACACAAATAATTTCATAATTGCGGAAATGGCTTTCACAAAATGCCGTCAGGACTTTTAAAGAAAGAAGAATGCGCTTCTCTTCATTATATGCAGGAATAACAATCGAAACAAAATCCGGACATTTTTTTATCTTGGGCATTTTTTCAGCTAAAAATCGTTGAAAACCACTTCTTTTTACGCGGGTGTTTCCGCTCGGGGAGGTTCACGGGTTTTCCTGTAAGTATGGCGTCCGGTCTGATGGTGACCATCTCTTCGGCCTCCTTTATGTTTCCCAAAATCTCGGCAGCAACTTCTACTGCCTGCGACAGGACCGGCGGCCGGTTTTCAGGAGAATGGGAATCTGTGGCGATTACATGAGCCAGTCGCAGATCCAGCAATTTGTGAGCGCACTCCATGGCTTCTGCTCCTAACTCACCTGTAATACTCATGGCCGTGACCTGAACAATAGACCCCATAGCAACCAGATCGTAAAGAAGTTCCAGTTGGTGCTGGAATACCATATTTCTTTCCGGATGGGCAATGATCGGGGTAATGCCTTTTAACTTCAACTGGAAAAGCTCGTTCTTTGATCCGGATGGAATAGCCTGAACCGGAAACTCTATCAGAGCATATTGCCCGTTGTTATTAATTGTGGCAACTTCTCCTGACAATATCTTTTTTGCCAGTCCGATGCAGATATGTACCTCTGATCCAGAGCATAAATTCAACTCAATTCGGTTTTCCTGTAAAATCTCGCACAGATCGGCAACATGATTGATCACCTTATCCAGGGGGTTGTAATAGACTCCGTTTAGTGTATGAGGAGTAGCCACTACCGTTCGGATCCCGTCGCCTACAGCCTGTTTTGCCATGGCAATGCTCTCCTCCACGCTGGAAGAACCATCGTCAATAGCCGGAAGGATATGAGAGTGGAGATCAATCAATAGGCGCTTTTGCCCCTCTTCTTTTTCTTATTCTTCTTTTCTCTTTGACCATCGTCGCCATAGTAATAATAGTAGTATTGATAATAATAATAGCTGTCCTTTCCGGTAATCACACCATTCAGGACAGCGCCAAGGATGTGAGAGCCGCCTATGCCATGGAGCTGGCTTAAGCCGTTTTGTACAACCTGGCGGGGAGTTTCACCGGCGCGAATTACCAGTATTGTACCGTCCGCTGTTTTGGAAAGCAATGCAGAATCGGTCACTGCGGTCAGCGGAGGTGAATCAATAATAATTCTGGTATACTTTTTTCTCAAGGCTTCAACAAGATACTCCATCTTTTTGGAACCCAGGATTTCAGACGGGTTGGGAGGAATCGGCCCGCTGGGGATCATATCCAGGTTTGCTATACCGGTCTTAACCACAACGTCATTTAGTTCACTCGATCCAACAAGTACGCTTGATATCCCTGTATCCCTGCTTGTATCAAAAAGCTTGTGAAGACGGGGACGTCTCATATCGCAGTCGACAAGAATCACACTGGAACCGGCCTGAGCCATGGTTATGGCCAGATTTGCGGCGCAAACTGTTTTTCCTTCAGAAGGCCCGGCACTTGAAATAAGAATTGCCTGTGGCGCGTTGTCGGCAGAAGAAAAGAGGATTCCCGTTCTGATCCCCCGGAATGACTCACTTGCCATGGACTTGGGAAAACGCTGAACAACCAGATCTGAAGATACCCCATCATGGCTTTCATCAGAAGCAAAAGCCGGAACCGGTCCAAGGTATGGAATATTAAGATACTCCTTGATCTCCTCTGGAAGCTTGATGGTATTGTCAAGATATTCTAAAAAGAAGGCCAGTCCAGTTCCCAGAGCAAGGCCTACTATAATGGAAAGAAGAAGGTTAAGTTTTTTCTTTGGTTTTATTGGAGAGTTGGGAGTCTCAGCCCTGTCAATAACCCTGATATTTCCTGTTCTCATCTCTTCGGTCAGCGATGTTTCTTTGAACCGTTTGATTAAGAGTTCATACATGTGTCTTGAGCTTTCTGCCTGGCGTTGGAGTACCCCGTACTGTACCGCCTTCTTGTTCATTGAAAGGCTTTCTGTTTTTTGCCTTGCCAGAGCTTTTTTCAGGGATTCCTCCCTGGCAACAGCAAGTTTATATTCATTTTGAAGAGAATTAACAACTCGTCCGCACTCTATTACCTTACGCTTTTTCAGATCCGTCAGTTCAGATTCTATTGCTACCATCTTTGGGTGATTTTGACCATATTTATCAGAAAGTTCGGACATGCGGTTGTAAAGTTTGACCTCCATATTTTTGATCTGCTGGATTAATTCGTTGCTTAAGATCCTGGGAATCGAGTCGATCATATCAGGATTGTTCTCAATAGCCATTGCCTGCATATACCGCGTCTCAGCCTCCACCCGCAAAGACTCGGCCTCAACGACCTTGGCATTGATCTGTGCCAGCTTTTGGGCGGTGATCTTTTCAGCATCGCTGGAAAAATCTGTGATAATCTTCTGCTCTTCCTTATATTGCAAAAGAGCGTTTTCTGCGGCTTCTACTTTTTTCCGTTCCTCCCCGATCCGGTCATTCAGCCACTTGACCGCATCCTTGGTTGCCATGAGCTTGGTCTCCATATTCTTGTCAATGTAAGTCCGAACCAGTTCGTTTGCTATGCGGGCAGCAAAAACAGGATTTTTTGCCTCAAAGCTTACATCCACAAGCCGGCTGTTCCGGATCGGGCTCACATTAATTCGCCCGATAAACGCTGAAACCAGGCCGGAGTCAAGATCTAAATCCGGCGACAAGCTCTTTGTTTTTTTATCATCTCCAGGATTCAATAGAGATATAATCCAATCCTTCCATAAACCTGCAGTGTCACGAAACCAGGCTTTGATGTTTGAAAGAAGGTTCTCTTTGGGTTTAGGAAAAAATTCCGTGCTGTTTTCCAGATCCATCCGTCGAATTACTTCCCGTGCCACGGTACGGCTTTCGATAATTTTGTACTGGGTCTGGTAATAGTCGGATCCAGTGGCATCCACAGACATAACTTCCTGGATGGAAACCAGGTTTGGATTCTCCTTTTCGATCACAATGCGTGAGCCGGCCTGATAAATCGGTGTGGCCGTAAATGTATGAATGGCTACGACGAGAACTGTTATCGTAAAAAAGGTGATGATGCTCCACCTTCTTTTTATTAAAACACGAAGGTAGTCTCGAAGATCTATCTGTTCTTCTTTATATTCTTCCATTAAAACAAACTCTCCGGAACCACAATCACATCGCCCGGCAAAATACTGACATCCTGTCCTTTTTTCCCGGCTTTAGTGATTGCGTCCACCTTGACGTGAATAATCTTTTCCATGTCATCATTTTCCATACGTATGATACGAGTCCTGTTTCGAGCGGCTATCCGGGTAAAACCACCTGCCATGCTGATAGCCTCAACTATGGTAATATCCTTTTCCTGGTAGAGATATGAACCGGGTTTTTTCACCTGGCCGATTATATAAAAATTTTCTGCTTTTGGAATATAAAGGAGATCTTTTTCAGATAGAAGGAGGTTTGACAATTGATCTCCCCCTTTAAGCAAACCCGGAATGTTGATACGGATCACAACTTTTTTTTCATAGTCTGTGTTGGGATACTCGGTGCGGATGATCATTCCCTGCTTGCCACCCTGTTCAAAGTCGATTCCTCCTGCCCTGGAAATGGCGTCCAGAACCCTCTCTCTGGCCTGAAGAGGATAAGATCCAGGTGCCTTTATAGAACCCAGCACCATAAACTGTTTGCTCTTGTAGTCACTTACTGTAACAGAAACATGAGCATCCAGGACAAACCGGCCATCCGCGAGCTTAAATGATATGAGGCTTTCGATTTCAGAAGTGGCAAGCCCGTCCACTTTCAGCCTGTTGATTAAGGGAAAGGAGAGATACCCGTCTGCGCTGATGCGTACCTTTTCACGCGAAAGATCCGGCTCTTCATATACTATGATATCAAGAACATCATATCCTCCCACCCTGTAATCCTGAGCTGTCGGATTGTTGGCATCAGGATGAAGGGCGAGGTATTCGACGATGGTATAGTTTGGGGTATGTTGAATCACTGTTTTCAGACCACTATCTCTCTCATCACTTTTTTTAGCCTCTTTGATTTCGGCAAGCCTGGCAAGTTCGCTTTCTTTGAGGCCTTCAAGCTTGCCTTCCGAGACAGTTATATGTACTACATTTTCACCGGTACCGCATGCGCTAATAAAGAATAAGAGGACGATAACAATAAATTGTGAAAGCGCCAATTTCATACTGTTTTTTTACACTCCATAAGAATTTTTGTAATAGTTCACTGCAAAAGCGCGAAGAACGCTGAGATTAAGTTTTTTATTGCTTCAGACTGCCAAAACATACAAGCATCAAGTACATCTTTACAAAAATCAATACAAGTCATTTATTAAATCAAGGGTGCAAAAAGTAAAAATTGGGGAACGCATATGCATCCCCCAATTTTTTACCCAAAAGAATATTCGAATAAACTATCCCACGTTCCTTACCCTGAATTAAAACATAGCCCTCAAGCTGAGTGATAAAATGTTTGTATTAAATTCTGAGCTCTCATAATCAGAATCGCTCGCTTTCTTGCTCTTATATTCGTAATTTAGCCCTGCTTTAAGCCAGTCCTGTATTTTGTAACCAAGACCGCCTTTGACAGTATAAATATTGAAGGCCTTGTTGGCTTTGCCTGATTCTTCATTTAAATAATCATTGTTGACCCATTCAGCTCCCAGATTAAAAGAAAGCCTGTTTGCGAGATCTTGATTTAAACTCAATCCCACCAGAGTATCTATATACGATGAAGCATCAGCATCAGGAGAGCCTTTTTGAGATCTTTGCAGGTTCAGAGAAAGCAGAGTCCTCTTCTTCATTTGATAGCTTACCGTGGTCTCAGCTATCCAGGAACTCTCATCTTCGTATTTTCTCCCATCTATATCAAGCTTGTTGTCAAATTTCTTATTTCCATAACCAAGCTTAATCTCTCCACTTAATTTTCCACCAGGCTCAAATCTGGCACCTAAAAAATAATCGTTAAGATTATAGTCCTGCGAGGTATTACTACTCCAGGATTGGTTATAATTTTCATCATAAACTCCATCGTTCTGGCTGTCATACTCACCCTTGGTCTGGCGGTATTGGACAAACACGGATGTCTTGCCTGTTAATTTTACAAAAAAAGATGCACCAAATACATCATCTGTCCTATCCTGCCATTCATCTGCAGGCAGATCAAAACGCTCCATATAATTTTTATACATTAATTCCAGGGTATATTTTTCAAAAAAATCATAGCCGGCAGTAACTTCAGCAGCGTTATTCCATCTCTCGGTTTTCTCACCAATTTTATACTGATTTTCAGTTCCGTAAGGATCTTTAGTGTGCAAAAAATTGTCTCTTGCCTGAAGATAAAGTCCGACAGGTGTTTTTATGCCCATTGCTATATATGGTCTATGAGCCTGATAATTATTATCACTATTACCTGAATATGCTATCAGGTCGACGCTGTATCCTATATTAAAAAAATTGCCAGGAGTGCTCTCTATATAGCTCAAATCTATGCTGGGGGTCACAGTATTAATATAGTCATCTTCTTCATTATCTTGTGCGGAGTAAATGTTGTCATTAAATTCGCCCTTGTACGCTATTCCGGGCTCTATCTTAAATCTGCCAATGTGGATATTCCCCTGAGCAAATACCTGGGAGGCAAAAAAAGAGAAAACAATCCCTAATACCAACAACCCTCTTTTTATTGAGTAGTATTTTCTTTTAAGCATTTCCATATTCCTTTTTAATTGCCATTTTTTAGCAGGCCAAACCGGACATAACTCCCTATTCGGCCTGCAATTTTTCTTATTTAGCCACCATAAATTGTAGTACTGGTAGTAGTAGTAGTTGTTGTGGTAGTTGTTGTGGTTGGTGGTACAGTTGTTGTTGTTGGCGGTATAGTCGTAGTTGGTGGCGGTATAGTCGTAGTTGGTGGCGGTATGGTCGTAGTCGGTGGCGGTATAGTCGTAGTTGGTGGAGGTATAGTCGTAGTCGGTGGCGGTAATTTATCTATTTCCTCTTGGACATTATCCTTCTTGTCTTCAGGAATGTTATCTAAAATCGCATCGCCCTTTTCATCAGACAAATTATTCACCACAGCAGCACCGGCTTCATCCGACATGTTCTCAACTACTGCTCCGGCTTTTTCATCAGACAAATTATTCACCACAGCAGCACCGGCTTCATCCGACATGTTCTCAACTACTGCTCCGGCTTTTTCATCAGACAGATTATTCACCACAGCAGCACCGGCTTCATCCGACATGGTCTCAACTACTGCTCCTGCTTTTTCATCAGACAGATTATTCACCACAACAGCGCCTTTATTGGCAGGAAGACTCTCAATCACCGCGCCTGCAACAATATCAGGGACAAGGTTGATGACATCAGCGACCTCTATATCTCCATACGCCTCGGCAAAAACCTTAAGATTTTCCTCGTTCCATGTTCCGTCTTCATTGATCAGCCCGGGATAATTAGTCTTGACTTCTTCAATGGTAAGAGCAAAAGATGTGCTGACCAAGGCAAATACACAAAACACGATCAATGCTAAAGTAAGTTTTATTTTCATGTTACCTCCCATTTAGGTTTAATCAAACTTGTTTGAATATTTACCTTGAATAGTCCAAAAATCCTATCAGGCTGAAGTTGTAAAGATTTCAATAAATTGCAATTTAGGGACATTCAATTAATATTATGTAAAGTGAATTATATATTTAAATATTTAAATATGAATAATAGTACAAAATCAAGAAAAAAAGCAACCTTTAATTAACTTTTTATTTTGCAGAAGCACATATAGACTTTCAGACAAATAATTTCACTGCGTTATCAGTCGTTGACGTATAACTAATACGCCCTCCTCCTTCTATCCTTGTGAAATTAATTAGGAACGTGGACGAAATAACTTCCCCAACTATGCATCACAGCTTCAGGCCACCTTTGCCCGATCTCAAATCACAAAAACATTGAAATAGCTCGCTATTCCATCAACTTTTGTGATCTGAGATCAAACAAATTTGACCCAAATCTATGCGCCTACTTATGGAAGTTAATTCGTCCACGTTCCTTAGCTGAAGTCTATAGAGCATTATATTGATCGGCGTTGTGTTTAATAGACTGTTATGCTTAAACCTCCTCGATTGTCATAGCGGTGAACAGGCAGATCGTTTATTACCAGAAAAAGCCTGCCGCTTTTCGGCACTACAATCTCTTTTTTATCACCTATAGCAAAAACAGTATCATTAATCCTCCCTAATAATGCGCCGAAGGGTACGCGAGGCAGCTCTTTTTGAGAATCTAAATTACTGAAAAGCTTTTCCGCAGGATGTGCTCCATGGCCTTCCGGCCCGGTGTCCGGCCAGCTTTGACTTTCAGTTTCAGGGGCTGCGGCCCAGGTGCCGCTACATTTAATACTTATCTTTTCACCATTTGTGACTGAGATACGGGTGTCAAACCAGCCTGATTTTGCATCAAGGAAAATGTTTATTCCTGTTTTCTTGTTTATTGCAATCGCCGGTGAAATAGATTCAAGGAATTCTTTGTTATCTATTAGTGAGAATATCTCAGGTTTGATTTTATCAAAATAGATCTTTTCGTTTTTCATATCCTCCCGGGCACATTGGGCCCAGACTGAATATGGATCTTTTTTGATTGCTGTCTGAAAATATTCCCGGCTTTTGCGTGTTTGACGTATTGCTTCTCGCAAAAGAGATAAACCAGCCTGTTTTTCGCCACTCCTTATTTTTTCAAAACCTTCATTCAGCCTTTTGTTTCTGCCGAATCTCTTGATACGGGCAATTTTCACATAAGCCTCTCCAAGATAACGACAATAAGGGTATTTGGAAATAATAGTCTGATACCATGTTTCAGCTTTATCTCTTTTTCCGAGATTTTCATAACTCATGGCAGTGAAAAGAATGCAGTTGACAATATCTCGATGATCAAGGTTTTTTCGCTGATCAAGAAATTCCTCCATTTTGTTAATTGCATTCTCAAATTGTTTTCCGGCAGCATCCGGCTTTTTTTTATTTAATAAATGGATACCTGCATTGTAGCTTTCCCTGCCCTCAACCAATGCCCTTACCGGCTGATTCCTTTTTATGGAGCCTGATACAATCAGCACAAATGCTATCAAAATAACCAAAACGAGCAAAAAAGGCCGCAGAAATGTCAAACTTTTTTCTATCGGCATAAAAAAAATTTGAACGTATGCATAATTTGCCACAGGTAAACGCTTTAGAAAAAAACAATGTAAAATTAATATCATCAGCGTAATCCCTGTAATGGTCCATCCGAGTTTTTCCCAGAAGGTTCTCCCATAAGTCAGTACTACTTCGCTCTGTCTGGGTATAACCATCATAAGATGAGGGCTTACGGGATACACCTTGTTAGCACCTTTGACCTGCCACGCAGGGAAATAGGACACCTTAATAAGGTGGGGTAATCCGATCTTGTTGGTGGTAAAACGTATTTTCATGTGCTCCAGGTGGGTTTCAATTTTTATGTCTGTCCTGTCAAGAACATCCTTTTGAAAGCGGGCCAAGTCATAAACACTGTCTGTCTCATGAAAAAAAACAGACCGATCTTCCTCATTAATGATATAGTCCTCAGGAATTAGAAGCACATCTGTTTGATCCGGTTGTTTATACCACTCATAAAAATCATCGACCCAATTTTTTGAAGTATAAACAACCGGACGGATTTTAGGAACATCCACATACTTGCCATCACATTCAAGATAGCGGTAAATGGAAATGGGTCCGAATGTTGCCTCTTTTGCAAAAAGGGAAGATGCGGCTATGGCTTTCTTTGCTTTGTCTGTCATTAAAATTAATTGGGATATGTTATACAAATCAAAATGAGCCGGAAGCATTTCAGGGTTCATCCTGGATAGAATACCTGTACATGGAGTCTTGATGTCTCGTGAATATTCTGTCTGGAAAAAAACCATGCACTTTGAGGCTATGGAAGAGGAGTAATGGATGCCCTCCATGGTTTGCCTGCCTGAAAAAAAAGGCAGAGATTCAAAGACCCGGTCTCCACCATATTGATTATATAGATCACATTTTTCATATCCCACCCTGGGGGCATTGAACGGATTTTTACTTTCAGTCTTTCTTAGATAGTCGTTTGCCGCTTTAAATTCCTTATATCCAGGTTTTGCTTCATAGCCATAATTATTATAGCGATACCAGGAATCTGAAATAGATGTCCCGAATTTGACGACCACAACACAAAAAAGGCAAATAATTATAGCGCCAAAAATCCTTGTGTTTAGTTTACATGAAGAGAAAAAACGTCCCAAAGTATCGGCAAAAAACAAAAGGATCAGAACAAACAGGATGGGAGGCAGAAAGCGTATGTCAGGAATCTTCAGGAAATGCGCTGCAAAGTATGCAACTACACAGCCAAAAATCAGGCTTGTAAACATACCAAAGGTCTCAGGGGAAATGGGGATTTTTTGTAGTAACGGATGAACAATTTTTTGTCTCTTTAAAATTTGCAAGGCTAGGCCCGGACCTGAAACAAGAAAAACAAGTGATAGTCCTGCAATTGTATATGGCCAGTTTACAAAATCCTGCCAGATCAAATAAACAGGTGTTGTATATGGATGACGATAGGCCAGAAGCGGCAAAATCCAGAACGCCATAATCCCGAATCCAACCCATGAAACCTTCCACAAATATCGTACTTGTCCTTTTGCAAAATACCAATAGAGTATCAGAAAAACTGCCGGAATGAAGACAAATAAATGGGAAAGGCCGATAAGACCCAAAATAATGCCATTTTTGATCGCACCTTTTCCGGTTTTCGCCCCATGGTATAAAGAACCCATAAGCCAGGGTAATAGTGCAAAGGCAAACATGTAGCAAAATTCACCTGCAAAGGTGCTTAAGGCGTTACCACCAAACATGATGTAGAATTCATTAAACAAAAATAAAAGGGAAGCCGCAGCGCCTATTATCGGAGCTGGAAAACGATATGTCATGGCCCGCAGGCCAAAATAAGTGGAGACAGGCAGAATAAAAATGCCGCTTATGATGACTATTTTCAGTGTGACGGTAAGAGGAATGCCAAAGAAATAACCTGGTAAAACGGCAAGCAAAAAGGGTGGAATAAAATAGAAACTGAAATTGGGGTAACCACAAAAATTCCCCATATCCCATCCGGTCAGACGTCCCTGGGGAAGCAAAACATTGAGCATGTGATGGGCTACACCATACCAGCTTGCAGTATCCCCACCTGTCACTACTGTATCCAAAAAAAGAAGTCTTATGTCAAAATAGACTGACAGAAAAGTGAGAAGAAACCCCAATAACAAAATGTCGGTAATATTTTCCGTTTTTGAGTTATGATTCATTTCTTGGCCAAAAACTGCATAACCCGGCTCTTTAGCTTTTTATTATTCTCCGGAACAATTCCGATTACAACCGCATCATCAGGATAGTACTCCCATATCCGGTCAACAGCATTTTTCCATCGCCTCGGGTTAATATCCATGGACCGCCGGAAAAGCTGTTGAAACTTTCTGACTCCATCTTCCCGAAACAAGATTCTGCCCTTCCCTTTTTCATCGCTTTCAGCTTTCAGCCTTGAATCTTGAACCTTGAACCTTAAACCTTCTTCATCAAGCATACTCGACCGCCACACCCAGTACCACGCCACATCAAAGAGCATGTTCGCATCAATCGGAGCGCAGTAAATTCCTGCATCAAAACATTCTTCGGCCAATGGAAGCCATTTGTTCACATAATCGTATGGCTCGTAACTCTTAAACGAATAGCGTTTGCCTAAATCATACCAGTATATTCCTCTCGCAGGGTTGAGTCGTACAGCCTCTTTCAGGTTTGAAATGACCTGTTCATTATACTCCTTGCGAAGAGTTTCATCTGCAACTCCGGCCTCCATATAATATCCGACCAGCTTAAAGCGATACTCTGCATTGCCTGGATTGCGATCAATAGCCTCCTGGATTTCGGTAAAATATGGTTTCCAGTTCAAATTCATGGTGGAGTTCCACTCTGTAGCGCATTTTGCCTCTGCAATAAAATGACGGCCCGTTATGAAAACAGAGGCTGCAAAGGCGCTGAAAACTATACTCGCTAATATGATCCGCCTCGCAGGAGTCAATGGTATTTTTCGAATCCCGTAAAAAAACTTTTCACCATAACCGCGTCTCTGCCTGTGAACCGCAACATAACCGATCCCAAGCAACGCTGCCAGTGTCATGGGATTTGCGGGAATGTGCATGTTGAAATCAAAATAACTGTGAAAACCCATAGAAAGAAGTCCGGCCATCACACCCGCGCCGATTCCAATTGCATAACGATCTCTTCTTTGCCGCCAGATACAAATCATTTTAATAATGTATAAGCTAAAGGACATGAGAATCAAAAATTCTCCGACCAATCCGGCCTCTGTTCCCGCCTCAAGCCAGTCGTTGTGAGAATAACCGCTTGAGGAAACGCCATCATAATCTTGTGGCATATACCTGGGGTAAAGATAACGAAAATTTCCCCAACCCACTCCAAACAGAGGATAATCCAAAATCATCGGAATCATTGATTTGGTAACATACATGCGATTGTAAAGGCCTTTTGTACGTTCAAACTTTTCAAGAGTCGGATCAATTCCCACATGAAGACTGTAAACGATTGTAACGAGACAGAGACACAGAGCCAGCAACCCGTATTTACCCTGTTTTTTTTTCGTGAAAAACAACAGAGACATCAATAACATTGATACACCCAGGGAGAGAATACCTCCACGAGATGCAGAAAGCAAGAGAGCCACGCCCATGAGAGTTGCGCTGAAAAATAAAAATATCATCTTCGGGTTGGATGATTCAGGGGAAAACCAGCTTACCACAGCCTGCACAACCGCTCTCAGCCTGCCGGACATCTGAACTTTGATTTCTGATATCCGACCTCTGACATCCGATCTCCGCTTCGTCTGGGCCAACATGAACCCGAATATAAGCGGAACAAGCATCTGCATATAACCGGCAAAGTGATTGGAGCCGATAAAAGTACCGCTGGCAAAATGACCGCCTCCAGCACGGCTCTTCCACCACCACACCCTGGGCGTTATGCTGAAAACCTGAAAAACAGCATAAACCGCCTCAAAAATGCCCACCAAAACCAGGATATAAATAAGAATATTGATCCGCTTTTTGGATCTGACAGTATTGAGTACAAGAAAGAACATCCCGATATAAGCGGCCAGTTTGAGCCATTCAATAACGGCAGGATGGAGATAATAGGCAAGACAAAACCACCTCTGCCCCTGTGCGGTAGAATCCGCTGCCTTGTCCATCAGATCAAAAAGCCGCATTTTATCGGCAAATGTTTGCGGAGAAAGAAAAGAGATCAACGAAGATGGAAGTGGTATCATTTGCAGCCCGATAAGGAAAAGAAGCAGAACCATCAACAGGTTCACAGGAGTCTTTACCCACTCAATGACATCCCTTTTTGAAAACAGCAGCCTTTCCACACACCATAGGGCCAGTAGAAAGAAAACTCCGAATTCTATCAGACTGTATGCCCATACATGGACAGACCCGAAGACAAGGGGAGCGAAAATAAGGAGAAAAATAACTCCCACAAAAATGATCCGGTCGCATATGCTTTGATTTTTAACCATATATCGGCTTATGTATATTATGTAAAGTTTCCCAAATAAATCGTGGTACGCCTTCGGCGCGCTAATTTAAACAATTACAAGATGTTAAAAGGATAATTATGCTGCAGTTCTTATCATATGACCCTTTCAATCGTCAACTCTCATTTTATATTTCTGATGCTCTTTCCTCTTGCAATGGATTTGTGATATTAGTTATATTAGAAAACAGTTCATGGTTGTTGGTTTCACCCCATACACCCCATACACCCCATAACTACCGGAGGTGATATTAAAATGAATCCGATAGATACTATTTTAAAGAATACAAGAATGAGGACTAAGATTCTCGTGGCAACCATAATGGTTGTTGGCTTCTTCATGGGGCTAAGTCTCTATAAAAGTCTGGTCATACATAAAGAAACCGCCATGAACCAGGTGGCCAGTTCATCAGACCACCTGCTTGAAAGCATTTATAGTGGAATTAAATTTCCCATGTCAGTGGGCGACTGCAAAACTATTAGAGAACAGATGAAGGACATAAAACACCACATGGAGGGTGTTCAGGTATATATTTCCGACTTTCAAAACATGATTATGTATGCTTCTGAAGACGAGCGAATTTACAAAAGCATGGCAACATACCTTTATGAAAACAAATCGCGTGATGCCCTGGCTGAATCTTTATTGACGGGACAGGCTCCTGATATTTCCTTTTCCGAAACAGAAAACCATACACCATATCTTATTACCATTAAGCCTATCCTTAATGAAAACTCCTGCCGTCATTGCCATGGCTCTACCAGAAAAGTTCTGGGTGCTATGATAATCAAACAGCCTGTAAAAGAAGTGTTTCATGCAATTAGTCATGCCCGTAACAGTCTTATTATTTATTTTACTGCCGCAATCATTGGGGTAATTGTGGTCATAAACTTTTTCTTCTCAAGGCTGGTTACTAAGCGAATCCAGCATCTGAGAGCTAAAACCGGTCAGGTGGCTGGTGGAGATGTCACCGTTGTAGTACATGATGATCATAAAGATTCAATTGGAGGGCTGTCACGCAACTTCAACCTCATGGTAAAAAGCATACGTGACAGGATGGAGTATGCTAACAGCCTCAAACTCGGGATTTCCGATCCCTTCTTTACTGTCGATCCGGAGATGAATGTGGTATTCATTAATGAGGCTGCAGCGCGACTGACAGGCCTGTCCCGTGAAGAGGCAATTGGAATGCCATGCTGTGAAGTCTTCCATAGTTCTGCCTGCGAACAGAAGTGTCCTGTAAAAAGGGCTTTAGAGACCGATGAAGCCACGGTAGGCCAACGGGTAACCCTAAAAAATCGAAAAGGCCGCGAGATCCCGGCGATGTCCAGTTCCGCTCTTCTGAAGGATTCCTCGGGAAAAGTTTTGGGAGGATTTGAGATTCTCCGCGATTTGACTGCCGAAGTGGAAGCGGAAGAGAGGCTTCAGGATGCGTACCTCCGGGAAGAAAAGGCTAAACAGGCTGCCGAAGCCGCCACCATCGCCAAGAGCGAGTTTTTGGCTAATATGAGCCATGAAATCCGGACACCCATGAACGGGGTCATTGCCGCCGCAGAGCTGGCGCTGTCCGAAAAAATGCCTCCCAGGGCAGTACGCTATCTGGAAATAATACAATCTTCCGCTTATTCTCTGCTTGGAATCATCAATGATGTCCTGGATTTTTCAAAGATCGAAGCTGATAAGCTTGACCTGGAAACACGCCCTTTTTTGTTAGACGAGGTAATAGATAGAATAACGGACGTGTTTATGACTGAGGCTGCCGGTAAGAGGATCGAACTCCTTGTTGATATTGATCTTGAAGCGCCAAATGCCCTGATCGGCGACCCCCTTCGCCTTCAACAAATCCTCAAAAATCTGGTAAGCAATGCTGTTAAATTCACGGATATTGGAGGGATCATTCTTGTGAGAGTAACAGAGTCCGAAAAATCGGCAGATCGGACAACTCTGACATTTTCCGTAAAAGACACCGGTATAGGAATAGCGCCAAAATACCTGTCCAGGCTTTTTAAACCTTTCACCCAGGCTGATACATCCAGCACGCGAGAATATGAGGGCACAGGACTTGGATTGACTATTTGCAAACGACTGGTGGAAATGATGGGCGGCAAAATCTGGGTTGAAAGCGAATTGGGAAAGGGAAGCACTTTCAGCTTTACAGTATGTTTCAACCGGCAATCTGCGAATGAGAAACAAAAGCTCGTGCCTCCTCCTGATATTCAACACTTAAACGTACTGGTCGTTGACGACTGTGCTGACAGCAGGCTTATCATGCAAAAAATGCTGGAGTCTTTTGGTTTGCGAGTAAAGTTGGTGTCATCCGGCGAAGAATCGCTAAAAGCTCTGGAAGAAAACAAAACACGGGAAGAACCTTTTGAGCTGGTTGTAATCGACTGGCTGATGCCCGGGCTGGGTGGAATTGAGACTTCAAAAAGAATTCGGAAAGACTTGAAGCTGACTATCCCGATAATACTGATGACCGCTTTTGGGAAAGAAAACGAAATGCTGGATGCTGAAAAGGCAGGCATCAACGCATTCCTCACCAAACCCATACACCAGTCAACGCTTTTTAATGCTATCATGGATACCTTTGGGAAAAAAAGGCTGAAAATAGAGGAAAAAGAAAAACATATCACCACCAGGGCAACTATTTACAAGAACTTCCTCAGAGGAATCCGAATTCTTGTGGCAGAAGACAATCCCACCAATCAGGAAATCGCATTGGCGATACTTGAAGGAGCAGGGATTGTTGTCGAAATTGCCAATAATGGAAAAAAAGCGGTCGAGGCTTTACAGAGAAGTCGTTTCGATGCTGTGCTCATGGACATCCAGATGCCTGAAATGGATGGATATGAGGCAACAAAAATAATTCGGAAAGACTCCAGGCTTAAATCACTTCCCATCATTGCCATGACCGCTCATGCCATGAAAGGTGATGAGGAAAAGTGCCTGGAAGCAGGAATGGACGGCTACGTCTCCAAACCCATCAGTCAGGACAGACTGTTCCATACTATATGGAAATCAATGGAACATGAGAAAAAAGTGCCATATTACAAAGAGCCGGAAGCCCCGAAAGATAGAGACATTACAGTTGCACAAACCGAAGATCTCCCGGAAAGACTCCCGGGAATCAACATTCAAGATGCCCTGGGCGCACTAAATATAGAGAAAGCTGTTTTCAAACACATACTCATAGGATTTCTAAAAAACAATAAAGAGAGCGCAAATAAAATAAGAGACACTTTTGACAAAAAGAACTGGGAATTACTTGTGCAACTCGCCCACAGTCTAAAAGGCAGCGCCGGTAGTATCGGAGCAGATGAGCTGTATAAAGCAGCCCAGGAACTTGAAACTGCCGGCAGAGAAGGAGCGCCGACATCTGCTTTGATAGACAGAGTTGAAACCGCTCTGAACCAGGTTTTGGAATCGCTGCAAATGCTTGCTGATACCTCAAAAACTGAGCCTTTACCCGGCAAAGAGCGTGGCGTGGGTCCTGGTGTAGATCCGGCGCAGGTCATACCAGTGCTGAAACAGCTTGCCGGTGCCCTCGATCTCGCT
>Ga0255369_1041_pt1 | contig 21603 bp, 18 predicted proteins | sample ANMaggSeSYBR01C9_FD_182091 | JGI IMG/M metagenome (GOLD analysis project Ga0255369, IMG submission 182091) | Sediment cell enrichment communities from methane seep in Santa Monica Basin, California, United Staets - ANME aggregate JGI... | ecosystem: Environmental > Aquatic > Marine > Cold seeps >... | reverse complement strand
CAACCCTTAAAAAGGTTCTCATATACTCATCGGAACCAAAACTTTGACTTATCTCGGCTCCAATTTTGTCTTCCGGTCTTCTTAATTGTAATTCTATCGCTCCCCCTCTATTGCCTGAACCTGTTCCAAGGTCAGCAGGGCTTGCTCCCTTATACAGGCTGACGCTTTTTATGTTTTGCGTATCAAATATTTGTTCCCGCGCCCCTATCGGCATAATGCCGTAATTGGGAATTCCCTCAACAGTCATGCCGATAAACATCTCTTTTAATCCCCTTACGCGTGTATATGAATAACTCAGGCCATAAGGGTCAAAACTTTCCACATTAGTTCCCGGCAGGATACTTAATGCACTATAGATGCTTGTTTCAGCAGGTGTGCCGAGAAGTTCAAGCCCTTTCCTGGTTACCGAACTTCCTGTATAAAGAGAATCTCCGGCTTGCCTGGTAGGAAGAATTAATTGGTCCTGCACTGTAATCGTTCCCAGTGAATAAACCTTTTTAGCTTCATCACCGGCTATGGAATTAGTTGCCAAAATCAAAAAGAAAACAAATATCGCAGGTAAGATTAGTCTTTGTTTCATTTTTTTACCGCCTCCTGTTTTTTCTTCTAAAATATGAGTAAAATAAAATGCCTAAACCTATGGTTCCTAATCCGAATAAAGAGGTGATCGGCCTGCTTTTTATGCAAAAATAGATAATCCATAAATTGCCTGAGATAAACAAAAGCGGGGTTACAGGATATCCGAAAGTTTTATAACTAGGCTTTAGATCAGGCTTTTTTATCCTGAGGAGCATCATTCCGACTACAGTCAACATGGCGCACAGTGATAGCGTAAAGCCGATATATAAAAGAAGCTTATCAAAAGATGCGGTGATAACCATGATGATGGCAATAACTGCTTGCAGGAATATGGCATACACAGGCGTCTGCCGAAGACCATTGATCTTGCCGAAAAGTTCAAAAAAGACTCCATCTTTTGCCATAGCATAATAGACCCTTGGTCCGGTCATGATCATAGCGCTTAGAACAGATAGAATGCCTATGGCAATAGCTCCGCTGAAATATCTGCTGACATTATCGCCGAACAGAGAAACAGCGGATTTTGTTCCAACTTCAAGCACTCCGCTCATCTCGGCCGGCGATAGCGCATAGATATAGACGATATTTAAAAGAAGATAGAAACAGACTACCAGAGCTGTGCCGGTAAAAAGAGCAAGCGGAATATTTCTAACAGGGTTTTTTATCTCACCTCCAAGATAAGCAGCAGCATTCCATCCGCTGTAGGCAAATGTGATAAATATCAGTGAGATGGCAAATTTGTCCTGAAAAATCAAACTGATCTCCAGGCCTTTGGAAAAATTTTCTATTGAGCCCTGCCCCAGGCAGAAACCTGTCGTAACAAAGACAATGATAAGACCTACTTTAAATATAGTCAGGCAGTTTTGCACTCTGGCGCCTAAAAAAACGCTGTGATAATGAATCAGCGAAAACATAATGATAACAGTTATTGCCAGCATGGTAATCGGGGATATTGCAAGAATGCCGATTTCAAGGAAAGGAGCGGTGAGTTTTGCGCTAAACGAAGCCGGCAGGATGCGGAAAAAATATGTGGCAAAGGCAATTGCTGCTGCTGCAATAGGGGCTGAAAACCCGACAATTAAAGATATCCAGCCGGAAAGAAAACCCATTCCTTTGCCAAAGCTTTCTCTCAAGAAGACATATTCTCCGCCTGCTCTGGGAAACATCGCGCCCAACTCTCCGTAACAAAGCGCCCCGCACAGGGCAAAAACGCCCCCAACAAGCCAGCACAAAAGCATTGCCTGAGGATTGCCCAACTCTTCCATGATAAAACCGGAAGTAGTGAATATGCCGGTTCCCACCATGTTGGCGATCACCAGAATCGTTGCGGAAAAAAGACCAATTTCTCTTTTTAGATGATGATTGTTCAACGTATCTTTCAATTCAATATCCTTTTACGGTTTACAGTTCACGGTTCACTGTTAAAATGCTTCAGTCGTTGCATAGTTCATTGAAAAAACCGTGAACCGTCAACATATTTACTTCGCACATTCTCCGATTATCAGAAGACCCTAATCATGTTTCATCAACCTTCTCACTTTCCCACCTGCTCACTTTCAGCCCTTATCACTTCACCTCAAAAGTCATAATAGCAGCATACTGGCCGACATCGCACTCTGCTTGATCCTTATAATGCTCCTTGTGCGGCACCTTGACCCACCAGATACCCGGATTTGTGATACGAATCATGGCAATGCCCTTATGATCAGTTTTGGTGGTATAAGCGTAGTCTTCCCTTGTTGAGAATCCGACATAGGTGGCATATACAAATTCCCCTGTAAGCGGTTTGCCTTTGAATAACACTTTTACAGGAAGATATTCGCCTGTTTTCATCAGACACGGATCATTTTGCGGCACCATCTCAATTGTCTGATCCAATACGGTTTTGTAAGCATTGCCACCCGGTTTTCCGGCATGAAAGATCGCCTTGGCAAAAAACTCAACATAACGGCAGCTTATGGCATCCGGAAGGTCTTTCTTGCTCTGCATTTTCCTTCCCTTGGGAGTTGCGGTCATAAAGATCGGCTTCATCACAACGCTTGCCATATATGTCCCTTCTTGCTGCATGGCCAATGGAACACCTACTTCATTGAAAAATGATTCAGGATCAGGCTTTTTCAGCTCGAATTCTTTTTGCTTACCGGATGGATCAAGATAAAAGAACTCCTTCATCATTTCCGGTTTTCCAAGATCGGCAAAAGGAAGCGAATGTGCCAGGTACAGAAATACCTTTGCGTTCTCGCCGACCCTGTGAGAATAGTGATCAAGCGCCAGCCAGAGGTTGTGCGCTTTTGCCTGTGAAGCAATTACCGACAACAGCACAACTAAAATACAAACCTTCAACCACGATCTTTGTTCTTGTTTCATTTTTGTTCTCCTTTTAACCTTACAGTTTCATCAAAGATTTTCTTTCTATCCAGTTCAAGCCAGTAATCTATTGACAACTTACGGATATGTGCAAAATATTCCCGGTTCAATCCCCCATATCTTTTAAGTGCGGCGCTGATATCTTTCTTTATCCTGTTGAGCACATCTTTCTTGATCTCTAAGGTCAGTTTCTTGTTGCCATAGATGAAGATAGCCGCTGCTTTCGGATTTTGTTCTAAAACCTCAATAGCGCCCCGGCCAAGACTCGCGCCGGTTGCTGCCTGAAGCCCGTCATTCATACAGCTCAAGGGAGGCGATTTCCCTGTAATTGAAATGACCTTGAGTTCGTCAAAAGGAGCTTCCAGAATTTCTCGCGCCCTTATTCCCATCTTGGCTCCAACAATCGAATATATCCCAAGGTGACGGTGAAACTCGTTGGTCAAAAAACAGGCCTTCCACTCCTCAAGGCCATGTCTTTCAATGATTCTTTTCACATACGGCCTGATATCCTCTTTAAACATGGATGGATCAATAGGAAAGTTATTCAGAACCACTGCCGTCCGTCGGTTCAGGTGAAGGTCGGCAGAATAATCCAAAAGCTTCAAATAAGCTTGCTCAACAAGATCGGTTCTGAAATCTGCAAGAACCATAACACGAGCGCTCTCTTCCTCTGGCGCGAGTTTGAACAAAGATGGGTGATTCAGATAGATTATCGTTATTTCATCCCACACACGAAAATGACCATTCTCCAGGAGATCCGTTATAACCGGTGTATCGTGAAGAGTAGTTACGATATGCGCTGCACGCGTATGCATAGTCTTTATCCTGTCGTAGAAATTTTGATCAAACAATAATGATTTCTCTTGAGGAATCTGGAGCGAATGGATATTCAGGCCGGATTTGAAAACAAAATCGGCTGATTCGCGATCTCGTGTATAGTTCCAATCAGGATCTACAGCGTTGGGAGAGCTTCCGTAGAATATGACTCTTGAGATCTTTTCTTTTATAGTTGGATCCCGACGGATTGCATCAGCCAGATTCGTTAAAGGCCCAAGGCAAAGATAGATTACCTGTTCCGCTGATCCGTTGAGGGTTTTCAGAATTGCATCTGTCGCTGATGGGATTTTCGTTGTCTCGATAGTAATTGTGGATGACTCAGGCAAGTTCAGGTTTTCAGACCACGACCTCCAGGGAGGGGCGGGTTTTCCCAATGTCCTTCCAGCAACAATATCTGTATCCCTTTTTTCAAAATATTCCAGAAGTGTCCTCAGGTTGCGACACCCGGTCTGCGGTGAGACAGCGCCGTCAGAGCAAACAATCAAAGGAACGTCAACCCAATCGGAATTTAAGACCATGACAAGCGCCCGAATGTCATCCAGAGCCATGTCCGTATCAATCAGGAGTGAAATTCTGTGCGTATGTGCTCCTGACTGAGAAGCAAAAAAAATGATCAGACCAAGCACCAATATGGATACAAATCGCGTTTTCCTCATTTTATTTTATCCTCCTTTAAAGGGGAAATCATGGATTTACAGCCGCCGCATAAGGCTTCCCTTCTAAGAAACGCCCGATAAACAAAAGCCCCATGAACCTTTCCTTATCTTTTGAAAGTTTTTCTCCCATATCAGCAACTGTCCCTCGTATAATACGCTGCCTGTCAGGGTGCCCTGCCCAGAAAACCACCGCGCATGGCATATCAGACGGAAATGTTTCCCCAAGGACGGCAAAAAGCTTTTTGGGATTCCGCAACGCCATATACAGGATCATGGTGGGCTGATATTTTCCGAGATCTTTTAAAATTTCGGTATCTTTCATGGCCTGATCCATTAAAAACTTGGGCGCTGTCTGCATGACAAAGCGGGCGTTGTATGCGGGAATGGTACTCTTCCCAAGAGCAGCCATTGCCGCCGCATCGCACCCCATTCCAGGAATAATGACCAGATCGGCAGGGTCAAACTCCTCAATATACCAGTGGCTCGGACCAAAAAGACAAGGATTGCCGGAATCAAGGATACCAACATTCTTCCCCTCTCCCAGAAGACGCTTGATCTGTTCGACCCTTTCGTTTCTTAATCGGATACGCTCAACCTTAAACTTGACTATCTCCTTGTCGGTCAGTTCCCTGTAGCCTTTCCCCTTGTAATCCCAGAAACCCTTCCACGGATTAAACAGGACAGGTTTGTCCCCTATATATTCGGCAAAGAGCTTTATATGTTGTTCAGGGGCTACAATGATATCCATTTGTTTGATTGTATTTAAGGCCTGTAGTGTGGCTGTCTGAGGTCCGGCAGGACCAGTTCCGATAATATAAAAGTGACCGCGTCCCCAGGCTGCAATGGTCTGAGATGGAAAGACAAAAACAACAACAACCGCAACAAATATCGCAATGGAAAAAAACCGCTCTATTCTTTTCACTGACTTACCTCCTTAATTTTGCATCCACCTGACACCTTAGCGCATCTTATTTTTGTGCTAACTCGAATTTCATCAAAGCGATAAGGTGCAGGGAATGCTTTGTGGGTTAGTTATCCTTAAAAACTTACCTTGCCAAGAATACCAGCGGTGATACCTGGCATCGGATAACCAGCACGCATTTCATACTCTTCGTCCGTGACATTGTTGACATAGCCTTTAAGTATGAAGTTAAAGTCTGTGAAATTGAAGGTATGTTGAGCCCCAATATCCACCGTTATAAAGTCAGCAATCTTATTACCTCTCTTGCTCTCACGGTCATCCGCATATTGAGAGTTTAGCGTGACCACACCACCCTCCCAGAGCTTATAATTGAGTCCCAGCACAACCTTGTTTCTGGGTATGTTTTGCATAAAATAATAGGTTTCATCTCCTGTATCAAGTGGGTGAGTTCGTGCAAAATCGTCTGCGGACCAGTTCTCCCAAGCGTACGTGAGGTATCCGCTCAAATCATGCGTAAAGCTCCTTGTCAGCTCCAGTTCAACGCCGTAGAGTTCCACATCGGTGTTGTATACGACAGCTTTCATCTTGTTCTCAGGATAGCTCATGAACTGATAATCGGTAATGTCAGTGTAATAGACCGATGCCCTGAATTTTGTATCAAACCAAAGTTTCTTTAATAAACCCAGCTCGTATGTCCAGGATGTTTCTGTTGCCAATTCGGAATTTGTCGCCATGTATTCTGCTTCGGACGCAGCCTGCGCCCATCTCCATAGATCTCAGATTCAAGGCATACGCATTTCCCGGCTCACAGCAGCATACAGAGTAAGATTTGGATCAACTTCGTAGTCCAGCCGGGCTTTTGGACACCACTCATTTTCTTTCCTGCGATACTCGAATGCCTTCTGTTCCGACTCACTCAGGCTGTTAAATATAGCCCACCCCGGAAATCCTGCCTTGTAGGCGTCGCTTTGGAATTCATAGTAACGAACGCCCCAGATAAGCGTCAGAGGAGACGTAACAGACCACACATCCTGGAAATAGCCAGACATGATCTCATAGAAATCCTTGTTCTCCGGCATACCTTGTGTCCGGTATTCTCCTCCGATTGAAAAGGCATGGCTCTTGATCAGCTCAAAATCCAGATAGTCCAGAAAAACACCCCTGTTTTTTTCTTCAATGTCAAGATTGTCCTTTTGAGTTCCGTCTGATGCAAGCCAGTATCTGTCTCGATTCGACTCGTGCTGATAAACCTGGGCCCGGAGTTCTCCCGGACCAAGCGGCTGATCAAGAAGCATGGAATATTCATTAGTTCTTTTTTGCCAATACGAATCTCCACCCGGATATACAAGCCCCTCAGGACCATGGACAAAATTGTCAACCTCATGTTCCAGAACATCCGGATAGCTTGAATCATAATCAGCTCTTGAGGGATCATTGATGACTGGATATCCTGTCTTATTATCGATATAATCCCAGCCACCGGTAAGTGTTCCCCCATTGGGAAGAAAAAGAGTCATTCGGGCATTGAAACTACCGGTGTTGTAATCGTTGTTTCTCAGGTACCCGTCACCTTCTCTATGGGCTCCGGCAAAAGAGTATCCGATTAAATTCAACAACCCACCCTCAATACTCGCGCTATAACTCTGTGACCCATAGGAACCAAACTCAGTTGTCGCCGTTCCCCTGGGTTTGATTTCATCGGTTTTGCTTCCCTTTTTGGTGATAATATTAATAGTACCACCCATGGAACAGGGGTAAAGAAGCGAATGACTTCCACGAATGATCTCGATTGTTTCGATATTATCCAGCGGCATGGTAGTCCAGTCCGTTTTGATGTAACCAGAACGTCCCATGAGTCTCATGGGCCTGCCGTCTATAAAAACCTGAAATCGTGATTGGTCAAATCCTCTGATATAGATGCTTTCTGTGGGACTCGGTGTAACAGAAGAACGAAGCACATTTATACCCAGCGCCTCACTCAATAGATCTCTGATATTTTGTACTGAACCGGCTTTTTGAAATTTCTCCACATTAATTACTGTAACATCAGGTGTTACGACCATAGACTCATCCTTGAGTGGATGATCTCTGACAATTACTTTGTCAAGTCTATAGACCTGCTCTCCTCCCTCTTTCCCTTCATCTACATGTGCCGGACAATACTCCACAGCACAGAAGATAAAGACAAAGCTGATCAACATAACAAAAAAAATCTTTGTCATCTTCATTGATTCTCTCCTTATTTTATTCGATTTCTTGTTTGTAAATTTTTTCCTGTTACTATTTTTCACCTCCTTTTTTATGGTTTTGGAATCCTTTCACCTGGCAATCCTTCATGCTGTTATTCCAGCTCCTTTTGCCCTCGTTTCATGGCTGCTTCATACGGCTTTCCTTCCAGAAAGCGACCAATAAATAACAGACCCATAAATTTTTCCTTGTCTGCCGCAAGCTTATCTCCCATATCAGCCACTGTCCCGCGCACAACACGCTGTCGATCAGGATATCCTGCCCAGTAAACTACAGCACATGGCATATCCGACGGAAGCGTTTTCTGAAGCCCTGCAAACACTTCCTGAGGTTTCCACAGAGCCATATAAAGGATTATTGTTGACTCATACTTTGCCAGATCCTTTAATAGCCGGTGATCCTGCATCTTCCAGCCCATTAGAGAAAAAGGTGCCGTCTGTATGACAAAGCGGGTGTCATGGGCAGGGATAGTGCTTTTGCCCAATGCCGCCATAGCCGCCGCATCGCACCCCATGCCTGGAATGATGATCACGTCCTGCGGTTGAAACGGCTCTATGTACCAGTGACTCGGGCCATAAAGACATGGATTGCCGGAGTCAAGCAAACCTACGTCTTTTCCCTCTGCCAAAAGGGCATTGATCTTCTTCACACGCTCATCCCTTATCCGAAAGCGTTCCACCTTGAACCTGGCCAGTTCCTCTTTGTTTAGTTCCCATTGACTCTTTCCCTTGTAGTCCCAGATCCCTGTCCACGGATCAAAAAGCACAGGTTTGCTTCCCGCATATTCGGCAAAGACCTTTATGTGTTTTTCATTCGCTATAATCACGTCCATCTGCTTAATCGTATCCAGCGCCTGAAGTGTCGCAGTCCTGGGTCCGGCCGGACCCGTTCCGATCACATAAAAGTGACCGCGGCCCCAGGCTGAGGCTTGAGACGGCCAAAAAGAAACGGCTGCGGTTACAACAACTGCTACAAAAAAAGTAAGCTGTTTTATTGTTTTCATTGATTTGCCTCCTTAATCCTGTCTAAAATTTCGCACCGACCTGGAATCCCCAGACATACTTCGGCATTTTATAACCTGATATCTCCTGGTAATCGGTACCAGTTACATTGCTGCAAAAGCACCCGGCCATGTATTCCATCCCATCAAATTTGAACTTTTGCTCAAATCCCACATCGAGCGTGATATAATCATCCAGTGTTTCACCTCTTTGGGTCTTACGTTCATAAACATATCGGGAATTCAACTGGAGCCAGCCGTCCTCCCAGACATTATAACGCGCCATTAATTTTACTTTATGTTTGGGCAAAAGTTCAGGAAGGTAATATGTCCAACGATCGTCTTCAAACCCTGTTTCGTCAACCTCACATTCCTGATATATATAGGCTGCTGTCGCCCGAAAAGTGTCTCTGATACGAATGGCTGCCTCAAGTTCCGCCCCATAAAGTTTGACATGATCAATGTTGTAGAGACAGTCACTTCCAAGAGTGCCCATTCCTCCCACTGCACCGGCGGCTGTGATGCCATTGTCGTTGATGAAATTTTTAATATCATAGTAGAAACCAGCGGCTCTGATGGTCATTGGTTTAAACTCTTGAATAATTCCCGCTTCATACTCCCATGCCGACTCCGGGTCTAATGAAGGATTTTCCAGGGACGCGCACCGCGCCCACCAATAGTAATCTCATGGGCATGGAAGCCGGTAAGATCGACTCACTGCCGCATAAAGCGCTGTCTCAGGAGTTGCCTGGAAATCAGCCTTCAGGCTTGGATAAAAGCCATCGTCATCCTCTTCTTTGCCTTCGTCCGGCCAGCCTGATCCAAAGTTGGAAGAATATGTATCCATCTCAACATGATAGTAACGAACCCCGGGAGTAATTGTCCATTTGTCGCCAAGGTTAATAACATCCTGGATATATGCTGATTTGACCTGGTATATGATCGGATTTTCGTCCGGCCAGCCCAGTTCCTGGTATTCTAAGCCTACGGTCAGACTATGGGAATCGAATAACTCAATGTCGCGGTATTCGGCGATTATTCCCTCTGTTTTGTCGTCCACAAAGTAGTCTTCAGTAAACCCCCCCGGACCATACTCGCTGGTCCAGCGTCTGCCCACAGTTTGAAAATAGTGGAGCTTGGCGGTTCCGGAACCAAGTGGAACCTGAAAGAGGCCATCTATATAACTTGTATGTTTTTTCCACTCAGGTGTTTTCCCCCCCGGTATCTGAGGCCATCCAAGGTGTCTCAGTTGATCACGATTCTTCCTGAATTTCGGATAATCGTCATCATAAAGTGCGGCCACAGATAGATCGGGATCATTCGGATCATTGATAACCGGCAATCCGTAATGCATATCAGAATACTTGGCGCTTATGCTTAATGTAGCCTCATAAGGAAGATAAAAGGTTAAATGTCCATTAAAGCTCTCTGTGTCCTGAAAGTTGTTTTTGAGATATCCGTCGGTCTCCTGCTTACTTGCTGAAAAATTGTAACCAACGATATTTGCAATTCCTCCGTTAATCGATCCTGTCAGATTATACGTGTCATAACTACCGTAACCAGCCTTAATGTTTACGTCAGGTTTGGGATCATCCGTTTTTTTCCCTTTCTTGGTGATGATGTTGATAACACCGCCAATGGCAAAGGGATGAAGCACCGAGTGTCCTCCGCGAATAATTTCTATGCTTTCAACATCATCCATATTCAGCGTGGACCAATCAATAATGTATCTTCCATAGTGTCCTGTATGGTTGATCCGACGTCCATCAATTTCAATAACCATTCTTCCTTCATTAAGACCACGAATCGATACCTCGTCGCCCGGGCTGGCCATAAGCGGATTGGCGCGCTGTACATCAATTCCGCCGATTTCGGACAGCACATCTGTCAGCGTTCTGACCTCTCCGGGTTTTTTGAATTCATCCATACGGATGACAGTCTTTTCAGTTGTGATCTCAACACCCGGCTGCGGGGCCATCACTGTGATAGTGCCAATATCAATCACTTCTTGTTTTTCTACCTGGGCTGAACAAGGGATAGAGATCATGCCCAGGATAAATACAAGCCCGATCACAAAAAAGACTTTGCAAAACAGTCTGCTTTTCATCTTTGATGTCATTTTTCGTTTCCTCCATAAATGCCATTAATGTTGGAGCCTGTTTGAAAAGATGTTAATCCTGCCTCCATTTTCGCTACGGTCTCCACTTTTCAAACAGGCTCACAAAACGACAAAATAATAAAAATAGTTCCTTTCATCTGAGAAACTAAAAAGAAACATCCAGCTTAACAGTAAAAGTTCTTCCTGTACGAAAATTACCCTCATCACCTTTATCAGAGTCAAAAATGTTGTCTGCTTCAAAGGACAGTTTGGCCTTGTCGGAAAGGTTTTTGTAGATTTTTGCATCTACGACAGTATGCTCATCTATCTGGGCGGTGTTATCCGAATTTGTGTATTGCTTGCCAATGTATGAGATAGTAGCACTCGTGCCCAAACCGTATTTTTCCAGTTCGTATGCAGGCGAAATGCTGAAAACGTGTTTGGGCGTATAGGTCAGTTCTTTGCCAATCTCCTTATTTTCCGAATCAGTATATGTGTAGGATAGGGAAGCGGCAAATTCTTCAGTCAGATACGTCCTGCACAAGAGTTCAAGGCCCTGTGTCCAGGCTTCTTCCACATTCCTGTACTCTCTCAGCGGCAGGCCGTCATACATGGTCCCTGTATCTTCACTGACTACCATATCCTCCACGTCATTACGGAAATAACCCAGGTTGATCATAATGCTCTGGTCGAACAGCCATTGTTCTATGCTTGCGGAATAACCGATAGCCTTTTCCGGTTTTAGATTCGGATTAGACTGGTTGTAATAATTGCCATGCCTGTATGGAGTATCGTAATAGAGTTGACGAATGGTGGGCGATTTAAATGCCTTGCCTGCTGAAGCCCTAAGAGTTGTATCTTCAGAAAACTTGTACATGAGACTTAATTTGGGATTTACCTCGCTTCCGAAGGTGGAATGATCATCATAACGGAGACCTGCGACTATGGTAAGATCCTCAAACAGAGTAAGCTCATCCTGTACATACAAACTGGAGGTATCCACATCTTCTTTAACATTAACTATACTACCATCCGCGTTTTCTATAACGTAATTAATACCCTGTTCTTGAACTTCTCCACCCAGGGTGAGAGCATTCCAATCGCTCGAATACCAAGTGTACTGAATTTCAGCCTGATCATAACCCACATCACCATATTTATAGCCATAAGAATAACCAGGATAGCCGTGGGTAAAATCCCAGGTGTATGTGTATCCCTTCAAAGAAAAGAAATGGTCGTCTGTTGGGCGAAAGTCAATTCCGGCAGAAACACGATAGCTTTCTTCCTCTCTGCTGTCCGCCTTTTCGTAATCACTCACTTCAGACTTCAGGTAGAGATCAATGCTTTCGTTAAGCTCTGCATCTAATTTGCCCATAAAAGAATGACGATAGGATTTGATCGGATCATCTCTTATGTCTTCCGCACTGTCATAATTGTAATGCAGCAAATAGCCAAAACTGTCAGAGATCTTGTCGCCATAAGAAACATAAGTTTTAGAGATGTTACGGCTATGACCATCATCAGAGGGTTTTGTTTCCCCCTTTTCTTTGACTTTGTACCAGCCATACGAGGCACCCGCGCTTCCGGTTGCTTTTTTCGGTGTTTTTTTGGTTATGATATTGATAACACCGGCCATGGCATCGCTGCCGTATAGTGCTGAACTGGGGCCTTTGACCACTTCGATTCTTTCGATCATATCCACTGGAATCTGGTTGAGTCCGGAACCATATTCTCCCATGCCGCCGCTTTGACCGCATCCCATGGCCCTTTGCCCGTCAATGAGGATCAGGCCATAACCGTCATTAAAGTTTAACCCTCGCAATTTAGCCCGCCAGGTGTATGTTCCAAAGACGTCATCGTGAACAGATGAGTCAATACCCGGAATATTCTTCAACACATCCATGGCGTTTTGGGCATTTGTTCTCTCAATATCCTCCCTGTTAATCAGCACAGTTTCCACAGGAACATCTTTTAAGGCATGAGGAGTTCTTGTGCCGGTTACCACGATATCTTTGAGACGCGTTGTTCCTTTGTTTTCGGCTTCATTATCCCCTGCAAACGCAACTGATGCAGCCAGAACGACTATAACTGCAACAATTGTTGAAATCCATTTTCCCATATAGTCAAAAATGCCGGCAATCATTGATGATTGTTGATATTTAGCTCTTGTTGTTTGCTTTATCATTGTTATCACTGTTCCTTTCCTCCTGGTTTAACCACATCTCCCTCTTCCCCAGAACATGGGGAAGAGGGTTGTAGTAAAAGTTTTACTTTACCTCAAAAGTCAATGTGGCAGAATACGAATACTGATCGCATTCCTCAGGATCAGGATACGGCACCGTATGACCAGCCTTGATCAGCCAGATACCTGATTTGAGCATCTTTATTCTGCCTATGCCCTGTTTATTCGTTTTTGTGGTATAAGCCCATGCGTTTTCTGTGGAAAATCCGACGTAAGTGGCATAGAGTTCTGTTTTAAGAGGTTCGTTGTTATACAGAACCTTTACAGGCATATAGTCTCCTTCCCTCAGATCAGCAGGATCTTCCAGGGGAACTATCTCAAGAGTATGGCCGACCGGTTTGGTGAGGTTCTTTCCCCCGCCTTTCTCTACATCAACTACCGCCTTTGCATACATCCCGCAGTAACTACATTGAATAACATCCTTCAAACCTTTTTTGGATTGGAGGTTGTGCCCATTGGCAGTCTTGGTATAGAAACTTTGCTTTCTCATAACTACGGCCAGATAGGCGCCATTCTTTTTCAATGGTTTTTCCACGCTGAACTCAATCTCGTCGATGGGCTTTATCTTCAGTTCATTACCATCAGGATCGAGCATGTATATCTTCTCAAGACCTTTCTGTTTATACATGACATTGCCTACAGGACTGGCAAAGTTATGCCCCCACCCGATGGTAAACCTTACAGGCGTCTTTATTGGTGGTGTATAATCACCGGCGTTGATCCATATAAAATGAGCATTGGCAGGCATAGAGAATACACCCAGCATCAAAGCCAAACTCAAACCTAATACTCCCAACGTTTTTCCAAAAATCTTCATTTTTTTCTCCTTATGGTTAGTAAGTTAGACTGCACGTTTAAGCTTAAGGAACGGGCACGAAAGACAGTTATAGAATAGCTTCGCGTAAAAATTTCTATTTTGACATCTTGTGAAACAAAACAAAGCTGAGTCAGGGTTTGGGATGTTGAAGATGGCCCTCGGAGGATGGTTACTCTAAATTTGTTTGACGAAGGAATGCTTCGATGATACAAAAAAATAGAGGTGTCCCTCACCCCGAGGGGGCTTCACGGGGAAGGCAGCTCGCAAACCCTAGCCGGTTCCGCTGCCTTCCCCTTACATCTTGGTTTTCTTATGTATTTCGACTTCCTTTGTTGTAATTTCCGCGTTGATAACGCTATTCAGATAAAAAACTTAACAGCTCAATAGCTCCATGATAAATCTTTTAAATCGTCACTTTGTCGTACGAAATGTAAGAGAAGCCGCAAACCAAACAACCTGCTTGCCTTTGACCGGAACCACGAGCTTGGTATTGATCAATTGAAGACCCGGAGGACCAACTTGAACTACAACTGAGCTTTCGCCCTTTGCAGGTTTGAGATCATGGGTTTTTGCCATGTTGCTTGTTTTTGAGACCCTTGCCTTCAAAGCCGGTTTTCCTTCAAAAAAGACCTTTACCGGCAAGCTGTCCCCTTGCTTCAAGCTGGTGGGGTCTTTAAGCGGGACGATTTCAAAGCGTTGTCCCACGGACCCGGAAAGAAAATCACACCATTTGACTATGTGTTTAGTATGCTTGTAGGAATGACCCTCTTCCACGATCTGCAAGCCTTTACGTTCGCGCTGATTCTCCCAGCCATCTATCGTCTTCAGCCAGTACCGGTTGTCCAGTGAGGCGCTGACAGCGCAAAAAGCTTCGTCTGCCACAACCCGGCATCCTTCTTTCTCTCGCTCTATATCCAGTTGGACAGTCCAGCCGTTTTCCGTGTATCCGGTGACATCCTTGAGCCTTGCAGGTTCATAAGGATCGGTCTGACCTTCATGACCAAGGGCAATTGAAAATCCTCCTTCTATCTCCTGCAGCCACATGTCATGGGCAGACAACGGCTGAACAAGCAGAACGATCGCTGCGCAAAATAAAACACAAAATAATATGCACTTGTTCTTCTTCATTTGGTTCCTCCAATTGGAAACCGTTTTTTATGACTTCAGATGCTATCACATCAGCTCAAAAGCAATCGTAAGCTCCAATGGAATCTTACCTTTGAAAAGATGCCGGGGCGGTCTTGGAAACGGGGCCGCGGCATGAATGGCCTTGAGCGCTGCTTTGTCCAGGGATTTTTGTCTGGAACTCCTTATAATCTCAATATTTAAAACATCACCCTGGGGAGTAATCACAAATCGTACGGTTACGAATCCCTCTATCTGTCTGGCCCTGGCAGTTTCAGGATATTTCTTGTGTCTTTCTATTTTGAGCCTCACCATCTCAAGATAGGTAGCCTCGAAATCGCCGGAATCTGTTAATTCTCCTGGGTTCCAGTTAGCGACATTAAGGCCTGGGGTGTCCGGAATATCCGGCATACCTATTCCTTCTACAAGACTATCCGGCAGGTCTTTTTCAACGGGTTCTACTTTTATCGGTCTGAGAGGAGGAGAGCGGCGCTTAGTTATCTTGAATCTTTTTACGTCTTCCGGCTTTATCTCCTTTGGCCTGTGACGAGGTCTGGGAATAGATCTTGCTGACGGTTTGGATATGCTCTGCATGGTCAGCTCAATATAGCTCAATGCATTTGACTTGTAGATACCGGATACATGCATGAGTATAAGTAGATGGATGGCAAAAGAAACGCCCACCAAACCACGAAAAAGCCGGTTGGGTTTTGTTTTAAACACGGATTTCATAGAGTTCACGGATATTAAAACTCCTTGTCCGTCGCCAGACAAAGCCTCGCTGCTCCCGCTGCCTTGGCCACGTCCATAACCTTCACGGCCTTGTTCAGGATTACTGCCCGGTCTGCTCTGATAACGACAAGCTTGTTCTGGTTTTGCCCGATCATTTTTTTAATCCCGTTAAAGAGTTCGGCAAGAGAAACTTCCTCTGTTCCGAGAAATGTTCTTCCTTGCTGATCCACAAAAACGGTAATTACTTCCTCAGTTTGAGGAGCTGCTGCCTTAGCCTGGGGAAGTTTGATCTTGATTCCTTCATCAACCATGAAATTGGTTGTAAGGAGAAAATAAATTAAAAGAAGAAACACGATATCAATCAGCGATGTCAAAGGCATCTGCACTTGGTAGCTCGACTTTTTTTTGCGGTGAACCAGCATGATAACATTCCTTGCTTAGTAACAGTTTACGGTTAACGGTTGACGGTTGGCTTCCTTTATTTTACGATTTACACTTTCTAATCAAGCCGACTACATGACGATGGAACGTGAAAACGAGAAAATGTGTAGTTTTGCACACTTTCTCACCTGCGCGATATCCAAAGTAGAATGTCCAGTCCTAAATCGGTAACCTTAAATTTCATGCCCCCGACTCTCAGTTTTGGCCCTCTTTCCTTTTTCCCACAGCCTTGATAAAAGTGACGGTCCCGTCCTGGAGTTGGGCATCATACTCGTCCACACGAGAAACCAGATAGCTGTGAGCTACCATTGCAGGAAGCGCCACTGACAGGCCCAGGGCTGTTGTCATCATGGCCTCCCAGATGCCTCCGGCGAGAACAGCGGCATTTACCTTGCCGCCCATTTGCTGAATCACCATGAATGCCTTAATCATGCCGACAACCGTTCCGAGCAGACCGAGCAACGGTGCGATATTCGCGATAGTAGCAAGCGCCTGGAGATATCGGGAAAGTTCCCTGACTTCTCTTCCTGTTGAATTTATGATAACTGTTTCTAATGTTTCGTGATCTTGATCTGCAACCTCAATGGCCTCAACCAGTACCCGGCCCATAGGCGATTCGTTTCCTCTTGCCAGCTCAAGCGCTTTGGCAGATTTACCGTTTCTTACATGCAGGGCTATCTCTTTTACCAACCCATAACCGCGAATGCGTACCCGTGCAAAACAGATGACCCTTTCCACAAAAATAGCCACGGCCACCACCGAGCAAAGGATAATGGGGTATACTAAGATGCCTCCCTTTGCAAAAAAATCAAACACGTTATTACCTCCCTTCTTTTGTGAAAGTGTGAAAGTGTCTCTGCTGCTTCACTTTCTGATTCGTTCAATTTGTTAACAAGGGCGTTCTGGTATTTTCTTCTTCTCCAGCCTTCGGCAATAGCCGAAGAAACAGAACGCGACGAACGTCGTATCTGATCTGTTAAGGAATAGATTTCTTCTTTCGGAAATTTTTTCGACAACTCAAAAATTAACATTGCAGCCTCAACCGACATCCGGTACACTTCTAATTCCCAATGATATTGTACCTTCTTCACCCTCTCACCCACTCACTTTCTCACTTTCTCACTTTCCCCCCTGCTCACCTGCTCCTGCTCACTTTCCACTTCCCAAATATCCGCTTCTCCATCAAAATTCAGATCCTTAGCGCGCTTCACCAGAGCCTCTGATTCATCGTACTCTTCCCACAAATCCGGTTTTCCATCAGCATTTGTGTCTTCTTCGACTCTAATCAGATTTCCTTTTTCATAGTGGTACCAGGTGTCTATACAATTGTCGTGATTATTGTCTTTTTCCGCAAGAATTGCCTCTTCGGCATCATTGTAGAACCAGGTGATTGTAAAACTGCCGGCGCCTTCTTCGTCCTCTTCGCTTCTAATAAGTTTTCCTTGAGCGTTGTAGTACTCTTTCAGGTCCGGCTTTCCATCACCGTCTTCATCAATCTCTTTAAGTTTTAAGACACCTTCTTTATAGCAGTAGCGCCCCTCCGGTTTTCCGTTAAGATCTGCATCCAGTTCCATGACCATGGACCACGGGGATTTGTCAAACCACTGTGTGATTTCAAATCGGCCGTCATTGTCTTTATCTCTGATGAGCTTCTGTTTTTTTTCATTTTTAAAGAATATCTTTAAACCGATTGTTCCGTCGCCTTCGTCGTCCTTTTCTATTCTAAAGAGCTTGCCGTTTCGATAGTATTCCCAAGTGTCGAGCTTTCCGTTCAAATTGGTGTCACTTTCCACCTTCTCCTTTTCTTCCCTGTCATTGAAATAGATCGTAACATCGGCCTTTCCATCTTTGTTGCAGTCCTGAGTTTGAACGGAAACCTTTCCCTGTTTGAAAAAAGTTATAGTCTCTTTGAATCCGTCCCCATCTGCATCATAGATTTCTTTTGCAGGCACACCGTTGCAGTATGTTCTGATCCTGTCGATCCGGCCGGTGTATTTTGTGTCTTCTTCAGTTTTTTCAACAAATCCTTTGGCATCAAAGTAAACAAAGACATCTTCTTTCTCATCAAAGTTTGTGTCCTTTTCCTGATAGTGCGGTTTTCCATTTTTAAACCATGTTATGATGTCAAACCGCTCGTCTGCATTGGCGTCTTTTTGCTGTTTAACCGGTTCATTGTTTTCGAATTGTGTTACAATCTCAAATTTGCCATCCTGATCCAGATCTTTTTTCTGTTCACACAATATACCTTCGCGATACGTCCGGACCACTTCCATGCTGCCGTCCCGGTCAAGATCATGCAGACTCTTTTTTGGAAGACCCTGGGTATCAAAAAAGGTCATCCTTTCAATTTGACCATCTCCGTCTTGATCCGTGCGCCTTTCAAGCGGTTTATCATCCCGGTATGTCTGCCAGACATTCACCTTGCCGTCGCCGTCCATATCCTTGGTGGAACGGGAAAGCTTTCCCTGCTCAAAATAATAAATGCTGTCAAACTGACCGTCTGCTGAGGTGTCCTTTTGCATATTCAACGGCCTTTCCTCAGAATCAAACTGAACAATCTGGTTGAGACGGCCGGTATCTATTGAAGCCCTTTCATGTCGAATCCTTTTTCCTGCCTCAAAATAGTCCCAGATGTCGATTTTTTGGTCATAATTCGTGTCTCTTTCAACCCGCTTGATCTGTTCATCCTCATAGTGCTGAAATCGATCCATGATTTCGTCCGCATTGCTGTCAGACTCCAGCCTGACAAGCTTGCCCCGCTTGTCAAAAAGGGCAATCTGATCAATCTTGCCGTCCTCATCAGTGTCCCGCTTTACAATATCTTCCTTTGCCCATATCTGTCCGGGCAGGAACGTTATGCAAAAAACAGCAATGATAAGCATGATAAGAAAGAGGATAAGATGGTGTGTAATCAAACGACTCGTAATGTGCATAATTTTATAGGCCTTATCCCTAAAAAAAGAACAAAAAAAAGCCACAAAAACACCTAAAAAGCTTTTTGCTTTTAAGGGCCTTCATGGCCTTGTTTTATTTGATAGTACCCGAAATATGATCTATAGATAGCAACTATAAATCAGCTCTAATTTTATTTCAGATTTTTTGTTGATTTTACTTTGTCGTATTTTTTCCTGAAACGGTTGATCCTTTAGGAATTCTTTCCTATTCTTGGGGCCTTCGTGACCTCAGTAGTAACTATTACCGCAACCGGATTTAATGACACTTCCAACTAAGTAACAAGCACCCATCAATAAATTCATAATTTTTAAAAAGTAAAAACAATATTAACGGAAGAATGTGTAATAATTATCTTTTATAGATAAGCACAAAAGGGGTTAAAAGTCAACTCAAATCACTACAAGAACAGACTTTATAACCATAAAAAGTCCTATCCCAATGATAATAGAGCAACTGAGAGCGGGGAGAACGCGCAGAACATTACTTCCGGAAAAACGCTCCAGAAACGGCCGCGCAGTCACCATGAGAATACCGATTGTTATCAGGACAAATGCCAGGCCAAAACTAAATGCGACCAGGATAAGAAGACCAAAGGTTATCCTGTTAATCGCAATCGCAAGCAAAAGCAGAATCAAGGCATCAGGACATGGGACCATCCCGCCTGAGAATCCAATGGAAATCAGGGTCGCAAGTCTGGTTTTTTTCTTCCCGGTTTCAACGCCCGATTCTCTTGTTTCATCGTTATGATGCGTATGAGCATGGTTTTGGTCGAGATGATGGTCATGGGAATGAGGATGAGGATGGGAAGGTGTGTCATCATGGTGGTGGAAATGAGTTCGCTCACTGGTGTGGTGATGTGAATCATGAGAATGCTCATGAACGTGGTGATCTAAATCATGGTTATGGTTATGAGGATGCTTATGCCTGTCAGTATCATGCCGGGCATGTTCATGCGAGTGATAGTATTTCTTGCCATCCGGTCCTGTATGAGCATGTTTGCCGCCATGAGTTTCAAAACCTGTGGGGGATTTTATTCTTTTCACCATCAGCCATGTTCCTATTCCTACAATAAGCAGCCCGGAAAAAAGCTGTAAAAACGGAAGTAATTGTTGAGGAAGAATGTATTTGCTTGCAAAGAGAGTGATTAATCCCAAAATTATCACAGAGAAGGTATGTGTAAAGGTCGTGACAATTCCTAATATAACGGCATCCGCAATCCTCCCCTGTGTTCCTATCAGATAGGCGGCCACAAGAGTCTTGCCATGCCCCGGTGTCAAAGCGTGCAAGCCGCCGTATATCATTGCCATGATAATTGCAATCAGGATAATCTGGCCGCCGACCTTTTCGCTGAGTATAATCTTTTTAAGCTTTTCAATGCCCGAAACCGGTTCAAACGGCATCTGTCCTGGAAATGTTTTCTGTTCTTCACCTGCTAATGCCTTGCAAACAAGAACAGGCTTTTTATAACAGGTTCCTTTCTCGTCTGCTCCTGTATTGAAATCAATCTTTAATATCGGAGGATCATGGAGCGCCCTTCCTTTGACAGGCAATACAGCGCCGGACAGATCCATATTGAGAACACGAACAGAATCCATGGTCCGTATGTAATAAAGAAAGTTCTCATCTTCGCTGCATGGAAATCCGTTCCTGGCGATCAACTCATAAGGTTTTTTTATTCCATTTGGAATATCCGCCCTGTAATAAAATGTTCTTGTCTGGGCATTACTGCAAAACATGCTCATCAGTTCAAAATCAAGTGGGGTATTATTGAGGGTAATGTTGAGGTGATTAAACAGGTCGGATGCCTTTTTGCGAAAAAACTTATCTTTTTCCTCTTCGGTTATATTGGAATCACGATCTGCATTCATAGTCAGTATTTCATGTGTATCTGCAAGCTCGGTCTGAATCAGCGTATAATCTATAGCTACAAACCCCGAACTCAAACGAACAAATATATGATGTCCCATTGATTCCGGTTGAACATCATGCGCGCACGATAAATCAGTTCCAAGGATTAGAAGCATAGTAATAAAACAACAAGACAGGATTGCTTTTCGAAATGATTGATTAACTGAAAATAATTTCACTGGCTGTCTCCTTCTTCTGAAGGTTTTCAAGTCACCATTTTTCTCACAAAAAAGCCACAAGAACAGCTCATTATATAGATTTTTGATGACAAAAGCCTTCGTGGCTTGATTAAATTTACCTCTGTTTTTTCCAATTAAGGAAATCTTCTGATTTCCTGAATAATGAAAACTCGCCACAGTCAAACTTCTTTCGGGAAAATAGCGGCTTCTGCCACCGTGTTTGCACATCAATAACCACCAACAAGTCTCCTTACGCCAGGCCATGCAAAAACAGTCTCGGTAATCACTGCGCCTTCGAGAATCATTCCGAATTCAAGTCCCAACACTGTTACAACCGTTATAAGAGCGTTTTTCAATATATGTTTGCCAAGCACAAAACCTTTGCTGATGCCTCTGGCACGAAGCGTTATGAGATACTCGGATTGCAATATCTCAATAATGGCAGAACGCAGGATTCGAGCGGTATAGGCTGTCAATGCCGTGCCAAGGGTTATGACA
>Ga0255369_1038_pt1 | contig 22037 bp, 20 predicted proteins | sample ANMaggSeSYBR01C9_FD_182091 | JGI IMG/M metagenome (GOLD analysis project Ga0255369, IMG submission 182091) | Sediment cell enrichment communities from methane seep in Santa Monica Basin, California, United Staets - ANME aggregate JGI... | ecosystem: Environmental > Aquatic > Marine > Cold seeps >... | reverse complement strand
TATCAGCGTAATTGATCTGGTCATTAAAATAATATCTTACCACCCAGTGCAGTCTGTCGTTTATTAAAGTCACTCCAACGACTTCAGCAGAAATTCCTTTAGCCTCCAGTATTGAAGCAAATGCCACTGAAAAATCCTCACAATCGCCTATACCACCGTTTGCTAAATAATAATCAGGGTTCTGCCACATATCGCCATCTTGAGGATAATTGAACAAATTGTCATCTGTTTGATAATTAAAAACTACTGCACTTCCATTATGTTTCCACAATAAAGCATCGTCTGTTAAAACAGTATTTTCTGCATACCATGTTACCACTTCATTTTCAGGTATAATATACGACGATGCATCTTTTGGATATAAAATATGGTTATTCCAGTTCAACTTTCCCATTAGCCTTAATTCAGTTTCAAATTCTGGCATCTCTATAAGTATGTCCATATTTTCCGGATAATCATCTATACTTAAGGAATTATTAACTATTCCCAGGATTGTTGGGTATCCAATTACTTCACCAGAACCTCCTTTTAAATCTAATAAATGAAATTGAGGAAGATATAGTTGAATAATGATCACTATCATAATAATTTCAATTAAATTGATATGATTTATCAAAACCCGTTTTTCAAAGCATACTGTTTTTAAATAATTTAATTCCATTTTTCACCAATCATCATTATCATTATTATGATGATGATTAGTATATTGACTTCAATATATATAATTATATCTTAGTCATCGTGCTAATGATGATGAGGTATACTGTTTTGAAGACAGCTGTGTGAATTTAGTAAAATTGCAACTATACAAGCAAAATAAGTTTTAAAGTTCATCATAGGCCCACAAGCCCATAACCAATAGCTATAGCTAACTTTTCAGCATATATGGTGAAAAAAATGTTTGAGATCAGATGAACACTAAGACTAAAAGAAGAGCCAGATACAAGTATTCTATTTTATTCACTGTTTCATTTTCCCCACACCAGCGCTACCAGGTAAAACATCCCACCCAGCACATCAGAAGGTTATACAAGCTCATGCATAGCAAAACTTGAGGCACACCAATTCTTATGGTGCCCGGAGCTTATTCTAATTGGATTTAAAAATGCTGCCTAAAACTCAAAACCCAGTAAAATTACATTTTCCAAATTGGGTTATCGATCCAATTCACTCAGTGCCACAGCCGGACATCCAACCTTGATTAAGTGTTCTGCCATCTTTGATGGCCTGTCCCCACCAGGGTGATATACCAGTGTAGCCTCTGGCTTGAGTCCTGTTACCATATCCACAAGCCCGGTCACATCCATATGGTCGCTAATATGTATGGCAGGGTAGTAGTAGTCCCGTCTGCCTGTAAGTACATATTTCTTCATGCTTCCAGGCAGTTTTCCCAGGTCCCATGGCGGCACGATAACCATACCCTCGTGCCTGCCATTGTACTCCAGTATCTCGTTAAGGGGTCCACAGTCACTCATAAGGCCTTTGGTCAGGTTATACCCCTTGCTGTCCATGGATATTGCGCCCTGCCAGCCCGCATTTCGCACCAGGCTTACCGCTCGCTGTGCCTTGCCGAAAGCATAGGCCCCGAGAGCTACATTATCCCCTATCACCTGCTCAAGCCCACCCACATCGTCTTCGAAATAACAGGCAGGATCGGCCGGGTCACCGTAATTCGCCTCTGTTACAAGGAAATCACAATCAGGTAGATGCGACGAATCCTTTACATCCCCTGTGACCAGTATCCTGGTCCCGCACTCGTTCTCCCATGAAAAGGCAGTTGACCCGATGGTATGGTGGGTAGGGTGGGTGGATACCTCAATTTCGTTAATATCAATGGTATCGCCCAGCCCAAACGTCCTGCCTTTGTATTCCCTTCCGAAGCGAATCTCAAGCGCACGGGCAGTCTCTTCCGAGCAAACTGCATTTGAGGATAGCATGGCAGATTTGCCATTATGATCGGAATGGGCATGGGTAATAAGATATGCATCAGGCTGTACGAGGTCTTTCTTAAATGTCCGGCTGGTGTCAATAGCAAAAACATGCTTATCAAATGACAGGAATACGTGAGGCCGGTAGTTACCACGAGTATTGGTTAGCCTCATGGGGGATACACCCATACTTTCTATTATTGATCGAACCATTCCTTTATCCCGCTTTGATAGATCCTAAAACTTATTTCAATGCCTCATTCAGGTCCTTTTCCAGCACATCAGGCCTGGTAACGCCCACATATTTCTTAAAGATCGCCCCATTTTTCTCCATAACAAGAGTAGGTACGGCATGAATACCATATTTGCTTGATACAGCCATATTTGAATCCACATCGACCTTACTGAACTCTACTGAGTTTGCGAACTTTCCCTTTAATTTATCTATTGTCGGATCCTGCATCTTACAGGGTCCGCACCAATCAGCATAAAAATCAATCAAGACCACTTGACTCATTGTTCTCCACTCTTTTTTTGAGTTTTTGATAATATAACAGGCACACCAGGCATTTTTATTTCAAGCGTTAGTATATCCCATTGTTGGCGTTTTTACCTTTGTATCAATTCAATTACCAGTCATGTTATCCAACGTTTAAATAGATTATCAACTTTTCACAACAGGGGGGCCAACTAATAGTTCAAAATTCCAGGACAAGACAATGGGAATTGAAATCTGGTTCTTGAAGATCAAAAAAACTCCATTCACAGTGTTTTTTGTGATTTATCTGTACATACAAGAAAAACAGAAATTGGAATAAACAATATGTCATCATGAATTTCAAACTGGTTTTTTGTTAGCACAATTGTCATCTTGACTTCAGGGATCCATGTAATTTCCTGCGTATTAACCTCTTCTTTATATTTCACCTCGATTCCAAGATACCCATCACCCTTGTAAATGAAATCTATTTCTTTGCCAGTACGAGTAGTATAATAGAACCACAAATAGGTATTCCATTCCCTTAGATATGGAATTTCCTTTGTCTGGGCAAGATGGTTTTCCACTATACCTTCAATTAGTACATCCTTGTTACTTGATACGATTTCCTTGCTGGCAGTAAAGCCGTCTTCACCAGATAATAGCGAATTGATGCTGTAAAAAATGAATGGATTTGAAAAATATATTTTCTTATCACCTTTAAATCGGGGAGTTTTTTTAGTGAAATCATATGAACTCAGCACATCTACCAAAAGGGAGTTCTGGAATAGTTCGAGATACTCGATAATAGTCTGGTGTACAATGCCGCCTGTACTTTTCCCTAAAGTTGTATAACTATATCTTGTACAGTATTTTGTTGCAATATTTTTCAGGATCTCTTTTGCTGTGGTTTCACTTCTTCGCAGCTTAGAAATGTCTCCAAGTATAAGCCTGATGAATGTTTCATATATTTTACCATCAATATTCCCGGATTCATGAATATATTTTTGAGCCAGGTAATCATTCACAACCAGAGGGATACCCCCGGTCAGGATGTATATTTCGAACAGCCAATCAAGTTCCTCTTTATATGGTAAGGCCTTCTTGATTGTGGAAATGTTAAAATTATCCATGTCGATTTTGCTATCTAAAATGGCATCCTTCGATTTTTTTAAGGCATTTGCCAGTTCATTGGATGTAGTGGATTCTGCTATTCTTTCGATGGATTGCAGGGCAAAATCCCTGAAACTCAGGGGTTTAAAGTAATATTCATTACCTTCCACTCTTCTTCCGGGAAGTCGTTCGGTTTTTTCCTTCAACTTGATAGGATTTGACCCTGTTGCGACTACTATCAACTTATCAATATAATTCCCATCGGCAATGGTTTTTAATTCCAGCACCCAATCCTTTAGATATGTTATTTCATCCAGAAAAATGTATAATGCCGATGATTCCATATTTTGCTGTAGAAAATTTGATACCAGATTATGAAGTTCTTTTCTTGATAAAAGCCGGTCACATGAGATAAATAATATTGTTTGCGGATCGGTGCCTTCATTGAGCAGGTTAAAGATTGTCTGCTTTATATAAGTGGTCTTACCTATCTGCCGCATACCTCTTATTATGTAAATGTTGCCGCTTTGCAGATCGATAGGCTTTCTTTTAAATTCTATAAACGCCTCACTTAGTTCCCTCAAGTGACGGTCATATCGCTGGAACTCGCTGCCAAACTTCCACCATAGATTTTCCTTTGATAGCTCTTCAAATCTCACATTTGGTTATTACAATTACCAAATGATAAACATTTTGGTAATCGTAGTTACCAAAATAACCAATATTTGGTAATCGTAGTTACTAAAATAACCAATATTTGGTAATCGTAGTTACCAAAATAACCAATATTTGGTAATCGTAGTTACCAAATTGCAGCATTATAAGATTTACAGTTACCACATAGAACCTGCATTACCTTAACGTACAGCCTATACCCGACAGCAGGTCATTTACCTTCCTGTGAACATCACTGGCATACAGGTCACCTCTGATGATTATCCTGATAGTTACACTGGTACTGTCGCTGTTAGGGTGAATATAAACATCAATTACCTTGACTGAAACCACACCGTCCACCTGGGAAATGATATCTTTGATAATCTCTGGTCTGGCACCGTGTGGGATGAATGCGGATACATCCCGATTTGAGTGGTTAAGGTTGTTCTTCTTCCATTCAAGCAGTTCATCTATATGCAGCAGGCAGGTATTCTCAATCTTGAGTTCGACCTCCCTGCCCCCCCGCTCAATAGTCACCATAAGTGGCGTCACCTTCCTGACCGTGCCAATATGGGTCACTCCTGAATACTGGTGACGCAGTCCCCGCTCTTCACCAATGGAATCAACAAGTTCCTGGAATTCCAAGATCTTGGTATTGATCAATTTGTCAGAGCGTCCAAGTGCGGCCTGGGTATCGCCAAAATGAACCGCTGATCGCTTTATGATATCAACAAAACCCTGGATATCGTTACTGTTGACCTTATCTGACATGTCCTCGCACACTTTCATGAATGCCTGGTGGACAGCCTCCACCTCCGGATTCATCTGGATCATGGCATAAAGGTACGGGTTCTGGGCCAGAATTCTGCCTACAAAGTCCAGCATGATCTCATAGACCGGGCTCATGAACCTGCGGGATGCGGGCACGTCAAAGTCCAGTTCTGCCATGGCAGCACCGATAGATATGTATGCAAAATGGGTCAAACCCTGTACCACAGCCATCATCCGGTCATGTTCCTGCGGGGTTGCCAATTCGATATGGGCACCCTGCACCTCATACAATGAACGGATCACAGGAAGCCAGTGTTCACTACGTTTTTCAACAGGCACCAGTATAATGATCTGACCCTGCAGGTCAGGGATGGTGGGGCCGAACATAGGGTGTGTGCCAAGTATCTCCACACCATCAGGTGCATATTGCTGCATAGCATGCACGGGCATGGTCTTGACCGAAGTAATATCCATGAGCAAACTGCCCGGTTTCATTTTCGGTGCAATATCTGCTATCACCTGTTCGGTGAGATCGATTGGAACTGATACCATTACCACATCAGACAGTGCCAACTCCGTATCCAGGTCATCGGCAAAGGGCACGCCAAGTCTTTCAGCGATATCCTTCCTCTTATTTGCACCCCAGACCGTTACATTCCATCCATGTTTTTTGTAGAACCGGGTGAACCACTGCCCGGTCTCGCCTGTGCCGCCAATTATCAGGATCTTCACATTATCCACTGCTATTTCATCCACTGCTATTTCATCCACTGCTATTTCATCCACTGCTATTTCATCCACTGCTATTTCATCTACCGTAATTTCATCCATTATTATTTACTTCCATTGGTCATCGGTTAAGGCGTTTGACAGAGTCGGTATGTATTATTTTCCAAAAGACCAATGATTTCATTCGATTCTCCAATTTAATTTAAATCGAACACGGACGACACGGATTTGACGGATTTTCACGGATTTATTTTCGTATCCGCGCGGATCCGTGTCATCCGTGCAATCCGTGTTCTATAACAATATTACTCTTAACCGATGACACATGATTTACTTCCAAGTACGTCCCGTACTGCCTGCTCCATTACGCCGACAGGTGGTTCGATGCCGGTCCATATCCTGAAACTTTCAGCACCCTGTAGTACAAGCATCCTGATACCATCGATGGTTACGGCCCTGGCTTTTTTAGCTTCCAGAAGCAGGCGGGTATTAAGTGGGCTGTACACGATATCGAATATCACCTGTCCAGCATGCATCATATCTGCAGTGACCAGGGTCCGGTCAGTGTCAGGATGCATCCCCACTGATGTGGTATTTATTATAATATCAGCATCTGCTGTTAGTCCGGGCAGTTCTTCCAGGCCCGTACCATTGGCATCTCCCACTGACCTGACATTTCCAGCCAGCTCTTGTGCCTTTCCAAGCGTCCTGTTTGCTATTGTTACCCTGGCACCATCCTTTGCCAGCTGGTAGGCCACGGCCCTGGCCGCACCTCCGGCACCAAGTATCAATACCCTGCTACCAGGGATATCCACACCAGATGCTGCTAAAGCTTTCACTGCACCGATACCGTCAGTATTATGACCGACAATACCGGTAATGCCAGCAATGGTATCATCTGAAAACTCTATAGTGTTCACTGCCCCAATAGCTTGTGCCATAGTATCCGGCTCCACGATCCCCAGTGCTTTCTCTTTAAGTGGAATAGTAAGGTTGAGCCCACCAAAACCCATGGCCCTGGCACCTTTAATAGCACCTTCAAGGTCATCCGGGGTGACCCTGAACTTGTGGTACTCACAATCCATACCCAGGGCCTTATAGGCAGCATTGTGCATAACAGGTGACAGGCTGTGCTCTACAGGGTCGCCGAACACCGCAAATATGGTTTTCAGATCAGCACCTCCATGAAATGTTTCAATTCATCTATCCTCAACTGGCCCGGTGCCACCGCATCCTCCACTGCGCCATAAGTAAGCACAGAACCATAGATGGGGGCCACCACCCTGGTATGACTTCCCAGTTTACCCATGGCAATGGTACTCACAGGAAAGTCCGCTTCCTGTGTAACCGTAAGGAGGGCCAGTGTATCAGCAGTGCTGTTGGGGGTCACTGCAAGTTTGGCAATATCTGCCCCAGCAGCCATGGCCTGCTGCAATGTAGCCATCATAACACTGGCAGGGGGCGTAGCCTTAAAATCATGGGACGAGATTATCAATACCCTGTTCAATGATCTTGCCGCATCCACCACCCTGTCGCGCAGGGGAGCAAAAAGTTCCACGTCCACAGCATCCACTCTGGTCAGTGCAGAAGTAAGCAGTTCCACCCTGGCCTCCTCACTACCGTCCCAACGTCCACCTTCCTTTTGGCAACGATTAGTGGCAATAATAGGCAGGCCAACCTGTTCATGTAATTTATCCAGCAGCAGAGCCAGTTCACTTTCATCCTCTATACCCAGCAGGTCTATCCTTACTTCAAGGATGTGGGCACCCATTGACCTGGCCTTACTGGCAGTCTGGATGGGGTCAGCGCCAATGGCAGCCACTATGCCCGGTCCCAGTCCAAGGTCAACATGTCCTATCCGTACCATTCCTTTGTACCGTGTTATTTGAGACTTTTTATAATTTCCTGGAACGGTTTATAACCACAGAGTGCACGGAGAGCACAGAGAAACAATAACGCTCTGTGTGCCTCTGTGTTCTCTATGGTTGATCTTCTTTGCCATGATCTATTTCATCCAGAATAAATTAAAAAGTCTCTGTTATTTCTCGATAATGGTTTCCTCGATCTTCATACCAAAATGCCGGGCAGTATCCTCATAATTGACCATCACTTCATCTCCTTCCTTCAGGACGGCTACTGAAATGGGTTTTCCGTCCTTGCCTACAAGTTTTATGGTCTCGGCATTCTGGAGTATGGTCTTGACAATATAATCATCTACCATAGCTTCAACAAGCAACATGGGTCTTCTCTCGATCTTGACCCTTCCAACAATGGCAGGCCTCTGGCATCCTTTGGAATCCACTACCAGCACTTCATCCCCTGCACTAAGTTCTGAGAGGTACTGGGTTCGCTCACCCACCTTGACATAGGCATGGACCGCACCCGCATTCACCCTGAATGGCCTGGCTGCGACATAGGGGCTGTCCTCTGATTCGGAATGTACCAGGAACAGACCGTTGGACTGGCTGCCAACCAGCATACCTTCACCCAGCGTCATTAAGGAACATGTGTCCACACAGACACGGTCCCCCATTCCAACAGGCTTGACCTTGGTGATTGTGGCAACACTAATGGGTATTTCCTCAGACCCGGTCTGCTCTACAGCCTTAACCGTTCTCTTGATCTCAGATAGGTCATCGGTATCCAGGAGCACCCCGTCTGAACCGTGTTCCATTGTCTCGTATGCGACTATAGTCTCTTCTGCATCCCTGACACCTGATATGATCTTAACGTCCAGTTCCTGCAGGGCTGCGATGAGATTCTCCAGCGGGATGACTTTCCAGTCTGTTCCCACCACTATGATATAATCACAGACCTTGCCCAGTTCGGCAGCAAATTCTTCGTACTGTTTATCATGGATCACTACATATCCGGCTGTGGTCAACCCCTTGTCCTTTAACTGGATGGCCAGGTTGATATCCCTGCTTCCGGACAGGTCATTTGGCAATGGATGTGTGCCGTCACCTTCGCTGTTCTTACCCACAACAAAGACATCTGCATCCCCTTCCCCATCCCTGACAAAGGCAGCCACTTTTATGCTGCCCAGTTCCCGTACCAGGGAAATATCGTCTTCATTGACCAGGATGAAGTCTACTCCGGATTCAAGTCCGGTAGTGATTCTCTGTTTCCGGTCGTCCCAGTCCCCTGCATCTGCTTTTATCCATAATGTCTTATCAACGTTCACTTCAGTTCCTCCAGGGCTTCCTCCACACTTGTATTGTTATGCACTATCCTGGTGATTGCCCTGGTCATCTTTGTTGGATTTGGATGTTGAAATACATTTCTACCTATGGCGACGCCCCTGCCACCTGCATCCAGGCAGCCCTTGATCATCTCTAAAAACTCAGCATCAGTCTCGGTCTTGGGACCGCCTGCCATGACCACAGGGACCGGGCATCCGGCAACAACGTCCTTGAATGTGTCAGGATCACCGGTATAGTTGGTCTTGATCACATCGGCTCCCAGTTCTGCCCCTGCACGTGCGGCATGTGCTACCAGTTCAGGGTCATTGGAGTCAGTGATGTTCTTTCCCCTGGGATACATCATGGCCAGCAGGGGCATACCCCAGATATCACAACTTTCAGCAACATTGCCTAGTTTTTTCAACTGGTCAGATTCGGTTTCGCTACCTATATTGACATGAACGCTTACAGCATCTGCTCCCAGTTTGATGGCCTCTTCTACTGTACATACAAGCACTTTATCATTAGGATCGGGTCCAAGGGCAGTGGATGCACTCATGTGGATGATAAGCCCCACATCGGACCCATAACCCCTGTGTCCGTGCTTTGCCATGCCCTTCTGGAGTAATACCGCATTGGCACCACCATCGGCAACCTTATCGACCATCTTTGGCAGGTCTACCAGCCCGGTCACAGGGCCTACTGATATGCCGTGGTCCATTGGTATTATTACCATATTCCTACTCTGCCTGTCCAATATTCGTTCTATTCTAATGCTTTTTCCGATTTCTGACATAAGTCCACCTTACTGTGTTAGTGTGTGACATACTAACACGATTTTCTATATAAATGTGTCGTTTAAAGTAATCGCTCATCCCATTAGCAACCTGCGAAATAATTATATTGAAGTTATGCTTTATGGAGATTTGGATCAGGAAAATATTTTCCTGAAAAAAGAATGTCCTGTAAATTTCATATCATTTCATCTGGACAGATAATATGTGTTATTTACAGGATTTCCACAATTAAAATTTTCTACAAAAGCCCACTCGGCTTTAAAAGTACTTTCAAGGTTGATTTCTCAGACCTTGGGTTTCGGAGCTTTTCTGGCTCTCACTTGTTCATCATACTTCTTGAGTCTATCTTGTTCTTCTTTAGAGACTTTAGATTCAGCCATTTTATTCACCTCTTATTCAATGTGTTCTGCCTGCCAGCACTCATTGCAGGCATATAAGCACACTTTGATTTTTCGCCCAGTCCTGTATTTAGTCCTGAAAACGAAACTAATAGTAAGTTTCAACTGATTGTACATAAATATATGTGATAAATACCAGGATGATTTCAGGCATCCTAAAAAATAGGCAATTTCACAATCGATCACCCAGCATCTCGCTGAGGTTCAACTGCCTGGTATCCTTTTTAACCTGGAAGAAATCACTGGCAGTAGTGGTGACCTGTTCCCTGTATTCGGGCAATGTATATACACCCAGTCTCCAGTTATCCATATGTGCCTGCTCCAGGTTGCGTACTATGGGTGATGCCTCGTCCAGCCGGACCATCCTGCCGTTGAACACAATATTGGCCTTCATTTCACTCATGTCTGGCATCCCTGGTATATCCACAATCACATACTCGGTAGGTACGCCTGCTTCCCCGGCCAGTTCCTGCTCAAGTCGTTTTGGGCTATTGCGGTAACGCTCCACCACTTCCCTGTTTACCGATGCCAGGCTGGCATACAGTGAACGTTTGAAGAGTTTACGTTCCCGTATCCTGGTCATCAGTTCGGTAGCATAACCGCCGGCATCCATCAAACGTGCTTCCAGCATGCCGTCATCCATGGATTGCAGCCCGGCAGTTTCCAGTGCCCCGTCGGAAATAGCAGCCTGACAGGCTCGCAGCAACATGGTCTCTGCAATCCTGCTTACATGATGGTAATATACTGTAGGGTGCATGAAAAACCTGGACACCAATAAGCTTTCACAAGCTTGCAGGCCCCCTGGTTCTATCACGAATTTTCCCTCATATAATTTAAGGGAATGAATGAGTCTTTCCAGGTCGATGACGCCATAGGCCACACCAGTATAATGGGCATCCCGTACCAGGTAGTCCATACGGTCCATGTCTATCTCGCTGTTTAGCACACTACCTATTTGGGTCTCACCCCTGATGTGGCCGGTGATGCTGGATGGCTTGATCGAGAACTCATCCAGGATGACTGCAAGTTCAGGCTGCCTGAGTATGTGGGATATCTCATCATGCCCACGTCTTGTATATTGCCTGAGCAGGTCTTCGGTGACATGTGAGAACGGACCGTGCCCAACATCGTGCAACAGTGCGGCAAGCCTAACCTCATCGGGTGTGTCATGGTCAATGTGCTTAAGCAACTGGCATGTCAGGTGATACGTACCCAGGGAGTGCTCAAACCTGGTATGGTTAGCTCCAGGATATACCAGGTGTGACAGGCCGAGCTGCCGAATCCTGCGCAGCCGCTGCATCTGGGGTGTATCGATAATTGCTAGTGCCAGTTCATCCAGTTCGATATAACCGTGAATGGGGTCCCGCACTACCTTCATGGTTAAGGAATTATATTTAAGATAGATAAACATATGGCAGTTCATATGCATAAACAAGGAAAGTGATGCTTATTTGCGGGTTCACTACAGGTTGAAAGAAACTATTGTAACACTGGGCGCTGATAAGGAAGAATATATCGAGATAGCCAGGGTTGCTATTAGGAAACAGCGAAGCCTCCTTGAGGGTTATATCAGCTCAAACCCTTTTTTCAAGATCACACTTGAACCCTATGATGTGCCGGACTCAGCCCCTGATATTATACGCAGGATGGCAGGGGCATGCAGTACAGTAGGCATCGGGCCCATGGGTGCTGTGGCCGGGACCATTGCATGGATGGCTGTAGAGGCCATGGTGGAGGCAGGAGCTACTTATGCATTTGTGGACAATGGAGGGGATATTGCGCTTTTTACTGACCGGCCCCTGTTAATTGGTATATTTGCCGGAAATTCTCCTATAAAGGACCTGGGGCTTGAAGTGCAGCCAGGTGACACTATCCAGGGCATCTGCACTTCATCGGGTACGGTGGGGCCGTCTATCAGTTTTGGGACTGCCGATGCAGCCCTGGTGGTGTCCGGGAATGTGTCGCTGGCAGATGCGGCTGCTACGGCACTGGGTAATGCTGTGCCGGATGAGGGCAAACTTGAGGAAGCCTTTGATGTGGTCAGGGGAGTGCAGGCCATCCAGGGTGCAATTGTGATCAGGAATGACGGGTTTGCGGCATGGGGAGAACTGCCGAGGCTGGCCAGGGCCAGGATGAAGCCTGATTTTATTACACGTGGTTAGGTCGTTTTTCTCTGGGTGATTGTACGTTATCAAAACCGTTTAAAAAATATTATATATCATGAAGTTAAGTAATTGAATGTATAAAAAAAATGTATGATATTATATAAATGTAAATTTTAAAATCCCAATGTTATCGGGAGTGAGTTGATGTACAATAAATTTACCACTGAAATCCCCAGAATAGAGCTTTCAGAGTTCTGCAGGAAAAATTATATTCGTATCCTGTCAATTATTGATTCCCCCAGTCAATGGAATGGTATATCGGCTGATCATGTCAATATGCTTGTTGAATTCGAACCGAACCGTATACCCGGGCTGATCAAATTAGGTAAGATCAAGATTGAGTTGTCAGTACTTCTCGGGTGCATTGTGGATATTTGGACATCACCGGATATCAGTCATTACTTCAGGCAGGAAGTAATAAGCTCTGCAGAACCGCTGTATGCTTAGGGTTGATTTTTGGCAGGACCAGTCTACTGTGTTGTGGAGTAAGTAGTAGTTGGCAGTCATTAATTAGGGCTTATGTTCGGGCAAGTGAGTTTTTCTGTTCTGTTGATACATGATTATACTAATCGTGTTTCAACTATTTTTGCTTCAAGATATTATTAAATTGAGGAACATGGGGGGGTTGTCTGCTGTGTTCGGTATGGGGGAAATATTATTCTAATAACTTTAATAAGTCATAATATTCATTACAAATCAAATACACTGTATCATTTTAACAAGGAATTACTCAGTTATGCTCGCAATAATTTGAGTATACAAAATTATGCTTCATGTCAATAAAATAATTATGAAATGAGTGAGGAGAGTAAGCCCCCTTCTGTTTTAGCGGCACTTCCCTTAAGGATGTGATCCGCCATATAACGGCATTCGGCTAAGCGCCAACTCCGGACCAGCCCCGGACAGGCATATGGCCCCTGTTTGGCTTGCACCCACGAGGATTCACGCGTTCCATCCGCCTCCCGCGCGACCTCAGCTTTACAGCATCATAGCATTGACGCGGAGCGGTATCGTTTCTGTGCCATCATACAGCCTGCCATAAGGCAGACCGTGTGAGCCACCGGTTTTAGACGGCAACTGCCAGGACTCTCGTCCTACGCCCTCTACAGGCGTTCGTGTATCCGGGTGGTGGGGGGACTTTCCTCAGGTCAGGTGACCCGGCGGCCGTCCTTCCTCTCTCAGAGTACAATAGTATGCAGGCTTGATATAATTTGGGTCAGCCAAAAGAAATAGCCTGAAGAAAGATTATTGTCTCTTGATATAGAATTCCCTGACGACATACAGTATGGCCGCTATTATTGCCAGGTCAAAAATGGAACCTATAAGGTTGGTATATCTATAGTCAAAGAGGTCATAGATGGCGTCGTGCATGCCCCGGTAGAACCCGAAAGAGGCAACCAGCAATATAAGCAGCATGATTAAAATCAGGCCAGTCTTGAATAACCTGACATTGTCTGTATGGCCTTTTTTCTTAACAGTTTCATTCTCTTCCATCCATCTCACCTGACCTTATTTTTTCTTCTTCCCAGTATCACAGCCACTGCCATCAGACCCACAATTGCGCCCATTATACCAAAGCCCGGTTCTCCCATCTCCGGGGCCCCGTAATCCTTTGTACTGTACACATCATTATAGGGTCTAGGGGCAGATTCTGGCACAACAAATTCAGTAGTAATGGTCTCTGTTGTACTCACAGACCTGGTCTTCGTAACCACATCTTCATCACCTTGACTGTCGGGTGCCATGAATAATGATACACCATATTCGGTAATGATGCGGTCATTCTCGAATATCATTACCTCCACCCTGTAGTCCCTGTCTTTTGGCACTTCAAGTTCGATATTCTTGACCACAGTGGTATCTGCCTTTACCACGCCTACATTGATGTTGCCGCTTTGGCCTATGAGGTTGGTCTTTGCATCCCGCAGTTTCACCAGTGATGTTAAGGGTGACGAATCTGACCTGCCGTAGTTATCCAGGAAGGTGGTCACCTTCAGGATGGTGGTGGTATCACCTCTTGATAACATGGCCACATCCACATCGCGGATATTAATATATGAATGCTTTGGGATGGTGAGCAGGGATTCGAGGCCTGATATGGTAGCAGTGCCCGAAGTTATCTGCCCGCCATCCTCATACAGTGTTACTTCAATGCGGTAGTTGCCTGTAATTGGAACCTTTAACTCCACTGTACTGTTCCGGGTCCTGTCCTTACCGATGTTGCCCATGGATATTTTCTCATCTGCCATGAGCAGGTTGGTACCCAGGTTGTAAGCTTTTGCCTGTATCTCGACTTCACCGGAGGTCTTGCCGTTATTGCTTACGTAGGTGATGATGTTGAGCCGGGCGGTGTCGTCATCGATGACCTCGGCCGAGATGTCTACCTCATTGATGGCAAGGCTGGTGGTTTCGTACTCCCGAAGGCATCCCCCTGCCAGGACCGATGCGAAAATTAGTGCTGTTACCAGAATGGTCTTTACTGCAGGCGTTAGGTTCATAGTATTAATTGGGGGGTGCTATTAGTTGAAATACTTTTCCGTAATTTTTTTGATAAATTGCACGTGATTATACACATTGAATATAAAAATATTAGACAGCAAGCAGAGCTTGTTTGTAACAGTCACATCCAACATAAAAACCAAAATGCAAATCGTATAATGTGCACTGACATAATCAGTTATACATAAAAGCCAGCTAAAACTTAAGGAAATATTTTTGGACTGATTTTTACTCTCTGTATCCTCTATGCCATCCATGGTTTATTGCTTTATCACTTGTTGGAATTTGCATTTTATTAGTTAATATTGTCTGATTTTTAACTATAAAATATACCAAAACAAATTGTAACGAGCTCGAAATCTATAAAAGCTTATATACTTTCCAGATTGACAACAGACCCAAGGAAAGTGTAATAGTCATGAATCAGCAATATGCAGTCCTGTTAACTGATATTTTCAATGATATCCTGGCAGATATGCCTGATGACATGATCGATCGTTTAATTGCCGGGGAAGCGACAAAAAAAGACGCTCAGGTACTGCTGCGGTGTGACCCAATTCTTATATTTAAGCTGGCTGACAGGTTAAGGGCCATTCTGGTAGGCAATACTGCAACATATATAATTAACAGGAATATTAATTTCTCAGACCAGTGCATTGGTACCTGCAGATTCTGTGCATTTAAAGGATATAAGGGGTTCAGGTTGACCACTGGGGAGATCATTGACAAGGCAGGGGAAGCTGTTCGATTGGGTGCTTCGGAGGTATGTATCCAGGGCGGCCTGATGGAAGATATGTACCTTGAAGATTATTGCGGCATTCTCAGTGGAATAAAATCCAGGTTCCCACACTTACACATTCATGCTTTTTCGCCCATGGAAGTATTTCACATGGCTAAAAATAGTAAAACAGCTATTAATGAAACCATCCTGGAATTAAAACGAGCAGGGCTGGATACAATGCCTGGTACTGCTGCCGAAATTCTTTCAGAACGGGTCCGCCGGGAGATATGCCCCAATAAGCTTACAGTGGACCAGTGGACTAAAGTGATAATGACGGCGCACCGTGAAGGCATACCTACTACAGCAACAATGATGTATGGGCATATCGAAACCGAAGGAGAGCGTATAGACCATATACTTAAGATAAGGGATATTCAGGCTGCGACCGGAGGTTTTACAGAGTTTGTACCCCTGCCTTTCATGCCCTACAATAATCCACTTGGCAAAGAACTGATGTCTCAAGGGGCATATGCCACAACAGGTGTCGAAGACCTTATAGTACATGCCATGGCGAGGATATTGCTGTTCCCACATGTGAAAAATATCCAGGGTAGCTGGGTCAAGCTGGGTAAGAAAATGTCACAATTCTCCCTGCTGTGTGGTGTAAACGACCTGGGCGGCACGTTGATGGAAGAGAAGATATCAAAGAGCGCAGGGGCAGCTAATGGGGAATACATGCCGCCGGAAGAATTTGAATGGATCATCAGGGGTGCGGGGCGTGACCCTGTCCGGAGAGATACGCTATACCGGCATTTAAACAATAAAAATCTTATATAGTAGTGTATCAAATAACTACTAATGATAATTTCCTGTTTGTTGCCTATGAACTATAAGAATCTGCTTAAGGACCGCAGTGGAGTATCTCCTGTTATCGGAATGATCCTGATATTAAGCATTGTTGTGGTTTCTATCGGGATAATCTATACTACGGGAATTCCTTTTATTGATTCGATAAAATATACTACCCAGGTATCTAACGCCAAGAATTCTTTTTCTGTCCTGCAGAATGATGTCCTGGAGATCATAAACGGTCCGGTAACCGGAGCTGGTATGGGCCGGATAACTAAAGTGAAAATGGGCGGTGGATCAATATTTGTTGAACCTCAAAACACTGAAATCCAGATAAGTTACTCTGGCAGCAGTAATCCTGTTACTGCGGTACCGGGTTCAATAAGTTATAAGTATAAATCGCGAAGCGTGGTCTTTGAAAACGGTGCGACTATATCCAAGTATTCAACCGGTTCATTTATGGAAATAGACCCGCTGATCTATGCAAGTGACCTTGGCTCAGGTAATATCGGCCTGATGATCCATATCATCAATGTCACGGGGGCAAATAGTTCCATTGGTGGTGAAGGGACTGGAAAGATCCGGACATCATTTGAAGAGAGGAGCAATCTTTATTCAGGAGAAGTAAATAGTGTTAATATCACAATCTCCAGCCAGAATGATGACTCGTGGGGTCGCTATTTCAATGATACTTTATTAAATGCCGGCCTTGCTTCAAGTGATTTTTCAGTTGATCAATCCGACGGCAATGTGGAGATAGAAATTGATGTTTCAGGCAGCGGTAATTATATTCAGCTTTCAATTTACGAGACTAAGATATTGGCAAGAGTGGAGTGAATGAAAAATGAGGGTGTTGCTTAACGATGAAGATGGGCAGGCAATACCTGTGGAATATATTTTAATATTTACGATTTCAATGATATTCCTTGGATTAATGACCATGACGTTCAATTCAGTAGTAGATAGTTCTTCAAGACAGGCGATCTATATTGAATTGACAGATACTGGCAACCTTATATCCTCTGCTATTACAAATACATATCTTACTACTCCTACCGATGGGGTAAATAGTATTTCCCTGAATATACCTGCTGAAATCGCAGGCACGGGTTATTTTGTTGAAATATCAGATGATGATCCTTTTAAGATAGACAATAAAGTATTAAAATTGACATCTATGCGAAAAAGCGTCACTGCTTATGTTCCACTGAACTCTGTTGATGCCCTTATCGAAATTAATGGATCGGCTTTAAGTGATTCCGGAAAAATATTGATAATAAGTAATACTTCTGAGATTACGATTTCCCAGGGATAAGACTATGAGATCATTCTATTTACTGAGGGATGAAAAAGCAAATATAAGTATGGACTTTTTAACGGCTGTAGCTGTAATTATCATTGCGTTTATATTTGCAGTAAGTGTCCTTTCCAGTATTATTACACCTTATTCGGGATATTCGAAAGAACTGTATCCTACAGCCGACCGGGCAGTAACGTTATTGGTTGAGGATGAGGGGTACTGGGAATGTGATGGTGGTGAAGGGACTGATTGGGAATTCAAATGGAATTATAGTGGGAATTATAATTATTCAAATGTCACAAAAATCGGTTTACTGGATAGTAATGAAAAAAATACGCTGGATCCGGGGAAGATCAACACTATTATGGAGAATCAAGGTTCGTGGTGGGAATATCCTGTATCATCGTCATCAGGTCCTGAACTTGATAATGCATCAAGGGCCATGGGTCTTGGAAGATATAATTTCTATATACAAATCAGACCACTTAATGAGAGTAAATATAATGTGAGTGCTGCTAACCAAAGAGCAACTGAAATGGTGGGAGATAAAGGAGATGTCGTATCTGTTGTTCGATATTCAAGGATGAATCAACTTGAGCTTGTTGGTTTTGATGGTGCTACTATTTCTGGCAATCAGGATCTATCAAAACCTTTATTTGGTCTTGATAATAATAATTTTTCATACATTCTTTCTAATGGGGGTTCAGAATTTACTGTTGCTAATATATCTGGTCCTTCAACAGAGATTTCAAATATTTTAATTGGAATTGAATTAAATTCTGAATATGAAATTACTCCTTCATATGATCTACAAAATGATGAGTTTGAAATTTATAAAAATGGTAATCTCACTACACTTCCAGTATCTGTGTCAGCAGTAAGTGACATTATTAAAATTAACATTCCAATCGATAGTATAAATAAAATAGAAAATTGGGGATATGCAGATTTTTTTTATATCCAGTTAAATGGCGATGATTTGATGGCAATTGAACCTGGAATTACTTTTTTTAGCTCAAATTCTAAGATTGAAGAGTTTTCATTAAAAACTACTATCTGGGTGTGGTAAGAATGAAGAATACGAATAACATAACAAACAATGAAACAGCTCAGATGATGACAGTCGAGGCTTTTATGGGGGCTTTGTTGATCATCACAGCTTTGTTATTTGTAGTATCCCAGGCCCCATCTGGTGTCCAGCAAGCGGATGTCCAATCAAAGACCCAACTCATGCATTATGGTGAAGATACAATTGACCTGCTGAAGAACAGTCCACCACCGCTTGATAAACCTGATTATGACAATAAATTGCAATATTATTTGTCTGAAAATGAATTCGATGATTTGAACGAATTTCTTAATGATACTCTACCAGATAATGTTGCATATAATGTCGAACTTTATGATGGAGGAAGGTATTTTACAATTATTCGAAATGGATATCCAAGTGGAAATGGGATATCCTTTAATGAGATCATAGTCACCAAGGGAGCACCTGCCGGCGGGGTTGGACATCTCACTGGTACGTCTATCACTTATAATAGCTTTGGTAATGGTTCTCTTATTATCCCAATGGATGAAAAGCAGAATAATAACATAACAGCTTATAATCTTATTTTAAGAATCTCTGATCTTGGTATTCCTGTATATCAATTATTGATGGATCCAAGAGGAAGTAGCTTCAATGAATCAGCATACCCTATCAATACTTCACTTGATCCATGGAATGGAGGTGGCGAAACAGAAGAAAGGGATTATTCAGGTGGACCTTATGTGATTGATGTTGCTGATTTAACACCAATTATTAAGAATCGAATAAGAGACTGGGCTGAAAATCCTATCGATGTACCATCCTGTAAAATTGACAATATTGAATTCAATAATAATATGACAGGCACAGAAATTAACATGATCTTTAATCTAAGCGATGGTTCTAAAAAAATCATTTACCTTAATACTAGTACTTCAAATATTAATCCAGGGAATGGTCCTGATTCCGGAAATGATTCGGAATATCTGTATATTGATACAACAAGTGTAGCATATGATGATCTTAATGAAAGTAAAATAATTGGAATTGTGATATTTAATAAAGCGTCTTTCGATTTAACAATTTCCAATATTACTGTCGAATCAGTTGGCAAAGAACTATCAAGTATTACAATTAACGGCATGAATTATCATGCAACGAATAATAAAGTTGAAACTGATAGTGGTCTTACCCTTGCACATGATAGTCCATCTGAAAAAGTCACAATCCACAATTCAAGTGAAGAAATTAAGTATTCCCATACAACTTGGCTGACAGGCAGTCCCCGAATCGCAGTATATCCGGAAGCTGGGACCATGACCAACTATTTTTCTGATTCTGGAATATCTTATACCGTGCTTGATAGTTACAATATAATAAATGGAAACCTTGGAAATTATGACATTCTCATTGTACCCCACACAGAAATGATTGACGATCGTTTGTCTGATGTTATAGTAGTAAGAAATATGATTGACTGGGTTTCTGATGGCGGCGTACTTCTTGCTGAATGTGCTTCAATTAAAGAAATCGATGATAGGGTAGAAGAGGTTGATCTGGATAATCATACATGGCACGGGTTTATAGGTGTACAAGAATATTTCAATACCAATAATACAATTCAGCTTGTTGGACGTTCACCATATCGAAATACCCTTGGTAAGTATTTAACTGATAATTTGACTGGGAACGATGGAGCATGTTTTCATCCTCTTGCACAGTCTTACACTGAAGATGGAACACTTCCTGGTACAAATGGAACTGTTTCAGCATTTCGTTTAAATATTACTGGATTTAACCCAAAAAATAGTATAATGGCAGTACCTCAAAATGAATCTGGTGGTGTGGATCATCCAAAAATAACCTTTATAGAAGCACCATTTGACAAAGGCACCGTAATATATCTCGCAGGACATGACCAATCTACATACAGCCAACAGCGAGAACGTTTAATCTTCAACAGCATCCTGTATTCAACTACAGCAAAAGTATATTCATACGGCCTGTTAGAAATCCGGATAACGATGTGGTATAAATGAAAGATAAAGTCTGTTTCAAATCCGACACATCTGCACAGATAATCATACTTTCGGGTTTTGTAATAGCCATTATTGTTCTCGGGATGGGGACAGTCCTTTATTCTGCAGCCAATTCCGGGCAGCAAACATCCATACTACAATCAGACAGGGCATATAATATTTTTGAAAATATCAGGGAAGAATATGGAATTGCATTAAGTGTCTCTTCTGAGAAAGGTGATATTGATCCTTTTAATGTTTCTAATACAACAATAATTCTCGAATTCGAGGATAGAATGAAAACAATCGCGGAATCCCACGGCTTTGTCCTGAACTTCACAAGGTATGAGTACTTTTCAGATAGAAAGCGAGGCAGTGTCAATATTTTATTTACAGACGGGAAAAAAGTATTCAATGATACGGTTATCTATTGTCTGGTTACCGGTAGGATTATCTATGATACTATATCGCCGGGAAATATCACTGATCTGGAAGCAAGAACTTATCCTTGGTGCGAAGGAGATGGAGTAGTATGGCTCAACTGGACTGCTGTAGGCGACGATGACTATGATGATGACACTTCAGCTGACAAGTATGAAGTCCGTTATTCTAATTCTTCAATTAAAAATTTGAATGATTTTGAGAATGCAATATCGTGGGGATTTATTTACGGTGCATTGAAAAATGGTAGTGAAGAAAATCGTTTTGTTTATGATATTGATCCTGGTAACTGGCACTTTGCAGTGAGAGTTTATGATGAAGCAGGTAATCCGTCTAATATTTCAAATACTTTTGCTGCAGAACCTTCTGGCTGGGCTCCGGAAATATATAATATTACTGCAAATAACGAGACCAGTACTTTCACAAAAGATGATTTAGATCAACCCAACCTGTTTGCGAAAAAGGGTGATAATGTTACTATTCAGTTCCAGGTTAGCGATAGGGATAATGATAATGTGACTATCAGATTAATGGTAAGAAATCGCACTTTATTACCCAACGAAAGCTGGGATAATGGAGATTGGTTTGAAGGTGGTAATTGGTCAATGGGCAATTATAGCGATCAGATATTATCTTATAATAATATCACAGAAATTAACGAGAGTTGGGACTATTATTTCAATGTTTCAGATAATAGTACTTGTCCAACCGATCCAAAAATGAGGTCTGTTCCTTCAGGTGCTCCTCATAACTATTATTGGATTGAGAAGTTCATCTAAGGAATATGAGACCGTTGTCCTTGATTGAAGATTTGTCAATGATACATATATAGATAATAGTTCAGTGAATACAAACTATGGTAATAATTCTACAATAAATGTTAGAGACATTCAAAATCTCTACGGTCTTATTAAGTTCGATTTATCTTCCATTCCAACCAGTGCAACTATTGAATCTGCAA
>Ga0255369_1021_pt1 | contig 27765 bp, 25 predicted proteins | sample ANMaggSeSYBR01C9_FD_182091 | JGI IMG/M metagenome (GOLD analysis project Ga0255369, IMG submission 182091) | Sediment cell enrichment communities from methane seep in Santa Monica Basin, California, United Staets - ANME aggregate JGI... | ecosystem: Environmental > Aquatic > Marine > Cold seeps >... | reverse complement strand
CAATTGTGTATCCAGATTATGTTTTTCTCGATCATGCCTTTGTTTGATAAGCAAATACCATGGCAGCAGGGGTGCAATTGATATAATCACTTTCCATTCCCCGGATATTACTGAATAAGCAAGTAATGCAACAATAATTATTAGCGCCATTGCTATTAGTGCGATTGAAGGTTTGTTCAATTTAAATGTTTTAACTGACTTAATGTCATTGTAGTTTAGTAAGACATCTCTCAGCTCGAATGATTCTAAGTGGACACCGTTTTCATCAATCGAAATACTTGCCTGAAACATTTTTATTTCAAGGAAATAAAATAAGGAATACATTAACATGAGAATTGGAATCAATACTGCATAATCCAGATTTCGGCCAAACATTAAAACCAGATTCAAGCTTATAATAAAACAAAAAGTGAACACGGCTGAGTTATCAGAGAACAATACATTGTTTGATTCAAATTTTTCAACATTTGATCCGCCAGATGGAATTTGTGAAGGATTTACAAAATCGACATGTTGGATGGTGTTGTATTTAGCTGGAGTTACACCCGGGCACCACCCCATCATTCTTTTCATTCTATCTGCTATATCCACCAGCATTTGATCACATCCTCTGTTTTTTTCCGTCCCTCTGCCAGAGGTACATCAGGATACTTCCCAGAAGAAAGCCGCTCGCAACACCAAAGGATAATAGCCAGTCAATCCTTCCGTCCATAAAATTGCTAAAAAGAGCCGAAAATATGAATACGGATACTGCCATCACAATTCCCTGCTTAATCGTATTCATTTGCTCCCCCTGCTTTGGCATCTACCGCGTAAAAAGATGCTTTCTCTACAATCAATGTCTTCTTATTTTTCCGCTCCCAGTAAACCACTTCAAAAAACTGGGTCCAGACAATTAAAACGAAACCTGAACTAAAAGCAGAAATATCTCTAATGTTGTGGCCAGTCTTTACAGTGAAATAACTGCTGATAAAGATGACAATGACTATGAATCCAATTATAATCAGATAGTTAACTAACATCTGCTTCCTGGTTACCTGCAACCTTCTAAATCCTCCGGCAGCAGCTTTGTTGAGTCTGCGCCATTCAGTTACTCCTGTAATCAGGCTTAACACTAAACCTGAGATCATACCTGTCATGAATACGTCCAATCTGTTTTTCCCTTCTGAAATAAAAAGGCTAAAAGCCACCAGCGTGAAAATTAGTGAGTACAATAAAATCCGGTTGCGATATTTAGTCAACCATCCTGAAGTCAATTGAGGTAATTCATTATCACTATCGGATGCATTTACCACAATGTCATCGAATTGCATTGCTTTTCTGGCTTCCATAACACCCACATTCGGGCACCACCCCATCATTTTTCTTATAGTTCCTGTCAGATTCATAACTACCATCCTTCGAGTTTTAAGCATCTAAGGCGACGGGGTGCCATCTAAAGGTTTTTTCTTCCTCTACAAGGAAAATTGTTTTTTTGTTCTTTCCCTCCCAGTAAACCACAAGAGGGTACAGTACCAGGATTATGGGAAGCAAATAGCCCAGCATTATTTCAAGTGGTCCTTCCTTTCCGATGGTGAAGTATAACAAGATGAAAGGAGTCCAAAATGCTGCCATCTCTATAAAGATTTTTAGATACTCACTCTTCGTCCGGAATGATTTTATCTGATCTATCCTGTTCAATCGTTTCCATTCATAGTAAATAAAAAACGGTGTGATGACGGTGCCGGCAAGGATTGCTTTAAACATGATTTCCAGGTGAATGTTTCCAAATAAGAAGGTTAATATAAGAACGTTTACTCCAAAACCAACAATTCCTACAAGAGTTGTTAATAGTACAATGTTTCGGTATCTGTTTCCCCATCCCATTTTAACAGGATCCACCATCTTGCCCTTATCTTTTTCATTGTTGAGGAACTCATCTGAGGGCAGGGTAATTAGCGTACGCTTTGTTACAAATACATTGAGATGGGGGCACCACCCCATCATTTTTCGTACTGTTTCTGCTACATTCAGTGTCATGCCAATCCCCTCAACTTCCCGAACAGTTCATCCGCCAGTTTTGTCGGATCATCCGTCTTCTCAAGCTTGATCTTCATCTCATCTGCCAGGTCCCACAGCAGTTCGATGCACTGCGTATACCTGCTGCATGTGCCGCAGTCCCCTTCGTGCTCGTACCACACCTGCACCCCATGTTTTGCAGATACGAATATGATGGCATTGGCATCAAGCGGTATTGAGTGCCCAAACAGGATACCCCGCTCAGAATTTATACTCTCCACCTCTATCTGGTTTGCCTGCGCCATCTCAAGCAGTGTATCCTCAATACGTTTATCCATGCTGATGAGCGCCCTGGATACCGCCTGCCTTGAGATATTGAACGAGCGTGCGATATTGATATTTGGCAGCCCGTCTCTTCTTAGTTTCCAGAACTTGAACTGTTTTTCACCTATTGGCAGGAACATAGGTCAATATATGCATGTTGACTATTTAAGATTTTGTATTTCCATACTATTTTAACAATATAAAATTTTAAAAATAGAGTAAGATTGATACAATTTAAATATATTGAAAGACTGATGTTACCTCTATCATATTTCTTTAAAATTACTTACCTGCACTTGATTGGAAATATCGAAATCAAGCTAACCACAGCAATATAATTCCCGAGTATCAGCTTCGATGCCTCGGACTTTTCGAAGAAGTCCGGGGTCATTGACTTTCCTGCTGCCCTCTTGAATCTCACCCGGCTGCCCCCCCTCACTTCAACTCGTAGATCAACACATCCTCATTCTCGAATATCTTCTCAAAATACTCCATTTCCGCACCAGTATTGAACTTGTAAGCCACAGACGGCTCATAGTATTTTTCAATAAAAGCTTCGGATTGAAAACCGCCTACCTCCCCTACTCTAAAATCAGGCCAGGCTGTCATGTACATAATCGTAAAGTAAACATCCCATCTGTTCCTTGAAATGTACACGTACCTGGCCCCGTACTTCCCGGCAATATCACGTGCAGCTTCCTCAGAAGTGGCAGTGAAGAACCTGGATACATCCATAACCTTCTCATTGGTTTCAAAGGTATCGTATAATTCAGACGGTCTACCAACACTCCATTTAATCTCCTCTGAAGCATAGGCAATAACCGGCTCCTTTCCCGATGCCTTAATATCGAGTTCATAGTCCCACCACCCCAGGACACTGCCACTCTCTTCACCCTGCAGGAACTGTATGGCCTCGTATGCTCCTGAAGTAATGGGATGACCAGTCGTTTTGCTATTGGAATCAAGGAAATACTGGTACCCGAACGGTCCAAATGCACTTGTGTCGATCACATTCGGGTCTAATCCATATAATCTATATCCGGCATCTCCAGACATCTCCTCTATCAGTAAGACTTCCCTCTGATTGCCAAGGTAAACATAATACACTCCCAATGAGGCCAATGAAACAATGAAGGCAAGTACCACAGCAGCAATAAAACGTGTATTCTTTTCCTCAACGGGTTTACTGAATAAAGCCATGATATTAGGCACCGCCAGGATAGTTGTAAAGATTATCAATGAAATAATGCCGAAAGCATAGGAATTGAACGGTTTGTCAAATACCGTGATCTGGGATTCACCCGATATCAGGGTCTGGCCCAGATACCAGAAAAACGCAAGTGTCAAAACAATATTACTTAAAGCCAGTATCCTCTGGATCTGTGCAGATTTCACGAAATTAAAGAACATCACCAGCGATGTGATACCTATTAACAGAAGTATCCCTGAAGATATGAATATAATATCCATCACATACCACGGAAATATCTGTACATTTGCCAGCACCCTTAAGGCTGTACTGACAAGCCACAGTGCATACACCAGATGCAGGATACTGACAAAACCATTGAATCCCATACCTTTAATTTTATTAATAACGATTACTCCATACGAATCCATATATATTCCCTCCCTTTTAAGCTGCATTTCGGCATTGGGGCACCACCCCATCATTTTCCGGATTGTTTCTGAAATATTGATATTCATACCAATCCCCTCAACTTCCCAAACAGTTCATCAGCAAGTTTAGTCGGATCATCCGTCTTCTCAAGCTTGATCTTCATCTCATCTGCAAGATCCCACAGCAACTCGATGCACTGCGTATACCTGGTGCATGTACCGCAGTCCCCTTCGTGTTCGTACCACACCTGGACCCCATGTTTTGCCGACACGAATATGATGGCGTTAGCATCAAGCGGTATCGAGTGCCCGAACAGGATACCCCGCTCGGTATTTATGCTCTCCATCTCTATCTGGTTTGCCTGCGCCATCTCAAGCAGTGTATCCTCAATACGCTTATCCATGCTGATGAGCGCCCTTGATACCGCCTGCCTTGAGATATTGAACGAGCGTGCAATATTGATATTGGGAAGCCCGTCTCTTCTTAGTTTCCAGAACTTGAACTGTTTTTCATCTATTGGCAGGAACATAGGTCAATGTATGCATGTTGACTATTTAAAGGTTGTTGTATTATGGGCGAGACTTTTTATTTTCTTCTGGTCTTTTGAACTATAACCCATCTTCGTCAGATTAAAGGTTTAATTTACCGTTTCATTTGCCTAAAAAATCACTCATAGGTCTTATTGCTAGCGTTTTTTACAAATGTGGAGTGTGAAAATTTATTTTTTTCTAGGTACAGACCCCCCGCACAAAATATTTATATATACTCCTTCATATTAATATTTGCTTCACAGCATTAGAAAAAAACCAATCGTGAGTGATTGAATAGATCAAAATGTAGAACAGACTCCAAAAATGTAGTGTTTTGCTGCTATAGATTTTATTTTAAACTAGCGAAGATGGGTTATAACGAACCGCAGATGAACGCAGATTTCGCATGCATTATCCGTGTTTATCTGTGTTAATATGTGGTTAACATAACTGATTAATAAGTGTAACCAAAAAATAATAATAAGTCTCATCGCTGGTATCTGTTATGATCACAATAATAGCCTTTGGATACGAAATATTCGAGCAGCTATAGCATTGTGCAGGTTTTTTACTGACCATAGCTGAACAGGTCATCTATTCGTCCCTCATTTTAATTTGAATATAATCAAACGAAAAGTTGGATTTTTATACGAATATAATCAAAGGTTGCGACATCACACCCCGCAACCCCATTATATCCTTTTTTCACAAAACAATGCAATACCAAGCAGCCCGACAACCATGAAAATTGCTTCGAATCCTGGTACCTCTTGTGTTTCTTCTGCTTTTGGAGGGATATCTGTTTTTATAGGAGTGGCTGCTTTTGTAGGCGTGGGTTGTTGTTCCATTCTCTCACCTATAGAGAATGTCCCGGTATCAGGAAGCCTGTCATAGATCGTGCGGCTGAACTTGTCTGGATTGATGTACACCTCTCCTGTACCAGTCTTTGTGACCCCACTTGACAGCCATTTCCTGTTCTGCTCTGTCAGGGGTATTTCGGCCGTTGTCATGATAAGTGCAGTTTCCACATTCATGTTCATTGAACCGTCGTCATTGTCCAGGAATTCCATTGGGATACTTATGTACATCTTTTTTCCTTTCATGGTGATTAGATGAGTTGCTTCCCTGACACCATACTTGCCTCCGTATTCCCCAAACATATTGGCTCCGAGCTTGCCGTTGTAGAGGGCATAGACAAACATGCATTCTGAGTACCCATTCTGGTCTGTGTCGAATGAGATTGTCGTTATGGCACCGTCATCCAGCTCAAGCTCTGTGTAACCTACCGTAAGAAGCAGTGTGCTTCCTGAATAACAGGCATCAAATGAAGTAATGTCATCCCCATCAACTCCAAATCCCATGGAATCTCCAGCAGGGTCTGACATGATGACTTTCTGGTCAACACAAGAGAGCAGGGTTTTAATCAAACCTGTGTCTGTGTCAAGAGCACCCTGCTCCGGTATCCTATCCATTTCACTGTTCATTAGACCCCCAACAGTGAAAGAGTCCACAACTATGTCCATGTTCCCTTCATCATATCCAAGCAGCCCAAGAGGAATATCCAGATACACCTTGTTCTCATTGACCCTGAAGGACGCATCATTGTATGGCACACCTATGGGTATCCCTGTTGTCTGGGTGTATCCTGTTAGAGTCAGGTCGGAATCAGTATCTATCATTTTGATACTTGCATCGGTTCCAAGTATATTTCCAATCGTGTATTCTATCCTGTAATCCACACCGAATGTGGGGGGTGCCTGTTCAGTATTTGTGAAACCTGTGGCAAGCTTTTGGTCCATGTCCAGATATATCCAGACATTGTTGTCATCCCCGTATGAGAGATATTCAGGTTCTACGTTGTTGCTGTATGTTATCTCTATCTTCAGCCTGCCGTTCTCAACCTTTGCATCAAGTTCTCTTATATCGGCAATTTCTGCATCTCCGGTATTGTCTGTAAGGGTTCCGCCTCCGATATATGTTGGGAATTGTTCCTGTACCGACCCATCAACAGTGTTTAGGACTCCGAAATCCGGTGCCCTGTCAAAATCAAGGGCCTTGACAATTTGTGTATGAGTGGCGACAAAGACATCCATGTTCCCATCATCATTTCCAAGCATATTCAATGAGATGGTTATGATTATCCTGTTGCCTTCTATGTACAGTGTGTTCTCATCTATCATGTCATCGTTCAGTGTGACAGATTTTATGGGATCCGAATAGATTATACTCATGACGCTGTACTGATAAACATAATCCACACCTGTCCCCTTGGCATATGCTGTTGTATGGTCCTGGTCTGTGTCTATGAATACTGCACCCGAGATATCTTCTCCAATTAGGCTGTCTTTGCATGTGATGACAATTTCGAGATTTCCATTTACTATATCTGTGCTGAGTTCTTTTATATCTGGAAAATAGAAGTCTTCTGTTGGGTCTGTAATGGTTGTGGCGGATGCACATCCTATCCATAACATAATTGTGGTAACTAGCAATAATATCTTTATTTGGTTCATGACTACTTAACCCCCTTATTGTATTTTATATATATGTAATATATAGATAAATTTAAATAATTTATTATAATATGTGATTCAAAATTTTCATTTGATTTAAGCATGGTTTAAGGTCACATATATTTGGATTACTGAATCCTGAATATATGGCCCATCTAATGCATTGTTCTGGTGTAGGTCAAATTTCTATTGGTGGTCCCCTTGAAGGTGTTGGATCGTAGTTCCAATGAATAATTACTACTTTTCCATTTGGCTTAAGAATTCTATAAGTTTCTCTGAGTAGTTTTACAGCAGCAATAAAGTCTCACTTTCCGCACGTCTTTCATCAAACATAACATTTTCGCATTCTTCAGTACTTCCGAATAGTCTTACTTCCGATTGATCTTAATCGTCATACTCCACAGCTCTACGCGGTTGGGAGAAGCCATGGTCAATGCAACCTCAGTAGCCTGAGATACGAGATACCCCACAGCTCGACTGTGGGGCTTCTTTTTCCAGCAGCCCTCTTGAATCTCACCCGGCTGCTCCCCTCACTTCAACTCGTAAATCAACACATCCTCATTCTCGAATATCTTCTCAAAATATGTGACTTTTGAATTGATTCTGGATAAATGGATCATTGCAAAAAAAGATTAAAAGCAGAGGTTCGCAATGGGTTGTTATTTTACACTGCGTCCCTTTGCGCTCTCAGCAGTTTTTCGAATCGTCCCAGGAAATAATAAAAAGTCTCCCAAGTGCTCATTATATACAACATGAATCCGAATTGAATACCAATGTCAACAGAGAACATCACAGCATTAATGGATAGCGGTTATCCGGTAGGGGTGAAATTCACCCAAACCGGCCCTGCATCCCAAACAGACCAACTCTTCTGCGAACTTGTCCAGCAGGCCCGACATGGCGAAACCATCTCATTCTCAGTACAGGGCTGTCCTGTGGGTGCCTATGTACTGGGCAGGGATGCGCCCCAGCCCGACGAATATTATTTTACTTCAGGCAGGTACATAAGCAAAGCAGCAGCAGCCCATGCAGCCGGTTCACTGCCACACCTGGATACACGATACAACTTTGTGGAATTATTCCCGGTAAAGCAGGACAAGGTCGATTTTGATGTACTGCTGCTGTTCCTCAATCCTGCCAGGGCCATGCGGCTGGTACAGGCCATGTCATACCACAACGGCCAGCCCCTGGTGTTCAGTAACAATGGTACGGCTTCCGTGTGCGGGGAATGCACGGTTAGACCATTCAATACCAAACGCCTGTGCCTTTCCATTGGCTGCAAAGGTTCGCGAAAACACAGCAGGTACACAGAAGATGAAATGGTAGCAGGCATCCCCCATATCCTGGCCAATGACATTAATGAGGGGCTTGCCTCCATTCTAGGGATATTTGATTGAAAACCAGAGACTTTTTTTTATTTCCTGGAACGGTTTTAACCACAAAGTGCACAGAGAACACGGAGAAAACAATAACGCTCTGTGTTCTCTGTGGTTGATCTTCTTTGCCATGATCCAGTTATCACACTTAACCAGAATAATTAAAAAGTCCCGGGAATTTTTCCATAACCTTTAAGATTGTGCACACCATATTTGATATGCATCTCAAAAATGGCGAGTACAATGGAAGACATATCAGCACTAAAAAAACTGGCACTCATGGGTGGACTTGATGGAATTACCAGAATATCGTCATCTGAATTTGCAAACCACATTTTTTCCAGTACCCAAACTGCATCCAGGCGGCTGCAGTCCCTTGAACAGGCAGGATATATTACACGTGAAGTCAGGCCTGCGGGCCAGCACATCAAGATAACCAGTGCAGGTCGGCAGGTGCTGGAAGCAGAGTATCTGGAATACCGCAAGATATTCACACCCGGTTCAACACCGATCGAACTGACAGGTCATGTCATCACAGGTCTGGGTGAGGGGCAGTATTACACTACCATTAAAGGATATCATGACCAGTTCGTCAACCTGCTGGGATTCGAACCCTATCCGGGAACCCTGAATATAAAACTGGAGCAAGAAAGCATAGGATGCCGGACCCTGTTGAACATGAAGGACAAGGTAACCATAGAGGGATTCACCAGCAGGAACCGCACATTCGGAGGAGGGCGCTGTTTTCCTATATCCCTGGGCAACGGCACCAAAGGGGCCATAATGATACCGGACAGGACACATTACCCTGACGATATCATCGAGATAATATCAACAGAGAACCTGAGAGAACACCTTGGATTGAAGGATGGTAGCAAAATTACAGTAATAGTAGAATAAGTTGAAGTGATACATAATGAACAATTTGGATAATAATCAAGTACAACTGGCGGCAGAGGCACTTAAGAACGGGGAGATGATATTACTCTTTGACTCGGATGACCGTGAGGGCGAGACTGATTTCGTCATACCTGCCAACAGGGTTACACCTGCTCATGTCTATAATATGCGAAAGGATGGAGGAGGTTTAATCTGTGTGGCCATACATCCCCTGGCTGCAGGCAAACTTGGACTTCCTTTTTATGCAGATATTCTACGCAATTCAGACTTGAATGGAGATGGAAAGATACTTCGAAAAATGGTAGAAAAGGACGGGGACATACCATATGACTCCAAATCTTCCTTTTCATTATGGGTGAACCACAGGGACACATTTACCGGCATCACTGATAAGGACCGTTCACTGACCATAAGCCGGATTGGGGAATTCGTTAATAAGGCCATGAATGGTGTGGACGTTGACCTGTCATCCGAATTCAGGTCACCAGGTCATGTATCATTGTTGAGGGCTGCAGATGGCCTGGTCAACAAGCGTGCCGGGCAGACAGAACTATCAGTGGTCCTTGCAGAATTTGCAGGTATTATCCCTGCCATGGCCATATGTGAAATGCTTGATGGAACGAACGGTCTGGCACTGTCCAAAGAGGGAGCCATGAAGTATGCCGATGAACATGGGCTCGTATTTATTGAAGGAAAAGATGTGATACAGGAATTCAATAACATTAACTAAACCAGGAATCATAACCCCAGTTATTGTTATTTTGGTTAATGTTATATTATGAAATTCAGCTATCCATTGTTATATTTTATCTTCACTTTGATGTGATGAAATCATTTTTTGGACATATTCATTAGTTTCAGTTTCTGGATATTTTCCAGCATAGTCTTGGATTCCATCACTTTCTGTTTCCCCAGATGATCAATGATTGTATTTATATTCTTATCCAGCTGATATAACTTAAAAGGTCTGCCTTTTCCAGGTTTTTTCACTTCTTTGACAATTACCCATTTGAGACCATGAAGTTCACGCATTGCAGTACTGACTTCAGGTTGTCTCAGGTCGGATGCAATTTCGATATCACGTGAGGTTACCTTCTCGCCTGTTCTAAGAAATGTAAGCGTTTTAGCGACATTCCTTTTTAACCCCAAACCTATGAGCGTGTCAGCAAATTCGTCATCGGCAATATCAAAAACTTTAACTGACTGATTTTTCATTGTATTACTCCTCTGAAGTTTAATGATCATAATATAAAATAAAACTTTCTATATTAAAATATAATTATTGCTAAATAATGATTATTTTGCCTTGAAATAATATTTCAGGAAATTGTTGTTCTAGTCCATAATCTTCACACACTAAAGCTTGATTCATTTCATATTTTCGTCTTTTGTCAACGGCGTGTTAAAATCCCCCAATTGTGGCGGTTTAAAAATACACCACCAATATATATATTATTATCCTTCGCGTTTCCTTCAAACTTCCAAAACAATCTCTACTTTTGCATAGTCGTCAAACCATGCTTCCTACGTTCCTTAATCCTATAACTTTCACCCTTAATATTAACAGTCGTACAATGATGCAATATCCTATCCAGAATCGCCGCAGCAATAACATGGTCGTGGAATATCTCCCCCCACTCACCATACGACATATTTGAAGTAAAAATCATAGAACTCTTCTCATACCTTCTTGAAACAGCTGAAAAAAACAATGAGCACCTTCACTATCAAACGGTAGATACCCTATCTCATCAATGATCAGCACATCATACTTTGCCAAAACCTTCAGCTTCTTATCCAGTATCCCTTTCATATTTGCATTTTTCAACCCCTCGGCAAGGGTACCTGCATTAACAAAATACACCTTAAAACCAGCATTCACAGCCTCAATTCCCATAGCAATTGCAAAATGTGACTTTCCCACACCCGGTGGTCCCAGAAATACCAGATTTTCTGCATTATGAAAAAATCTTAAAGAAAAATGATCTATCGTCTTGCACCCCAAACCCAAAAGTTAGTATTCAAAACATCACTAAAGTAGTTATTATTCGATTTCATATGATGAAATTAGTATTTTTAGCTGTTTTTTCAATGAATTCTGTAAAAAAAATGGTATTGAGCTCTTCTTCTATTACTTTTGGTTTTTTTAATTGATTTCTCTTTTTCGACATTTAGAACGCCTCCGAATGAAGAAGATATCTGGTGACTTTTTAATTTATTCTGGATAAATAGATCGTGGTAAAAAAGATTCACCGCAGAGGTCGCAGAGGTCGCAGAGAGGCGCAGAGACGTGTTGTTTTCTCTGCGTGCCTCTGCGCTCTCTGCGGTTTTCTGAATCGTCCCAGTAAACAATAAAAAGTCTCTGTTTTGTATCCATCTAAGGGCTTATAGATAAATATTGGATTCGTCTTTACTTCTAATTAAAAACTCAAAAAAAAAGTAAAGGGGAAAATTATCCCCTTCTTCTCAATAGAACAGCCATAGCAACAAACGCAACACCCAGAAGCGTCGCTTCGAACCCAGGAGTGCCCTGTGCACCTGCTCCACTCTCTGCAGCCTCTATAGCCTCTGCAAGCTCTGCTTCAGCCCTCAAACTCCTGTCTTCTGACTTGATCTTCACCGCAGTCTCCTTGAGCGGTGCCCAACCATACCACTGTTCCTGATCCGCATTTGCATGGAAAGCACTTTGGAAAGTACGCATCCGGTACTCCATCCACATAACCCAGAGTTCCTCCTCGATCGTGTGTGACTGATCATAGAACCTGAGAACATCAGGATATGGATAGGACGGAAGTTCATCGATGTATTCGGGCTCGGGAAGTATACCGTCGCGGTGTAGTGCTGCAACGATCTCGACCGATTCCGCGTAGATCCGGTCAGCTTCCCTGAGTACCTGATCTCCTTCCTCAAGTGAGATTCTTGCGAACTTCTCTGAGTGGCAGTCTCCGCATACTGCGATCATCTCCTCCCTGGGTGCGTTCCATTCATCCATTGTCAACCTTGCAAGCTTTGCAGGACCTATAAGGTCGAACCTTGGTGTTGGATTTCCGTCTGCATCAAGGACACCGTATGATTTTAAGACAGATACCCTGTCTTCGGCCCATTCTTCGTTTGGCTCCTCAACCCTGACGCCAAGGAATCCCCATGAAGTAATAACATAGTGGCTTCCGTCACTCATGTGGCACATTTGGCACGTTGGAGCAGTGTAACTTTCTTTCGCATCGCTCAATGGTGCGCTCCAGTCCCAGTCGTCGCCTTCTGTCAGGTAGATCGAACCGTGTTTCGAGGTAGAGTACATCTCCCACTGGGCATGGTCGAAGCCCTGATGGCATGTCATACATGCTTCCGGTCTTCTTGCTTCCTCTACTGAGAAACTGTGCCTCGTATGGCAGTTATCACAGCCCACCACGCCGTAATGATACTCATCCCAGCCAGTCTCATCTTTCGCTCCGATCTTGTGGCATCCTCCGCAGCCCTTCTGACCTTCCATTAGTTCTTTTGGCTGATCGGCTGTCGTCGGCATCACCATAAACGCAGTCCACGCGATGCTGTGCTTCCCGTCCATATACTGGGCGTCCTGCTTTGCATGACACGCACCGCATGTCTCGTGTGTCGGCATCTTCACATTATCCACGGTATCAGCCGAGTTGTGTGCGATTCCGTGACAGGTCGAACAATCTATTTCACTTCCCATCACGCCGCTCTTGAAGTCATCGACGATCTCAGGGGTGATGGTACTGTGACAATCCGTACAGATCGATGCTGCTGCAGGTCCCACGCACGCTAGGATCAGGAGCGTCAGGAACATTGATAGCACCATAGTCACTGTAAAATGTTGTTTCATATTTTTATTCTCCATAATTTTATTATTCAATAGTCCACAAGTTTGTTGATCAATTAATTTCTATCAACTATGGAATAACGAAGTGTGTTGCGAATATTTAATGGTATGGTACGAAAATTGTCGTCCATAAATCTCAATTAAAGTATGAAATTCGATATGGAAATATGATATCCCGTAAAAGACGCTTGAGAGTTGCTCCTATATCACTAAAGCCATCTGTACCAAGTATTGCATTCCTCTTTCGGCTAAAGATGAACTTGAGTATGCCCATACTTATAAACGTGCTAAGTTTCACATCGCGACAGAGAACAAGTGTAAAAAAAAAGCTTGTATGTGAACTCTTAGAGAACCACGCAGGTGAGAACATCCTGATCATCGGGCAGTTTATTTCGTAATTAGAAAAGCTTGCCAGATCATTGGGGCTGCCAATTATCACAGGTAAGACCAGTTAAGAAATGATAAGAATTTCAGTTCTAATGATAACGATTTCTTAACATTGAACTGATTTAATGAAGGTTCACTTTTTTCAAGTTACATATTACCCCACATAAAAAAAGTCAATCTTCTCAAATGATCATTTCATCTTTTTCTTGGCCTTTGCAAGTTTCTTCTTGGCATCACCGCTTCCTGAAGCAGCCAGTTTTTCAAGTTCTTCCAATTGTGCCTTTTTCTTGGCACTCTTCCTTCCCATATCCTTCTTAGACATCGCCATAGAAGATATATTTAGTAAATAACTTTGTTGATATTAATAATTATACCCCGCAGCTCTGCTGCGGTTGGGACAAAACGAGTAACAACTTCTAGCCTGAAGTACATATTAACATATATGACCGAATTAAAACATGCATGCTACTGTGTTTATAAAATTCGGTGCCATGTGTTTTTTTTCTGCATGAAAACGAAACTACAAAACGACGGCACGTCATGCCCCGCAGCTCTGCTGCGGTTGGGTGTGCCGTCGTAACGTTTGACTAGCATCAAAACAACTATTTTTGACGCTATAGTTCTGACTCAATAAGGTGGGCTGGCAGCAGATAGCAAAAGGCACCTTCCGATACATGGCTTTTAAACTTCGCAGTAGCTATTCTCGCCTTTGCCGGCTTTACATATACCTTACCAAAGGATTCCCTAACGATCAGCCACACTCTTCCGCCAAGCACGAAAATCTCATCGACCGGATACTGCACCTCGCCTATCATTTTCTTGGAATTGACATCGATAACCTTTACTACTTTGTTTGATGGAATATTCGAATGAACCTCACCCTTTTCTCCAAGATCCATCAATTTGGTTGTTGCACACCATTTATCATAGATTTTATCAATCCATTCGCTGTTCACAAGATGAATCAGGATATCTTGCAGTTCTTCATCCGGGCAGAATTCTTCGAACAGATTTTGAAAGTATCCATCGGTAAGCCCATTCGGATTGGCATAAAGCACAGAGAATACCTGCTGCACCACAACAGACGGATCGTGCGAATAATCAACCGGTTCGATGTATCCTGTCATTGCAGCATGAAACATCCCTTCAAGAAGCATCCGTTCATCCCCGGAACCATATAATGCAAAGACCCGGTTTCTTTGCATACGCCTGCTACCTCGCCCGATCCTCTGGAGGAGCGATGAAATGCTCCATGGGACTTCTGCAAGTACGATAGCATCGATATCCCCTACATCAATCCCTATTTCAAGTGTCATAGTAGCTACGCAAACGCCGTAATGTGCGTCCTTCATGAATTTTTCGGATTCATCACGAATCGATCTGCTTAAACTACCATGATGGACAACAACACAGTTAGAACCCCACAGATCAATGCATTCCCTTGAAAACACTTCTACTGTGACCCTCTTATTACAAAATATCAGCAATTTTTTAATGTTCTCTCTTCTTACACAGTCAAATATTTCTTTAGCCGATTCAACAAGCGTATAATCAATTTCTCGCTTATCATGATCAGTGATGATCTCAAAATCTCCAAGATATCTACTTCCTACATCCTCCGGACATGCTACGGTAGCAGACAGGGCATATATATTGAAATATGTGTCTGAAACGCATTTTAACCTTTTCAAAAGCAGCATGAGTTGATCCCCTCGATATGTGTTGTCAATAAGATGTATTTCATCGAGTATGACCGCTTTTATCTTTTTAAAAGAATTGGGATGTCTGCAGATCAGCGAATCAAACGATTCCGGTGTGGTGATTAGAACATTTGAAGACTTATCAGGATTAAATCGTGGCGTATCGCCTGTCTTTAACGATATCGATACCCCAAGTTCGTCCAGCTGTCCCTTGAGGCGGTCATACATATCATTAACCAGTGCCTTTGTCGGAGAAATGTAGAGGATTGCCATACCATCCGACTCTTCCTTCAAATTTCGCTCTATCAGCGGTGCAATCACGGCCTCGGTCTTTCCACTGGCAGTAGCTGAAACAATGATTGCGTTTTTCCCATCCAGAACCACAGGAATGGTTCGTGATTGAATAGGTAAAAGCCTGCCATATCTGCCAAAAAAAGTAATCCACGTACGTTTGAGACTTCGCCTATCAGAGTACATCCAGTAATTCTCCAATTGGCTTATCAGGATGAAAACGAGTGAGATCAAGAGCCTCTACCAGCCCCTTGATGAATCTGCGGGTGTTATTCTTTGGTATGTACGTAAAAACACGTGGGTCTGCCTGGAAATCGTATGCCAAATCGTACAACGAGATAATCTTTTTTGAAATATTCTCAAAATATTGTGTACTAATGGGCCCAATTTCAAATTTCTCAACGCTATTTAGCGGTTCTATGCTAAATAATTCATCGTCAGGAGTGAACGCAAATAGGGTTTTTAAGTTACACGGGACTTTCCATGTAAAAGGTAGCTTGAAATGACCGCAATACTGCAAATTGCTGTAATAGCCCCACCATCCTTTGTAAAGGTAATGCTTATAAAAATTTTCCGCGTTAGTCTCTATTAGTGATAGCTCATCATTGTTAGCTGCCAGAAAAAGTCCCTTTAAAAAATTCCAGCTTTTATTATTCTGGTATGATGAATGCCAGAACGAGTCAACGCTCTCGGCTTCATCGAATAGGATCAAAAACCCATTAAGTCCAAGAATGTTTTTTGCTGCCCAGCTTATCCCACTTAATATATAACAATAAATATTTCCACATGTTGAATAATTATACATCCTGGGATGGTATGTCGATTCTCCTTCGATCCACTCATAGATGTGTTCGTCATCCTCTCCTGACCGTATTTTTTCGATTATTATTCCCAGGTACTCATGTTCCTGCAATGCATACCAATCAGGACTTGCTGCAATATCTCGCAGAAATTGCCTGAAATCGCCGTTATGCGTTTTGAATTTGAACGAACGAATTATAGCCTCGTATATAGCCTTTGGTTTATGCAGAGGCAGTTCATTGGGATCAAGTTCAACCTTTGCGACTGCCCAATTGCTTTTAAGGACCGATGAGTATAAATAATCCAGAAGATGTGTCTTTCCAATCCCATACTCTCCGGAAATTATCAAAGATCCGCTGTTTTGGGTATTCAGCCACTCTTTGATCTGCCCGATCGCTTTATCTCGCCCGAATGTGAACTCGTCTACCTGTCCATGAGAAACAATACCTAATCTAAGTGCTTCTATGATTTTTCTTGCCTCAAAACGTTCTTCTGGTAAGACTGATTCTATTGGTTCTGTGATTCCAACGGTTGGAACCGGTGTGTCACCTGACAGAAATTCAAGCTCGTCCTGTCTGATCCATCGTAAAATACCATCCTCGAACTCAACAAACATCTCAAATCCACCAAACCGGGTCTGCTGCACACTTCCAATCCCGTACGTGGCATGCTTCACAAACCACCTCGTTTTATCCAACTTCAGACCTCACTATACGGTTTTACGCAACTTATGCAGCGCTTTGATGAGATTTTTAACAAATTCTCTCTTGTATCCGATTTCGAGCTTCCGTTCATATGCTGCTTTTGCAATATCAGCTATCGTTTCATTGAGTACACTTGTTTCGAACTTTGTACTGTATGCAATCTCGTAGATCGCACTCAATTTTCTTCCGATATCTGCCAACAATTCCACAGGATCTGCAGATACTTCTTCAAGATATATCTTCACTCCTGTTGGATTTGTCTCTGCATTGAAGACCGAAGAGAGTCTTTGCCGTAGAGCTTCGTAAGCCTGCGTTCTTCCTTCAAGAAAGTTCTCATCGGGAACTGCATAGAACCACATTGCATTTCTGAAGTTGGCATGTCCGCATTCATCTATCAACTCCCTCATATTGCCCAAAAGGGCTGCTTTTTGCTTTGTGGTCATGCTTGGAGTCTGTTCAGCCTCGTCCATAAGAACGACAATTCCTGCATAGTCCATATCTCGAACCCACTGGATAAGAGAGCGGATCATTTTAAATGCAGTGCTTTTATCTATCTTTTCAAATATTCTAAAATTCTTGAGTAGGTTCTTTGGTGGGTTCTCTCCTTTTAACCACTGGATGATCAGCGTGAAATCATCATTACGCTTTTCTGCCAGACTTAAAAAGGCCTCTTTAACTGCATTTCTAAAGCTCGTACTTTCGTAGGGACCAAGTGCCAACGCATAGGCAGTGAGTTCATGTGAAATAAGATCCCCAGAAAGTTTGTTTGCCATTTCCTGATACTTCCGGTTATACCATGTTTTAATAACCGCCTCAATTCCCTTGTCATATCCTGACAGTAGTTCTTCCGGGGTCTGTGGGTAGATGAGATTTGCAGCAATTGTCTTGTATACTTGTTCTAATTTGTGAAATGGCGTCTGTTCCGGACTCAGAACTATGTATGAGGCAATATAACCGTAATTCCACGCAACTTCCCTGATAGAGTATAAAAAATGGGTTTTTCCACCACCATATACTCCTATCACCATTTTAAACGACGAACCGCCGTCTTTTATGAAACTTCCAAGATAATCCTCATCGATTGTTTTGAGATAGCTGTCTAATCCGGCTGTGAAGTATTGAAATCCATATTCAGGAGGATTTCCCTGTCCACCTACAATCTCTATAATTTTTCTTGCTGAAATAGAGTCTATGCCATCTTCATAGAGCCCATATTGCATGATCACACTTCCCTGAACTTGATATGTGAGATATATGTGCCATCTCCACGTTCATTAGATGGAATCCAGATAAACCCGGACCTTCGTCTCGTATATGCTCTTGTAGCAGTAACAAGGCTCAGTACATGGTCCTCTATCGTCCGTTGTTTTAATTGATAGAGATCATAACTAAAAAAGACACGTCCATACTCTCTGTAACTGCTTTTTACCGGATTTATTTTAAAATTTTTATTTTGGGTCAATAGTGCATATTCCAGAATAATATCAGAAACAGGAATTGAATCTCCTATTGTTTTTTTACTGCGATGAGCAGTTGCTTTATATGCTTCGTATAAGTGTAAGAGGAATATTTCGTCATCAAAATTACGACTGGTAATCTTCTTGTGACTTGCCTGAAGTTTTTTTGCCACTACTTCGGGAATTGGTTTACAGGTGTCCAACCGCTCTTGCTCTGGACCGTACCAGATTGTAACGTTGTTATTGTATAGTTTCACCTCCAGTGTGTAAAACAAAACCTTGAGTAACGGGTAGTTTCCACTTAATTCGAATTCTACCTGTTTAAGTGCATCTTCCAGCCTCTGGCCAAAACTCCTGTTTGCTTGCTCCTCCCACTCAGGCATTTCTGATTTCACAGGACGAATACGTTGTTCTACATCTTCTTCGATCAAATCTGTGAGTCTGGTTTGTTTCAATATCTTTTCAATTTTCATCAACTCTTGTTTTATTTTATAGATATTATTCGAAGGTTCGTTTTCCGTAAGTCTTTCGATGGTACGGATGGCTTTGCGCATGTTTCTAAGATATCTTTCTTCTTCGGACATGGTTCGCAGAACGTCAACAACGGGTTCCGGAGTTTCTGTTTCACTCAACTCGTTTGCATACATGTTTATGTATTATGTTTGTATTATTCATAACATTGTTGATTTGAGTGTGTTACTTGTCAAAGTGAAAATTCCCACAACCAGGTGCCCGCCGCCGTTGATTCTCCCCTCAGGAATCTCCTTCTGCAGCTCCCTCACCATCCCGGGAATATTCATCAGCACACCACGGCTGCGCAACACAACAAAATCCGGCCCGTACCCAAGTGTCACAATCGCTTTATCAGGATACTTACGGCACAGCCGGTCATGCACCCCACCGCTGGTCTTACCCGGCGGCGGGAATGTGATGATCAGAACAAGTTGTCATTATATTCTTTGGTCACATAGGCAGCAGTTCACTGATAAAAAGGTAAATATAAATCAATTGAAGATGACTGAGTTTTATCATGAAGTCAAACGTTGCGACGGCACACCCAACCGCAGCAGAGCTGCGGGGTATAATTATTAATATTAAAATTCAATATAGAAGGTAAAAAAACTCATGATGTAGGTTACAGAGTACTTTTGGTAAATAAGGCAGTTTTTCTTGGAGTAAATAACTTTTATGCGTCTAATACCTTTATTGACGATGTTCAGACAGTCAGTGCCATGATCGAAGCTGATGATAAAATAATAGAGGAATTCAAGGCGTTTATACATTCTACAAAACCAAAAGACGCTGAAGTAGAAAACATTAAGATTGAAGAATATAAAAGAAGAATTCCACCAATTGAACTATGCATGCAGTTTTACCAGATAGAACAATACGACAAACTTATCCAAAGATATTCAAATTCTATCAAAATAGCTGGAAAAACAGAGCAATAAGCTGGAATTACTGAACTAAACCATTGTTACCATCAAAACAGAAAGGGAATAAACCGGAATTCAAATCTCCCCAGTGTTCACCCTTTCACCCCATCCCAACCTCAGCCTTCCCTATCTTCTCAGCCAGCTTCGCCAGCACTTTCGTCCTTAACCCGCCAACGAACTTGATACTCCCCACAACCAGATGACCGCCGCCGTTGATACTGGCCTCTGGTATTTCCTCCTGCAGCTCCCGCACCATCTGAGGAATATTCATCAGTACACCACGGCTGCGCAACACAACAAAATCCGGCCCGTACCCAAGTGTCACAATCGCCTTACCAGAATACTTACGGCACAGCCGGTCATGCACCTCACAGCTGGTCTTACCCGGCGGCGGGAACGTGATGATCAGAACATGGTGTCATTATATTCTTTTGTCACATAGGCAGCAGTTCCCTGGCAAAAAGGTAAATATAAATCAATTGAAGATGACTAAGATTTGTCATGAAATTAAAATTCAGTATTGAAGGTAAAAAAACTCATGATGTAGGTTACAGAGTCTTATTGATAAATAAGGCACTTACTCTTGTAGTAAATAACTTTTATACGTTTAATACCTTTATTGACGATGTTCAGACAGTCATTGCCATGATCGAAGCTGATGATGAAATATTAGAGGAATTCAAGGCTTTTATACATTCCACAAAACCGAAAGACGCTGAAGTAGAAAACATCAAGATTGAAGAATATAAAAGAAGAATTCCAACAATTGAACAATGCATGCAAGCTTTCTAGATAGAACAATGTGACAAAGCTATTCAAATTCTATCAAAATGACTCAAGAAAATGAAAATTTCGGACAGGATAAACAGGATTGACAGGATACGATCCAATCCTGTATATCCTTTAAATCCTGTCAAAAGATTTGATTGAAACTAAGAAAATTACCTGTATCGATATCGAAATGCGTTTATAATTTCCTATACGTTGAAAAACAGGGCAGTAAGCTGGAATTACAGATATTGATCATCGGTTAAGGAGTTTGACAGAGTCGGTATATATTATTTTCCAAAGGACCAATAATTTCATACGATTCTCCAATTTAATTTAAATCGAACACGGATGACACGGATTTGACGGATTTTCACGGATTTATTTTTTATCCGTGCGCATCCGTGTCATCCGTGCAATCCGTGTTCCATTACAATATTACTCTTAACCGATGACACATGGAATTACAGAACTCTATTGTTACCATCAAAGCAGAAAGGGAATAAACCAGATTTTATCTCCCCAGTGTTCACCCCTTCACCCCATCCCAACCTCAGCCTTCCCAATCTTCTTAAGCCAATTTCGCTAGGTCTTCCCGCCTCAACCCCCCAACGAACTTAATACTCCCCACAACCAGGTGCCCGCCGCCGCTGATGCAAACCCCGACATCTCCTGGCACATCTCTCGGTATTATCCTCCCTGAGCTTCTATACTATTCTGTGGATAACTTGCATGTGCTTACTGCTATCGCCAAACTCTTCGGGACTATATACTAAACTCTTCACACATCAAAAACATCCAAGCCGGTATAAAATTTACCTGTTTACCGCCGATATCCTGCAATCCTATTCTTTCTGATGTCACAATTATCCCAACATCAGAACTTAGCTCATCCATACAGGCAAGCAAGCCCTTTACATCGCCTTTTGATATATTCTTGCCGTACTTTACCTCGATAGGCAGCAGACCGGAAGGGGTCTGCAACAGTATATCCACTTCAAGTCTTGCTTTATTCTGCCAGTAGAATAACTCAAAACCCAGGTGTTTCAGATGATTATAGACAGCAGTCTCGATCTTCAATCCTTCCTTTGTATCTATCAACCGGAAGAAAGCATTATCACCGACATATATCTTGGGGTTCTTCCTGAAACTCTTTAACGTGCTTTTTGAATACAGGTAACTCCTGGAAATAAAGAACGAACTGGCCAGGTATTCGATATAAGTCTTAACGGTCTCATATTTGGTATTCAAATTATTGGTAAGGGTATGGTAGTTGATAACGTTGCCTGACTCCTTGACAAAAGAATAGAACATGCCTTCAAGCACATCCGGACGTTTAACTTCAAAGAGATTGAGTATATCCCTGTAAAAAGTGAGGTCAAGTACAGTCTTGATATAATCCCTTATCCTTTCCTGGCCCGACATTGGATACAATTCCGGATACCCGCCAATGAGTGCATATTTATCGAATAATAATTTAATCTTCTCTGTATCAGGGGGATAGCTTAAATCAAATGCTGATAAGCCGTGAGTTTCAATACCTTGATATTTCAAAAATTCCCTGAAAGAGAATGGAAAGACCCTGAGTATATCTATCCTGCCTACCAGACTCTCACCCGAACCTTTTAGTATATTCATGGCAGATGAACCCGTCACTATGAATTTCACAGGATAACCCCTGTCATGCAAGGATTTTACCTCTTCACCCCAGTCACTGATCTTCTGTATCTCATCAAGGAAGATATATACCTTATCACCTTCACCTGGCAATTGTTTTAAGATATTCCTGAAATACAGGTCAAATATCCGCCTGATAATCCTATCTTCTCTTTTCATTGCATCCATTGAAAAATACAATATCCTGACAGGTTCTACCGTATCAAGCAAGTGCCAGATCACCTGTTTCATTGCAGTTGTCTTGCCTACCCGCCTGGGACCTACCAATGCCAGGACCATGTTATCATCCAGGGAATCCAGCAGTTTATGGAATACTTCCCTTTGGATAAGCCCTTTCTCTGGTTCCGGTGAAGGCCCTGACCACCAGGGATTGAAATGAGCCATATCTTTCAGGATATCCTGGTCTTCCATGGTTGGTATATTCCAGGTACTGGAATAAAAAAGGCACTATATGTTACAATGCCTGGAACAAAAATGTCCACAGATGTTCCAGGTGCTGTAATGAATGAGTATTCGATATATCGTACAAAATTATCAAATTTTGTCTGACATATCGGAAACTTTGTGAGTCATAGCATAATGTTTCGAATGCTCCGACAAAGGCACGGGAGGTAGATGGGCTGCGGCGGGCGATGGGGCATTTCGGTCTGGACAGGGGTTTGGTTGTGACTTTGAATCATAGCAAGACTATGTCTGTGGATGAAGGGGTGATAGAATTTGTACCATATAGGATATGGGCTTTGCAGAGGATGAAAGGTACGCAGGATAAGACTTCATGGTCGGATGTTTGTACCTACGGTGCCACCTTGGCCCGCCCATGAACTTGATGCTCCACCTCCACCCCACAAGATGCCCGCCGCCGTTGATGCCGCCTCCAGGTAAAAACTAGTGTCAAGTCAACATCAAAGTGTCTGATTATAAGGTGTATTGCTAGCGTATTTGGATACATTATAGGGTTGACTTGACACTAGTCCCAATATATCAAATATCCCATATGTTGGAATGAATAAGTGGTCTTAATTACAAGGATAAACTAACTATAAACCGGTCGTTCATATAAGTATAAATTTATATAGATTCAGTCGTATATATACGACTATGACAAAAAAAGAAATGTTCAAATACATCATAAAAGAGTTCCATGAGGCACGATTACCTGAACTGTATGAAAGAAAGCTTACAATACCTGAAACACAAAAAGTGATCAGCCTTATCGGTCTAAGAAGAGCTGGAAAAACATTTTACTTTTACCAGTTGATAAATAACCTGATCGAAGGCAGCATAAACCCGAGCCAGATATTATACATCAACTTTGAAGATGACAGGATACTGCCATTAAATGTCAAAGAATTAAATACGATATTAGAAGCCTATTACGAGCTTTATCCGGAAAATATCGACGAAACACTGTACCTTTTCTTTGATGAGATACAGAATATAGACAACTGGGAATTGTTCATAAGACGGGTGCACGACAGGAAAAATGCAAGAATATTTATTACCGGCTCAAGTTCCAAATTGCTGAGTAAAGAGATTGCCACAAGCCTAAGGGGTAGAACTCTCTCATACTACCTGTTCCCGTTGAGTTTTGAAGAATTCTTAAGATTCAGGCAGGTCACACTCAACAAGGATTTTGAATATACAGATGCAAGATTCAGGGTAAAGAAACTTTTCAGTGAATATCTTTATGGTGGTGGTTTTCCTGAAGTGGTGCTTGAAGCCGAAGAACTCAGGCAGGATATATTGCGGAACTATTTTGAGATGTTTATATACAGGGACCTTGTTGAGAGATTTTCCATAAGGAATACTTCCCTGTTGAAAAGCCTTGTAAAATTCCTTATCACAAATATTGGCACGACATTTAGTGTAAATTCATTTTATAGAACCATCAGGAAGGATATGCCTGTCGGAAAAGATACGTTAATGGAATACCTGTCATATCTTGAAGATATCAACCTGGTATATCTTGTACCGATATTCAGCTATTCATTAAAAAAACAGCAGGTAAATCCCAGGAAGGTTTACTGTATTGACAACGGCCTGCGAAATGCCGTATCATTCATGTTTTCAAAGGATGAGGGCAGACTGGCTGAAAACCTGGTGTTCCTTGAACTGAAAAGACGGAATAAAGAGCCGTACTACTGGAAAAACAAAGGCGAAGTTGATTTTGTTATAAAGGACAGAGATAGTTCATTGACTGCGATAAATGTTTCATATACTGATGAGATCGATGAAAGGGAGACTAAAGCACTGCTGGAATTTGCAGACGAATTCTCGCCAAAGGTTAAGGAATTGATCTTATTGACAAAAGACCTGGAGAAAACAGAGGGCAGAATTAAAATCATACCTTTGTGGAAATGGCTTATACACTGATGTGCTCACCCCATCCCAACTTCAGCCTTCCCAATCTTCTCAGCCAGCTTCGCCAGCACTTTCGTCCTTAACCCGCCAACGAACTTAATACTCCCAACCACCAGGTGCCCGCCGCCGTTGATACTGGCCTTGGGAATTTCCTCCTGCAGTTCCCTCACCATCTGAGGAATATTCATCAGCACACCCCGGCTGCGAAGCACAGTAAAATCCGGCCCGTAACCCAGTGTCACGATCGCCTTATCAGGATACTTGCGGCACAGCCGGTCATGCACCTCACCGCTGGTCTTACCCGGCGGCGGGAATGTTAGAATTAGAAAAAAAATCTATCACACTTCACATTTTGGAGTTTAGTAAATAACACCAGTAAGTTGTTAACTTGGATACATATCTTGATATCAAATATAAAAGGAAACAGCAGAGGTACTTACCATAGAGTAAGTTCGAAACACCTCAGCCGCTATCTTTCTGAATTCTGTTACAGGTTCAACCGTAGATTCTGGGAATCACAAATGTTTGATCGGTTATTATCTGCGTGTCTAAATTGTCGCATCACTACGTTTTCGGAGCTAACTGCGTGAGCATTTAGAATATTTTAATATGCATATCCATCATACTCCTATCCTCACATACTACATATACCCTGACACCTACGCTATTGTAAGTGCCAGGATACCTTCAATCCCACATATTTTTGATTCTAAGCTGGTGCCTGTACATTATCACTAACTCGAGTCATCCCAGCTTGAACATGATATAATCAAGGGGGTGGTGCCTGTACATTATCACTAACACTTCCAACAGATTGCGTTCCTGTGCCAGACACGTTGTACGCGAAGACTATGATGTTCGCCCATCCACTTGGACCGACACTCGTGTTCATGAACGTATCTGTGGTTCCATTCGTCCATGTGTTGTTCATGCTCACGTTGTAGCTGTCTGTCACGTTACCGGTTCCGGCAGACCATGTGTAGTTCACCCAATACGCTCCACTACTGTTTAAAAGGTTTATTGGATCAGGTGGAACGTAGTTTTGAGCTGCTGGTGCTGTGGTAAAGTTCCATAGGTGATCTGTTGCAAGATTATTGCCAGCTAGATCTTGTGCTCCTGTTCCGATGGTAACATTGTATAACGTGTTAGGTGTTAGGTTAGCATCCGGATTGAAGTTCATCGTAGACCAGGTGAATGTTCCGTTAACCGATGGATCAATGGAGAACGCATTTTCTACGGATGTCTTATTCATCGACTCATTAAATGTTACGGTTATATTGGTCGTTACTGGAATGCCGGTTCCGGTTGGAGTGTTACCGATTACGGTGGGTGGTGTGGATCCTCAGGAATAATAGGAGAAGTGGTATTGAAGAAATAATCTATTAAACCCGTGAAGGCCGGTGAACTGCTCTCTGGTTTCCCATAGTTCCCCACGAAAGGCCCTACCGAGGTTACTGATAATACATGGCTGAAGTTAGCAGCTGTTATCCAGTTTGCACCATCGTAGGAATAAGACTGTGTCCACTGATCTCCCTGTCGCTTTACTCTTAAATATAAGGGATTACCAGGGGTAATTACAGGACTATTCTCTGAAGTGGCAGCTCCATTCGTAATACTTGCAGCAAATATATATGTATCTGTCGCATCCTTGAAAAAATCAAAACGCAAGTAGTTGGAATCGTTCTGTTGAACAATAACTCCCTGCATTTGGAATTCTGAGGTCAGTTGAGACTCAAACTTGACTTCAATCTCAAAATCTGTATTATTTGCAGCCTGCATAATGCGGGGTGCTAAGTTACCACTATCCCATACATTATGGGATGTTCCATTAGGAACCGAAATGGATAACAATGCATCAGAGGTACCAGTACCTACAATCGAAAAATTAGCGTCACTTTTTGGATTAAATACCGTCCACAATGTTGTATTCAGAGTTGAGGCACTGAAATCATCTGAGATAATATTATTAGATTCTGTGGTAAAGTTCCAGAGGTAAGCTGTTGCAAGATTATTGCCAGCCACATCTTGTGCTCCTGTTCCGATGGTAACATTGTATAAAATGTCAGATGTTAGGTCTGCATATGGAGTGAGAGTGAAGTTCATCATATCACCAGACCAGGATAAAATTCCTGGAACATTAGGATTAATGTCGAACACACTTTGTACGGATGTAGTATTCATCGACTCATTAAATGTTACGGTTATATTGGTCGTTACTGGAACGCCGGTTCCGGTTGGAGTGTTACCGATTACGGTGAGTGGTGTGCTATCAGGATCCTCAGGAATAATAGGAGAAGTGGTATTGAAGAAATAATCTATTAAACCCGTGAAGGCCGGTGAACTGCTATCTGGATTCCCATGGTTCCCCACAAAAGGCCCTACCGAGGTTACTGATAATACATGGCTGAAGTTAGCAGCTGTTATCCAGTTTGCACCATCGTAGGAATAAGACTGTGTCCACTGATCTCCCTGTCGCTTTACTCTTAAATATAAGGGATTACCAGGGGTAATTACAGGACTATTCTCTGAAGTGGCAGCTCCATTCGTAATACTTGCAGCAAATATATATGTATCTGTCGCATCCTTGAAAAAATCAAAACGCAAGTAGTTGGAATCGTTCTGTTGAACAATAACTCCCTGCATTTGGAATTCTGAGGTCAGTTGAGACTCAAACTTGACTTCAATCTCAAAATCTGTATTATTTGCAGCCTGCATAATGCGGGGTGCTAAGTTACCACTATCCCATACATTATGGGATGTTCCATTAGGAACCGAAATGGATAACAATGCATCAGAGGTACCAGTACCTACAATCGAAAAATTAGCGTCACTTTTTGGATTAAATACCGTCCACAATGTTGTATTCAGAGTTGAGGCACTGAAATCATCTGAGATAATATTATTAGATTCTGTGGTAAAGTTCCAGAGGTAAGCTGTTGCAAGATTATTGCCAGCCACATCTTGTGCTCCTGTTCCGATGGTAACATTGTATAAAATGTCAGATGTTAGGTCTGCATATGGAGTGAGAGTGAAGTTCATCATATCACCAGACCAGGATAAAATTCCTGGAACATTAGGAT
>Ga0255369_1015_pt1 | contig 32907 bp, 33 predicted proteins | sample ANMaggSeSYBR01C9_FD_182091 | JGI IMG/M metagenome (GOLD analysis project Ga0255369, IMG submission 182091) | Sediment cell enrichment communities from methane seep in Santa Monica Basin, California, United Staets - ANME aggregate JGI... | ecosystem: Environmental > Aquatic > Marine > Cold seeps >... | reverse complement strand
TATACGGATCAGACATCATATAAAAAGATGAGATTATGGATCTAATAACAGCAGTCATTGCACTTTCCATCACAGGGATGTTGGTCGGGCTTGCCAGCGGGCTGCTCGGTCTTGGTGGGTGTTTTATCATGGTCCCTGTGCTGTACTGGGTCTATACATCTATGGGATTTTCATCTGATATTGCAATTAGGGTAGCTTTCGGGACGAACCTGCTTGTTGTGCTGTCAACAGTGCTGAGCAGTGCCTTTGGTCATAATAAGATGGGTACGGTCTGGTGGAGGGCAGCCATCTTTATTGGTATCGCAGGTGCAATCGGAGCAGTGATCGGAGCTACTATAGCTTCACATCTTCCTGGTGAAGTGTTAAAGTTAATTTTTGTTCTTGGAATTCTTGCAGGTGCGTTTCGGATGGTCACTATAAAACCACCAAAACCAGTTCAAGAGCCTGAGGATAATCCCGCTCTCTGGGCTGCATGGGGTTTTCCGATCGGCATTGTCAGCGGTATGATAGGGATCGGTGGAGGTATATTGATGATCCCTGTAATGATACTTGTACTAAAATTTAAAATGCACCAGGCTGTTGGGACATCGGCTGCCATTATGATATTTACCAGTATTGGTGGGGTGTTCGGTTATATCATTAATGGACTTGGAGTTGAGGGGATCCCTCCTCACTCGATCGGATATGTAAACCTGACTGCATGGCTTGTGCTTGCAGCTACGAGTGTACCGATGGCACAGGTAGGTGTAATAGTGGCTCATAAGCTGCCAGCAAAGCAGTTGAGGTATATTTTCATTACTATGATGATATATATGAGCCTGAAGATGATCGGAGTATTCAGCTGGCTTGGACTGCCGATATAATTCTATTAAAGCTGCTGACTATTTTCTTGAGCTCTGCGCCAGTTGGATACGGTCTCAACTACTACAAGAACTGCAAGAATAAGCAGAATGATACTAGCACCTCCAACCTGAGATTCAGGGTTTTGAGGGCTACAAAAATTTAAATAATATGAAAACGCATGCAGTATAGTTGAATGAGAATTTTGAGTTAAGAAATTTGTAGCCTATATATAGGCTACAGAAATCCAAGTCTAATCAAGTACGTTCGGCTGATTATGAGTGGGTGTAGCCTATGAAACCCATAATGTCAGGCTCCAAGTACATAATCTCCTTTTGGTATGAATTTTAGCGCAAGGATCACCAGTGCAGCAATTGTTGTCAGCAGCATAAAGATACCATGATATAGCCCATCTTCGTCAGAATAAAGTCAAACGTTGCGATGGCACACCCAACCGCAGCAGAGCTGTGGTGTATAGTTATTAAGATTAATCGCAGACCGACATCCACTAAAACAAGGATCAATCCCTGTTCAATGAAAATGACCCATCACTATTTTTAGTCACCAATTTTTTCTGGATCATGGATTCCACATGCTTTTCAATATCGTCAACACCAAAATTTCGATTAAGATCCTCAACAGTAGCACTTCCTGACTCCAAACGGTCGAGTATCATTTGCGATAGCATATCGCTGTATGCTGTATCATGGAATTCATCGAAAAATGGAATGACGATAGAGTAACGCTCCACAACTTCTTCAAGCCCGTTGAAGAAAAATGCAACCCATGCAGCACTCATGCTGTTGTCATTTTGCCAGGTGATCTCGTCACGTATCAGTTTAAAATCCAGACCTTGTAAGAACAACAGATACATATCTTCACGGACGCGTTCCCTTGAGGTGATACTCTTGAAGATGAAAATATCCTCCAAGGATATCATGTTGATCGAAACCCGATCCATCGAAAACAGGTTTGTAGCACGGTCTGCCATTGCATCGGATAGTTTTAATCCGCCGCATACTACATTCACGAATATATCCCATCTAAAACCGTCCTTGTTTTCCATAATTGCACTCGCTTGCATCTGTTTATATGGTCCGCGAATAGCGGGAACCGAGTAACCCATTTGTGCCAGTGCAGATTTTAGCAGGCTCATGTCGTTTTCTGACCTGACCACTACATCGATGTCTTTGGTAGCATCTTTCAAGTTTTGGAAACTCATGGAGCCTCCGCCAATAAGGTAGAGGTTTACGTGTTTTTCCAGCATCCCATCAAGTTTATCAATTTCATTTTCCAGGTATTTGCAGTCAAAAATCTCCTCTCACCACCATGCTGCTGAACAGGTCCATATACTCACTCCACGGAAGCACAGCATCACTGTTCTTCTCTTTTATTCTTAGATATTCCAGAAGTGACTCTATGTGTTTTTCCATGTCATAATACCTGCCTGTGTTCAACAAGTCTGTTGCGCCGGATTGGGTGGCAAGGGCCAGGGCATAGGAATTGTAGGTCGGGTTTTGCGGGTCTATGAGTATCGTGTGGATGATGTGGTCTTCCACCCCCAGCCGCCGTTTGCTGTGGAAATAGTATCGTGTTGTGGTTATGATCTGGAGGTTGTATCCGGAGAATACTATTGTTGCAGTCGGCTGTATGTCTTGTTCACCAGTGTGTCCAAGATCGGTCTGTGTCTTGAACAGGAATTCGGGACCGCGCTGCCAGAGTATGATCGCATCGTCTGCAATGTCACAGAGACATTGGTTTGCTGCATAGCGCCAGTAGTTGTTTACAAGATCCACTGTATGGCGATGGCGTTTGTTCAGTACGAATCGTCTCTTTTTTTTGAGCACTATGCCGTATCCGGATAGTTTTGTGAGTACTGTCGAAACGGTGTGGCGATTTAGTCCGGTCATTGCGGCGGTGTCTGTGATGTTATGGGGCTGTGTCAGTGCACCCAGGACTTCCATTGAGGAATTGGTGAATAGTTTTTCCACCGGCAGTCGGGGGTATTCTTTGAGAATATCTTCCAGTGAGTGTGCATGGAGTGTGTTTGAGCGTTTGGCAAGTACTTTTTTGCCGTCTCTTTGTTTTTCGGCAAGTCCTTCTGCTACAAGTGAAGATACGGCTGTAGATATTGTAGAGTGGTCAAGTCCGAGTATGTCGGCTAACCTGGATATGGAGGTGGGTCTTTTCAGTTCCTTGAATATTGCGAGGGCGGTAGGATATGGCATATTGGATAAATATGCCAAAATGATATATACATGTTGTTGGAATTTTTAGACAAATATGTTTGAGGTCAAGTTCTCTGCATTGATCTGGCATAAAGTATATTCCACGCCCCCGTCTTTTAGTATCGACACCACGCACATCCATATCATGCACCCGTTTTTGAGCGAAAAAAGAAAATGCATGGAACTGCGTGTTCCCTACATGCGTTGGGATGAACCGGAGCTACGTGATATCGGCAACACAGCCGGAACTGTGTTCCCCACATGCGTGGGGATGCTACTTCCGGCCCCATAGTCCAGGGCTGCCGTCCATGGTTTCGAATCCCAACCCCGGTACTTTGTATTTCAACAAAGTATCCTTCGTATAAAAATAAAAAAGAAGCGTCAAGCCCGCCTATTTCTTAGCAGCCTCAAGCTCTTCCCTCAACATCTTCTCATACCTATCAGCAGCACTTGGTTCTTTAGGCACCGTTTTCTTCCTCTTACGCCCCACCTTCTCCGCATGTGCCTCAGGCGCAGTCCTTGATCTCACCTTAAACTTGATCTTCTCCTTTAGCCCAAACAACTCCTGGTCAGCAAAAGTAAGCAGCACACCGATACACATCAGCGCTGAACCGATCCACACAGCACTAATAAGCGGAATCTCCTTGATCACAAAATTATATCCGTTGTCAATCCGGCCGCCGTACTTCACATGATAGGTATTGAACAGCTTTTCATCATCCATGATATTTGTCCACTCCACCCGCTCGAAAGTGCCATCCAGATCTTCATCATTAAGCTCGATCCAAAAAAGTGCCGTACCTGTCGATATCTTCCTGCCGTCCCTGTAAAGGTTGATATGGAAAGCATTCTTTGTAAGACCTTCCACCATCCTATCACTGGTGCTCACGGTATGTATTGCATCCCCATTGTTAAGTACAAGCTCAAGACCAAGAGGATTGTCACTGTAATCCTTGTAATTACCATAATCGTCAAGTACCCCGGTGCTGACATACTGTATCTCACCCAACTCAGAGTCAGAATAATTCATCCTGTAGGTCACATCAAAGGACTGGCTAACAATAACCCCGAGCAGCAGCAGGATCGTACCCAGGTGTATAAGGGTTATACCTGCGGGCTTCATCAATCGTTTACTGTTCTTCGTACCCTTGACATCCAGCACGAACCTGTACACAATAGCTGCCAGCGAGAACAGGAAAATGGGCGCATAGCTAAGCAGCGAAAGGCTACCCAACATCCGCGTGATACCCGAAGCAGTAGTGTAGAAAGGGCTGGAATGGTTAATCACGTAATATTCAGGTCCTGGGACAATAAATGCAAGGATTATGCTAAGCAATAATATAACAACCGCGACAATAAGATACTTCTGTGCCCCTATCTTCTTTACAATAGGCTTATACGGCAGGCACATACCGATAATAAACATCAGCAGCATAGTGAAAGGGTACGCCAGCGTATTAAAGAATTCCCGATCTGTGGGATTGGCGTTTACGTGCATCACCAGCTTGGAATAGATAGGTGCCGTAATGCCAAAGAAGCAAATAAAGGAGAGGACAATAAATACGATGGTTGTCAGGTCGAACATGTGGGACAGGGTGAACAGTCTCCCGCCTCCCCCTTCTTCGTCCTTTGCATCCTTGATCTTCATAAAAGACAGGTATAGTACAACAGCCAGCAACAGGATAGTTGACCAGAAAAAAATACTGGCACTGGGCAGCGCACCTACATCGTGGGTGGATGAGACAGCACCACTGCGGGCCACCCAGCCTGCATAGAGTGTTGTGATAAAAGTAAGTGTACCGAACAGGGGGGTGAGCACCTCATACTCGCTGCCGGTCCTGTACTTGTATGCCATGTGCATGTACATGGTGGTTATCATCCACACGATGAATGGTGTGGTCTCATAAGGGTCCCATGCCCAAATATTGCCAGTGCCTGATAGTGTACCCCACTGGGCAAGCTTGTATATCCAGGCACCACCGAGTATCAGGGTAAGGGACATGGAGAACCATGAGAAACGTATCCACTGGCGCTGCACTTTCTCCCATTGCTTGCCTACGCCACTTGTTATCATGTAAGACAGGGCAGCAGCAAATGGTATCAGTGTGGTGGCGTATGCCACGAACTGGGACGGCGGGTGTATGGCCATTATGGGGTCCTTTAATATGGGACGCAATCCAGCACCCTCAGACATTGCATAGTCCACAGGGATATTATACTGGCTGCCCCAGAGATCGAACCAGGTCTGGAAGGGGTACATACTTGACTTGTAAACGATCACGTAGGTGAACACGGCACCCACAGCCAACATTATGATCAGCATGCGCCTGAAGAACCTGGAATCCGTGTCATATCGTTCGCTTATCCATAATATTTGCAAAAATACAAGTGCAGTCCAGAACAGCATCGCGCCATCCTGCACCGCAATAGTAGCTGCCAGTTGATAGAATGTGCTAAGTAACGTAGATGAGTTCTGGGAAACATAGGTGAACCTGAAATCAGAACTGAGGAAATAATAAATCAACAGCAGCATGGTCAGGACTGATAACAGGGCCGATATCCGGATGGTCCATCTGGCCGAAACTATTACTTCCTTTGTTCCTGAATATTCACGGTACAGCAGCAGTAGTATGGATAGTAAACTGAATAGCAGTGTGGTGTTAAGAAGAAATGTTCCCAAATTCGTCATAAATCTTACCTGTTTTTTTTCAACGTAAGGAAATTATTAACTCATTTCGATATAGATATAGGTAATTGATTTTAGTTTCAATCATATCTTTTGACAGGATTTGCAGGATATACAGGATTGGATTGGATCCTGTCAATCATGTTTATCCTGTCTGAAATTTTCATTTTCTTGAAAATTCCACGCTCGATGACAATCACATAGGATTTATAGTATTTCAATCTTTTTAGGAATACTACTATCATGCAAAACACGACAACTTTAAATTTATTCAGTTTCAATTGCAGACGGGTTGATTATTTGAAAGTATTCAAATGTAAGATATGCCAGGAAGGTTATCTGGGGGATGCACCGCCTACCCACTGTCCGTTCTGTGGTGCCCACCAGCAGTATATGATCGAGGCCAGGGACTTTGAACTCCAGGAATACACATTGACCGATGTATCCCGCAGGAACCTGGAAGAAGCACTAAATCTGGAAGTCAGCAATGCAGAATTCTATTTCTGTGCAGCGGACAGGGCAGATAATGTGGCCGATGCCACCATGTTCAAGCGTTTGGGCAAGGTCGAGTCCGAACATGCCTCCACAATTGTCAAGGAATTGAGGAAACAATCCCCCGATATCATCAGGGACAAAAACATGTGCAGTAACATGAACCTGGACAACCTGGAAGAATCCAACCAGCGGGAGACCAATGCGATTCGCCATTATACCCGGTTTTTGGGTGAGGCAACTGAAGAAAGGATAAAGGAGATATTCAAAGCTATAATAGAGATCGAAAAGGATCACCTGAGCCTTACAGATGGCAGGTTTTAGAGTTGGGAAAAATCCCAACTCAATATTATTTCTTCAATTTTTTAGACACATACCCGGAAAGTACCAGACCAAGGACTGCAATTAAAGCTTCGAATCCCGGTACTTTTGTATCCGGTGTTTCCGGTGTTTCTGTTGTTGTCGGTACTTCAGCCGCTTCATCTGATTCGACCACGATGTCAATGGTATGTTCAGAGAATTCAGGTATATACATCATGATCTGTGCCTGTTCCCTTGTCTGCTGGGATATCCAGCATGTGGCTGTGGTAGCATTGAAGACCAGCCCGGGATCGTTTACACATGCCATGGGAGTACCATCGTAGTGAATCCCAATCCTGTCCATTTCCTGCAGCATCAGGGATGTATTGTCCAGGTTGAAAGCCATTATCCTACCTGCCGGATCAGTGCAATTGACCCGTAATTGTATCATTTCCTGTGTCATTGAATGCAACTCTACGCGCATCTCTTCAGCATAATTTACAACACTCATCGAACCGCCTTTGCCCAGACTGACCTCTGCACCTACCCGGTTCCCTGCCATCCCTCTGACAAACATCCCGTGTACATTATCCAGGCCCTGCCCTTGCATATTCACAGGTACCGCCCGCACCACAACAGAACTGTCTGCTGGTGAAGTGATGGATATCAGGCCATTGTCCCCTGAAATATCAATTGTATCAACGGAGGCAGAGATTATATAGACCACGATATCAGAACCTTCAACCTCGATCTTTACAATATTCTCTTCTTCCGATACGGTAGTCCCATCTGCGAGATCGAAATTGACAGTATAATCCTCGGAACTGAACACATTGATCACAGCAGCCGGATTATCATGTATCTGGATGAATGTTGTCCCGTCTGTATCTGCTAACGTGGTCAGGGTCATGGCCTCGCTGACCTGGGTGCTGTCATACTCAAACCCATCCACAGCGATCGAATCGAATATATCCACACCGGCAATGCCGTAGTTGATAATGGCACCTGACTTGTTATCCACATCAAAGGTGGTATACTGGCCGTATAAACATGCGCCACTGCGCATGAACCCCATGCCCTGCATACCTGCATCCTGGCGTAGCGTTTGCCCCGCCCCCATCATATCACCGGCACTAAAATTTTCACCAAATCGACGTCCCATATCATCTCTCATCGGCCCGCCCATCTGGCACAGACCGGAATTGATCATAAGCACGACCATTAGAACTGATACACTAATCATTATAAAGTATTTTAATTTCATATGCTGCCTCCCATTTTACTTGGTTTTCACCTGATTACGAGATGTATCATTTGGAATATTAATTTTTCCTCATACCCGGGCTTATCCGTTAGACTTATAGGTAACAAGTTATATTCAGATAGTCGCAGCCCGGTAGTGTAGCGGTCAATCATTGGGGGCCCTGGATCCCCGGACCTCGGTTCGAATCCGTGCCGGGCTACCATACAATTCTTTGGTGCCTATCAAATGACGGTAACAAAAGGGCAGGACATGGTCTCAATCGTCATACCTGCCTATAACGAAGAAAAACGCATTTTAGGTACACTACAAGAACTATCCCGTTTCTTTTCAAAAACCCCGCATGAAATACTGGTGGTAATGGATGGGTGCACGGACAGCACCCCTAAATTTGTTGCAGAATTCAGCAAGAACCATACTGCTGTCAGGTCAGTATCCCATCCAACCAGGCTTGGAAAAGGCGGAGGCATACTGCTCGGCATTTCCGGGGCCAGGGGAAGTATTATTGCAGTGGTGGATGCCGACTGTGCCGTCCCGCCCCATGATGTGGGTAAGATGGTGGATATGGTCTCGGATGGTATTGACTGTGTAATCTCCTCAAGGTACCTGCCCGGCTCAGTAATACACACACATCAGCCCAGGCACAGGGTACTTGCCAGCCGGTGTTTCAATGCCATGGTCAGGCTGTTTTTCGGACTGCCCTATAAGGATACCCAGTGCGGCTGCAAGGTACTAAATGCACAGGCAGCCCACCAGGTGGCTGGTGATATCCGGACCTACAACTATGCTTTTGACGTGGAACTGCTCTGGCGCATCAGGGACAGGGGATATACAACACTAGAAGTGCCTGTGGAATGGCGCCACATCGAAGGTTCCAAGCTTGACCTGAAAAAAGTAATACCCCAGATGTTTGCAGCCGTGGTCAGGTTGAGATTAAAAAAGTAAGGTCAAACCGACCAGCTGTGACCTACTATCCGGCATATATCCTGTATCAGGGGATGGTCCCAGGACTGCCGGTACACGAAAGTGAACTCTGCACCAGGGTTCAACTCGATCAGCTTTTTAGTGTTCTCAAGGGCACAGGTAAGGGATTCGTGGTCTGGCACATTTGCAACCTCGGCATTAAAGGGATATGTCTCTTTCAGTTCCATGGGGTATGCACCGAACGGGGGTTTGAAGTGCAGCACATGGTCGTATTCTGATTCATGCCTGACCCGCCCGCCCGGACGTATCAATACCGTCCCATCCAGTTCCAGCCGCTCAAGCCTGGTATTCCACCGGATGACCTCAGGTCTTTTTGTGGATTCGGGACCGCAGTAAAAGTATGTGGATTTTGAGGATGGGTCGAACTGCTCTATCCAGTCAGCATATGTCACTGCCCGCTTCAGCCCGTCAAGCATCCTGGGGTGGATGCGGGCCCGTCTTTCTACAAGTTCCCACAGGTTGCCCTCACGCAGTGCCTGCTTAACCAGCCTAATCTCAGCGAATGTAGCGTACAGGTTATGCCGGGCCAGCAGTTCCTGCCTGTCAGGGCTGGCCGCGATCTCCCCAGCGGTATGGCCGATGCATACCGGACACGAACAGGGAAGATATTCCATGTCCTTGATATGGTATGTACCCTCAGCACTCAGGTACCGGCCGTCCTTTGCATACAGGGCATAAGCTGCAGAATCGAACAGGTCACAGCCAAGTGCCACTGCCAGTGCGAACACCATCGGATGCCCGGCACCGAAAAGATGCACGGGAACCGATGAAGGCAGCCCTTTCTTTGCACTCACTATCACGTCCACCAGGTCAGCATAGCGGTATGATTCCATCAGCGGTACTACCGCACCTATGGGATAAATATCAAAACCAGCCCTTCCCAGTTCCCTGCCTGCCTGCTCGCGCAGGTCCTTGAAAATGCCGCCCTGTACAGGAGCTGCCAGCAGCATGGGGCTGTCACTGTTTTGTTCCAGGGCTTCCATGAGCCTCTGGTTTGTTATGGTAAGTTCACTTTTTGCCGCATCCCGATCGGCAGAAGGCGGCGTTGGAATATCAAGTGGCACGCCGATGTCTGTACCGATATCCTGCTGGAACTTGATTATCTGTGCATTATCCACTTCGATATCGCCATATACACTCAACTGGAATGAACCACTGTCAGTCATGATGGGGCCGTCAAATTCCAGCAGGCTGTGCAGCCCGGCCGATAGTGCCTGCTCTTTTAGTTCCCGGTTGCGGTAGATGATATATGAGTTTGTGATTATCATCTGTGCACCAAAACCCGGCATCTCTTTTGCCGGGATAGTCCGGATATTGGGATTGATGACCGGCATGATAGTGGGCGTCTCAACCGTGCCGTGAGGTGTGGCCAGGCGTCCTATCCTGCCCGCAGAATCCTTGTGTGTGATCTCGAATATATCCGGCATGTTCTATTTTGTCCCGTTTTGTCCTGTCATATTCTATTCTATTCTATTCTATTCTATCCTGTCCCGTCCTGTTCTGTCATATTCTATTTTATCCGGTCTTTTCCTGTCCAGTCATATTTACCCATTTAGTAGGTCTGCTGCTCTTACAAGTGGCAGCAATTCCACGTCCATACCTTCCAGTCCTGCTGATGCGCCTTCTTCCCTGTCCACTACTGTGATCATCATATTCACAACCGACCCCGCATCCCTCAGGTCCTTAATGGCCTCAATCACCGAACCACCTGTTGTGGTCACATCCTCAAGCATAAGCAACTCCCTGCCTGCCACATCCCCGATAAACCTCCCGCCAGTGCCGTATTCTTTCAAGGACTTCCTGACAATCACCAGAGGCAGGCGGGATATCAGTGAAACTGCGGTTGCAAGTGGAATACCTCCCACTGCAACACCACCGATGGCCTCTGCACAGATGTGTCGCTCCTTCATGATGCCAGCGATACGGTTTGCAATCAGTTCCAGTGTGGCAGGGTCGGTGATGGCCTTCTTGATGTCAACATAATACGTACTCTTCCTGCCGGATGCCAGTGTAAAGTCACCGAACTTCACTGCCCCGCAGTTCTTCAATGCCTGAATCAGTTCTTTATCCATTCTTTTCACTACCAGGGTTCTTTCTTGACCTTAATGAGATATCCCAATATGTTCGTGAACAGGTGCAGCAAGGGCGTGGCCACCAGTACTGTTACTATAATCCAGAAGCTGAAATAAGTATTGAACCAGTATGCTGCGAATATGTATGTCAGCAACCATGCACCCAGCACAAAATCAAGCTGGTCCGCCACAGGGAACATGGCACCCCGTTCAAGGTCCAGACGCCGCTTGATAAAACTCTCTGCACTGTCCCCAAGCAGCGCACCAAAGGCCATAAGGAACACTATGGATAAAGTGCTGAATGAGTATGCATCCAGGGCACCATGAAACAATGGCCAGTTATCCAATACTCCTGATGCCATTAGACGGGGTGCAAGTCCGATTTGGATAAGCCCTATCATGATTCCGCAGGCGGTCCCGGCTACCAGTCCCCTTATTGTCTTGCCGTTCCCAAGTATCCGCCTGCCGTCAGAGAAATACTTTCCCAGGTCAATCGGGGTACCTCCACCGAACACTGCAGCCATGGGATTTGCGAGATATGCAGGCAGCATAAGCCAGATGGATGCAGCCAGGATATCGATCAAGGTCATGCTACCTTAATGCTCATTTTTGGTGTTAAAAGTATTGAATCAAATGTCAGACTGTGAACGGTATACACTCGATCCTGCCAGAGTCCAGGTTCCTGAACTCCACACCTCCGGGCACGCCCAGTATCTCGAGTCCGCCAAACTCGTCCACTCCGCACAGTATATCCTGTTCGGGATGGGTGCCCGGTGTGATATCACAACTGATGCGGGTACGGCTGCCAATAGAAACAACGATCTTGAGCCGCTTTGAGGCGGGGTGGTTCTTGGGCAGTACAATAAGGGGTGTGCCTACTTCCCTTAACATATAAAGTACGCATTTTATGCCATTGATGGTGGTCTTATGTGTATCAAAACCGGATGAGACCAGCAGGTCGTCAGGTTCAAGGCCCAGTACAATCTCCTCATCTTCAGTTTCAAGAAAAAAAAGGTTTCTTGTTCCGGCTTTTACAATACCGATAACTCCACTGTTACCGTGGAGCATCAATATTCCATTGTAATTCAGGGGTATCATAAATTGATGATGTTCGCTTAATATTGGATTGTACGATCATGCAAGTTCCACATTACTGGACCGACATGCAGGGCAAGTGACATTTTTACCAATACCCTGAAATTCATTTCCGCAATCCTTGCATTTATAGTTCTTTGCATTTAATTCATCTGCCACATCTACTCCAAATGCATCTCCTACGCTGCACATAGTTTGATCTCACCTCCGGACTGGATTATGTCATGATTATGAATGTTCAATTGGGTAGATGTTATATTAAGTTTTCCGAATAACGGCTATCTGTTGGTCTGTAACCTGGTTTATGAATTCATATATTAGTTTGCACGCTATATGCAAAACCATACACGTAATCATATAGGTTAACCATTAATACAAATAAATTCTACTAAGTGATATAATGAGAAACAGGATTACCATTTTAACGCTTCTGCTTATGGCTGTAATGGTCTCGTTTAGCGGGTGTACTGACAACAGCACTGCCCATCAGTCAGAATTAGTAACAGTGAACTCAATAGAAGAAATTGATGCAATGCTTGAAACTGCACCGGTATTTATTGAGCTGGGACGGGGAGGAGGACTGTGTCCTTCATGTGTAGAACAAAAACCTATTCTGGAAGAACTTGCAGCAGAATATGATGGAAAAGTGCATTTTGTCTATATCGACATTGACAAGCAGTACCAACTGGCTGCAATGTTCAATGTATACTTTATCCCTGACATGTTTGTAATAGCCAGATCGGATAATGGCACATACAAATATGTACAACATGGTACTTTGACCACGAATTCTGAACAGGCCAAGATGATAGGTTTCACACCCAAAGGTCCACTGGAAATAGCTATACTGGATGCGCTCAGGTTAAGGTAGAATTGATAATAAAAATGGTTGAGAACACAACACAGTAAGCACAATGATCAATGAGTCTATTATTCCAGATTGAGAACACATTAGCATCAATAGACCTACCACTTCCCTTCCTTGCATTTATAGCAGGTATAATCAGTATCCTCTCGCCATGTATACTGCCGCTGCTACCTGCTGTACTGGCTTATTCCACTGGAAAGGGAAAGTTCAGGCCGGTTGCCATTGTGGCAGGGTTGGCACTGACATTTTCACTGCTTGGGATGACCATGGCAGCTTTCAACCAGTTATTTTTTTCATACCAGCAGTATATCAGGTTCGGGGCCGAGGTTATCATTATACTCCTCGGCATTGCAATGCTGACCGAATATACCCCTGCCATTTTAAATTCAATTCCGGGTATGATAAATGTAGATCCACAAAAGGAAGGTATTGCAGGCGGTTTACTCCTGGGAATGTCGCTTGGTATTGTATGGATACCATGTACTGGTCCTATACTGGCAGCAATAATGATGGGCGTGCTTATGAAAGGGGGTATAATGTATGGCGGGTTCCTGCTTTTTATGTATTCAATGGGATTGGGAATCCCGATGTTGCTGATAGCCTATTTCATCAATGTTTCAGGTAAGAAGCTGAGCACAGTATCGCGATATGACGTGATGATCAAAAGAGGTGCGGGAGCCCTGTTGATATTAGTAGGTCTCTGGCTGGTATATTATAATCATATCGGGCCGTACTTAGAACTTATCTAAAACAAGAAAATGAAAATTTCAGACATGATCGACAGGATTAATAGGATGCGATCCAATCCTGTATATCCTGTAAATCATGTAAATCATGTAAATCATGTAAATCATGTAAATCATGTAAATCATGTCAAAAGATTTGATTTGAAATAAGAAAATTACCTATATCGATGTCGAAATGCGTTTATAAGTTTCCAGGTATTTAAATAATTTTTAAAAGATTATTGATAAGCGTAACATTCTTATATAAAAAAACACTAAAATTGTTACAGAACTTTTGCCATTGAAGGGTTGGAGACAAGTTAAAAAAAAATAGGTGATTAGTGATGGAAATTGCAGATATGTTAGATTTAGCTCAACCATATATGGCATATTTAAAAGCTATATTGATCCTGATAGTTGCTTTTATTGTAATTGGTTTTATTCGCAGGTCCATTAGAAGATACTTAAGTAATACAATTTTACCTTTAGACACGCAGAACCTCTTGCGAAGGACTGTCGTATACATTTTATGGTTCATTGTCATCATGTCGATCACGGCAGAACTTAATTTAGAAAATATTCTCATGCCTATCATAGGGGCGTCTGTTTTTATCGGAGCTGCTGTTGCTTTAGCTGTTAAGAATATCTTAGCCGACGCGTTAGCAGGTATATTCCTCCTATTAGATAAACACTTTAATATTGGTGACCAAATCGAGACAATGAAATATAAAGGAGAGATTATTGATGTTACGCTCAGAAAAACACGCGTTAAAATAGACGATGGAACGATTGTTGTATTGCCTAACGGAAAAATAGACTCTTCCGGATGGATGTTACATACGAAAATGACCGAAACAGAAGGAAATTAGAATCAGAAAGAAATCAGAATAAAAAGGTTATTCTCCCCTATATCGAAGCAATCAATTCCACACCTTTTTTCAAACAGTATGAATTATATGGTCGTGCTCATCCACCTTACCTAACAGGCAAATCCCCATGCATCCCTGATTTTTCGGACAGGTTTTTAACAAGTTAATATTTTATAATAGGCGTATAATAGATGTGACGTAAAATAATATTGCAAAGGATATTCATTTTAATGAAAAAAGGAAGTTTTACTCAATGTTAAAGCAAAATTCAGTTTTATTCATCAGTGCATTTGTCATTCTGGCACTATTATTCTCATTATCGACAGCATCAGCCTATCCGGATTACGCCATTAATGGAAGCAATAATACTTCGACTCCGGAAGTCGCAGTATCTTCATACGGGGCAAATATTGTAATTATACAGCATCTTATTGAGGTTGACCAGGTAACCTATCCCGGGTATTTTAGAATAGTCGAAACCATAATCTACAAGAACCTCGGGACGGGGAACTATTCCGGCCCTATCTATACCTACGTACAGGATGGTGCTTTCAATATTGCTGTGTCAAGACAGGAGATGGCAACAGATGGAGGCAGAAACACAATTGAGGCCTTCCAGGTTAGTGAGAATGTTGTAGGATGGAATGATATCATACTATCAGGAACCGGTATGGCTCCCATGTACAAAATTGAATATATGGTTCCGGCAGAACCAACAGGGAAAACGACCGAATCGGTTACCTTTACAAAGAAATTGAAATATCCGACAAATGTTAATTATATTTATATGCCCATCACTGGCATGCCAGCCCTGGTCGTAAAACTGGAAAAATCTGATGGGATGAAGACTACTGTACTGGATAATGAGGGGAGTAAAATAAATGCTGATCTTTTTGAGGGAATTGGAAATTCAGAGACTTACAATTGGTTCCAGCCTCTGTTTGTTGAGATTTCATTCGAGTTAAGCAAATCAAATCCGGTCGGATCTGATATTACCCTGTACCTGATTATTCTGCTTGTTATTATTTCAGTGATCGGTTATGTGGTACTGAGAGGTAAGAGTCCGGCAATAAAAGGACTGGAAGATAAACTGGGAAGTGTCCTGCCAAAAAAACAGGATGAAGATATATACCTGGAAGAGGAAGAGTTCGAGGACGATGAAGACATAGAAGATGTTCTGGAATCGGACGATGCTGAAGATGAATATGAAGTTGAGGGAAATGAGGGGATAGAAGAGGATCTGGAAGCGGAAGAGGATGAAGCCGAAGAAGAAACATCCCGGCAACCATCTCTTGAAACTAATGACATTGAGAATCTCAGTCTTGATGAACTTAAAACAACCAAACAGGCTATATTCAATGTGCTTCTTAAACTGGATGAGGACCATGTCAGTGGTATCATATCTGAGGACGAGTATAACGACATCAGGGACAATTACAAGGAAAAGGCCAAGGATATTATGATCCGGATAGATGTCCTTGAGAATGAGGATTGAATTTTTTATCGTCTGTACCAGATACAGGCGGTTTATTCAATCTTTCATTTTCTTGTTTTTATTTCCCAGACCCAAAAACCTTTTTGAACAACCCGCCAACTTCCCGTTTCTGGGTAGGGGTCTCCTTACGTTGAGCCGGTCTTTGGGCCTGTTCTGGCGTAGTCCCGGATTGCTTTGCCGGTGCTCGATGATGGGCGGCAGCCGATCTTGATATAGTCACAGACTCCCCGCCATGTTTGCTCTTGCGCACCCTGATATCCACCAGCACCGGGCGCTCGATATCGTTGGATACCAACATGGCCACCCCAGGCGGCAGTCTTTTAAGTTCCTCCTCCACCTCACTGCTGATACCTTCCAGCCCCTTGCTAATGGCCTTCAGGTCATTTGGATTCGTCACCTTCATGATGATCTGGGTATTGCACTGGCTCAGCACATTCTTATCGATACGTGCAGGCCTCTGGCTGATAACCATCATGCCCAGCCCGAACTTGCGGCCTTCCGAAGCGATCGTACGCAAAATCTCAGTACTTACAGTCTTATCAAAACCCCTTTCAGGACAGAAGTTATGCGCCTCCTCTATCACCAGCATGCCAGGCGGGACCTTTCCCATCTTCCTGGCCTCAAACAGATCGCTGCACAGCTTTGCCACTATCATACCCTGAAGCTGGGGGGATACCCCCTTCATATCAATGATAGATGCCCGTCCCGGGGTGAACAACTCTTCGATAGTAGTAGGGTGGTCAGAAAGGATATCAGCCTCACGCAGGGATTCCAGGGATGAAATAACGTTCCATTTAAGTTTGCTCTTGTTGTTCCCAACCTCGAATATGATATCATCCAGGGCATAGAACTCCTTTTCTGCCTTGATCTTGGAAATCGCCTCGTACAACAGTCCTTGATGGTTATTGGATTTCTCATCCGGAAGTATCTGCATCAGGTCCTTTGCACTCAGGTTCATGCCATCCAGCCGAAACACCTTATCAGCATCTTTGTTCAACACTTTATTTGCAGGCGTATACACTGTGACCTGTGAACCGTACCCCCTGGGAGATATGCCGAATTTACTATACAGGTCCCTGGCATCATCAGTGCCTGGTTCTTTCAGTGAACTGTATTCCCCGTGAGGGTCAATAATAAGCAGTGGAATATCCCGTTCCAGTATTTCCTCCAGGATGACACCTGCCGTATATGATTTACCGCTACCGGTCTTGGCGAGGATACTACAGTGTTTCTGGATGAGGCTGTTCATTCCAAGGGATACTTTGATGTCATGGCCTTCCAGCAGCCCCATATTCACCTCACCGTGGGACAGACCCAGGGTGGAACGTATCAGGTCATGATCCGCTATGAACACCTTATCCCCGGGTGAGAACGGGGTCCTGGGTGACCTTAACAATCCGTCTTTGTCACGCCCTCCGATCACCATGGCTTCGGCCACCAGTTTAATGTCCGGGATCTCCATCTTTGCACCTCCTGCAGCATCAGCGGCCTGGTCCAGCTTAAAATCATCACTGCTGCGGGTCATTGACATGACCTGTGCCAGTGTCCAGCCGTCACTTTCATGCCAGACCTTTACATAATCGGTACGCTTAACCAGAGTGCTATCTGGTACAGCGAACATGAAATCGTGAGTTCCGGTCTTGCCGAAGATAACTCCTACAGAATCCCTTGCCATTTTTGTTCATCCCCTTATAGATATTGCGAATATTTATTCATACATCCTGAAATGCTATTAATTCTATCGGTAGACTTATATTTGAAGTTTATTAAAAAGCATATACAGTTGGATATTTCGTTTAACCCACGTTTCCCTTAAGTTAAGAACAGTTATGTGATTTTAACTATGACGTTTGAAGTGCAATCAAATCTTATGGAACTATTAGCTGGTTTTAAAACAACCGGGGGTATTGAAGCAACACTTGTTACCAGTCGGTCTGGTGTCCACCTGACCTCACTGGTCCCGGCAAGGTCCAATCCTGATATACTTGCAGCCATGAGCTCTGCACTGCATAGTGCAGCGGATATCATTTCCAGCCAGGTGAATCAGGGAACTCCCAACCGTGTGGTTACCGAATGCGAGCACTGCAAACTTATAATGACTAAAGCAGGCGAAAAAGCCCTTTTTATTGTACTTCAAAGTGGAAACGCCAATCTCGGGCCGTTATTTATAAAAATGGATACTACCGCCAGTAAGATTGAGGAATTATTAGGGGATTTTCATCAATAACTTGGGACAAATATGAATTTTGGACACAAAAAATTGGTCCAGATATTATTTAGTTCTTATCCCGAATCATAATATATCTACCGTGCTATATAGTGTTCCAGATGAGTACTGTAAGGAAGATATTCCTGGCCAGACCTTGTATAGTAGATGCATCTTTATTTATCGCAGAATCCGGTTTTGGCAGTGGCATGGATATGGATATCGTGTGCAGTATCCTTAAAGAGTTGGAAATGCCTGGGATGCGCTGCTCTGCCAAATTGGGGGTGGCAAGGTTCAGGCTCAATGACTGGAATGTCATGATTTACAGGAACGGCCATATCGATATACGAAGAATAAAAGATGTAGATGATGCCGCCAATGCAATTGAGATGGTCGGGATTATGCTGAAAGATGGATTTACCGGTTAGGTTTACCGGTACATCCTTTTTGACATCTCTTCCACTGTATTGTTGGTTTTATTGAGAACCACATTGAGTTTTCGATCCAGGTTTTCTTCTACGCTCTGGATGTTTATCCTGAGTGCCCGTTCATTTGATTCTATTATAGATTCGATCCGTCTTAACCTGATATCCACAGATAGTATCATTGCAGCCAGGGCACCCATCAGTACCATTGCTGCAAGTACAATTACAGCATCTGCTGAATAATTCGTTGAGGCGAATCTTGTCAACCACTTGTATGTTAATACAAAGGAGGACACAATCATTACTATTGAGAAAATAATATCCCGTGCTTCCATCCTCTCGTCACCTCCGCAAGGTATAACAATCATATGTATCGTAACATATAATAAACCTTTACAAAAGGAACCGTGTAGTTAACGGTATTATCAAATTATCAACACAGCTTTTTAGTTCCGAACAGCAATATACAGTTGATCGGCATCCTTATACTTCCCCATGCATCCTCAGCATCCCTATGTTAAGAATTGCCTGGTGCCGGGGGTCTGGCAGCTTATTTAATGCAGAATAATTATTTATGGAGCACTACGTAAAAAAAACCATAACATTATTAATGGATATTATTGATTTGAGTTCTATTATAGTTTTAAATAAAATCGTTTTGAGGATCTGATATGAAAAAAATCTTATTGGTAGGTGGAGGAGGGCGTGAACACGCCATTGCCCATGCCATTTCCCAAAGTAAACGTGAGCATGAGCTCTATGCTGTAATGTCAAGGAAAAATCCCGGAATTGCAGTCCTGTGTGAGGATTTCCTGCTGAACAGTGAAACCGACGTAGATAAGGTCACTGAGTATGCAAAGAATATCGGTGCGGATATTGCGGTGATAGGCCCCGAAGCGCCGCTGGCCGCCGGGCTGGCAGATGCCCTTGAAGTTCTGGGCATCCCGTCAGTAGGCCCGAAACGGGCGGCTGCAAAACTGGAGTTCGATAAGGCGTGGACACGTAAGTTCATGGAAAAACACCACATTGCAGGTCTTCCTGCATTCAGGGTTTTTGACACCGGGCAGGAAGCACAGGCCCATGATTATATAGATGAACTGGGAGACGTAGCCTTAAAACCAGCCGGGTTGACAGGGGGTAAGGGTGTCAAGGTCATGGGTGACCAGTTACCAGACCTGGATGCTGCCAAAGCCTATGCAAGTGAACTGCTAAAAGGTGATATGGTGGTCATCGAGGAGAACCTGAAAGGCGAGGAAATAACGGTCCAGGCATTTGTGGATGGGACCCACCTGGCCTATGCACCTTCGGTGCAGGACCATAAGCGGGCATACGAAGGTGACCTGGGACCAAATACGGGCGGCATGGGTTCGTATAACGATGCCGGGAACCTGTTGCCTTTCATGGTCGAGGGCGACTACATGGAGGCAAAAGGGATCATGGAGGATGTGATTTGCAAGGTAAAGGAAGAGACTGGTGAAGAGTACAAGGGCATCCTGTACGGCCAGTTCATTTTAACAGCTGCCGGTATCAGGGTGATCGAGTTCAATGCCAGGTTCGGGGACCCGGAGGCGATGAACGTACTGCCGTTGCTGGAGACTGATTTTATTGATATTGCCGAGGCTGTGGCAGCCGGGACGCTTGACACCCTGGATGTGAGGTTCTCGGAGAAAGCCAGTGTGTGTAAATATGCAGTGCCTGCCGGATATCCAAAAGATCCTGCAAAGGATGCTCCTATCGAGGTTGGGGATATGGGCAAAGCATTGCTGTTCTTTTCCAGTGTGTATGAAACCGATGGTGTGGTGTACACCACAGGATCAAGGGCAGCTGCTGTCGTTGGAATCGCTGATACCATAGCAGAGGCGGAAGTGATTGCAGAGCAGGCACTGTCCAATGTAAAAGGGCCACTGGAGTGCAGGCATGATATTGGCAAAAAAGAATTGATACAGAAGCGTATCGACCACATGAAAGTCCTGTGCGGGGATAACAGTTAAATAGGCCAAATGTATTAACTATGAGTTCTGTTTGACAGGAGGCGGTATTTTTGTCGAATCTGTTATCTATAAGCGACCTCTCCCTTGATGAGATCAATGAACTGCTTGATGTAGCAGATGATCTGAAGGTGAAAAGGTCAAAGGGTAAGATCGTTGAAATGCTCAAGCATAAGAGCCTGGGCATGATATTTGAAAAATCATCTACCAGGACACGTATATCATTTGAGGTTGCCATGGCTGAACTGGGTGGCCATGCATTGTTCCTAAGCTATCGGGACCTCCAGCTTGGAAGGGGGGAGACTGTTGGCGATACTGCACAGGTTATATCCAGGTATCTCAATTGTATTATGGCAAGGGTCGTAAGTCACAGTACGCTGGAAGAACTGGCAGAATATGCAACAGTACCCGTCATCAATGCTTTGTCTGATCTGGAACATCCCTGCCAGCTGCTGGCTGACCTGCAGACTATCAGGGAATATAAGGGCCGGTTCGAGGGCCTGAAGTTTGCCTGGATAGGTGACGGGAATAATGTGTGCAACTCTGCGATACTAGCTGCTGCTATTACAGGGATGAAGATGAGCGTGGCCTGCCCTGAGGGGTACGAGCCTGACCCTGACATGGTTGCAAAGGCCAGGGGTATGGGGGGTTCGGTTGAGGTTGTTACTTCAGCTGAGGAGGCTGCAATGGATGCAGATGTCCTGTATACTGATGTATGGGTGTCTATGGGCGATGAGGATGAGAAGGAGCAGAGGTTGCGTGACCTGGGGCCGTACCAGATCAATGATGCCCTGATGAATGTTGCCAGGGATGATTGTATGGTTATGCATTGTCTTCCTGCGCACAGGGGCGAGGAGATCACGAGTGAGGTGCTTACTGGTACTCATTCTGCAGTGCTTGACCAGGCAGAGAACAGGTTGCATGCACAAAAGGCTCTGCTGATCAAGTTGCTGGGGTCAAAGTAAAGGCTTAAATCTGATTAATACAATTCAGGAATCCAGATTCATAGACTGCATGGCAGCGTTTGTCATGTGGTTAATGGATTTTCGATCCAAGACCCAAATGCGGTAGTTGCCGCAGCCGAACCTTACAAGGGTTCGATCCAATATGCGGTTCTTGCCACAGCTGAACCTTACAAGGGTTCGATCCAATATGCGGTTCTTGCTACAGCTGAACCTTACAAGGGTTCGATTCAATATGCGGTTCTTGCTACAGCTGAACCTTACAAGGTTCGATCGAAGTGTGCGTTTCGCTACGCTCAAGCGCACGATAAAAATAAACCCTATTGCGGGGGTTGCCCAGCCAGGTCAAAGGCGCTAGGTTCAGGGCCTAGTCTCGTAGGAGTACAAGGGTTCGAATCCCTTTCCCCGCATAATCTTAATGCACTTGCGGAAATAACAGGATATTATCCTGAAAACGCTATACAGGCCCGGGACAATTTGTCAGGGGTATTCCGGTGACTGCGGAGTAGACTATCTCGTGCATCATTCTGGTAAATATGATGTAATGTGAGAAAAAATAACCAGCACTTCAATAATTTAATATTATCAATGGACAAACATTGATGAATACCGATTAAAGTTTTAGATTGGGGAATAGACTGTGAAGGAAACTTTCCGTGAATATTATCGTCCTAATGAGGATGAGTTTTCTCAATTGTGGGAAAACTGTTTGTTTGTTTTTGACACTAATGTTCTCTTAAATATATATCGATATACTTCAAAGACAAGGCAAGATCTAATAGAAACATTGTGTAAATTATCTGACCGTCTATGGGTTCCCTATCAAGTTGCATTAGAGTACCAACAAAAGCGTTTGGATGTGATTAGTGAACAAGAATTAGCATATACACATATTCAAAATTTGTTCAATGATACACGGGATAAACTCAAGAATAAACTTATTTCCTATAAAATACACCCCTTCATTAAAGTAAAAATTTTCAATGATAAAATAAATAATCTTTTTCTGGACTTTGAAGAAGAATTAAATCATCTGAAACAGGAACATCCAAACTTAATTGAACGTGACGAGTTTAGAGATATTATTACAAACTTATTTAGTGGAAAGGTAGGTTCACCCTGTTCTCAAAAAGATTTGGAAAAAATTTACAAAATTGGTGTGAAAAGATATGAACACCAAATACCTCCAGGATTTAAGGATCAAAAAAAAGACGGATTAAGGGAATATGGCGATTTAGTTATTTGGTTTCAAATCATTGAACAAGCTAAGTCCAGAAAAAAACCGATTATCTTCATCACAGATGAAAATAAAGAGGATTGGTGGCATAAATTCAGAGGAAAAATAATTGGCCCCAGACCTGAATTAATAAATGAGATTTTCTCTAAAGCAGATGTAGATTTTTATATGTATCAAACAGACCAATTTATGAAATATGCGAGTAAATACCTTCATGAGCCAGTTAATTTGGAAACAATTGAAGAAGTTCAAAAAGTAAGAAAATTTGATGAAAGGAGTCTTCGTTTCTTAAATATTTTAAAAAAACAAAGGGAGTATCTTAAAACTCATCCAAAAAACAAGGAATTGGAGAAGAAAATCATTGAAATAGAAATTGAATTAGATGATGCAATAGGTTATTTACTTCACCTTAAAGATATAGAAGCAGATGAAAGAGAAATAGATGAACAAAAAGACAAAATTGACAATTTATCGAATAACTTGGTTAAAATTCAATCATACATAGCGATGTCCGATAAACCTTGAAGTAAGATTTACTGCGATCTCCTTTGTGATTGCAATCCTGCGCCTGAATTAGAATAAAGACCATCAATACGATTGTTATAAAACTCCAGAGCATCAACCTTGATGCCCCGTTTTTCCAAAACGGGGTCGTTGACCACGAAATATCCAACCTCATGCTCGCGTAGCAACAGGAGCCCTTCTCACTTCAATCTGCGTGCCCGCTAAACAACAAAACCTTAACCTATACCTGCCCTTATCAAAAATTCTTTTTCAAGTTTTAAGCGAGTCTCTTTGAATAATTCCCTGATCCTGGTTTCATCGCACAATAGTTCATTTTCACTGCATTCCCCTTCTGCTTTGCATTTCAATGCCAGCTCAAGGGCCTTTTTTTCAAGATTAGGCAGGGTTTTTTCAAGTGTTTTTTTCATCCATTTCTCATCTTTAATTATTATTCCGGCAAACATAGAGGGCAGGACATTACTCTCGATTGATTCAAGCCTTTTCCTTGCAGAGATCATTGCCATAAACCAATATATCAGTTTATCAGATAAAAATCTTAACATTACCTGCTGGAAGTGACTGTCACAAATAAGCTCAGGGAAGCTCCGGTTGAGGATGTAGACGGTGTGAAAATTGGGTATGAGAAGGACTAAATGTCAATCCCACTTAAATATTTGTAGAACAGACTCGAAAATAAAGGTGCTTGACTGGTAGCGATTTGATTTTAATCTGACAAAAACGAAGCATAAACCAAAAGGAATAATTTATCACTAATTCTGAGTACATAGTACTGATGACGGAAGAGCCCACAGAATGGGCAGAGAAGTACCGCCCAAAAAACCTTACCGAAATAGCAGGCCATCGTACCATTATCAATGACCTCGTCAGTTGGGCCAACAAATGGGAAACGGGAGTTCCAAAGGACAAGGCACTGATATTCTACGGCAAGCCCGGAGTTGGCAAGACCTCAGCCGCTTATGCCCTGGCCTACCAGATGGAATGGGACGTAATAGAGCTGAACGCCAGCGACCAAAGGACTGCAGGCATCATCCAGAAAGTTGCAGGTTCTGCCAGCCGGATGGGTACCTTTGACGGCACATCAGGACGGCGGCTCATCATACTGGACGAAGCAGACAACCTGCACGGCAACTATGACCGAGGCGGTGCCAGGGCCATCATCAATGTGGTCAAAGGTACATCCCAGCCAGTTATACTCATCGCAAATGAATTTTATCAAATGGACCCGGCACTGCGGCTGGCCTGCAAACCAGTCCAGTTCAGGACAATAAACAGCACTACTATTGTTTCCGCACTAAAGGCAATATGCAAAAATGAAGGCATAATGGTGGGCATCGGGGTCATAGATACTATTGCTGACAATGCCAACGGCGACCTGCGCAGTGCTATCAATGACCTGCAGGCCATGTCCATAGGTAAGCACGAACTGGAAGTAGATGATATTATCACAGCACCCAGGGATGTAAAGGAAACAGTGTTCAAGTTAATGGATCATGTATTCAAAGCCGCAGATATGAGATCTGCCCAGCAGGCTGCCTGGCAGGTGGACGAGAGCCCTGATAACCTGATAAACTGGATCGACGAGAACCTTCCCATCGGATACAAGGATGCGCATGATATGGCTGCCGGTTATTTCCAGCTTGCCAGGGCCGACCTATTCCTGGGCAGGGTGCGCCGCAGGCAGAACTATGGCCTCTGGCGTTATGCCAGCCTGTTAATGACCGGGGGTGTATCGGCTGTCAGGACCCACAGCCATTCGGGCTATAACAAATACCAGGCCCCACAGTTCTGGAAAAAACTGGGACAGACCAGAGCAAAGCGCAACATAAGGGACTCGCTTTCCGGGAAGATCGGGGGAATATGTCATGTATCAGGTGCCTATGCCAGGACTGACCTGATATGGTTCTTCAAACATTTAATGAAAAGCAAAGTTCATTCGGTAGGACTGGCTGCTGAACTGAAACTCAATCCCGATGAGATCGCATTCCTGATGGATACTAAACCCACTACAAAGAAAGTGGGCAAGATATACGATGAGGCACAGCAATTGATCAAGGATGAGATCGAGCATGATATTGAAGTGTTTGGTGGATTTGGCCAGGAAAAAACAGACAAAATGCATGTAAACCGTTTATTGGAATTTAATGAAACTGAAGGAATAGAAGGAACTGGTGGAACAGAAGCAATAGATGAAACTGATGTTAGCCACACAGATGTCGATAATGCAGACTCTGTTGCAACAGAGAAAAAGAACCAGAGTTCTTTATTTGATTTTTGAGGTTTACAGATGAGAGGAAAACTTATCACACTTGAAGGGATTGACGGTTCAGGAAAGTCCACTATCCTAAAACGATTACATCATCATTTCCAGGATAACCCTGATGTGGTTTTTACCAGGGAACCTACTAATGGCTGGATAGGGGAAGCAGTATACCGTGCAATAAAATCCGAGACAGACCCGCTGGCAGAACTATTCCTGTTCATTGCAGACCATGCCCACCACCTGAGCACTACTATAAAACCGGCACTAAAAGATAACAAGATCGTGATCTCGGACCGGTATTCGGACAGCAGGTATGCGTATCAGGGGGCCACCCTGAACGGAACTGTAGACCATCCCCTGGAATGGGTGATGGGACTCCATAAAGGCTGGACTGTAGTACCAGACCTTACTATTCTGCTGGATGTCAATCCCGCAACTGCCATTACAAGGGTGGGTAATCGCGATCATCAGACCAAGTTCGAAAAAACAGCATTTCTTAAACAGGTTCGCAGCAATTATCTCGAACTGGTTGAAAAGGAACCGGATCGGTTCCTGGTAGTGGATGCAGGGTTGCCCATTGGAGAAGTAGAAGATATTGTGCTGTCTGCCATTACCAATCAGTTATGACGTAATTGTTCTAAGTGCGATAAAAACAAGACCGGAATAAGATAATTAAAATTAGACCAGAATAGCATAATTGGTGGTGGTGGGCTGACACCCTTTCTCAAGGAGTCCCTTATGGAACCTCTCTTGATTTATTTACCCCACACAATTGCAGTGCAATTGTGCCAACGTTGCTTTCAATGAAGGATCACCGATCATCCGGTTTAAGAGATCTTAGTGGATCCCATGCCTTTCACAACATTGATGACCGACCAACACCACGTATTACATTCATGTGCTGACTGACCACCCGGTCCTTCACTACCAGCCCACCTGACTCCAGTGTCGTCAGTATTCTCACTGATACACTCAACTGGAGTAATTAACTATGTTATCCTGAAAATTAATATATTTTTTGGTAACAGAATTGGTAACAATCAAGGTATCCTGGTAAATGTGACATAGCCTGAATGTCCTCCATTAGTCATCGGTTAAAGAGTTTGACTGGCTCGATATGTATTGTTTTTCAAAGAACCAATGATTTTTTATGATTAACTAATTTAATTTTAATTGAACACAGATTACACGGATTTTACGGATTTTCAAGGATTTATTTTCGTATCCGCGCGCATCCGTGTCATCCGTACAATCCATGTTCTATAACAATATTACTCTTAACCGATGACACATAGAATGTCCTCAAGGTATCCTGGCAAATGTGACATAGCCCGAATGTCCCACCCTGGTCGTAGACGGACGCGTCCCTCTTTCGCTAAAGGATATTTCACGCTGGGTACATTCAAAGGTGACCACCTCTTCAAGTTCAATCATATTGATGGCCTGGCGCACATCCTTTGCCTGTTCCATAAAAGGTGAGAACACCACGCAAAAACCACCAGGTTTCAACACTTCAGGCACAAACGGTACAACTTCGGATGCATGGTGCAGATCAAGAGTGACCACATCAAAGGTCTCATCAATTGAATGGATCTCCTGTGATATATCCCCACATCGCACTTCCACATTATCAAGACCTGCAAGTGCGATATTAGACCTGGCCACATCCGGGAAATCCTGCCTGATCTCATAAGATAGCACCCTTTTTGCTATAAGTCCGAGATAAATAGCAAGTATGCCAGAGCCAGTACCTGCATCCAGTACAGTGTCTTGTTTATTCAGGCCAGTATGGGACATGATCATCCCAATGTCCTTTGGATTTACAGGCGCTCCGGTTCTTTTTAACTTTTTGAAAAAATCAGGTGCCCTTGGCCGACGTGTCTTTAATTCAAATCCCAGGTGTGATGCAATAGAATCCCCGTACTCCATCTCAAGCAATCGGTCCAGCTTGAACACGCCCACTTCCGTATGCAGGTCCCCGTTACCTGCCGTTACAAAATAGTTCTTACCGCTGCCTATTAAAAGTACCGGGTCCCCTGGTTTCAAAGCATATCACGCACCAGTGGAACGATCTGGGTAATATGTTCGATCACTGCATCCGATTCGAGGCACAATCTTTCAGGTCTTGCATTTCGCTGCTGGACCGTAAGCACAGCAAAATCGGCTTCCCTGAATGCCATTATGTCATTAATAGCATCTCCTACCATAACAACCTTTTCATATGATAGTTTCAGTTCCCTGATGATCCTGCATTTACGCTGTGGAGTTGAAAGCCCGAAGGTATGCTCCTTCCTGACACCGATACTTCTTGCCACCATTTCAACATCCTCCTGCTTATCACCTGATGCAATAAATATGTCCACACCTAACGCTTCAAGCTGGGATACCACATCCCTTGCTTCAGGATAAGGGCATCCACCGGTACTCAATGTATATGGGATACAATTTCGGGCCATATCGACCATCAGGCCCACGCCTAAATATTGCTTATTATCACACCGATCCCATACTGCTTCCAGCACTTCCTGGAGGTCAGATACCAGTGCTAAGGAATCAGAACTGATGATGGAGTGTGCCTTATCAATACTCAATGATCTATTGCTGCAACCAATATCGATCTTAATCTGTAATTCCTCAATGCATCGATGTACCGGATAACTCCCGTCCATCTGCATCAACTGTTCTGGCTCAATGTGCAGAATAATAATTGCAAAATCCGGATTAGTTCCTGCAAGGTCAGTTGTCACAATATCATAATAAATGGAACCGCTCCTGAGGTCCTTTGCTGCCCTGTACATGTGCAGGAGTGTGCCTGCACTGTCAAAGACCACTGCTGTTTTTGCCATATTCAGGTCTATTTGGAATTATTCTTAATTATCTTTTCTGACCAGAAGGGACTGCCCCGTCATTTGGGGCGGCACATCCAGATGCAACAGTTCCAGTATGGTGGGTGCGATATCTGCGAACATACCATCTTGCAGATCCACATCCATATCTGATACAAATACCAGTGGCACCCGGTTAGTGGTGTGGGTAGTATGCGGGCTCTTATCTTTGTAATAGATCATTTGTTCACTATTGCCGTGATCTGACGTGATAATGGCAATGCCGCCCATATCAATTATTGCAGTTACCACCCTGCCCAGGCATTCATCCACAACCTCTACGGCCTTTATAGCAGCATCCATAACGCCGGTGTGCCCGACCATATCCGGATTTGCATAGTTCAGTATGATCACATCGTAATCGCCTGATACGATCTTTTCCACAACAGCATCTGTGACCTCATAAGCACTCATCTCAGGTTTCAGGTCATAGGTTGCCACATCTGGAGAATGTATGAGTATCCTGTCCTCTCCTTTGCAGGGTTTTTCCACACCACCGTTAAAGAAGAACGTCACATGGGCATATTTTTCAGTCTCAGCAATATGAAGCTGTTTTTTTCCATTTTTTGACAGGTATTCCGCCAGTGTGTTGTCAATGTGTGCAGGCGGGAAGGCTATTTGAAGATCAAATGTCTCATCATATTGGGTCATGCAGACGAAATGGATATTCAATTCTTTCTGTCGTTCAAACCCTGAAAAATCCTGCATTGTCAAGGCCCTGGTAAGTTCCCTTGCCCTGTCAGGCCTGAAATTAAAAAAGATCACGGCATCATTATCCTGTATGATAGCAGTTGGACGGTTCCCATCCAGTATAACGGTGGGTTTGACAAATTCGTCATTTTCTCCTCTCCCGTAGGCAGCCCTTAACGCACTTCCTGCATCGGGTGATGTCAGGCCTTTACCGAGTACCAGGGCATCATAAGCAAGCTGTACTCGCTCCCACCTGTTGTCCCGGTCCATTCCATAATAGCGACCGCCAATCGTGGCAATTTTTCCTGTGCCAAGTGTTCGCATCAGATCTTCGGTCCGGGTGATATATTCTCCTGCACAGCGCGGCGGGACATCCCGGCCGTCAAGGAATGCATGGATAAAAACCTGTTCAAGTCCTGCATTCTTTGCCATCTTCAGCAGGCCAGACAAGTGCTCGATGTGACTATGCACTCCCCCATCCGAGAGCAACCCCATCAAATGAAGTGATGAGCCATTTGTCAGTACATGTTCAACTGCATCGGTCAGTACCTTATTAGAAAAGAAATCGCCATCCTTGATCGATTTATCTATTCTTGTAATATCCTGGTATACCACGCGACCACTACCCAGATTCAGGTGACCGACTTCACTATTTCCCATCTGGCCAGGGGGAAGGCCAACTGCCTTGCCTGAAGCTTCCAGTGTGGAATGGGGATATTTTTCCATCAGGTAGTCCATCACCGATGTATCAGCATTGGCTATTGCATTTCCTTCAATCCCAGGGTTTATACCCCAGCCATCAAGTATGATAAGAATGAGCGGTTTAGGGATGTTCATTTTCATATCTTCTTTTTGAACGTTTAGGAAAATATATACTTTCCTTTAGGCTTAAAAAATGCGAACGAAGTGAGGATTTTCTTGACCATACATATCCTAAATAATTGTGCTATATAGAGGCTGTCCAGCAATTCAAAAAGTAATTGTTAGACTGCCTCTATAATCCATCAGCAAATCAGAATCTGCATCGTGCAACCTTTGCTGATCCGGATATTACACATTCCATATCTTATATCTTAGTTATTTCCTCTTCAAAAGAAACGCCACTGACAGGAGTCCTGCAACTGTAAATATTGCTTCGAATCCCGGTAATCCACCTTCGTCTTCCGGTAACCCAGCTTCGTCTTCCGGTAATCCACCTTCGTCTTTCTCGTCTGTTACCTCCAGTCCCTCTCCACCGGCTATTCCGGTTTCGTTGGTGATTTCCAGATCCAGGGTATATTCTCCGTAATCATCATCATATGGAGTGATCCCAATGTAGATATCACCACTATAGGTTATTTCCTGGGTTGTTTTAGCAATCGCACCCGGATTAGATGGATACTCTGCTGCAATTTCTATCCTATCTTCATCGTAAAGTGTAAACTCTCTCATCCTGTCGCTTGGCGGGGTCACTTTAACGGTTAGCGTTGTTCCCGCTTCAACAGTCATCCTGTAGAGATCTTTAGTGTCCGTTCCATGCGATCCGGATAGATAACCGTTATGAGTTCCCTCTGTTATCTCCATAGCCGTTTCAAACGTGTCTCCTGCATCTGTTTGACTTCCTACATCGAAATTATCATCGATCATGATAACGTATTCTACACCTGCCACGGTATCAAGAACCATGCCGCCACCAACGCTCAGGTAATATGTATAAGAACTCTCCTGTGAACCGGGCAGCCATAGATGACTTCTGGATTCAGCCGCACCAACCACATTCTTCAAAGGATTATCATATTCCGGAAGCAGTATTGCCCTATCTATGTCAAACAATTTAGCATTGCTGATTATAGTTCGATTTTCCACTACCGGATTAATAACTTTGATTGTAAGCAACTGTCCGGCATTAACTTTTTGTGTAAGTTTAAAGTATTCCGGTGCATCAACCGGAATGTCATGATCTGTCACATAACTTCCCAGATCTATCTCAATTGCGTCATCAAAACCATTACCGCCATCTGGCAGTATCTGCTGTGCGCTTACTATTCCTGCGGTTCCAATAATAACTAGTCCTATCAGGATGAACATTTCCAATTTTTTCATGTTACCAACTCTTTATTTATTCTGCAATTGAAATAAAAGTCAACTAAATTAATGTAAAATCTGCAATGTGTTTTTTTCTGCTAATCTATAAATAAATTGCTATTTTTCAATATTCGCTAATAATTAATATTACTCATGCAACTACTCCTACTCCTACTCCTACTCCTACAACTACTCCTATTTTCGTCGTTGGGTAGATGAAGGGGTCTCTCTCCCCGCACGCCAGTTCATTCACGGGCTTTATTTGCTTCCACTATGGCCCTTCTACCTTCATCCTGGTTTTTGTCCATGAAACACCTGGAAGCACAGGCCAGCAGTTTCTCTTTAGTAGGAGACATATTAGAACGCTCATACGATTCAAGACCCCGGTTGGTCCAACCCTCTTCAAAACATCTGTCACCACACAGAGTAAGCAACTCATCAGTCGGCGTCTTATTTACTTTTTCATAGGCCTCCAGCCCGGGATATAACTTACCTTCTTCAAAACACTTGTTGCCACAACTGAGCAGTTCCTTTTCCGGCACTTCCTCACCTGCCGCCTTAAAGGCATCCAGGCCCTTGTTAAGCTCTCCTTCCAGCAGGCATTTGCGGCCCGCCTCAATGAGGCTGTCTTTCGGGAGTGGTACTCCTAGGAATTTGATTGCATTAATAGCTGAATATATCTGCCCTTCCTCAAGATATTTATCGATCCAGCCAAAGAGCATATCGTCAGGCAGCTCGACACCTGCAGCTTTTGAACCTTCTACAGCTTTCGAAAGCCATCCCTGATCAAGATACTGGAAAATATAACTATTGATCTCCTCTTCAGAAAGTTGGGCCCCCATCTCCTTAGAGAGATCTATAGCCTCAGCCATCCGGCCTTTTTCAAGGATGTTTTTAAGGTAAGCGGTTAGTTTTTCATCATTCATTTTATCGTTTATAGTCTAATTGACTGACATTTAAGTGTTGTTGTCTGGTTGTGAGATGTTCTGTAACCTGGAAAACCCAAAACTTAGTCGGGAACATTCCTGTTGTGTCACATGCTTTCATTTTTTAGGACAAACTGCCGCCACCTGACCAGCAGTATCGGGCTGATAATCCCTAATAAGGTCATCTGAATGCCTGTTTGCTTTTTTAAGTATATCTGCAATCTGATGTGCATCTTTCGTATGTATCATTAAATGGTTGATTGATGGATGTGGATTAAAACGAATCCGGATGTGGTAAACTGATTTTGAACCAATGTACATGATATATCCATAACCAAAACAAAAAACAACCCATATGAGACTTGGAGTAAGGTCTTTCATTGGTTCTCCTGCAAATGTCTGCGAAAGAAGGGTGAAAAGCCAAAATATTCCTACTGTTAATAAGCCCCAGTACACTAATCTGTATAGTTTATTTTTTTGTACCTGTACTGTGTTTATTGAATCTAAAGTATGGGTTGTTGAACCAAGTATCCGTTGGAATATAGTACTGACCCTGATATACTTACTATTAATTTCAACGCTTGATCTCGATATGATTAACTGTGTTAACACAACAGAGAACATTATTAATTCAATTCCATATTTATGAAAAAAGGAATCATGTCCGGCTATATGATAAAGAACAAAAACAGTGAAAGCAAAGAGTAATCCAATATTAACCTCTTTTCTTAACCCAGCGACATAAGTATTTTTCAAAAGTATAGGCAATAATGTGGGTGGATTTGTATCATTATATGTTAGTGAAGAGGATGATCCTAAATTAT
>Ga0255369_1002_pt2 | contig 36072 bp, 36 predicted proteins | sample ANMaggSeSYBR01C9_FD_182091 | JGI IMG/M metagenome (GOLD analysis project Ga0255369, IMG submission 182091) | Sediment cell enrichment communities from methane seep in Santa Monica Basin, California, United Staets - ANME aggregate JGI... | ecosystem: Environmental > Aquatic > Marine > Cold seeps >... | reverse complement strand
GGCTAAGGCTTCCACTTCTGTTTGTTTTTCATAATGGGCCAGAACTTTGTGTACCCTCTCTTCATCCCATCCTTTTGGAAATTTACTCTGCTTCATTCTTTCTTTCGCCTCCTGCGCTTATATTCTGTGCAGTTTCTCAATAAGATTATATGTTTCAGAGATGCCAGCTACTGTATTGTAGTCTATTCTACACTGGGCACTTTTGAAGTAACTGCTATGTGAATATGTTTCCCCATTTTGTTCTCTTCGATCTTTTTCATCCGATACATTTTTCCTGACAATTTCAACTGCATGCTGATATCCGCCTTCTACATTATTCTGTGAAAAATCCAACTGGTTTGCCATAAGGTATTTGTATATCCCATAGCTTAGAAGCTCATCGCTGTGCTCAAGTAGATTATCAGCATCCGTCCGGTTCTTTTTCTTTTCGACAACTAGTTTTATTATCCGGTAACTATTGTATATCTGCAGATATACAGTTGAATTTTTATCGCCATCAAATAGTGTTGCCAGAGGGTTTTCCTGATTTGTCGCATCAAATACTTCTTCCAATACTCTTGATACGGAGTTTTTAGCGATTTCGGGTTTTTCAAAATATGTTGCATACCAAAATTTGATTGCTTTTTCACTGGTTATTGATTCATGCATTTCTTTGCTCAATTGGTTAGTGAAAATTTCTCCTCTTTTTGAGATATATGCAATACCTTTGTTTTCAAAGAGTAATTTTACATATTTCTGGAAGTCTTTGTTGCTTATCTTGTCCCTGAAATTGATGGAGGTCTGGGTGTTTGTGGCTTCAGTGATTTTATTTACAAGATCTTGATCTTTTGTTTCGTACAGACGAACAGTAATGTAAACATCATCCAGTTTTGTTTTGTCTTTCTCATAGATTTCATGTATTACTTTTGTTGTCTGTAGACCATTGACTATGACCGGATTTACAACCGGCACGATGTATTGACCTGCTTGTTGATTTGAAGGTATTTGCATTTCATCGCACAGGATTGTTATACCATTGTTTAAGAAGGGGAAATAGATTGATTCAGATGTGTTATCCAGAGTTTCTTTGATCTTGCGATTGGTCTTATTGTATCCCAGAAAACCTCTTATGTTTTCTGAAAACAACTTGTCTTCAGTACCATTTGTTTTGATCTCAAGGTCAACCAGTTCACATAATTCAAGTGCCTTCATCCTGAAATTGACGGCTTTGACGTTCAATATTGAAAATGAGATCAGTGCCTGTGGCTCTTTTGGCGATATATTTGACTTTTCTGCATTAAAAGTGAATTTGACTTCTTTTCTTTTTCTATCGCTTTTTATTAAATTATCAATACGCTTATCCAGTTCATTGGAGTCAAATATTGCTAAATTGCCATATGGATCATTGTATGATTCGAACAGGTCTTTGTTTGCAGCGTATTTTGTATCTTTTACATCCCCATTAAATATAAAGTTCAGATGATGGTCTATATGGTATCCTTTCTTTGTTATTGAAATGTATTCGTCAAGTTTCGGCATCAACCCTTCTGTATTGGGTTTGTTTCTCCTTCCCTTTTCAAAGACTTCTGCAAAGTCCTGTTTTAATTTCTCTAACTGGTTTTGCACAAGTTTTGGTGAATTTTTGCACTGGAATACTTCCATTACGTAGAACCCATCCTGTTCATCAAAGTATATTCCATCAATTCCCCCATCAGCAGAGCTTTTTATTATTACGTCAGCATAAATTTCATCAAATGTCTTGTCGAGTATAGCAGCCATTGAGAAGATCTCAAACGCCTGGTCTTTATTGATATTGAATTTTTCAGCGATCTTGTCAAGGTAAGTGCTGATGAATAGTTCTTTGTTGCTCATGGAGGTGTCCTCTGTGGTTGATGTTGGTTTTTGAAATATGAAATTGTTTATTTATTGTTCTAACAAACCAGTTTTGTAATTAATCCACAAAACCAACTATTTGCCATACCTTTTTCTCTTCATTGAACACATCTTCAAGTGCAGTCGATACATTAAATTTGACTGTTGTGTGGGTGTCAAGGCGTTTTTTTGTTTCCTCTGCCAGAAAATCACCAAAAGTTCCTTTTATTATCTCATTGCTTTTATCTAATACAAATTCGAAGTTATAAGAACGGATGTTTACCCCTGTTAATTTTCCGTAATATGTGACCGATTCTGCAGGGAGTTCAGCGACTTCACTGATTACGTTGTATATTCTTTCTGCCATATCACTGGTAATCTCTTTTGTGTGAAATCCATCAGGAACAATTTTATCGTACATCTTCACATTAGCATTATTCTTATATAATACTTCCAAAAAATTCTGATATTTTCTAATTGCCCTTATTCCAAGATTTTCAGTCATGTTTTTGATTTTATCTTTATCATCCTCACAGTCAGCTAAATTTGTGAACTGTTGGAGTGCCTTTTTAGCAATTGACTCCCCAAGCTGGGGTTGATGACTGGATAGAACAAATCTAAAAGAACCAGTTGTAGTTGCAACTAAATCTAATCGAGACGCGTTAAGAATCTCTTTAGATATTGTGCCTTTTAGTGTAGGCTTATCAATTAATGATTGAGCTATTGATGCAACAACATCTTGTAAATATGATATAAAATCCCCAAAAAATGATAATGATATACTGTGTTTATCAACTACATCACCATCCAAGATAAAATCGAAGGTGTCTATTTGATGTCTTCCATATGAACTTTTAAGTTCCAATAGCAGATGCTCTTCTCTATCTTTTATACTTTGGTAACTCACTTTTAGAGAATATTTGTCAGGGTATTTTGAAATCAACTTTTCTTTTTTTCGAATTAATGTTTCCAGATCAGAAAGTTCTTCCTGTATTATAGATGGATCCCTGTAATCATCAGCCATTGATCATACCTCCATAGTATTTTTCTATATTAAATGAGTCATCAGATAAATTAAATTCGATGATGCCTTTTGGATTGTTCTCTCTGTCATGGGCAAACCATTTAGACCAATACTCAATATCTTCTTTTGTATTTTCGTACAATTCAGTAATTTCAGGGGGGTAAACTGCAATAAAATAAACATCACATATACATTCAGATTTTGCTCTACTTTTATCTGTCAATTTTGAGAATATTTCCTTTATTTCTTCTGATTCATCTAATTCAATTGCATCAATATGAGTGACGAAATCAATATCCTCTGGATTTACTTTGCTTGTTGTATAACTCCCATTTACCCATTGAATTGTAGCTACTTTTATAACGTCTAATTTACTATTATACCTGATATACCCATTGAATATTTTCTGGCGTGTTGTTGAATCACGAAAATTATCAACAAAATGTTCTTTAAACTCATCAAGTTTAGGAGTTATAAATCCTGCCGGTAAATTTCCATTATTGTCAAATTTGGGAATCATGTACATCACTTTAGTTTTATCTCATCAATATTTCTGGTATATCTTGCTTATGTGCCCGCTTTATATCACCATGATCAACAGATGGTCATCCTGTTCAGTATCACCCGGTATTCACTAACCTCTCTACAACAGAGCGCCTGATGTTTTGTTGATTAAAGAAGTTCGTTGATAGGAGAATTTGGGAAAACATTTGATTTCACTTTTATCCGCTATTACCTGCCGTTGTCTTCGGATGCTGTAATGTTTGATACTTTGCGATAAGTTCCCTGACAGCAGAAACTAATTCAACAGGGATATCTATTGTAGTCAGGGTTCTGTCTTCATAGGCTGCCTCATCCTTGGCTAAGGCTTCCACTTCTGTTTGTTTTTCATAATGGGCCAGAACTTTGTGTACCCTCTCTTCATCCCATCCTTTTGGAAATTTACTCTGCTTCATTCTTTCTTTCGCCTCCTGCGCTTATATTCTGTGCAGTTTCTCAATAAGATTATATGTTTCAGAGATGCCAGCTACTGTATTGTAGTCTATTCTACACTGGGCACTTTTGAAGTAACTGCTATGTGAATATGTTTCCCCATTTTGTTCTCTTCGATCTTCATAATCTCCTATGACCGAACTAATAAACACCTTGGTCTTTCTCATTGTTCCCTTACCTTTCTTTAGATGTGCGTTAACCAAAAAAGCATTTTAAAGTCAATTGCGTATAACATTGTTTATTCGAACCACTTCGCATATCCATCCAATTTGGTAAATATATCCTAACAAGGTTTGCATATACATTCCTCTGTTAAACTTTTCCACTTTCACTCATTCCCCACCAACCCCATCATCCAGATCAATATCAATTTAATCCAGCGCTTTATTATTCAAAACCTCATCATACTCTGCAAGCTCCTCTATCAATTTCGAAAGCCTGCTCATCCCAATTTGACTCATCCTCCAGCATCCCAATCCTCGCATCCAGCTTCGTCTCAAGCACAAGGATGATGTTATCATCGTCATGCATAAACGACGGCGCCGGCACTTTTGCCAGTAAGTCCTTTATGGTCTCACCCTTGTTCGCAAAGATGAACCCTTCTTTATCAGGAGAATACCTGCCGAACATGCAGCCTACGGCATAGGAGACAAACGCTTCAGTAGTCATTTAATATATATTGTCATGGTGGTCAAAATCCAGAAAAATCACTTTGTTTTCATTTTCAACAATCTCGAAAACAAGCACAAAGGATTTACCAATATGAACTCTTCGCAATCATTTCATATCATGCTGGAACGGTTTGTAATGTTGAGGATTTTCCAGTATTTCGCTCATCTTTTTCAAAATTATCTCGAATTGCTTTTTATTTCTTCTCCTGAGTTTATCCAGTTCCCTTTCAAGCTGCTTGCTGATTTCGTAATTGTATTTCAAAGCCGGACACCAAATTTCTTTTCAAAATCTGAACTGGAAATAGTACCTTCTTTTTTTATTGATTCAAGCTTCCGGATATACTCTGGCTTTACATGATGCAGATCGTTATTTATTTCCCCTATGGTTTCTTCGATGGATAATATTTTTGTTTTTAAGAAATCAAGGTCGGATACTATTCTTTCTAATAATTCTGCTTCAGGCATATTGTACCTCCAATTTTCTTCTATCCTGATAATTTGTTAAATTGTTTATTGTACTCAATTGTACTCATATCTTCCCCACCAACCCCTCAAACTTTGCATAATTAACCTTGACCCCATCATCCAGATCAATATCAATCAGCTGAAGCGACTTATTATTCAACACCGCATCATAAGCCATAAGCTCCTCAACCTGCTTCCCAAGACCCCTTGCATTCAAAAAGTCATCTTCCTGAACTTTCTCATTCAGTAACTCCAAACGCTTTTCAAGTTTCATAGCAACCATTTTAATAAAGATATTATATAAAATTGTGGTTTTGCTAATATTCTGATAGACAATAGAGCAAATCCCTGGCTTCGCAAAGATAAAATTTTCACATCAGGAGATATTATACGAACATCAACCATCCCTGGAATAATCTGAAAATCTGGAACTTTCATGCCCCTCCAAGACACCCATAAGCATGAAAATGCTATTTTCGCAGCAAATTTAACAACCAAATAAATTCCACAAATTTGTAATACATTAACCTTATTACTCATACTGTATTAATAACACCTGAAAAATCAAAGAAGGTTGAACAAACGGGTACTGCAAATTATTTTATCCCAGGAAAAACTCGACAGTCATTTCTAAAACACCAATTACCCACTGAATTCATTATCCACTACACAAATTCATCAACCATTCACACCCCCAGGTTGGTGTGATAAAAATGGACTTCAGCAGCAAGATACATGAAATAATACGTGAACTCGACCTGAAAGAAGTCCAGAGATGGACAGCCCTCAGCATCCTTGTAGGTATTGTGGGCGGGATTGTTGCCATCATATTCTATTCAGGCCTGTATTATGCCACCTATTACCTATTAGGCGGCATCGGCGGATATTTCCCTATTACCCCACGAGGTGATGTTGACCTCCTACCCGTTGTTACAGGCGAGCCCAACCGTTTATTATTAATACTGCTCCCCATGCTCGGCGGACTGCTTGCAGGCTACCTGGTGTACCGCTTTGCCCCTGAAGCAGAAGGAGAAGGTACTAATTCGGTTATCGATTCCTATCACCATAAGCAAGGCAAAATCAAAACCAGGGTCCCCTTCATTAAAGCACTGACATCCATGATAACCATTGGCTCAGGAGGAAGCGCAGGCAGGGAAGGACCAATATCCCAGATCAGTGCAGGTTTTGGTTCCATACTTGCCACCAGGCTCCATCTTAGTGACCGGGACCGCCGCATTCTCGTAATATGCGGCATGGCTGCCGGTGTGGGCAGCATATTCAAGGCCCCACTTGGCGGCGCAATATTCGCAATCGAAGTACTGTACAGGCAGGGCTCGGAATCAGAGGGCATCGTGCCCGCCTTTATCTCGTCCACCATCGCTTATTCCATATTCTGTTCAGTGTTCGGCTGGGGTTCCATGTTCATCATGCCCAATTACCAGTTCACCAACCCATACGAACTTGTTTTCTATGCACTGCTTGGTATCGCATGTGCAGCCGTTGGTATCTTTTATGTACATATCTTCTACGGTATGAAGAACGTCTTCAACAGGTTGACCATACCCCGACATTACAGGCCTGCCATCGGCGGCTTTTTACTTGGCATCCTTGCATTTTTCATACCTGAAAGCCTGGGTGTAGGATACGGGCTCATCCAACAGGCCTTAGACCAGCAACTTGTAGTAGGGCTTATGCTGCTACTGGTATTCGCCAAGATCCTTGCCACATCCTTTACCATCAGCAGCGGTGGCAGCGGTGGTGTGTTCGCTCCCTCACTGGTAATTGGGGCTATGCTGGGCGGCGTGCTGGGACTGACCTTCCATACTTTGTTCCCCACTATAGTATTGCAGCCAGCTACCTTTGTGCTGGTCGGGACGGCAGCCCTGCTTGCAGGTGTGGCAAAAACACCCATCGCCGCAATAATAATGGTATCAGAACTAACAGGCAACTACAACCTGCTGCCGCCCCTTATGCTTGCCTCCACCCTGGCATATGTTCTGTCAGGCAAATGGTCCATATATAAAAAACAGGTGCCCACAAGGATGGACTCACCTGCCCACCGTCGTGAGATGACAATAGATGTGCTGGAACTTGTAACGGCAAAGGAAGCTATGAGTAGCGATATCATCACAATCGACCCTACCACAAAGATTCAGACAGTGCTGAACCTCATCCATAAATACGGTCATCTGGGGTATCCTGTCCTGGATAACCTGGAGCTGGTCGGTATGGTGACCTTTGAGGATGCGGAAAAAGTCCCCACCAATGAAAGGGACAGTGTAACTGCCGGTGATATTATGACCCGCTCGCTGATTGTGACATATGAAGACGAGAATCTTGAAGAAGCCTTAAGGAAATTGCTGGATAACAATATCGGACGACTGCCTGTTGTGGACAGAGATGATCCCACAAGGCTGTCCGGACTGTTGACTAAATATGACATAATCAGGATACACGCACAGCTAAGCTCGAAACTTTGCAGGCTCCCACCGATGCGAAAATAAGTCCTTACAGCGTCAGTTCTTGCAGCGTATATTCTTACAGCGTCAGTTGCCTGATGATATCACTGGCACTGAGAATACCCACAGGACGATCTGATGCCCCCATACCTGGTTCGGATAGTATGATCAGTCTGTGAATACGTGCATCCAACATGACACTGGAAGCAGTTTCCAGATCAGTGGAAGGGCTAATCGATTTTAACGAAGTCGTCATTATTGCTTCGGCAGTGTTATCCAGTAGTGATTTATCGACAACTACATGCAACATGTCCATTTCTGTGATAAATCCCATAATTTCCCCGTTATGGTCTGTAACTGCTACGCCAGAAACGTCCTGGTCAACCATTATTTTTGCAACTTCTCTAAGGGTAATATCCATGGGAACCGAAGTTACCCCCCTTGTCATGATGTCTCTTAATAAAATGTTATTTTTCATCATTGTTTTTTCACCTAATATGTTATTATCATCTTTAGGATAAGTACTTTTTTTAAATTATTAAAAGTGAATAACTACTATTTCTTCCTCAGTCAGCCCATACAGCCTGTAGACTATCTGGTCGATAAGCCCATCCGTAACCTCGATTCTGGTCATGAGAGGCTGCAATTTATCTATCGAATCCCCATACCATTCCTGTAGATGCCTGTAATTGGTCGGACTCTTGGGATCGTATCCATCCCTGAGCTTCTTCCTGTTCTTGCCCAGTATGTCGATTAGCCTCTTGAACTCATGGTTGTAGTACTCCTGCACAGCAGTCTTATTAACCATATCATCCACGGCAGCCCCTATCTCTCCTTCCAGAAAGCCCAGGAATGCTTTTATCTCAGCATTCTTCTCCTTGTTCATCTCTATCATGCGCTCTGCCAGGTAGGCGAGCAGGTCGTGCACCACATCGCTCTCCTCCGGCTCAGCACCCGGCCGCTCACCGACGAAGTCCAGCAGCGTAGCGGGTTCTGTGGGTGTATTCAGATATTTGGAATACAGCACCTTTGCCTTACCCACAGGGGCGGTACGGCGGCCGAGTGAGCTGTCAATAGGTCTTTTCAAATTTATGGAACTTGAAGAATTCCTGGGTAAAAATACGGGGGCATTTAAATGCTTGTTTTTGTTTAATATTCCTATGTGGTCAGTACTTCCACAGGTATATTCAGATTTTTATTTTGAAGAAGGTTTAATTTTTCGAATCCAATGATTCTGTTGTTTTTATCCTTTTTGAGTATCACTTCGTCTCCTGTTTCTTCACAGATGAATTCCTTTTCAGCATCATCAAACCACACATCAAGTGTGTTTGATTCCCGGTTGATGATGACTTTTATTTTTTCCATATATGGACACCTTCTTTTATTCTTTAAATGCTTTCCTCTACAATCTTTATTTCCTCATAGGTCAACCTATATAACTTACAGACTATCTGGTCGGTAAGCCCATCCGTAGCCTATATTCACCCATGAGTGGCTGCAATTTATCCATAGGATACTCATACCATTCCTGAAGATGCCTGTAATTGGTCGGATTCTCAAGCATGGATTCATCAAGGTTCTTCCAGCTATCTCTTCTGCTGTCATAGATTTCCCTGGCCCGTGCAAATGCCTGACCCACGTCTTCATTCCACTCAGGGCTATCTTTAATAAGCGATTCAAGATAGTGATTGGAAAACAGATTTTGATTTTGCAGATAATTTAGAGTCAATTGAGCCAATTTTACCACTAAAATTTTTTATATTAAGAACAAAATGAAACACAATAAGATTTGTGGTTTTACGAGACCGTTACAATTTGTGTTGGTGAATCTAATTAAACCACAGATGAACACAGATTTTCAGGTAGCATATCCGCGTTCATCTGCGGTTAGTTTGATAATACCAACATTTAATGTAACGGTCTCGGTTTTACCGTCTATAATGATCTTGATAAAGTATAAAACGAAAAGTCTTTCCAGAATGCACATATTTAAAAGTATTATGAATGACATAAACAAAAAATCACGAACAATTCACCGCTTGTAGAGGAAATCATAATGACAGCAGAAAAAAATACCCAACCCGTCGATTTCCTATTAGATGAAAGATTACAGTCTCTTGATAACACAGATCTATGCGACCTGGTAGACAACCTGCTGGAAAAAAAACCTGAATTATACCAGTTGATCCTGGAATGGTTCAAAGAAAAACAAAAAACCGCACCAAAAACAGATGCAAATGACGATCTGGCCTCTTTGGATGATAAACTCTTGTTCGAATACTGGGAAGATGCCAGACGTATAATCTCAGATTTCAATGTGTATGGTGGCGGACCAGAAGATGCTGAATACGAAGCATACGGTTATCTGGACGATATTTCTGGACTGATAAAGGAGGAAAATATAACTGCCAATGCCAAACTCGAATTTTTGGACGAAGCTTTTGAAGAATACAACTGCCATAACTCTGGTTTTGAGGATGGATTAATGGATATTTTCTTTGAAATCTGCCAGACAAAGGAAGAATGGGAATATTTGGTGAAAAAACTTGATGAGCACCCTTCTAACTGGAGAAAAAAACTGATTATGAATATTCAGAGAAAATATCTTCACGATGACAAAGCTTACCTTAAAGAGCGCATGAAAAACCTTCAATATGGCATGGATTATTGGGACCTGGTTGAATATTATGATGAAAAGAGAGACTTGCCAAAAGCACTGGAAACGGCAGAAGAGGGCATATTAAAAGGTGAAGGAAGACTTACTGAGCTATTTGAATTCCTGTCAGAACACTTTGCCAAAAAAGAAGATACCGCCAACCTGGAGCGGATTGTACATACAGCATTAACCCGCCAAAGTGAAGAAAAGAACATGCTGGATCGGTTGTTTGAACATTATAAATTAATGGGAGACTACAAGAACGCAAAAGAAACTCTGCTGGAATCGGTTGGGCTTACCAGTTGGCATATCAGCTATTATAATGAGTATAAGAGAATGAAAGAATTCCTGAAAGACCAGGACTGGAAATCCATCGAGCCTGAAATTGTCAATAAGATCAAAGAAAAAGACCTTAATGATTATTTGCGGATATGTCTGGACAAAAATATGAAAGAAACGGTCATCGAAACAATTTTAAATCAGGGCTCTCCCAGAGGCAGGCTGGGACTTTTAAATGATGATGGTTTTGATGAGTTTGCAGATAAATTGGAATACGATTTCCCTGAAAAGGTCATCGAGTATTACTGGCAAAAAGCATATAGAAACATCCCGGGCGGGAAAAGGAAAACTTACCAATATGCGGCAAAAAACCTGAAAAAGGCAAAAAGTATCTACATGGATATCTTAAAAGATGAAATAGGGTGGACAGAACGTTTTTCATATCTGAGATCCGAATTTAAGAATAGGCCCGCTTTTCTCGATGAAGTGAGACTATTGTAGTATAAATGAATACGCCAAGGTTATTGCTGCAAAAGCGTATGTAAAGAGTAAAAACTGCCGATTATTTTAGTGTTCAAGCGTTGAACTGGGGGAGTGTTATAAATATTAAAATATAAATCCAATGAGATTTTTAAACCACAGATGAACGCAAATAAACACAGATACGATGTAGCAAATCTACGTTTATATGCAGTTCGAATTCTCATAAGTTTAGCGGGAGACTATAATTACTAAAATCTAAATAAATAAGTACAATCAGAACCTTGAATATTTCCAGGTGGAACACATGCAAACGAATGTCATAAGGTCTCTAAACATTGGGAAATTGGTACGGATGGAACGGATTTTTAACAGGGAAACTCTCCGGACCATCATTATTCCCATGGATCATGGTGTTGGTGCAGGTCCCATTAAAGGATTGACCGACCTGTCGAAAATGGTAAACAAAGTGGCAGAAGGCGGTGCCAATGCTGTACTGGGACACATGGGCTTACCCAAGTACGGCCACCGTGGTTACGGCAGGGATGTGGGACTGATCATACACCTGTCAGCGTCCACTTCACTGGGCCCTGACTCCAACCATAAGGTACTGGTCACCTCAGTGGAAGAGGCAATAAAAATGGGAGCAGATGCAGTATCGGTACATATTAACATTGGTGCCGAGGATGAGGCAGAGATGTTGAAGGGACTGGGCATGATCGCCAGCAAATGCGATGAATGGGGTATGCCCCTGGTGGCAATGATGTATCCAAGAGGACCAAAGGTTAATTCCGAACATGATGTAGAGTACGTCAGGCATGCGGCCAGGGTAGGTGCCGAACTTGGCGCAGATATTGTCAAGACAAATTATACCGGTGACCCGGATTCGTTTCGGGAAGTGGTGAACGGCTGTCCTGTACCAATAGTTGTAGCCGGAGGACCCCGAATGGAGACAGAGCGTGATCTTTTGCAGATGGTATATGATTCTATACAGTCAGGCGGGCGGGGTGTAGCAATAGGAAGGAACGTATTCCAGGCAGATGACCCGGCCGTCCTGGTGAGAAAAATATCAAAGGTTGTGCATAACGGATATACGGTTGACGAGGTCTATGGATAGTATGTCCGCAACCGATATTTCGATACAACTTACCAGTCTTGAACTGGAAAACCCGACCATACTGGCGGCAGGCGTTCTTGGCACCACAGGTGCCTCACTGAGGCGTATGGCAGGAGAAGGAGCAGGTGCCGTGGTCACAAAGTCCATAGGTTCCGAGCCAAAGGAAGGCCACCCCAACCCCACCATGCTCAAACTGGATTGTGGTTTCCTGAATGCAATGGGCCTGCCAAATCCGTCATACAGGGATTTCAGGAAAGAACTTTCGATTGCCAGTGAAGGCGGTGTTCCTGTGATCGCCAGCGTTTTCGGGGCACATCCGGATGAGTTTGCAGAAATAATTATCGGACTGGAGGGGGCCAGTGCCTATGAATTAAATGTGAGCTGCCCCCATGCCAGTGGTTACGGAACTGTAGTTGGTACTGACCCGGTACTGGTGGAAGAGATCACCAGGGCTGCCAAACGGACAACCGATGTACCGGTGTGGGTCAAGCTCACCCCGAATGTCACAGATATCGTGGAGATCGGTGAGGCTGCGAGCAGGGGTGGAGCCGATGCTGTTGTCGCGATCAATACGGTGCGGGGCATGGCGATAGATATCCATAGCGGGTATCCAATCCTTGGCAACCTGTACGGTGGCCTTTCCGGCCCTGCAGTACGTCCGGTGGCTGTAAAATGCGTATACGATCTGCATAAAGCACTGGATATACCTGTCATAGGTGTTGGCGGTATCGGAAGCTGGCAGGATGCAGTGGAGATGATGATGGCCGGGGCTTCGGCGGTACAGGTGGGCTCTGCCGTGTATGATAATGTCAATATTTTCAGTGAGATTACCAGTGGATTGTCTGCTTACATGAAGGCCAATGATCATTGCTTGGACGATATAATCGGACTTGCCCACAGGAAGGTGGAACCGTGAGACCTGTAAATGCGATAATAACAGAGATCATCAGGGAGACCCCTACCATAATTACTCTCAGGACCGATATTGAACCGGATGCTGCACCCGGCCAGTTCGTAATGGTATGGGTCCGGGGCCTGGATGAAATCCCGATGGCCCTGTCACATCCGGGCAGCATCACGGTGCAGAGGGTGGGCGAGGCTACTGAAGCACTGTCACAGCTGGAAGTGGGAGATAGTATTGGCATCAGGGGGCCGTTCGGGAATGGATTTGAAGTGAAAGGGGAAGGGGGAGGAGACGGAGACAGAGACAGAGACAGAGACGGGGGAGGAAATGGGAATGGGAACGGAGAAGAGGATGGGGATGGGAAAGGTAATAAGATTATGGTCATTGCAGGCGGCGTGGGTGGTGCACCCCTGCTGCCCTTGGCGCAGCAAGCCCAATCCCTTGGCCTGGATGTTACTATCCTGATAGGTGCCAGGACAGCGGATGAACTGCTTTTCGAGGAATATTTCTCAAAATGCGGTGTGGTCAGTATAGCTACTGACGATGGAAGTAAAGGTCATCACGGGTTTATAACAGGAGCAATGGACATGTTCAACCTGGTCGGGTTTGACCAGTTCTATATCTGCGGTCCGGAGTTGATGATGAAAAGCGTGCTGGATATTCTACAGGCAGCAGGGCTTGAGGCAATGGCTCAATTAAGTCTTCATAGGTATTTCAAGTGTGGTATCGGTGTATGCGGCGCATGTACCATTGATCCATCTGGTCTCAGGGTATGCAGGGACGGCCCGGTATTAAGTGGTGATCTGCTCATAAAAAGTGAATTGGGGGAGTACCACAGGGATGCCACAGGAAAGAAGATAATGTTTTAAATATTTTGTTGATTCATGGTAGTATAAATAGGTAGTGTAATAATATGATAGGGAGATTCAGGTTTGGTGATGAGGTTTTCACCGGCACTGTAGAAGGTGAAAAAGTTGTAGTGGGACGGGGGTTATATTGTGATACTTATACCCTGGATGAACTGGAGGTACTCCCCCCTGTGACCCCGAGCAAGATCGTATGTGCGGGATTGAATTATATCGACCATGCCCGGGAACTGGAAATGGAACTGCCCGGTCATCCTATTATCTTCCTGAAACCTCCTTCTGCTATTATCGGGCATGGCGATATGATCATCTGTCCTCCTGAATCCCAGCATGTGGATTATGAGGCAGAACTGGCAGTTGTGATCGGTAAGCGGTGCAGGAACGTATCTGCCATGCAAGCTTGTGACGTGATACTGGGATATACTTGTTTTAACGATGTAACAGTTCGCGATATCCAAAAAGCAGATGGTCAGTGGACCAGGGCTAAGAGCTTTGATACTTTTGCACCATTGGGTCCGTTTGTGGTCATGGCCGAAAATGTGGATATATCAAATGCATATATCCATTCCAGGGTCAACGGCCGGTTAAGGCAGGATTCCAATGTAAATAATATGATTTTCGATATCCCGGCACTGATAGAATTTATTTCCCATATCATGACGCTGGAAAAGGGTGATGTCATAGCTACCGGCACGCCTGCTGGTGTGGGCCAGCTTAATCATGGGGATACGGTGGAGATAGAGATAGAGGGCGTGGGTACTTTGGAAAATGAGGTTGTTAAACCCTAAACTTCATCTTTGGGTTTTATCTTCAGTTTAGGTTTTGTCTCCAGATTGAGTTTTATCTTCGGATTGGATTTCATCTCCGGATTGAGTTTTATCTTCGGATTGGATTTCATCTCCGGATTGAGTTTTAACTTCAGGTTGGATTTCATCTCCAGGTTGAGTTTTATCTTCAGGTGGGTTTTCATCCTCTGCTTGGGTTCCAGCCTTTTCTTCGATCTCCTTGTTTCCAGATTTGGTTATTACCTCAAATCCAGTATATGTCCTGTATAAAGCAAGCATGAAACCGTAAGCAGCAGGTCCGATTATTATCCCCATGGCACCGACCACGAACAGTGGGGCAGTAAAGGACAGCAGTGTTATGATTGGATGGATATTTCCACTTTGCATCATCAGTCTGGGCCTGATAATGTTGCCGGGAATAGTCTCAAGGAACAACCAGCCAAATACTACGATCACCACGGCCTTCATCGGTTCATTGAAAATATAATAATAGATGGCTGCCGGTACATAGAATGTGCCCGGTCCCACGATCGGCAGCAGGGCCAGGACTGCAATGACAGCGCCCCACATTATAGGATATGGTACACCGATAAGCATCAAGCCGATGCCGCCGATTATACCGGTCATCACGCAAACGATCAGGTAAACATTGAAAAGACTGTTGTATATACTGTTCAAATGTTGCAGGAATTCCCTGACGATCTCTACCCTGTTGGAAGGCAGGATATCAATGAATGTCTCAACTATATTCTCGCCATCGATAAGCAGGTAATAAAGTAAAAATACCACCACAGCCAGTTGCATGGCAAATATCGCTATATTGGATATGAAATTCAATACAACACGCTGTGCAATGCTTACTATGAACAGTATGGCAGAAGATGCCGAACTGGAAAGATTGGACTTCATGTTTTCCTGTATGCTGGTGGGGATGTACTTGCCAATCAGTTCCATGCCATAATCTATCAGCATATTTATGTCGGTTTGCAGGACATCAGGCTGGAATTTTGCCAGTTCCGAGCCCAGGATGAATATGATGTTCAGGAACAAGCCTGAAAAAATCAATGCCACGATGGTGATGGTCAGTATCGCTGAGATCTGTCGGTTCTTGATCCTGGTAATTTTTCGAAGCTTTTTATCCAGGGGCCTCAGTACAAACGCGCCGAATATGCTCAATATGATCACATTTACGAATACCCATGAAAGATATACGATCAAAAGAGCAACTGCTATAACCACGATACCCACAATCAGAGTGAAACGTTTTCTGTCCAGCGGGCCAGTCATAACATATAAGTGATTCTACTGATTCAAAAGTTTTTCTAATGCTTTTACGATAAGTATAAAATGAATCATGATATAAATGGAAATGACAATGATAGACCTTCATACCCATTCAATATTCAGCGACGGTGAACTGCTTCCAAGCGAACTTGTTCGCAGAGCGGTGGTCCATGGCTATACTGCCATTGCTATTACGGACCATGTGGATTTTACTAATATAGAGTATGTACTGGACGGGATCAAGAAAGCCAGGTATCTTGAAGAGGTATGGGATATCCGGGTACTTGCAGGGGTTGAGATAACCCATGTGCCCCCGCAGAAGATACCGGCATTGGTTGATCTTGCACGTGAACTGGGCTCTGAGATCGTTGTGGTACACGGGGAAACGCTTGTCGAGCCTGTGCTGACCGGGACGAACAGGGCTGCTATCGAGGCAGGGGCCGATATACTGGCGCACCCGGGATTGATCTCTAAAGAGGATGCACTACTGGCAGCAGATGTTGGGGTATGCCTGGAGATCACCGCACGCTGCGGGCATAACCGGGCCAACGGTCATGTGGTAAGAATAGCTGAAGAGGTTGGGGCAGATCTGATAGTTGGTACCGATTCCCATTCACCAGGGGATCTGGTCACTGATGATGAGGCGCTTAATATCGCTATGGGTGCAGGGTTAAGTGAAAAACATGCACAAGAGGTATTGTTTTCAAAACCTTTAAGTCTGATAAACACCAGATAATATATTACTTGCGATAACTTTATATAATATCGCTGGCATATTTATGTTACTTTTGTTGAGGTGTATTATTGAAAATATTAGGAACGGTTTTACATACTTCAAGCCATAAAAACTTAATCGTCAGAGGGGATAAAACAAATAAGACTGGTAATAAGAAGTTATTCAGGATAAATAACCTGGTTTTTGACAGGAGAAAAACGAAGATCGGAAAGGTCAATGATGTGTTCGGACCTGTGGACCAACCGTATTTTTCAGTAAGGGTTTTTAAGAATGTGGCCGGAGAAAATCTGAGGAGTTTCAAAGGCAAGCACGTATATGTGAAATAATTACAAAATGGCTGCAGTTTTTCACATGAATGACAATATTATATTAATAATAAGATTGAAGCAGAGGGATTAGTAATAATGGCTGAATTAGAAAAAGAAAAAGAAGTTGAGAGATCTGAGAGAAGTAAAATACGTGAGAGTATAAAGCTCAGAAAGGAAAAGGAAAAGGTCGGATCATTCGAGAAGCCTACTGTGGAATGTCCCGAGTGCGGTAGCCGCAGTCTGGTACAGGATTATGAGCGGGCGGAACTTGTGTGTAACGATTGCGGTCTTGTGGTCGATTCCGAGTTCATTGACCAGGGACCGGAATGGAGAGCGTTCGACCACGACCAGCGTATGAAGAGAAGCAGGGTGGGCGCGCCCATGACCTATACCATTCATGACAAGGGCCTGTCAACCATGATCGACTGGCGAAACCGCGATTCTTACGGTAAATCCATATCATCAAAAAGCAGGGCTCAGTTATACAGGCTGCGAAAATGGCAGCGTCGCATCAGGGTCAGCAATGCTACTGAGAGGAATTTAGCCTTTGCATTATCAGAACTGGACAGGATGGCCAGTGCACTGGGCCTGTCCCGGAATGTGCGGGAAACTGCGGCTGTGGTCTACCGCAAGGCTGTTGACATGAACCTGATCAGGGGCCGGAGTATTGAGGGTGTGGCTGCTTCTGCACTGTATGCAGCCTGCAGGCAGTGTAATGTACCAAGGACACTGGACGAGATCGCTGAAGTATCCAGGGTCAGCCGTAAGGAGATCGGTCGTACATACCGGTTCATTTCCAGGGAACTGGGCCTGAAACTCATGCCTACTTCACCTATTGACTATATCCCAAGGTTCTGCTCTGGCCTGAACCTGCATGGTGAAGTGCAGTCCAAGGGTGTAGAGATCCTGAGGCAGGCAGCAGAGAAAGAACTCACCTCCGGACGTGGACCTACTGGTGTGGCTGCGGCAGCGATCTATATATCCAGCATCCTGTGCGGCGAGCGCAGGACCCAGCGGGAAGTGGCAGAGGTAGCCGGTGTCACGGAAGTGACTATCAGAAACAGGTATAAGGAACTGGCAGAACAACTGGATATTGAGATAATACTGTAAAAATACTGCAAGGATGGGCATTTTTTTATGCCTGTCCAATCCCGGATGTTGGTAGCGTGGATAAAATACATATCAAGATGACCCTTGATCATATCAAACACGATATCATGGCATTCACACCCGGGAAATAAACTTTTTTTACCGGATTTCGGGTAATGTTAGAAATACTAAAAATGCTGGGCATCGGTTTTAGTGTTGGATTGACCGGTGCACTTGTACCCGGACCTATGCTCTTTGCTACTATCGAAACTTCCCTGAAGAAAGGCTGGACAAGCGGTCCCCTGGTTGTATCGGGCCATGCCCTGGTCGAGGTTATGTTATTTATCTTTATAGTGGCCGGGTTTTCAACCCTGGCGACCCAGGGTGCCATTCTCTGGATATCTGTTATCGGGGGTGCGGTACTGGTGGTGTTCGGCATCTTAACTATCAAGGAAGGGAAAAATGCCACCTTTTCGGGGGGCAGTAGTGTGTTCAAGAGCCCATTTGCTGCCGGTGTGATCACGTCAGTATCCCATCCGTATTTCTGGCTGTGGTGGCTGACGGCAGGGGCGGGGCTGGTTCTTATGGGGCTTGAGACCAGCCTGTTTGTTGCTTCTATATTCCTGTTGGGTCACTTTATGGCAGACCTGAGCTGGTACACTTTCGTGTCTACTGCGATAAGCAGGGGGAGGTCACTTATGTCTGAGGGGACCTATCAATGGGTGCTGATTGGGTGCGGTGGGTTTTTGGTGGTGTTCGGAGTGTGGTTCATGATGAGTCAATTGAATCTTTATTAAGTAATCCTGAGCTTGATGTATACATTTTAACCTGCTACCCGACCTGTGCACCTGATAAGCAGCCATTTTAGAATATTTCGAAGAGACTTCCCAATTTCCGGGTTATCTGAAAGAATTTCAAGTCTATTTTTCACATGACCGTAACGAACTTTATCCTTTTTAAACAATTTTTGCAATTATTTCTGAACCCTTGGGTGTACAATAATCTTGTAAATCATTGTTCTATGCTACTAAAGAAATCGTTCATACTTTCAAACTTAAAACGCTAGCCTTTTGTAATTTCATTGTTGGCGGTATTTAAGTGTTGACCTGTTAATTTACTGACATTTTGAAATGATAAAACTTCAAATCAGAAAAAGAACATCGTTAAAATAAACGTGGATTGAACGGACGATAAAAATCTGCACGGATTTAATTACTTTGTGATTTTATTTCCGCAGTGGCGGCACACGATAGGAAGCCTAAGCAATCTAAATAGTTTGTAAGTCATAATGTAGCGGCTTAAAACCATTGAACCAACAGGATATATATAGTGAAATCCAATGTCAATTATTAACACAATAGGAATGAATTTGTATTATGACAAAGACTATAGAAGTTGTGTATGAAGATCACGTTTTTAAGCCTCTTGTACCTGTTGAAGGTCTTAAGGAACATGAGAGGCTGGTAGCGATTTTTTCCCCTCATCCTGTCAAAAAAGGTCTACGTGATCTAATTGGAACAATGACACACGACGAAGCTGTGGCAATGCAGAAACTTATTGATGATGAGTTCGAAAAAATTGAAGGCGAGTGGTAGGTTAGCTGTTGATACCAACGCTGTAATCGCCTATAGAGAAGGTATTTCTGAAGTCTGTACATTGATAGATGAAGCAGATGTAATTATTTTACCAGTTACTGTTCCGGGTGAATTACTTTATGGCGCTTTAAATAGCGCAAAAACTAAAAAGAATGAACAGGTTATACAAGAATTCGCAACGTATTCCCTTGTCATGCAAGTTGATGAAGCAGTTGCTACACGTTACGCCAAAGTGCGTTTCAATCTAAAAAAAAACGGAACTCCTATTCCTGAAATGATATATGGGTTGCCGCAGCATGTTTAGAACTCGAAGTTCCACTTCTCAGCCGGGATGGTCACTTTAAGTATGTCAAAGGGTTAGACGTTTATGATTGGTAAATTACTTTGCTTTTCATTTATTGGTATGGACAACGTCCATGCAAGTAAATCCTTGATGAGTGTAGGTATGACGTAAACTATATATTTTAACAGCCATGACAGATCCCTCCACTTCCCATCTCATGACCACAGATATTCACGGTCGGCGCTATATTCATGCATTCTCTGCTTGCCGAACCCAGTCTACTCGAATTCACAAGGTTGGCTGCACCCTGCCGCCCTGACCGGGCAGCGAGTGCAGGGTCAGGTGTCGAAAGGCAGGGCGGCGGGAGACTATAAATTGAATTTGGCAGGTTGTTCTCAAGTAGGCCATAAGATCAGTTCATATGAACCGATCCCGGATTAAATCTCCTACATCACAGGCAAATCTCTTGCGGCACCAGCCTAACCAAACATAACCACCTCTATATCCCCACCTTCTTCAACAACCCCAACCGCCCCTAAATTCCCCATCCCACAATAATCCGAAACCGAAAACAGCGACAACAACCTCCCTCCAAACCACCATCGGTATCCCTCCTCAAGTATCATGTGCCCCCTGACCATCCGCTCCAGTCCATTGACCCTGAGAAACTCCTCAAAAACATCCTCGCCAAAGGTTCGCATCCCCAGTCCCCTGGGTGACTGATTGATCCCGCTCTCTCCGGACGGGTCGTTCCATACGAACGGATACGCATCCTTCTTAGTGATCTCCGGGAGTTTCACAGGTCCCGGGATGCCACCGTGGACGCAGAAAGTGTGGTTCGAGATCACAGCCGCAACCGGCATGTCATCAAAGACCTGGTTGATCCTGGCATACAGGTCTTCATCGAAATCCAGGTCCCTGAACAGCCCCTCGAACCGGTTCGTTTCCCTGAGTTCATGGTTACCACGCAGAAGGATGATCTTATCAGGCTCCTTGATCTTTAGGGAGAACAGCCACTCAAGAACATCCAGCGATGCAGGACCCCGGTCAATATAATCACCCAGGAAGATCACAGTATCACATCCAATGTCAGTACGTTTGCGAAGAGCGAGACGCAGGGCATCCAGGTCGCCGTGCAGGTCCGCTACAATGAGGATTGGAGTGGCGGCAGAGGTGTGGATCACTGCAGGCTCAAAGTAGAGTATTTCGCTGATTTTAGGCAGGATGCTGAATAGTTTGCGTTTGGTTATTGGAACTTGGATCACCATTTTGAATAATTAATCAAATATTTCCATTCACATAAATGTTATCGTTTCGTTCATCATCTCAAATCTCATTATATTGAAGAGACTGCATCACTAATTTCATCCATATTCGGATTTTTCAATTTATATTTATATCGGGACCTCATGAAACAGGATTCGTCATGCGGTTGGATTTACTTGGAGTACACGTTTGTGAATAATTATCAATATTTATTGATTCGTGCGTATTCTTTGGCATGAATTCAAAAAATTATACTCATCATGCTGAAGCAGTACGTTTATTAAAATTTGAGCTTTCTAAGAACCATCCTTAAATATCAACACTCATAAATAAGCCACCAATGTCAGAACCTATTACCTGCTCACAGGCCCTGGTGTTCGGCGCACTTGATTCAGGTATCTCTCTTGCAACCGGGGTTCCGGGCTATCCAATTACCGGCATAATGAAACTGCTTATCGGGTCCGGTGTGGATGCCCGCTGGTCCATTAACGAAAAAGTCGCACTGGAAGCGGCACTCGGTGCTTCGGCCACAGGCCGGCGTTCACTGGTCACAGTCAAGCACGTAGGAATGAACATACTCGCCGACCCGCTCATCACTTCGGCTACCCACACCATAGGGGCCGGCCTGGTGATACTGACAGGTGACGACCCGGGCGTGAAGCAGAGCCAGAACGAACAGGATTCCCGGTATTACGGCCTGCTGGCAGAAGTGCCGGTACTTGACCCACCCGGCCCGGAGGCAGCATATAATTCGATGCGACGCGCATTCCTGCTGTCTGAAAAGGTACGCACGCCTGTGATCATACGCTTGACTGACAGGTTGAACAGTATGGAGAAGGCAGTAAAGAGAACTCCTGCTGACACTGGTGATTTTCAAAAGTTTGACCGGGATACCTGGGCCTTTACAATGAAAGGAAAACACCAGCGGTTCCATTGTGAAACATACCCGCTAATGGAAAAAGAGAGTACAATGGCAGGTACACACAGGCTTTACCAGCGTGGCAAAGGCATTGGTATCATCTCTTCAGGTTATCCCTCAAGTCTGGTAGAAGAGATCATCTCTGCTGATAGATTCCGGAATATCTCACACCTGGCATTGACCCAGGTAAACCCGCTTCCAAGACCCATCATTAATAAGTTCATTGCGCAACATTCAAGGATACTGGTGATCGAGGAGACCGAACCTGTTATTGAAGAGCAGATATACTGTAGTGGAGTGCTTGGCAAGCTCACCGGGCATACCGGATATGGTAAAATCGAAGCCAGTGACATTATTCTGGCACTGGAAAACATTGACATGGACAAGGTCAGCAGGATGTGCGAGCCTGAGACAAGAAAAAGCCGTGGTTTAACGTCCACCACAGGTGGACTTTCTAAAAACATGTGTGAAGATTGTCCGTACCTGGGACTATATGAGGTACTTGGCAGCCTCGATGTGCCTTTGGCTGGTGACCTTGGGTGTTCGGTAAGGACTGCACCGCCGCCTATGGAAGTGGTGGATATAGCCTATTCCCTGGGTTCTTCCGTTGCCACGGCAACAGGATTTGCTGAAAAAGGGATTGCACTTATAGGTGATTTCGGACTTGTACACACAGGGCTGCAGGGGCTTATCGAGGCCGTACACCATCATAAGAGTGTAGTTGTAGTTGTACTCCAGAATAATATAGCAGCCCTCACCGGTGGGCAGGACGTACCTGATATGACCAATGTCGTACAGACCCTTGTACCAGATACACTGATACTTGACATCAGGAAAACAGGAGAGGATGAACTGGCCACGATAATAAAATCAGAACTTGGAAAAGATGGTGTTTCAGTAATTTTGGCCCGGGCAACGTGCACAAAGTATTAAAATCAGTTATTATCCGGTTATCAATCGGTCATTATCTGGTTACTATCTGGCTACTACCTGGTTATTATCCGGCCATTATCTGTTTATTGTACTTTCATCATCCTGCTATAATTTCCTGGATAAAATCGTCAAGGCGTTTGCAGGGTATACCCCTCTTGGCATGGGTGCAGTCCTTTACTTTTTCAAGAAGGTCGCACAACTGGTCATGGTTCAGGTCATAACCCATCGTATGGATGATTCCCTTCAATGCCTTGGTACCAGTATGCTTGCCAATGATCAGGCTTCGCTTACCTCCCACCAGTTCAGGAGAGAACAGTTCATATGTGCTGGGCTCTTCCAGGATTGCGGCCACGTGGATACCGCTCTCATGGGCAAAAGCATGTTCGCCCACCACCGCCTTATTCTTTGCCATTTTTACCCCGGAATATTCCACCACCATTCTTGAGAGTCTGGTTAAATCTGTGGTATTATACCGCTCAATGCCGTACTGGACCATCAATGCCATAAGTAACTCTTCCAGTGAAGCATTACCTGCTCTCTCTCCCAAACCGTTGACCGTGGTATGGAGCTGTTTAGCTCCTGCTTCTGCAGCGGCGATGGTGTTGGCAGTGGCCATCCCTAAGTCGTTATGGCAGTGAATACAGATATCGGCATTTATCTCTTTTTTTATCTCACTTACAAGATAATATGTTGTACTGGGATTCAATATCCCGACTGTATCTGCTATACTTAAATAATCGGCATGCCGTTCTTCTGCCATCTTGAACACACTTTTCAAGACATTTATATCCGTACGTGTTGCATCTTCAGCAGCGAACCTTACCGTAAGCCCGTGATCTTTTGCATATTCCAGGGCATCAAATGCGCATAGTGTAGCTTCAGCACATGTCTTATGGTACTTATATTTCAAATGAAGGTCAGACGTGGCAATGAATATGCTTACGATATCCACATCGCACCCTATGGCAACATCAATATCCGATATCACAGAACGGGATAGGCAGCAGATCTTTGCATTAAGACCCATATTTGCAATTTCCTTTACAGTATCCCGTTCAACGTGGGATACTACTGGGAATCCGGCTTCGATTATTTCCACACCGATATTATCTAGTCCCTGAGCTATATTTTTCTTTTCATTCAGGGTAAAGGCTGTACCTGGTGTCTGTTCACCGTCCCTCAGGGTTACGTCGCATATCTCTATGTCACCTGGCTTTCTTCCAACAAGGTCAACAAGTTTGTTTCTGGAATACTGCATTTGTTTTCACCTGACGAGTAGGAGTCTTTATTCAATCCCATGATAAGTAAGGTTTTCGACAATAAAATTGGTATTTGTAATCGATATGTTCAATACATATCTAGAAAATAAAACAATCAATTCTAACAAAAAACTGTATCCACTTCAAATTAAAGGGTAATTTAAAAATTATTAGACAGGATTAACAGGATCGACAGGATATACTGCAACGTCAACATCCTGCAAATCCTGTAAATCCGGTCAAAATTCCATGCTTTTTGAAGTGGATACAAAAAACCTAAAACTATCAATTCTAACAGAAAACCGGAGTTAACGCCTTTGGCAACAATAAGTGAAAAGATATTTAGCAGGGCATCGAAATCTGATGCCTGTGCCTGTGATTTTGTGATTGCCGATGTGGACTGTGCAATGGCACACGACGGCACCAGCGTACTGGCAGTAAAGGCATTCAGGGAGATGGAAGTGCAGAAAGTCTGGGACCCGGCACGGATAGTGATCCCGTTTGACCATATTGTGCCTGCAAGTACTGATGTGGCTGCCAACCTGCAGCATGACATCCGGCAGTGGGTGCAGCAGCAGGGCATCCCGAACATGTATGATGTGGGTGAAGGTATCTGCCACCAGGTATTACCAGAGCAGGGATTTGCCCTTCCAGGCAGGCTGATAGTGGGTGCCGATTCCCATTCATGCACTTACGGTGCCTTTGGCGCGTTCGGTACAGGTGTGGGTGCTACTGACATGGCCGAGATATTTGCATCTGGTAGACTGTGGTTCCGTGTTCCCCAAACCATGAGGATCACTATTGAAGGAAAAACATCAGAGCGAGTGTCTGCAAAGGACCTGACACTACATGTGATCAAGCATGTTGGTGCTAACGGTGCGACCTACAAGGCCATGGAATATTATGGTACTGCCATTGAGGAGATGAGCATTTCGGGCAGGATGACGCTGTGTAATATGGCTATTGAGATGGGGGGGAAGGCAGGGATCGTGCCGCCTGATAAAAAGACCGAGGAGTTCCTCAAAGGGCGGGCCATAGATGCCTATACTCCTGTATATGCCGATGAAGCTGCAGATTATATTGAAGAGATCAACCTGGATATTGATGGTCTGGCTCCACAGGTGGCAAAACCCCATAGTGTTGATAATGTGTGTGATGTGGATGAAGTGGCAGGGATCAATGTGGACCAGGTCTTTATCGGTTCATGCACCAACGGCAGGCTTGCGGACCTGGAGGCGGCAGCCCGGATACTGAAAGGGAAAAAGGTGGCTGTTCGTACTGTGGTCATACCTGCTTCAAGGACTGTGTTGCTTGAGGGGATTGAGAAGGGATATATCTCAAGTATAATCGAAGCCGGAGCTACATTAGGACCACCGGGCTGCGGGCCGTGCCTGGGTGCCCATCTGGGTGTGCTGGCAGAACGTGAGGTGTGCGTGTCCACGTCCAACCGCAACTTCAAAGGCAGGATGGGGAAGGGTGGACTGCTGTATCTTGCCTCTCCTGAAACTGCGGCGGCATCGGCTTTGAAAGGCGAGATAGCAGACCCCAGGCTGGTTTGATTGTCATAGCTCGCACGTTCGATGTAAAAACGTTCATGTCATATTAATGATATAACTGGTGTTATGCTCAGAGATAAGGATAAGTATGTGATATGGCCTGCTTATATTGATAAAGGCAATAGCAGAAGCGATGGGCGTGTCATACCAAGGAAGATATCGGTCACCTCGCCCGAATTGAAGGAGATCGTGCAGGCTGCAAAGGAACTGGGCCTGAACCCGAAGGTGGAGAGGAACAAGGCTTACCCGAAATCATGGTGGGGGGTCAGTGGACGGGTGCTGGTGGATAAGAAAGGGGTTAAGTCCGGGATCGTGAGGGAGATCGCGAAGAGAATCGGGCAGAACCGTAAATGATAGTAAGTGCTTTCCTTTTTTAATTGTTCATCAGTACGGCATCAACTGACTAAACCAGTCCTGAGATCTTACGTGTATGGATAGATAGTGCCACAACAGGTTTGTTTATGTTATCATCATTAGCATCATAATAAATAATCGAATATAAAATCGAATAATTTTTATACTATTATTAATATAAACATCTGGTTAGTGGAGATACTGCTGAGATTGCGTTCTATCTGGTAGGGAAGGTGAGTGAGTTATGATCTATAAAAATATTAAAATCAGCCATACTGCTGTAGGTGGTAGCATTAACAAGCACAGGATATTGATGATTGTGTTCATGACTGCCGCTGTGTGTGTGATGATTATAGGCGTAGGCATGCGGTTATTTAATATATTCCTTGAGATGGATCTTGATGTTCCCCTTCGTATCGCAAGGGCGAAGGAAGGAATGGGTGAGGAGACGGCAGCATGAGTCGATCGAGATTGATGGTGGGTCCCGATGCGGGCATGGTTGTGTCGATGGTGCTTGTGGGCGAAGGGGTGAGGGTACGGTTCGAGGTGATTTGAGATGATGTGTAAAATTATTACAATTGCAATTGCGGCTATGATATTCATCGCATGCACAGGTACGACAGCATTTGCATATAACACAAACGATGCCGATTACAAGACCAGTGATTTGCTTACTTTGCAGTCAAACTCTGAAAATATTAAGAGTGACCAAGCGTTTTTAGATCAGTCTGTGGGCGCAACCAGCACGGATATTTCAAACAGCGATATCACATTGATTCTTTATAACAATGGCCAATTCACGATGAAGAACACATCTGATGGAAAGTGGGTTTTATTTCCCGATGCTACCTCTTATATCTCAATAAATGTTGATGGGACTATATATGCACACTATCCCGAAGATGCTAATCACAATGTAGATGCTCTTTTAGATAACTATATTTCCACGTCGTTAACACAAGCTGGCAATATAGCATATATCGTCTACACTTTACCTGAAAATGTGGAGATTACACAAAAGTTCGAATTAAGTGGAAAAGCAGTGAAATTTACTACAGAAGCAGTTAATTTAGATGGTGCATCCCACGCTGTAGAGGTGCGTTATCTCTTCGATACGCAGTTGGATCTAAACGACGGTTCTCCATTATATGCACCCGGAATTGGTACAAAGACATACGAAACAGATATACCAAACCCACATTTCTCTATGTGGAAGGGGTATGACATCTATCCAAATCCAAGCTTCGAGTCGAAAGGCTCGCTATCAACACAGCCTGATAGAATGGTGTTTGCGTATTGGCCATACGCAGTAGGTTATGCATGGGATTATACTCCAGACCCGAATCAGAGATTCGATTCAGATAGCTGTGTGCTATTGTATTGGGATATTGGAACACTGCACGCAGGCGGCACGGGTAGTGCGGTTACGTATTATGGGGTGGGTGAGCCAGGTGGTATGGACATCAGTGCCTTGGAAGATGCTTTAGATCGGTATCAGCAAAAAATTAATGAATATATGCTAAGAATTGCCAGTATGCGCGCTGAATCAAATTCTCAATTATATAAAGAGTTTGGGGCAGAATATACTAATGATTTAATAAATTATTTTGGATATATAGCTGAAAGGGATGGATTAACAACAGATGATGTTAGTGACGATTTCATTAGAATGGCAGATTTTACATTCAGAGATTTGGATAAAGAAACAGCTAATATGATATATAATTTCTTAAAAGAAATGTTTAGCAAAGTAGATCAAGATATGGATGTTGATACAGTTCGTGATATCTTTTATACCCATTACATGGGAACCGCTGATATGCAGTCAAATTATTTTTTAATAAACGGAGCAACTATTTCAAAAGAAATAACTGCATCCAACATATATTTCGATCAGACTAAGCCTGAAATAATACAAAATCTTGAGCAACAGGGTATAACCCCAGAAGAAATTGATATAATAGTATATATTATTGATGAAAAAATAAATAAGATTGATTCATTAATATATCTTGAAGGTCAAATGGATGAAAAATTCACATCCGCTATAATAAATGGCGATGATGTAAATGGTTATATTTTTTTAACAGAGTATGAAGTTATTGAGAGTAGCGTGACGAATCTTAATAATCCAAGAATAACTGGTATCTTTACTGGAATAATTATTGGAATAATATATTGGATTGCACCAACAGGATCTCCTGAAGATCTAATCAACATATATATCGGATATCAAGTTTATGGGACATTGATTTCAGCTTCCAATAATTTCCTTGGCCAAATACCAGCAAATACGAAAGTGCCCGGTGTAATAATAGCTAGTGGAAGGGAAGCTGCTTTGATTCATGGTACCATAAAAAACGAAAAGTTGAATATAATAAGAGAAGAAGCAAATGATGAATTAGAGGAACTTAAACAGGAACAGAAAGAAAAAATATTAAATGATCTTTGGTATAAGAATGGAGAAATAACTAACCTCATATTACACAATATTAATTGTGATGACTTAATTTCTACCCCTGATAGTGCCATGTTGGAAGGTAAACAGACTGGCAGTGTAACCATAAAGAATGTTAATAATATACCATTTACTCCATATTTGGGAAACAGCAAAATACCATATTTGGAAAATAGCAAAATATTAGCTACATTAGATAACGGACAAAAAATTAAAGTTGGAACAATCTCCTTTCAAGAAGACATCCCAGAAATTGGAGCATATGAAGAAGAAACAATTCAATTTGAGTATAAAGTCCCAATTGACTTCGTAGTAGAAGAGTGCTCGGTCATAGATTATAAACTTGAAATATTGATGAGACCGCACCCTTTGTCTTTTTTCCACACACATACAAAATCGGGTACATTCAAAGCTACTAGCATAGATGCATGTGAACTCATCTCATCTAACATTATAGCAGAAGGCTTAATAATGAGTGGAGATGCAGAAGCAATAACACACACCCCAAATGAAAATACAAGAACAATTATTTATGATCTGATGTATCCAGGAAGCGATCTTGATCTCCACTTATACGATGAAAGTGGAAATCACGTTGGGATCAATTATGATACGGGTCAAATAGAGGTTAAAATACCAGATGCAACATATTCAGGACCTGATTTTGGCTTAACAACAGTAGAATGGATTAGAATTTCAAACATTACGCATGAGAATTATGTGATTGAAGTTGTAGCTATGGATACAGGAAGATGTGGAGAGGATTATAGTATCGCGGTAAGCGAAATTCCAGAACTACCAGCTATCGTGAAAATTTCACCAGATAATATTAATCTCGAATCATCAAGCGGAGAATCTCAAGAAGTATTTTTGTTTGTAAAAGAATACGGTGGCTTCAACGATCTTAGTGGTATCAGTATCACAGCTTCCGATTTAACAGATAGCATGGGTGGAAGTATTCCATCTTCAAGTCTGATATTCGATATACCAAGTACAGCGGTTCAGGCGGGTTCGGCAATGGTCGTGAATCTCACTATAAATATCCCAACTGAGGCTGCAGGGGGAAGAACATACAGCGGGGTAATTACAGCAGAAGATGACAGCGGAGCGGTCGATACCATACAGATAAACATTAACGTAGATCCTGCAGAATGTCCACTCGATATGAACGATGACGGATATATCAACGCTCAGGATATCGTCCACCTCTTAACCCACGGAGAATGGGGCAGCAATCAAGGTCATGTATGGGACCTGAACGATGATGGCTATGTCAATGCCCAGGACATTGTATATGCGTTAACACATGGACAATGGGGTGCATGTCCATGATCATGCAGAACCTGAAGATGAGGTGAACTAAAATGAAAATAGAACGTGCGAAGGGAGGGATTTTATCCCTATTCATTTGTTTAATTTTGATACTGACCTTACTCAGTGATGGAATAGGGATAGCAGCGGCAGCAGATCCAATCGTCTCGGTAAAACCAGCAGTGAAAGATGTGAATGTGAGTGATGACTTCAGCATCTTTATAGAGGTCGATCCTAACGGGAACGCGGTTGAGACAGCCCTATTACATCTGACATACGATCCAACCAAAGTTCGTATTACAGACGTTGTCATAAACGGGACAGACTTCCCGATCAATTCCTCCGGTGACGCCACAGTCGCAGGTCAGATTACTAACATAATGGGGCTAAATACTGCTACTACCGGACTTACAACTGTAGCTAACCTTGCAGAGATTCGGATGCATGCTAATGCTACTGGGACATTCACCGTTGGAATATCTGGCGATCTTACAAGACCACCAGGAGATTCACTAATACCAGTTACAATGAACACTGGAGAAGTAAGTATTAAAATTCCGAGCAAGCTATTAGATGTCACCGTCCTCCACCCCAACGGCGGCGAATCCATCCTCCTCGGAACGCAGGTGCAGGTGAGCGCGCGCGCAACCGATAACACCACAGTAGCAAGCGTAACCTTCTCATATTCAAACAACAGCGGATCCGAATGGAATTCGATCGGGGCAGGAACAAGAGTCTCTGGAACAGACAAAGATGGGATATGGAATCGAACCTGGAACACGAGTGGACTTGGTGCTGGCTCGAATTATCTGATAAGAGCGGTTGCGGACAATGGCACATCCACAAGAGAAGATCAATCAGACAGCACCTTTTCGCTGACAAGCACACCACCATCCAGCAACGACAACGGTAACGGCGGCGGCGGTGGCAGTAGTAGCAGTAGTGGCGGAGGCAGCGGTTCCTCTGGAGAAGATTTCAATAACATTGTCATATCAGAAACCGACAGGCAGAGTATATTCAAGAACACCAGCGTCTCATTTATTTTCGATCTAAAAGGCAACATAGTCAGTCATATCAATTTCACAGCCCTGAATAGCGCCGGTACGGTAGCTGCCAAGGTTGAGATATTGAATAATACCTCTACGCTGGTGAGTACACCGCCACCTGATGAAGTACATAAAAACTTAAACATCTGGGTCGGGAACTACGGCTGGGCGACAGAGAAAAATATAGCAGATACTACTGTCAGTTTCAAAGTCGAAAAGTCATGGGTCACCGATAACAATATCGATGATGCCACAATTGCACTCTACCGTTACAGCGATGATAATTGGCATAAGCTGGTGACTAGGAAAATTGCCGAGGATGCTAATAGCTTACAATTTGAAGCCGAAACATCAGGATTCTCGCCATTTGCTGTAACAGGCAAGAAGATTATGGCAAAATTCGGCGGCGAAGGTATTGTTGCACAGCCTACAGCAACAGCAGAGAAAACCCCAGTTCCAACACCAACTGAAAAGGAGGGAATTCCTGGATTTGGTCTATTTGCAGGCTTGTCGGTCTTGTTGATAGCAGTGCAGTTATTGCGCAAAAAGAAATAGATTAAGCTTGAATCCGACAGTGGAGAAGGATAAGGCATATCCAAAGTCCTGATGTCAGGTCAGCGGACGGGTGCTGGTGGATAAGAAGGGGATTAAGTCCGGGATCGTGAGGGAGATCGCGAAGAGGATTGGGGAGATGCGCGGGTGATAAGCAAAATGTTTTTGTAAAAACGGAAACATGTAGTGAATTTCCTTATTTAACAGGGCATTTCAGAAGTTATTTATAGATTGGGGTATCCACTTAACTCCCGAAACTTCATATGGTGGGATGTTGTTCTATCGGCTTATAGAACAAGCCGTATCAACAGACCTTAATCCATACAAATCTATGGTTGCTGGGGGAAAATGTTAATAGAACGGGAGTTAAGTGGATACCCCACTATTTATAGTTTAACCCGCATAAAAATTTTATAATTTTAGAGAGGTAATGGTAGTTATCATTACATAGGATGGGGAATAAGAATGAATAGCATTTACGTGGAACGTACTCTCATAATATTATTGATCGTCACAGTCAGTGTGTTGGCGGTAGTGGTTGGTGGGTGTAATGAGGCAGCAAAAGACGAAACGCCTCCTATGCCTAAACAAACAGTAGTGCCTCTTGTGCCTACTGTAAACTCTACACCACAATTACCCAATCCTGCTTCTAAGTATTGTATTGAACAAGGATATAATAGTACCATTCGGACAAATCCTGATGGTTCTCAAACAGGGTATTGTATTTTCCCTGACGGAAGGGAATGGGAAGAATGGGCATATTTTAGAGGTGAATGTAAGCATGAGTAACAAGAAATATTATGTTTTCATATTAAGTTTTTTAATTTTTATTGCCTTGATAAGTGGAGTTTATGGTTTAGAAGAAAATAAAATAAAACAAGCCGATAATCTAGTTTCTTTAGAAGAAATGAGTATCCAAGAAAGAATTGACTTTCTTAATCAAAAAATAAATGAAAAAAATCTAAGTTGGGTGGCAGGGGAAACGTCCATGTCTAAGTTACCCAAAGAAGAAAGAAGGGCGAGGTTGGGTTTAATCAAACCCCCTTTTCAAAAACAAAACGCTGGAATAGAGACCAATTACATAACTTCCCCCCTCTCCGCTTCCTATCCGTCTTCTCTTGATTGGAGAAATAAAGATGGAAATGATTGGATTAGTCCTATTAAAGATCAGGGCGAATGTGGCGCTTGCTGGGCTTTTTCGTCTGTTGCAGTTGTGGAGTCAAGAGCAAAAATAGAACTAAACAAGCCGAGCTATAATATTGATTTATCAGAACAAGATGTAGTTTCTTGCAATACAGGTGGTGGAAGTTGTAGCGAGGGATCGGAAAGTGATGCGCTGACCCACATGAAAAATACAGGCATCGTCAAGGAATCTTGTTTTGCATACACCGCTTCAAATAATTCCTGCTCGAATAAGTGTTCTAATTGGCAAAATGAAATTCTGAAAGTGCAGAACTATAATTTGATTTCTGCAAGTGCAGGCTATATAAAACAGGCAGTAAATGATTACGGTCCTGTAACGGTTTACATGTATGTTGATGATGATTTTAACTATTATTTGGAAGGAATTTATTCTCATACACTTGTTACGTGGACTGGTGGACTTCATTCTATTACTATTGTAGGATATAATGATTCGGGTCAATACTGGATATGTAAAAACAGTTGGGGAACTGGCTGGGGCGAGAGCGGTTATTTCAGGGTATCCTATTCTGAAAACGTTCTGGATTATGACGCTTGGAATAATGATTGGGATGATAACAGAACTTTCATTTTGGATGACAGTTATTATGTAACAGGTACAGATATAGGAACCATTCCTACAGTAAATAGTGTTCAAGCAAATATCACCTATGCAAATAGCACAACACCAATTAATTTCACAGTTTACGCAAAAGCCAATTCTATTAAGCAACTATTGAGTGTCAAAATAAATGGAACTTCGATGAGTGGTACACTCTCAACAGGAGGTACATTTAGTACAATTAAAACACTTTCTGATTTTGGATGTCAAGGTTTTGAAGGGAATTGCATACTTATGATAAATGCCACAGATGATGCGGGCAAAGCCAATACTAACGAAAAAATTACTGTCGTAGTTGATGATATTGCGCCAAGAGTTGCTGCAAATCCTACTGTTTATCCAGATAATCAAAATGCGGCAAGGAATGGAAGTCTAATAACCCTTAATGCAACAATTATCGACCTTGGAGCTGGTGTTAAAAACGCCATGGTCAACGTCTCCCAGGTCAACGGCAGCCTTGGAAATATAATCCTTAACAACATCAGCGGATTCTGGACAAATTCAAGTGTGATATTGAATACATCAGATGGAATATATTATTTGAATGTCACTGCTTATGATAACGCGTACAATTGCAACGATAGCGCTCAGGTTACAGTAGTGATAGATAATACTAGGCCTATCATACTTAGTGCTGATGCTAATCCATCCATTATTGAATCAAATGGAACTGATAACACATTGCTAAATGTCACTGCGATTGATAATGGCAGCGGCATTGCATCGGTGACAATTAATCTTTCTGCGATCGGCGGCTTGTCAGCTCAGGCAATGACCAATTACAGCGGAGTATGGCAGTTCGTCACAAATACAACCATTTTCGGCACATTTGAACTACCAGTCAATATCACAGATAATGCAGGCAATTCCAATACGTCTGTTACGATCTTGCTGATCGTAAATGATACTACACTTCCGGTTGTGATTGGTACCTTACCTAAGAATCTGGCAACTGATGTAACGATTGGTTCCAGCATTACAGCCACATTCAGCGAACCCATGAACAGTTCAACACTGAACGATACAGCAATAAAAGTGTACAGTCTTTCAAGTGGCAAGATTACAGGTGGAATCTTTGAAGATACCAATGGCACATGGAACTCCAGCAATTTCCAGGGTTTTAGATATGATGAGGAACTCACAGTTTTTCAAACTCCGATAGATGGTGCACACAGAATCATTTTAGAGAATAATCTCGTCTATTCAACCAGCCCCTTAACGAGATACTATCAACTCTATATCCATAAAGGCGAAAAAGTAGCTGGATCTGAAAATTACAGTATTATCGGTTGGCTGGGAGATGAGTATGTTGCGATAAATGGCACACCAAACAAATTGACAAAGCTAGTTTTAGAGCAAAAGTCCTATGAAACCAAAACATTGCAGAGAAATGAGATTTGGGATATGGGAAATGGATATTCATTAGAGGTTGTCGAAATTGATAATGATGGCGGTGAAGCATGGCTAGACTTGTATAAGGATGGTAATACTCTTGATAGTAATCCATTTGATAATCAGTCCTACTGGTGCGTGAAGGATGATATTGAAGGCGAGTCTAATGTCCCTATTTTTATAACCTATCTTGATAAGGTCAGCGATAATACGATCCAGTTAAAGTACACATGGTTAATATCTCAAGATGTCACTGTTATTAATTCGGGCGAATACTTCGGTATGTTCGAAGTAAAATCTATTTCCAGTGATGGAATTCGATTGGCCAATGAAGAAAATGTCTCGCTGACAAGAGGCAGCGCAATACCTCTGGCAAATGATCTGAAGTTTGAGGTTGAGGATACCCCAACTGTACGATATTGTCTTGTAGGCACAGGTGAAATTAAAACAGGATTGGCTGGAGATATTTCTTATAACAGCGCCAGCAGAAGAGTAATTTTTGATCCCGTTTCCAATCTTAAGTATGATACAAATTATATTTCATATATCACAACTGTTGCAGAAGATCTGGCTGGTAATGCTTTAATAGAAGATTATGAATGGAAATTCAAGACAATGCGTTATACTTCAAGTGGAAATGGAGGCGGCGGCGGTGGAGGTGGAGGTGGCGGCACCTCTGGAGAAGATTTCTATAACATTGTCCTATCAGAAACCGACAGGCAGAGCGTATTCAAGAACTCACACATCTCATACAGGTTCGATCTGGAAGACAACATAGTCAGTCATATCAATTTCAGAGCCCTGAAAAGCGCCGGTACAATAGCTGCCAAAGTTGAGATATTGAACAATACTTCCACGCTGGTGAGCACACTACCACCTCATGAAGTATTTAGAAACCTGAACCTATGGGTCGGGAACGCTGGATGGGCTACAAAGAGGAATATTGCCGATGTCACTGTTGTTTTCACTGTAGATAAATCATGGATCAATGAAAACAATATCGATGAATCATCAATAGCCCTCTATCGTTACAGCGATGATACATGGCATAAGCTGGTGACCAGAAAGATCTCCGAGGATGCCAATAGCTTGCAATTTGAAGCTGAAACGCCAGGATTCTCGCCATTTGCTGTAACAGGTAAAGAGTTTGAAAGAAAAGCGGGAGGCGAAGATATTATTGCAGAGCCTACAGTAACAGCAGAGAAAACCCCGGCCCAGACACCAACTGAGAAGAAAGGGATACCTGGATTTAGTCTATTTGCAGGCTTTTCGGTCTTGTTGATAGCAGTGCAGTTATTGCGCAAAAAGAAATAGATTAAGCTTGAATCCGACAGTGGAGAAGGATAAGGCATATCCAAAGTCCTGATGTCAGGTCAG
>Ga0255369_1008_pt1 | contig 40197 bp, 39 predicted proteins | sample ANMaggSeSYBR01C9_FD_182091 | JGI IMG/M metagenome (GOLD analysis project Ga0255369, IMG submission 182091) | Sediment cell enrichment communities from methane seep in Santa Monica Basin, California, United Staets - ANME aggregate JGI... | ecosystem: Environmental > Aquatic > Marine > Cold seeps >... | reverse complement strand
TTCAATATCGTATTTGACTACGGACCAGGCATGCCAGGAACTCCTAACGAAAAACTGAGACCTGGGCAATATACTGATGATACTGAACAGACACTGATCCTTGCACGTAGTATCTTGGAAGCTGGTAAATTCGACCCTGTGCTTTTCTCAAAGAAACTTGTTGAACATTATGCAATGATCGTATCAGACCCTGGATCAAACAGAGGTTGGGGCCGTACAAGTCTTGATTCCTGCAAGCGATTACAATCCGGCACTCCATGGAATGAATCCGGTGGTGATTCACCCACATGCGGCTCATCAATGCGTATATCCCCGATCGGACTGCTCTATCCGGATAACTTAGAACAAGTCGAAAGAACGGCAGTAGATTCATCATTACCAACCCACAGACATCCCGAATCCATCGCTGGCGCAGTGACCGTAGCATCTGCAGTTTCTCTTGCAATAACAAACACCAGCCCTGATATTATTTTAAAGACTGTAGTAAGCCTTGCTAAAAAATACGATCCTATGCTGGGCAATAAAATCTTTTCTATTGAAAAAATGAGATATATGCCCGAACTAAATGCATTCTCCACAATAGGCACTTCCCTAATGACACGGGATGTAGTACCTTCGGCATTCTATTGTTTTTCTAAAAATCCGCTGGATTTTTCAAGGGCCATGCTTACTGCTATTAATGCGGGTGGGGATACTGATTCTATTGCTGCTATTACAGGTGCTATCAGCGGCGCATATCTTGGAATTGACACTATTCCAAAAAAATGGCTGGATGGGCTTGAGAACCGTAATGAGATCGAATCACTTGCCCTGGAACTATGGGAAATCGGCAGACATAATATGAAAGAGTGAGTCTATGATTCCTGACCATGACCGATGATGCAATAAGAGCTGTAATCCCCTTTAAAAAAGAGAATGCAAAATCAAGACTATCAGAAGTACTTTCCGAAACCCAGAGACAAAAGCTTGCTCTTTGTATGTTATTTGATGTTATAAGTGCACTGGAAAAGTCAGGGAAAGTCGATGAGATCGATATTTTGAATTCTTCATTTTCCAGTATCATGAATACTGAGTTTCCGCTAAACATCAATGTTTTGCTAAATGAGAAAAGCTTGAACGATGCATTGAACGAATATCTCCAAAAATCGGCCAAACACTGGGATGGTACTGTGTTTATAATCATGGCAGATATGCCGCTGGTTACTGAAAAACAGATTATCGAACTTACAAATATGACAGCAGATATAGTAATAGCTCCCGGTTCGGGTGGCGGGACCAATGCCTTGCTGATACGAAATCCGGAAAAATTCCATGTAGATTATTACGGCACCAGTTTCCTTGACCACCTGCGAATTGCCAAAGAAGCTGGCCTGACCGTGGATGTATATGATTCCTTTTTAGTTAGCACTGATATGGATGAGCCCGATGACCTGGTAGAACTACTGATACACGGGCAGGGCAGATCAGCAGATAATCTCAGGTCTGCCGGAATATCCCTTGATACCAAAACAGGTAAACTTGAACTTGATAAAAATAGGTGACAATTAGCGTTTAATTGTCAATTCAATATCTGTCCAGTCCTTTTCCACACCCTGGAGGGGTTCTACTGCACCGCCCACAATACCTGCAATAACCTTCTGCACAAATTTGTTAATCGTTATATCCTTTCCGTCAACAATAAGTTCTAATTCTATATTTTTCTCCATATTTTTCCCTCCAATATTATATATGCATCTCATTCATCTCAAACATTTCATTTATCCAATTCGTATCATTCATCTTGATTTTTAGTTGAATTTTCTATAATTTCCTGCATATCCCTTACATCCCATCCCAGGATATCACGTATAATAATATAACTCATTTCTGGTGATATAGCTCCCGCTTCAGTACAGATAAGGTCAATATAGCTTGAAGGGGTGACATCAAAAGCCGGATTTTTTACTCTGACATGTTTCATGCCTGATAGTTTTTCAGGGTCAATAACCTCCCCTGCATCCCTCTCTTCAATTTCCACCATTTCACCAAGCAATGTACTTGGACTGAATTTATAGGTCTCGGCCGCCACTATCAGGTTTGTCCTGCTCTCATGGGCTGCCAGTGCCAATTGGGATGTACCTATCTTATTAATGACCGACCCATTTGCTGTCACTGCATCAGCTCCTACCACCACCAGATCCACATCCTTCATAAAGTACCTGACTGCCGAATCAACGATCAGTGTGGTCTCTATGCCCAACTCGTTAAGTTGTTGAATTGTCAAATGACCCTGCAACCTGGGTCTGCTCTCTGTAGCTATTACTTTAATGTTTTTCCCGCTGCGGTGAGCTTCTGCTATTACTGATAAGGCAGCCTGGCTGTTGCAGTGGGTCATAATAGTATTGCCATTCCTGATTCGCTTGCTGCCGATCAGACCGATGCGCCTGGTTGCTTCCTTTGATGTGGATATGAATTCATCGGCCTGCCTTACCAGATCAGATCTTGCCTCATTTACTGATCCTCCCTTGTATGCCATTACTATCCTGACAGCATTTGGCAAAGATACCGCAGTGGGTCTTGTTGATACAAGTATTTCTGCCGCCCTGGATAACTGGCTGTCAAACTCTTGCTTTATGGTGGTTTCCTGTACAAGGGCATAGTCCTTTAGAGCCTGTGCCGCTGCCCTGGCAATGGTACCGGCTCCGCGTATCTCCATATTCCGTATCCTTTTAGCAACGTCAATTATCTTATCCATTTCTGCAACCAGTACACAAAAGGTCACTTACATGGCAAAAGGCTTACTACATTGACAGATAAAATACCGCCAATGAATGAAAGTACAGTTCCCGGTCATCACTCTACTGAGGACAGAATAGACCAAGTGGTCGAATATCTCAAAAACATCAATGGTGTGCTTGTGGCATACAGCGGCGGAGTGGACAGCAGTACACTGGCGGCACTGGCACACCTGGCACTTGGAGAGCGGTGCGTTGCCGTTACCGCTGAGGGCCAGACCCTGCCGGCACGTGAACTGGAAAGTTCCAGAAGTACAGCCAGATCATTAGGTATCAGGCATATCATTATCCCTTATAATGAGTTAGAGGAGCCGGAATTTGCCAATAACCCGATTGATAGATGCTACCATTGTAAAAATGGCCTGTTCAGGGAATTGAAGAAACTGGCCAGGGAACTGGGGTTGAAGGCTGTAGCTGAAGGGACCAATGCTTCAGAACTAACAGGACACAGGCCTGGTCACAAAGCGGCGATTGAAAACGGGATATTGACACCCTTTGCAGATCTTGGTATTGCCAAAAGCGAGATACGCCAGATGGCAAAGTATCTTGGATTACCAATATGGGATAAACCTCAACTGGCATGCCTGTCCAGCAGGTTCCCTTACGGACGAACTATTACCGTCCAGGGACTTCAAAAGGTGGAGACTGCAGAGGATTATCTTTTTGATCTCGGGGTCAGCCAGTGCAGGGTACGGGACCATGAAGACATTGCACGTATTGAAGTATCAGGGGATGATCTTCATATTATACTGAAGCACATGGATGATATTGTGGGTGTTTTCAAAGAGCTTGGTTATACCTATATCACCCTTGACCTGGAGGGTTTCAGGAGCGGCAGTTTTGATATCGCTATCAAAGCTGGGACCAGGGAATAAACTCCTGGATAAAAATACCGGCAAGAAAAATAACAATTAGGTAAAATAGCTATTAGGTTAAACAACCCAGGCCATATAACCAGCAGACCTCACTCGAACAGCCTGTCCACCAGCCACTGGGGGTCGAACTTGACAATATCGTCGTATTCCTGCCCCACTCCGAAGAACAGTATGGGTTTACCTGTGGTATGGGCTATGGAAATAGCTGCGCCGCCTTTGGAATCTGCATCAGACTTGGTCAATATGCTTCCGCTTATAGGTACTGTCTGGTTGAATAGATGGGCACGTTCCACTGCATCGTTGCCAGCAATTGCCTCGTCCACGAATATCACAAGGTCAGGGGGGGATACCCTGCATATCTTCTTTAACTGGTCCATCAGGTTGATATTTGTATGCATCCTGCCAGCCGTATCTGCCAGCACCACATCTATTTTCCGGGCTTTGGCATACTCCAACGAATCATATATCACAGCAGCCGGGTCGCCGCCTTCCTGGTGTTTGATCATCTTCAATCCCAGGTTATCTGCATGACGCTGCAGCTGCTCAATGGCACCTGCCCTGAATGTGTCGCCGGCCGCCAATACCACCGAATATCCCTTGTCTTTAAGCCGCTTGGCTATCTTGGATATGGTGGTGGTCTTACCGGTACCGTTCACACCGACAAAAACAATATTGATAGGTTTATTTGACTGTTCAATTAAATCATCAAAATCCAGGGTCCCCACGTTCAATACATTAATAAGCGCTTTTCTGAGAGCCTGTTCTACAATATCCTTCTTGTTCCCGCCGATCTTGTAGTTACTTCCAACCAGTTCTGATTTCACATATCCCACTATCTCTTCCGCAACTTCCAGGGCAACATCACTTTCAAGAAGTGCCACTTCCAGGTCCCATAAAGGTTCTTCCAGCGATTTTTCACTTATTATGAACTCACGATTAAGCAGCAGTGCTTTGGCCTTCTGTTTGATTCCAACTGCTACTGATGGTGTCTCTTTTTTTTCTTCTTTAGTGATACTCCCTGACCCTGCCTGCCGGATGTCTTCAGATGCTTCTTCAGCCTGTTTATCCAGTATGTCACCAAATGAGTTCTTGAAACTGCTGAGTTTTTGTTTTAGACTATTGAACATCTACAAACCCTGTATTGGACCTTGATTTGTCTGCTGTGCTATTTGACCTGCCTGCTGTCCTTTTATTGCAGTTGTCACAACGGACTCGATCTCATGCATCTTTGTTGCGATCTGCTCCAGGTTGTTCTGGGTGGTTTGATGGAACTTGGTAAGCTCTTCTTTCTGGATTTCCAGGCTTTTTTTAGCATTGTCCAAATCCTTTTCCATACTGATACCTGCACCAATTTCCATGATCACAGTATCTGGTTTTAACAGTTTTGCCATGATATTGGTACCCGAACCGATAGGAATCAGGATTTCTTGACCGTCTTCTACTCCTTCAAACCCGGTAATGGTATTAATGGCCTTCTCGGATTCGGCTAAAGAAGCACTAACCATGTTCAATTGTTGTGATAGTGCATCTGCCTGATATTGCAATTGCTGAAACTGGGTTGACATTTTTTGGATGTCCTCTTTGGACAGTTCTTGATTAGAAGACAAACTTATTCACTCCTTTGTTATGGATTCCAGTTGTATTAAATTGCGTTTCAGGCCGTGTTCACTACCAATAAGAGAATACACCTTGTCTTCTGCGTTTTCCTCATTCTGGCTGGTTACTTTCTTGGTAAATTTCTCCCATGAAATACCTGCTTTGAATCTACCTGAAATAATATAATTTTCCATCTCTTCGAACTCCTTGATCATGCTCATGATTGTGTCTACATTAATCCTATAATATGATGTACCCTAATTCCATTTGCAAGTTAAATAGTTTATTCAAATCTTGCACCACCACCATAAGCTTTAAGTTTATTATGAATATATATTCATTAATGCCAAGACCAAGACGCTACCGGTATATACGGTCGTCATTTGATTACAATTATTTCAAACCGTGTACAACCTGTCTGCAGGACATAGGTGAAGTGGTCCTGAAGATGGAAGAGATGGAGAGCATACGGCTGAAGGATCATCTTGGAATGGATCAACGTGAGGCGGCAGATCATATGAAAGTCTCGCAGCCAACATTCCACAGGATACTGACCGAAGCAAGAAGAAAGATCGGGTGCGCCCTGGTCTGTGGCAAAGCGATACGAATTCATGGAGGGATGTACGAGATGGCAACAACTCAACTACGTAAGTTCCAGTGCTATGACTGCAAGCATGTATGGGAAGTGGTACATGGCACAGGAAGACCCCAGAACTGCCCGGAGTGTAAAAGCGTAAACATTCACAGGGCTGAGGACGATCGTGGCTATGCCAGAGCCGGACGTGGCAGACATGGTATGCGGTAATGGTGAAACCATGAAAAAAGCCGAAGAGGGTATAGCTCAGGAAAAACGCTTGAAAGAGCGTATGGAAAAAATAAAGCACAAAATAATGGTCATGAGTGGAAAAGGTGGCGTTGGTAAGACCACAGTAGCTGTCAACCTTGCACTTACACTTGCGGTAAAGGGATACGAGGTTGGGATCATGGATGCTGACATCCATGGTCCGAATATTCCAAAGATGCTTGGGATCGAGGATGAACATCCCCAGATATCAAAGGAGGGTATAACTCCTGTCTTCATACCTCCGCGGGTGAAGGTTATGTCCCTTGCATTTCTGCTTGCAGATAAGGACACGCCAGTAGTATGGCGGGGACCGCGCAAGATGGGAGTGATCAGACAGTTTCTTTCAGACGTCTTCTGGGGCGATCTGGACTATCTTATAATCGACCTCCCGCCAGGAACCGGGGATGAACCATTGAGTGTTGCCCAGTTGATTCCGCACATTGACGGTGCAATCGTTGTCACTACACCACAGGACGTCGCTCTACTGGATTCGAGAAAAGCAGTGAACTTCGCAAAGGAACTTAGTACACCAGTTATCGGGATCATAGAAAACATGAGCGGATTCAAATGCCCGAAATGCGGCGAGACGATCGATCTTTTCAAGATCGGCGGCGGTGAACGTGCTGCAAAAGACATGAGCGTGCCATTCCTTGGCAGAGTTCCAATCGATGTTAAGATCGTTGAGTCAGGCGACAGTGGCATTCCATTCATGCTGAAGCATAAATCAGAAGCTACTGAAGCCTTCGAGACGATCGTTGACAATATAGAACATTTTGTAAAAGGAGATTGATAAACATGAAAATATGCGTGACCTCAACCGGACCAACTATGGATGCGTCCGTAGATCCAAGATTTGGAAGATGCCAGTACTTCGTTTTCGTGAACTCGGAAACGATGGAGTATGAAGCAATGCCGAATCCAAGTATAGGTGCTTCGAGCGGTGCTGGAATACAGGCGGCACAGACCGTTGCAGACAAAGGCGCCGGCGTTGTTATCACCGGACAGGTGGGACCGAATGCGATCCAGACGCTCGGTGCTACTGATATCTCGATCGTGACTGGTGCAAGCGGCACTGTGAGCGATGCTATCGGGCAGTACAAGAACGGAATGTTGCAGCAATCCGGGAGCACGACCATACCTGTGTCCTCTGGAATAGGCAGTGGCGTCGGTGCAGGAGCCGGAGTAGGTTCCGGAATGGGTGCTGGCAGAGGTATGGGGCGCGGCGGTGGCCGTGGCCGTGGCGGCGGTCGCGGAATGGGTGGAGGTATGGGACAAGGTATGGGACAAGGTATGGGGCGAGGAATGGGCTTGGCAGCTTCGATAACACCTACTCCTCCAGTACCGTCCCAGCCTGCGCAGACGTTAGATGAAGAGATACAAGCTTTGGAAAGTAAGATGATAGAGATCAAAGCAAAGCTGGAAGAACTGAAAAAATGAAGTGTAAAATCGATGAATCGCTATGTACAGGATGTGGATTATGCATCAATGTATGTCCGGTAAGTGCGATAACACTATCAGATGCGGCACATATCGATAACGACCTCTGCACTGGCTGCGGAGCCTGTGTTAATATATGCAAGAAAGGGGCAATTATCGAGGTGCCGGATGAAATGGTGCAGGAGAATGTGTCCATGCCCGCCGCAATTGCATCCGGGGTTACAACTGCCATAGGATCTGTTAGAGACGCCATCAACCGGTATACGAATAACAGAGCCACTACCGGAACTCGTCGAGATGGTATGGGGCGCGGTGGTGGTCGTGGTCACAGTAGTGGTCGTGGTCGCAGTAGTGGTAGTGGTCGCAGTAGTGGTAGTAGTCGTAGTGGTGGCAGTGGTCGTAGTGGCCGTCGCGGAAAAAAAAGGTGATAATTCAATTTTGACAATATTTCTAATGCTTAGGTATAGCTTTTTTTTTAACTAATCTCTTATTTTGTAGAAATCCACAACTCAGGGAGCTTCTAACCCAAATTTATCTCTGAGGCATGTGTCAACAGGTTCAAGACTTGTAGCATCAGGGATTTCCACGATTTAATTTATGTTACATTCTTGCTTAAACCTGACCTCAAGTTTTCGATTTCTACTAAACTGTATCTGTTTTTTGTAACTTTCTGCCACAGAGAGCACAGAGATGCTTTTTCCGCCCCAAACTCCCCTCTCTGTGCTCTCTGTGAGCTCTGTGGCAGTCATATAGAGTTCAAAATTATACTTGCGGAGTAGTATCATAACCATGGTATTGGTAAATTTCTACCGGTTTCATCAAGTTTCTGCGTTACCGCTAACACATATCTCAGTAGGATTACCCCAAACGTAAGGGGTAGCACATAGCAATTCATGATGCAGCTTCTTGTCACAGCACGGTATACCTCATACGAAATGTAACGAGGCCTGTATATATCGATGTCAAGGAATATTTCCATTCCAACATTCTACAATACACAAATAAGCTGGATTATACAATATTCCATTAATAATCCCCTCTCACATCCACCACCCTCTGAGCCTTCCCCGCAGTCCTGGGAATACCCCCCTTCTCAACAAGTTCCACCACAGTCCTGAGATTCAGCACAGCCTTCAGCCTATCCTCCACACAACACTTCAGGTCCTCCAAATCCTTAAGTTCACCAGTAAAACCCATTTCCATCAACTCCACCTTAATATGAATCTCATCCAGTTTATGCCGCTTGCGGTCAATAAGCACCTGGAACTGGTCGCCAACCTCAGGAATACCCACCAGCACACTCTCTATCTGGGAAGGAAATACATTAATACCCCGCACTATCAGCATATCATCGGTCCTGCCCACAATCTTATCCAGCCTTGTGTGAGTACGCCCGCACTGGCATTCATCCTCCATGATACTGGTAATGTCACCAGTACGGTAGCGTATCAAAGGCATAGCCTCCTTGGTCAGCGAGGTCAGCACCAGTTCACCCTTCTCCCCAGGTGCCACGCTCTCCCCATCAGGGTCCAGTATCTCAACAAGGAAATGGTCATCCCATATATGAAGACCGTGCTGTTCCTTGCATTCGAAAGCCACGCCAGGTCCGAACATCTCAGACAGGCCATAGGAATCATAGGCTTTGATATCCAGCGCATCCTCCAGTTCCTGTCTGGTATTGGCAGACCAGGGTTCGGCACCGAAACAACCAGTCCTCAATGACAAACTGTCAACCATATCAAGTTCCCTGGCAGTCTCTGCCAGGTACAGGGCATAGGAAGGGGTGCAGTGCAGGGCCGTAACCCCGAAGTCTATCATCATCTCAAGCTGGTGGTGGGTATTGCCTGTACCGCTGGGTACTGCAGTGGCACCGATACGCTCGATACCGAAATGTATACCCAGGCCCCCTGTGAACAATCCATAATTGACAGCATTCTGGAAGATATCTTCAGGCCCGATATCTACCATTGTAAAATTCCTTGCCATCAGGTCGCTCCATGTCTCGATATCACTGGCTGTGTAACCTACCACCGTGGCCTTGCCACTGGTACCGCTGGAAGCGTGCAGCCGCACCACATCCCGCATGGGAGTGGCGAACAGGCCGAATGGATAATTGTCACGCAGGTCGGCCTTACTGGTGCCTGGAAGTCTGCTGATATCCTCAAGGCTACGTATATCGCCGGGCTTGATCCCTATAGAGCCAAATGCCTGCCTGTAGAAAGGTACGTACTCATAAACGTTCTTAACGACATTTTTTAGACGCTTTAACTGTAGTGCCTCAATTTCACTCCTGGGCATTGTTTCATACTTGGGCTGCCAGTATTTCATTGAGCATCATTTTATCTATTTATTTAAAGTATTTTTCATATTGGTGCGACAAATGCAGCCTAACGTAAATTCATGGCCACAACCTGGAAAAGATGAGCAGGCTCACAAAATCATGCTGTGGAATGCCAACAAGAAAGTGAACAGCGGATCCAGTTAAACACAAATGAGGTGCACAGATATCAAGAAAATGCTCACTTCGTTCTCATTTTCCAAGCCTGCATGAAAGTTTGACTTTCATATACGTTGAAAAATGCCGGTTGATATTGAAAAGCTTAATATCATTCGAAAAGCAGGCAGAGGTACGGCATAAGATAATGCATTTCAAATCTTCCGGTCAGATAATTGGGTAGTGAACTACTTAACGGCAGATAATATGTAGTACTTTAAGAATATAAGGATATGGTGAATAACTGACTGACCTCGTTTTTTTATTGAAGTAAACAACCTGATATTTCCAAGTAGAGGTCTGTCAATGTTTTTGTGATTACCCTGGAAAATACAACAATTTTATCTAATAGTTTGCCGAATATTCTGTCATGGAAGCTCTATACCAGAAAAATTGTTATCTCAAGGAATCCCAGGCTACTGTTGAAAGTGTGAAGGACGATAAATTCGTAGTGTTGGATAAGACCCTGTTCTATCCGAACTCAGGCGGCCAGCCCCATGATACAGGCTTGCTGATAAAGGAAGAACAGGAATTCCCTGTGGTTTATGCAGGCACATTCAACGGTGTGATCAGCCATGAAGTAGCTATACCAGGGCTGGTTAAAGGCGACCAGGTGAAAGTGGTCATCGACTGGGACAGGCGTTACCTGTTCATGAAATACCATACTGCCTGCCATATACTCAGTGCCATAATCCACAACGAGACCGGGGCACAGATATCAGGTAACCAGCTTGGAGAGGAGAAAACCAGGGTGGATTTCAGCCTTGAGAATTTTGATCGTAAGCAGATCCAATCATATGAAGCAAAGGTCAATGGGATAATAGACCAAAGTCTTCCGGTCAGTATTGAAATACTGCCAAGGGATGAGGCATTTCGGATACCCTCAGTAGTGAAACTAAAGGATGCATTCCCGCCCGAGATTGAAGAAATACGGGTAATAACAATATCCGGGGTTGACAGGCAGGCCTGCGGCGGCACCCATGTGGCAAATACCGACGAGATACCACATATAGAAATATTCAAGGCAGAGAACAAGGGCAAGAATAACAGAAGAGTATATTTCAGGTTCGGAAAGATTTAGACATAAAAAGGGGTTTTAACTATGGTCAATGATACATCATTAGAGTTTATCAGGGAGTTTAAGAAAAATGCAGAATCCATAACGAACGACATCGACCGCTCCAAAAAATACAGAGCAGGTATCGCTGCGCTGGCACAAAAGGCAGTCGAGACAAACAATACCACATTTCTGGATGCTGCTGTACGGTTTACAGGAAAGATCATTGATGAGCACGATCGTTCCAAGGCATTTGTGGACATTGTCAGGGGCACGGCTAGAGTGGCCATAAATACAACCGATGCAGAACTGGCAGGCCGGTCGCTTGAACTATCAGCCAACACCGAAGCAGGACATGACCGCAGTCATGCCCTGCAGGGAGTAGTAGCCGCAATTGCAGATGTGGGAATGAATATGAATGAGCCTGATACATTCGAAAATTCAAAAGAACTTGCAGGTACTATTGAATATGATACATACCGCTCATCTGCCTGGAGGAGTATTGCCCGGACCCAGCACAGTAATGATGATACTCCGTCTGCTGTAGAATCTGCAAATAAAGCAATGGCGATTATTAACAAGTCAAAACTTATCGGCCAGGAAATATACAGGGCCTCTGCTTACGTTGACCTGGCAAAACTTTTCATTGATCTTGGGCAGGAAGGTATGGCCAGGGAGTGCATTATCAAAGCTGTGGATAGTTCAGCGGGTCTGGAAGATGAGTTCGAACGCTCATCCATATTCCAGACCATTGCCGAGACCCAGATAAGGATGGGAGTACGAACAAAGAACAGTGGGCTGCTGGAAGATGCTGTGGAATCATTTGGCTATATCACCAGGGAATATTACCGGACATCGACAAGGCAGACGCTTGCGAGTGTCCTCTCGAATCTAAAAGAAGATGAACTGGTAAAGAGACTGGCCTGATCTCATTTGCCCCAGAATGGTTTGCCTCTTCGCTTGATCTCCAGGAACTTTTCAAGCGTTTCAATTTCATCCGGATTAAGTGATTCAATTAGTTCCTGTTCTACGATCTTTGCATGTCTTTCAGGTACTTCGATATAGAGCAGATCTCCCTCACTGATCTGGCGGCCAACGATAGGGCCTTCAATTGACAATGCCACCTGTGCGCCATACCTTGCCTCACCCACATTCTCGCCGTTCTCCTGTATACCCTTGATAAAACCAATCCGGCTACCTTCCTCGTTCATCACGTTCAGCCTGGTCCTGATGATGCCGCCTTCAACTTCCACGCCCACTACAGCAGGTTTACTCTGCCTGAATGTGTGGTCTGGTAGTAATCTGAACATGCCCGGTCTTATGACAGCCTCACTCTTTTGTTTCTTTGTCATTTCAGTCTGTTCTTCCACATGTTCTTCATAATCATCAACAATCTGGTAGATAACACTGCTCATAAAGAGTTTGACATCGCTTTTCTGGAGTTCATCAAGTGCATCGGGCAGTATATCAACATTAAAACCAAGGATGACTGAGTATAACGGATCATCCAGGGCTTTAGCCTCAATAATATCCCGTCTGGAAATATTGCCCACATCTGCTTTCCTGATAGGGATCTCCTGGCTTTTCAGTTCATTGACCAGTGCTTCAAGGCTGCCGATGGTATCAGCCCTGATAATTACCCCTACATTATCGGTCTCGATCCTGGTCTGCTCTATCTCTGACATGATCTCTTTTGATATCTCATCAGTATTTTCCCTGATAACCACCCTTATGGGTGCACCGGATATTGCATTATCCAGCATGGGTGCTGAAATCTTCAGTCCTGCGGCAGCTGTTATATGCTTTATCTGCTTGAACTTCTCTTCTGCCCGGATCTCAGAGAGGGGTCTTGGTTTTAACAAAGCCCTGGTCCTGGTCACTATGGGTTCGGCCAGGGTACCCACAGCTATCATATCCCCTACCCTGATCTCTCCGTCATACAGGATGGCATCAAGGGTTATACCAAGTCCGCGTTCTTCTTTTACTTCAAGCACTACACCTACACCCGGACCAGTAGCATGGTATTCCAGGTTGGATTCAAGGAATTTCTGGGCCAGACCCAGCAGGACCATAAGTATATCAGGTAATCCTTCGCCTGTTTTTGCACTAATTGGTATTATTGCAATGGTTTTCTGGAAGTCCCGAATCCTGTCATAACGGTCGGTACTGAATCCGAGTTCATACATTTTACCTACTATCTCGTAGAATTTCGTATCAAGTATTGACCTGATATGTTCGGGCTGTTTATTGAAGGAAGATATGAAGGATGACATAGGATGCGGGTCCCAGCCATGTATCCTGTCGATCTTGTTGGCAGCTATCACAAATGGTGTTTTGTAACGTTTCAGTATCTTGATAGCTTCGATGGTCTGGGGCTGGAATCCTTCATTGATGTCCACGATCACTATTGCCAGGTCTGCCAGTGCTCCGCCCCGGGAGCGAAGGGTGGTAAATGCATGATGTCCGGGAGTATCAATAAAAAGCAATCCCGGTATCTTGAACTTGCCTTTTGGGACAGAACCGCATATCCTGCTAATAACATCAAGGGGAACCTCAGTTGCACCGATATGCTGGGTAATGGCTCCGGCTTCACCGTCTACGATTGCTGTGCCCCTTATCTTATCGAGAAGACTGGTCTTGCCGTGATCCACATGACCCATAACACATACTATTGGTGTCCGGAGGTTCTTTTCTTTAGCAACTGATTTAGCCACTGGATATCCCCCCTGCTAAAATAACTGTGTATAACAAATAGTTCTTGACATAATTTAAATATATGCATCAATTATACTCAAGATAGATAGGCCAGTGAAACCATATATCATTAAGTTATTCGTAAAGCCACTGTTCATCGATCCGCAAATATTGCGATATCTCGGATTCACTAAAATGAATGCTGATTTCGCGATTTGCCGACTCGGTAGAATCAGAAGCATGGACAATATTTCGCCCCGTATCCAGGCCAAATTCGCCCCGGATAGTACCTGCCGCAGCTTCAGATGGGTTGGTGGCACCGACCATTGTCCTTATCACTGATACTGCGTTTTTCCCTTGAATAACTATGGACACCGATGGCCCGCTGGTAATAAAGTCCAGCAGTGACTGGAAGAAAGGTTTCCCTTCATGTTCTGCATAGTGGGCTCTGGCAGTATCTTCAGGGATCGTGTACATCTTAAGGGCAAGTATCTTCAATCCGCGTTTTTCCATGCGGGATATGACCTCACCCACAAGATTGCGCTGTACCCCGTCCGGCTTCACCATAACGTATGATAGCTGCATTTAAATTCCGACCTTATAGTAAAAAAATATGAAATTATTTGCTTTTCAGTTTCCTGTACTCACCGGTCCACTCAACACGTCTGGGAATCCTGCCGAGTTTCATGTTGTTTTGACATTTGCTTGAACAGAAATACGATGTACTACCGTCCTTTTTGACAAACATCTTGCCTGTACCCATTTCGATGTCCCCTTTACAGAACGAACATTTACGTGTTTCCATCAGGATCACCGTGTATTGAGTTTCTTTGCTTCTCTTGAAGTCTCAAGCAGCATCAGGATATCCCCTACCCTTATGGGCCCCACACAATTACGGGTGATGATCCTGCCCTTGTCCCTGCCGTCAAGTATTCTGCACTGGACCTGGAGAGCTTCACCGTGCATGCCGGTATTGCCCACGATCTCAATGATCTCGGCCGGAAAACCTAAATTTTCTGACATGATCTTGTTCCTACTTCAATGCCTGGGTCTTGTTGACCACATCATTGACCAGGTCTTTGGATTTACCAGTTTCCAGGATAACTGACGCAGCACAGCCCACTTTCAGACCGCAGGCAGCACCCAGTTCTTCCTGTTTCTTCACATATATATAAGGGATATTTTTCTCCTCACACAGGGCGGGCAGATGGGCCACGATCTCAGGGGGATTGATATCTTCTGCGATATATATCAATTTGGCTGTACTTCTCTCTGCTGCTTTTGTGGCTTCGTTCGTCCCTTTACGTACTTTACCTGTGTCCCTTGCAAGTTCAAGTGCTTCTAATGCACTGTTCTCAAGTTCAGCAGGAACGTCAAACTTTACAAATATTGCTTGTGCCATGATTTTCAAATCTCCTTCCGGACAGGTTAATGTCCGTCATTATTCATCGGTTTATTATGTGATCGTAAGCTGAATTATTTATTCAGGTATGATTCGAGCCCATTTATTACACGATAGGTGATATAACTATCGCCCGCGCTGCTGTCTCATATTGTTTATTCCCTATAGTATTTCATCTTTTTTCCAGTAGATGATCACTGTGACTGCTATGATAACGATAATGAACAGGACCCACAACATGATCGTGCCTGCTTTGCCCCCAGGTTCAATTTCATTTGTCTGGGAGCTCGACGTGATATTGGAGCTATGGGTTGCCACTGGTGCAGGTGTATGATAAGCTGTAGGAATTACGGCTGGAGTAAACACAGTTTCACCTGATATGGCGAAAGGTGAGAAGCCTGGTGTTGAACTTGTAAATGTTATGCTGTTTTCATTTCTTGTGGTCAGCGACGTAGGCAATTGTTCCCAGGAGTCATCATTGTACCGGAAGAGTGCAATGCTGCCCTGATCAATGTTGTTTGAGTTTATCCAGTCAAGTGGGACTGTGAAGCTGATGGTCATATCCTTTATGTTTTTCTCAGTCGCCCAGCCGTAGTTGCCGACCCAGATGTTGATATTTTGATATACCTTGCCAGGTGGGGGCGTATCTACCATTGTGGATGTATTTCGCAGTAACTCTATTTTGGAGGCGACCTTACCTGCACTTACTTTTGATGTGAATTTAATGTTCAGGATGGGGTTTTGTGTGTTCTCGAATGAGTAACTCACATTTTCGCCTTTGAAGATGGAAACGCGCCGGGTCTCGGTCTCTGCTATGTTGTAGAAATCCTCGCCAGAGGTGCCGCCGCCTCCGCCGCCTCCGCCGCCGCCACTGGTTTTGGATGCAGTGGTGTATTTAGTTACAGTACGCAGGATAGAATTTATATTGCCAGCCTGATCTGTTGCATTGATTATGAAGTTATTTTCACCATTCACAAGACTCCTGTATTCTGAAAATGAGCCATTTATGAGTGTGACAGACTCGTTGTTTATAGTCAGTTTCGCATCCTCATCGGTCATTCCTGATATGTTCACTGTGGATATGGTGGTCTTGTAACCCGACGTCGGGCTGATGATGGTCAGGTTGGGTGCCGTATCGTCTATTGTGATATTGTAAATTGCGCTACTGATATGATTCAATGAATCGTTGGCCCATATTGTTATATCATATTGGCCTTCATTCCAGCCGGTACTGTTAATATCAAACGGTGATAGAAGCGGCAGGTCTGTCCCATAGTAATTATATATCACATTTACCAGGAATATGTCTGTGATAGTCAGGTTTATCATAGTGCCATTTTGGATGTGTGAATTATTGGCGGGGGACAGCAGGCTTATCCGGGGTTTGTTTGTATCTATGTTGATTGTAGGGCCATCGGAACTGTTAATGTTTCCCGCTTCATCGGTCAGATGACCTGTGACAATAGCGTCCTTGATTTCTATTATTCCGTCAACAGTATAATTGCCAGAATAGTTGCCCGATGCTATTTCATCCATGGGTTGATCATATACCAATCCGTTAACATTAAAGGTTGCATTCGAAATACCAGGGTCCCCAACCATGTTTATTCCAAGTATATCGCCCTGATCAAGGATTCCCGAAGCGTTGTGGAATACGCCCGTTATTTTCGGTGGGGTGTCATCGATAGTAAAACGATAATGAGTACTGTTTTCGTGACCAAGTGAATCGTTAGCCCAAATCCTGATGACATAGGTACTTTCGTTCCAGTCGGTGGTGTTTATCTCGTAGGGATGAGGTAATGTGACGTTAGTGATGTTGGAATAACCTTGTTGTGTGCTATTGATGCTGTATGAGACATTTGCAAGGGAAAGGTCAGTAATAGTAAAATCAATAATTGTACCATTTTGTATGGCTGAATCGTTATCAAGTGAATGTAAGGTTATGTGGGGTGCGGTCGTGTCTATCGTAAAACTTGTTTTTGTCTGGTTGTTCCAGATATCCAGGTTGTTATTGGTCCTGATGGTGATCGTATAGATACCATCGGACAGGTTGGTGATATCTATGCTGCCAGTCACATTCTCGGATGTTTCATTAAAATTACTGTCAATAGCAGTCAGCAGCGTGGCATTGGCGGTATCAGCGTCAATATAGAAATCGGCATATGAGATATTATGGCGGGCGTCATTTATAGTGGCATTAATTGTCAAATTGATATTGGTCGGGTCAGGAGTTATTGTAATAGTTGATACTTGTGGGAATATTGCCTTAAAAACATCGATACGGCCCGAGCCGTACGTATTATCCTTGCCGGCAGTACCCAGGTCAACGGCCGTATCTTCCAGCAGTTGCCGCACCTCCAGCGGACTCATATCAGGATAGGCCTGGAGTATCAATGCCGCAGCACCTGAGACGTGTGGAGTGGCCATTGATGTGCCACTTTTAATATAATATCCACCATGATAGGATGTAGATTCTATATTAACACCAGGTGCAGTCAAATCAGGCTTGATATATGTATCACCCATCAATGTCACAGGCCCCCTGCTGCTGGAAGGTGCTATAGTATCGCTGCTGTCGGTTGAACCCACTGTGGTTGCATTAAACTTGTCTCCCGGGCATTTGATTGTGGAAACACCAGGGCCATCGTTTCCCGCAGCAATTACCGGTAATACCCCGGCATCAATAACATTGTTTACCATGGTGGTCATGGAGGAGTCATTGGGGCCGCCAAGGGATAATGACACAATATCGGCACCATTGTCAATAGACCATTGTACACCATCTATAAGATCGCTGTAGGATCCATTGCCATCCGCATTTAGCACTTTAACTCCGAATATATTAGAACCGGGTGCAACACCTGTCTTTTTTCCACCAACCCCCGTTCCTGCTACAGTACCTGCCACATGTGTACCATGCCAGTTGTCATCCATGGGTTCATCATCGTCATTGACAAAGTCATAACCACCTATATAGTTACTTTCAAGGTCTGGGTGATTATAATTTATTCCCGTGTCAATGATCGAAACATTAACTCCTGTGCCGTTGATATTTGTGCCATTGTAAATAAAATCCCACACCTGCGGCGCATTGATCTTTTCCACACCCCATGCTGTGGTAGTAGTAAGCACCTCCACATCACCCACAACCACGCTCTCCTCGACCAGGTGCACCTCATAATCGGGTATGACCTGGGCCACATCATCCCGATTTGCCAGTTCCTCAATCACATCAGGTGTCGCTTCAAATGTTATTGCATTTACTATCCATAGGGGCCTGGCATTCTTCATTTTATCAGCTCCCTTCCCCTGCAGAACGGAAATGAGATTTTGCTGGCTTCGACCTGACTTTTGCTTTAGGGAATTCACTGTATCCATGCGGTGCTGTTTCTGATCCACATGACCCTGGACCTTTACTTCAGGTGCTTGATACTGTTCCTTCATTATCACGATGACACGGATCATGTCTTCACTGATATTGGATTGGGACATGGCTATCTGCCTGGAAAGTTCGGAGTGGATCTTAGGGTTATTGTCAAGGGCATCAGCTATGACAAATGATTGTACCAGTACTGCTGCCGTAAGAAAGATTACCCATTTTTTCAATTAATGACCCCGCTTTTGTCAAAGTATTGTATTCTTGAATTGGTATACGTACTATAAGGACATATTATTGTTTTTGTGGAATATAAATAATATTATTTCTTTTAATTATATCTTATAAATAAAAATGGGTGTATATAATCCTGAAATTATTCTATATCCTCACCAGTAACAAGTGAAAATTCACCAGTAAGTACAACCTTCAGGATATCCTCCTCAGTAGTGACATCATACTGGCTAAAACCGCGCTCTGAACCACTCAGAGCCAGTTCACTAATATGTGCCGCACTCTCAGCAGACGGATAATAATAAATCGTCGTCCTGGTAAATGAGCCGTCATCATTCCTGTGCAACCCCAGGTAATATAAATCTGCAAACCCAGCCTGGGATTTCACAACCTGGAATTCGGAATAATCATCAGAATAATTGAGCACGGGGCTAAATGTATCATAAGCAGTTGGTGGAACAGCAAAGCTCTCAATGATAGATATAACGGCTTCTGCTGATTCGCGTGTTGGTGTGAAAATTGTCGGGTCGCCCATGACATTAGTACCGGTTGTATCGAGTCGTGACAGTAGCAGGTACTGGTTATCACTTGAAGGTAACCCGATATATTCAAAGGATACTATTTTTGGGGTCATAGTGCTAAGCAGCAGGAACTCATTGTTTAAGTCCTGGGAAAAATAGATCTGTTTAGAAGAGGTCATGTACAGGTTGTCCACTTCCACCTTATTCCGCACATAAACAGTGGTCAGGTTCAAGGGTAGTTGCTCGTTCCATGGTTCCTGGGCAGTGGACTCGATATATTCCACATCAAGAAATTGGGCTTCAAAGGTTTGCGGGTTTGACATCTGCAGCCCGTCTGCAATAGAATTAAAGCTGTGGAATACCTGCTTTCCGCCAACATTGAAATACTCAGTCTGGGGATTATTGATGTATGGTTGGTTATCATCTTCCTCACTTGAATCGTCAGAGCCTATGAAATATGCGACAGAAGATAGGATCATTGACAATATCATAAATGCAGCTATGAGCTGTACGCCGATTTTTGGATTCATTTTCAACCTTTCCTCTTATTGTGGTCACTAATGTTTGAGCATATATAATAATTGTTTGTTTTATGATAATGTATACTGAAAAGTGATATTGGAAGCACAATATAATATGCTGTGTTATTAGGTTTACATCCCTGTAAGCATCTCATTTAAAAATTCTCAAAATATATACGTACATTACAAAAAAAAGTGTGCAAGTTATTCTTTATTGTACAGCAATAAATGAAGTAAATTTATCTCTTCATTATTGCTTCGGCAATCCTTTCTGGTAATGTATTAAAATTGTCATTGATGCCTTGCAATAACTCTGTCTGTTTATTCAATGATCCCGTATGTTCAGTCAATAACCCTGTATGTTCAGTCAATACTGATGTGTTTTCTTTTAAGTCATTAAGTAACCCTGTATGTTCAGTCAATACTGATGTGTTTTCTTTTAAGTCATTAAGTAACCCTGTATGTTCAGTCAATACTGATGTGTTTTCTTTTAGGTCATTAAGTAACCCTGTATGTTCAGATAAAATATTAACACCTTTGTCCAGCCTTTCACCAATCTCCCGCATATCACCAGATATAACCCTGCCAAAAGGTGAAGGTAAAATAATATCTTCCTTTATTTCTATGGTTTTTATTTCCGTATCAGGTCGCTTCACTTTTAAATCCTGAATAAATCCATCGATAGCGGATTCCAGCCCACCGGCCATTAATCCCACAGTATCTATACTAATATTAAAAACATATCCTGCCAGGCCCCTGGATAATCCATAACCTTCTACTATTTTTCTATATCCTACCATATTGACATTGCCTTTAACAATGGCCTGGATGTTTTTTACATTGTTCATTAATATCATAATTGAATTTTAGGGTATAATAGTTTTGCCTCACTCTCCAACCCTTTTCGAAATAATATTAAGCTAAACAAACTACCATGGTCGAATACCTACTGCGTGAAGCATGAAATAATACAAGATTAATGTAGACAGATATTTCACAGATTTTCATAACAGTTCCGAATCTGTGTGATCAGTGTAATCCGTGTCTTAGAATTCCTGGTATCAGGATTATTTACCATTTAATTTGAAGGGGATACGTTCATGTCACTACTTAAATCTCAGCCACACTTGAGATCAAGGGCTATTTTCGCACCAGATAATCAGAATAAAGCAGATATAATAATTATTTGGATGTCATAAAGCTTATATATATTGTACGTATTTATACAACAATGTATATTATTGTACATCAAATATAGGTGATATTAATGATCGAATTCATCCAGAAAATTACTGCCGGAGAGAACCTTACATCAGAAGAATCAAGATCAGCCATCAACAGCATATTCACTGATGCCACCGACGCCCAGATAGGAGCATTCCTCACAGCCCTCAAAATGAAAGGCGAAACAGCAGAAGAGATCGCAGGCATGGCCATGGGTATGAAGGAAGCCGCAAACACTATCAATCCCAAGGTCAGCGGCACGCTGGTTGATACCTGCGGCACAGGCGGCGATTCATCCCACACCATTAATATCAGTACAGCCTCGGCCATTATCACATCGGCTGCCGGAGTGCCTGTGGCAAAGCACGGCAACTATTCCATCACATCAAAATCAGGAAGTGCGGACGTATTAAAAGAACTGGGCGTGAACATAGACCTGCCGCCCAAAAAGGTGGAGGAATCCATAGAAAAAGCAGGCATCGGGTTCATGCTTGCCCCTGTGTTCCATCCATCCATGAAACGTGTAGGCGGACCAAGAAAGGAACTGGGAATAAGGACAGTCTTCAACATCCTTGGCCCATTGACAAACCCTGCCAATGCCAAGTCTCAGGTTATAGGCGTATTTGATGAGTCATTATGCGAGACCATGGCAAATGTACTAAAAATCCTGGGAACCAGGCGGGCCTTTGTGGTACATGGAAGTGGCCTTGACGAGATATCCAATATCGACACCACTACAGTGGCAGAACTTAACAACGGGAAAATCCGGACTTATTCACTGTCCCCCGAAGAACTTGGGTTAGACAGGGCAACAATAGCAGATATCAGGGGCGATACCCCCCAGGAGAACGCTGCTGATATTGTGAAGATATTACAGGGGCAGAAAGGACCAAAAAGGGATATCGTAGTCATGAACTCTGCCGCAGCGCTTGTCGTGGGTGGTAAGGCATCTGACATAAAAGACGGTGCAGAACTGGCACAGCAGACCATTGACAGCGGTGCAGCCCTGGAGAAGTTGAAAAGTTTCGTGGAAGTGGCAGGCGACACAGGACAGCTTGGAAAATACATCTCATAAGATATAATCGATTGAAGGAGTCTTGTGAATTTCCATGCACAAACCGGAAAATGACCAGATGCAGCAATACCAAACCTTGCCCTTTCCCAGGGTTAAGATCTGCGGGATGAAAGACCTGGATTCTGTAATGACGGCTGTGAAATACGGGGCCGATGCGGTAGGTTTTATCACTGAGGTACCTGTCAGTACGCCGCGAAAGATAGACAGGGAGACAGCCAGGGAACTGGTAGCTTCCACACCTCCGTTTGTGAGTACAGTGATGGTCTGCATGCCGGATAGCCTTGACAATGCCCTTGAACTGACCGGTTTCGTTCAGCCTGATGCGGTGCAGGTTCACAGTTACATGTCACAGGAAGACCTCAGGTCCCTCAAGGAGAATACTGGCGTGAAGCTCATCAAGACCATACATATTGATGGCGGAACTGATGTGGGTAGTGCTGTAGATGAAATAAACGAACTGGACAATATTGCTGATGCAATTTTGCTTGATACTAAAATAGACGGTAAGACCGGGGGTACAGGGACTGTCCATGACTGGGCCAGGAGTGCCGAAATTACCCTGCACTCGTTCCTGCCTGTTATACTGGCCGGGGGTCTCAATCCCGGTAATGTGGCAGATGCCATCAGGACCGTACGGCCCTATGGTGTGGATACAGCCTCGGGAGTTGAGACAGGGAGTGTAAAGGATGAGGATAAAGTAATGATGTTTGTCAATAATGCGAGGTCAGTTCAATGAATGCAATAAATGCAACGAACGCAATGAACAGCGTGCAGCTTGACCTGACTGAGACGCAATTCTGCGAACTGGCAGCAGGGGAAAGACCCGCCATCATCCAGTTAAGTGCAAATATTTCTGCACCCTGTACTCCGTTCCAGTTATACAGTGCCATGAAGGAACAAAACAGTGGAGTATGCAGGTATTCGTACCTCCTGGAATCTTTCCTGGAATCTGTGGGAAAGGAACAGCGTCATGCCCGTTTCTCCTTTGTGGGTTCTGATCCTGATGCCGTGGTTACGGTAAAGGATAGGAGAGTGACACTGGAATATCCTGCACAGACTCCCATGATACAGCATGTAAAAGGAAACCTTGCGCAGGTATGCTATACCAACGGGAATAGCGGGGGACAGGAGGGTGAGATCAAGCCGGGATATGATACACTGGATGCTGTACGCTCGGCATTTCCGGCAAGTGGTGCAGTATTCCTGAATAGTACATCCTTTGACAGACAGACATTCATGGGCGGTGCCATAGGGTTCAATGCTTATGACCTGGTGTATGACTGCTGGCTGGACAGGCCGCAGGCCCATACATCGTATTTCCCTGATGCCCAGTTCGCACTTGTAAGCAAAACCGCTGTTTTCGACCACCTGAGCGATAATGTACATGTGGTCTTAACCCCTTTCATCGGGAAAGATGATGATGCCGCATCCATCTACCACCAGGCTGTTGAAGATGCCGCCAGCATGCTGGCTTTGATGCATCAGGCAGGGACAGTTGAATTCTCAATATATAATGCAAGTCCAATTGATGATCCTTCATGTAATATGACAAGGTCACAATATGAAGATTCTGTGAAAAAGGCAAGGCAGCATATCATTGATGGTGATATCTTCCAGGTGGTGCTGTCCCGCCGCTATGAGATCGAGCTGGAACAGACACCTGTGGAACTTTATCGGCGGCTGCGTGAGGTGAACCCGAGTCCTTATATGTACCTGTTCGAGTTTGACGGTATAGGCATTATCGGTGCCAGTCCCGAGACTCTGATGACCGTACACAACAGGAAGTTAATAACCAATCCCATTGCAGGAACCTGCCCCAGGGGCTCCACGCCCGAAGAGGACGAGCAACTGGCACAGGATATGCTGGGCGATGAGAAGGAGCGGGCAGAGCATGTGATGCTGGTGGATCTGGGGCGCAATGATGTGAGAATGGTAAGCGGACCCGGGACTGTGAAGGTTGAAGATTTCATGAGCGTACTGAAATACTCCCACTTACAGCATATCGAAAGCACAGTGACCGGAATTCTGCGGGATGACTGCGACCAGTTCGATGCGGCAAGGGCCATATTCCCGGCTGGCACGCTGTCAGGGGCACCAAAGATACGGGCTATGGAAATAATTGATGACATGGAAACGACTGCCAGGGGCATCTACGGCGGCGGAGTAGGATACTATTCCCTTGACGGGAATGCGGACTTTGCTATTGTGATACGTACTGTCATCATGAAGGATGGGAAAGCATACATCCAGGCCGGGGCCGGTATTGTGGCTGATTCGGACCCTGCATACGAGTACAATGAGACCGAGCGGAAGATGGCCGCAATGATGAAAGCATTGGGGGGCAAAGCATGAGGGTCCTGTTCGTGAACAACAAGGATTCCTTTGTGTGGAACCTGGTGGATTACGTGTCAATGTTTGAGCCCGATACCGTTGTGGTACCAAATACCATAAGCCCGGACGAGGTTGCGATGATTGGGCCTGATGCTATTGTGATCTCGCCTGGTCCTGGAAATCCTCATAATCCGGCTGATATTGGCACCTGTATTGATATAATCAAAACATTCGGGCCTGAAATACCCACACTGGGTGTATGCCTGGGTCACCAGGCCATTGCTGTGGCCTACGGGGCAAGGGTCATCCATTCACCATCAGGCCCGGTACACGGCAAGACATCAGAGGTCATACACTGTAATAGCGGGATATATGAAGGGCTTCCCTCTGTCATAATCGGGGGCAGGTATCATTCACTTGTGGTGGATGAGACCAGCCTGCCAGATGAACTGGAGATCACTGCCAGGACCGGGGATGGGATCATTATGGGGATAAGGCACAGGGAGTATCCGGTGGAGGGGATGCAGTTCCATCCTGAGTCAGTGCTTACAGGGGATGGATTGAAGATCATTGAGAACTTCCTGAAAATGGCAGGCATGGAGAATAAGGGCAATTAGATATTGCCACATTATTAGTTAAAGTAAATTCTGTCCTTTTAATATCTGCGGAAATTTTCCTTCCTGTTGGAAAAAACGATGTAGGTTTATTGGGCTCAATACTTCCATCGATGTGTCTTCCAATTATGTGGTCCCATCTCTCTTTCGTTATGTAAACTACATCATCGCCAATTTCACTTACAAATTTTAGTTCATCTAAATCAACACTCTTTTTTCAGGAACATATCATGGAAAATGGAATCTCACGACCTGGTTTTATAGACAGGATTTACAGGATGGACTGGCAACCAGTATCCTGTCTATCCTGTAAATACGGTCCAGATTTTAGATTTCTCCGATGATTTAGGCAAACTATTACCCACACAATGTTGAAGATATCCCTTTACATCTTCGCACCAAAAAGACCGCTGAAATAATCAGAAAGCGCCTGCTATCCCGCCATGCATGTCGTGAACATAGGAGTGAGGACAGGATGACAGGAGTGCCGAAGAATGTACAGAGGCTGCAATTTATTAGTATCTCACCGCAAGGGGTGCAAAGAGCGCAAAGCATTCTGTTGAGTTGGCTTAGCGTGCTTTGCGGTGCAGTATTTCATAAATAATATATTTTAACAGCCGCCGGCAGCTAACCAACACAAAATCCACTTCGCACTCCAGGACCGATGGAAACCCATGCATTCACGAAGCACCACAAGAGCACCGGCCAGCCCGCCCTGGGTGTCATGGACAAAAGGAAGATGGGGGATATAAACGAGCACCCTGATGCAATCTAAGCAGATGCTTCCTCACTTCTTATCTTTTTATACACACGCTCAAGTAAATTCTGCCCTGCAATTTTTTGAAATTCCTTTTCATTCATATACTTTGCAGTTATTCCACCTGCGGACGGGTGCGCCGAGGATTGTTGGAGCGAGTTCAATGCTCATTATGTCCTCCCATTAACTTCGCCATGCACAAGCTGTTTGCGCGCTTGATGGACTGCATCGTGCAATTTCGATTTAAATTTTTTTTTCAACGGAAATTTTATGAAGTTTTTAGAAATAAATTCCTTGCTTTGTTCCAACTGTACAAGCTCTACATACTCTTCATTATCCTGCACACACAGAATAAATCCAATTGGTTTTTCATCTCTTTGCCGTATTTTATATTTAAGAAGCGTTCGCAGGTTTAACTGCATCCATTCAATATCATCATTCTGCAGCGCTCCAAACTTGAGATAAAACGGCATCATGCATTGCATTTTGCGGTGATAAAAAAGCAGATCAACAACGCGGTGTTCGTTATCTATGGAAAAACCTATCTGACGCGGAATAATCATAAAATCCGGGCTGATCTCCTGAAGTGACAGTTCAAGTTCTGTAAGAATCGCTGTTTTGAGGTCATTTTCAATCATGAAACAGCCACCCTCCTTAATATTCCAGTGATCACATTTGAATCAATTAACCACGCATAAAAACCTATAAATGCGGGCGCCAAAATTATAAATCTGTGTTCATCATCTTTAATGTGGACGATCTCCCGAAAATCGGTCAAGCTCAATTGTCCACTCAGTGCGTGGACAATATGCTCATCAGGATGAAACTCCGCAGAATGAATCATGTATAGTAGATTTGAACGAGAAAATCTTTTTTGCATTGCATGTATAACACACAAACCCATTTGTGTATCATAAAACCCAAAATATGAAACACAATCATTTTTATGTATCATAGGTTACTCACACCATCTCCCCAAGCATCTCAGCTATCTCCTTCTCGATACCCTTCAATTCTCCCTCTATCACATCAAGCGGTCGAGGTGGTGTATATTTGTAGAAATATCGGTTAAAATTAATCTCATACCCTATCTTTATCTTTGACTCATCCACCCATGCATCAGGCACATGCGGCAGTACCTCGCGCGCCATGTAATCAGCAATATCTTCCTTAAGCGGTACATTCTCATAATCACGCAAATCCGAATCCGGTTCAGGATTGTCATTCTTACCTGTGCATCGATCTGCTGTCTCATCCCGCTCAGAAAGTGCCATCAGGATAGCTTTGAATAATGGAGCAGGGATTTTCAGACCGGAATGCATGAATGCACTCTTCATCAAATTCGTAAACTCATCGCGGTTCTTTACCACACCACTCGAAGATATTGTATCCAGCGCGCTCAGGATCGACTGCTGCATCTTCTTCCCTTCAGCAATCTCAGCTTCAGCTTTTTCCGTATCCTTGCGCTTTTTACTGGTTGCCAGATTTACAAACTGGTTTGCTTCCCTGACTTTTCCCAGCCTTTCATCATTTACCATAAAATTAAGACACAGGGGTCGCTCCACAGTAATACGCTGGTATCCAAGATCAGTATTATCAAAGATCTTCACATACTCGCCTTCTGTAAAATCACCGTAAAGACGGGTAATTTCACCGATATGATCGGCTTTACCATCGCACCCGTCCCCAATCTCATTGCGTTTATTACCAAGGCTCTTACGCATCTTCAAAAAGAATCCAGTAGCATCGATAAGTTGTATCTTGCCCCTACGCTCTTTTTCTTTGCGGTTTGTCACAATCCAGAGATATGTGCTGATACCCGTATTGTAAAATAGCTGGTCCGGAAGTGCTACAACAGCATCAAGCCAATCACTGTCAATTATCCATTTGCGGATATCGCTCTCCCCTGACCCTGCCGCTCCTGTGAAAAGTGGAGAGCCGTTAAAGACAATTGCCAGCCGTGTACCTCCTTCTTCCCGTTCCTTCATCTTGCTTATCATATGCTGGAGGAACAAGAATGAGCCATCATTAATGCGCGGCAATCCCGCACCAAATCGTCCGCCATACCCCTGTTCATCATGCTCTTTTTTAATAAAATTTTGCTGAGGCTTCCACTCAACGCCAAATGGTGGATTTGCAAGCATGCAATCAAAGGTCTTGTCTGAAAAATAATCATTAGTAAAACTGTCACCAAACCTGATATTGTCCAGCCCCTGACCTTTTATCATCATATCAGAACCGCAGATAGCATATGATTGTGGATTATAGTCCTGGGCAAATACCTCAAGCGTTGCATCGGGATTTAATTCACGAAGGTATTCCTCAGAAACAGACAGCATTCCACCAGTCCCTGCCGCAGGGTCGTAAAGCGTCTTTACAATACCCTTAGTGGTTAAGGTATCGTTATCAGGAGCAAATATCAGGTTAACCATTAGTCTGATTACTTCCCTTGGAGTGAAGTGGTCGCCAGCCTCCTCATTACTGGCTTCATTGAATCGCCTGATAAGTTCCTCGAAGATATATCCCATCTCTATATTAGATACCTTATCAGGATGCAGGTCAATCTCACAGAACTTTGCAACAACCTGGTAGAGACGGTCTGCTTTTTCGAGTTTAGCAATATGTTCTTCAAAACCAAAGTGCTCGATAATCTCGCGGGCATGGTTTGAGAAACTCTTGATATATTGTGTCAGGTTTGCTGCGATGTGATCGGGGTCGTCTTTCAATTTCTCAAAAGTGAAATGGCTTGTATTATGGAATGACTGTCCAGCAACCCTATTCAAAATTTTTTCTGGTTTTGTGATCTTACTGTCTTCCAGGCTCTCGTATTTTTTAATCACTTTATCTTTAGTAGGCTCAAGCACACAGTCGAGACGGCGCAGGACGGTCAATGGCAGCATGACATCCTTATACTGGTTAGGACGGTATGGTCCCCGCAACAGGTCTGCCACCGACCAGATGAAGCTGACCTTTTCGTTAAAGTTATTCATGGGCTAAACTCCCAATGTAAAGTTTCGTTCACTTTGAATCCATATGTCGGTACTGGTTTTAATATCATGTTTACACTTTTTCCCCATTCAGTCAATAAATTTTAACACCATTAAACTCCCTGATAGAGATTGTCGGAAAAGCCTATTTTTCGAATATTTCAGCTTTACTGTCTTAACTTGACTGGGCGCAGCATAGTGATTTAGTTTAACAATATTTCTGAAATTTCAATTTAGACGCTTTTCAGGTACTTTTCCGACAATCTCTGATAACCAGCTAGCCACTAAATCGGTCATAATTTAGTTATCATCAATCATTTCTTTTCATTTAAAATTCTTTTGTATTGGTCGTCGAAAACTCAGTGCCAACATTAAGTAAAAAACACAGCAGGATAAAAGCACACTTCACCCACAACCTGCAAACATCTACCAAAAGCATCCTTTACATCTTCACACACCTGTTTTTGAGGAATAAAAGAAAATGCATGGAAGTGCGTGTTCACCACACGCATTGGGATGAACATCTTCCTACCCCTTGGTGCCGGGGTCGCAAAGTAGACTAATCAAAATGAGTCGTGAGGTTCCCTGGAGGCTATGTACGGAAGTCGAAAATTACTGGTGCGATTTTCTTATTCCCGGCCTTTTCGCTTCGCTCTAACGCCCCGGCCTTGAGACCTGTTGTATCATGAGGTACACTTGGTTTCGAATCCAAACTCAGGCATAAACTCATTTACTATTGCACCAAACGTTGCAGTACAAATACTATCATCTTTCATCAGATGCACTGTTATTTCACTGAATTTATATTATGATTGAGGAAATCAATTCTATCCACACATTTACAGCTTGCAATAATTGATGATTAGCATCCCGGATATAACATTTTTATCAGATGTGGTCATCTAAACACAAAGGTGAACCTGAGAATGAAATATGTTATACTCCTGTGCGATGGCATGGCAGATTACTCCCTGGACGAACTTGACGGGAAGACACCTCTGCAATTTGCCCATACACCCAACATGGATTACATTGCAAGGGAAGGGGTCTCTGGACAGGCAATAACTATACCACCAGATATGCCGCCCGGCTCTGATGTTGCAAACCTCTCCATCCTGGGCTATGACCCGGCTAAATACTATTCCGGCAGGGGTCCGCTGGAGGCGGCCAGCATGGGAGTAAAACTGGGACCTGCTGACATTGCCTTTCGATGTAACATTATAACTGAAAAGGACGGGATTATCGAAGACTACAGTGCCGGACATATCTCCACAGACGAGGCCGGAGAACTCATGAAGGAAGTGGACGAGCATCTCGGCAGTAGCGGAGTAAAATTCTATCCAGGTGTCAGCTACCGCCATCTGCTGGTACTCTCAGGCGGCCTGGGACTGGATGCACAGTGTACGCCGCCACATGACCAGGTGGGACATAAAGTACAGGATTTCCTGCCAGGCGGCAAGGACTCGGAACTGCTCACCCGGCTTATCATGGATTCAAAGCCGCTGCTGGAGGGGCATGAAGTGAATCAGGCCCGGGCAAATGAAGGTAAGAATATGGGCAACATGATCTGGCCGTGGGCACAGGGCAGGGCTGTGTCCATGCCCACCTTCAGGGAATTGTACAACATTAGCGGGGCCATGATCTCGGCAGTTGACCTGCTAAAAGGACTTGGGGTCTGCGCCGGACTGGAAGTGATCGATGTGCCAGGGGCTACCGGTTACCTTGATACTAACTATAAAGGCAAGGCAAAGGCTGCACTTGATGTACTGGATTCGGATGATTTCGTTTATGTGCATGTGGAGGCCGCAGACGAAGCGTCACATATTGGTGATATTGATGCAAAGATCAAGGCCCTCGAAGATTTCGATCGCAAAGTTGCGGGGCTTATCCTTGACGGGATGGCTGCCTTTGATGATTATAAGGTACTGCTGATGCCTGACCACAGGACCCCCATCCCACTCAGGACCCACACACATGACCCTGTGCCCTTTGCTGTGCTTTCAAGTAACGGCAATAAGGATGATGTTACTGAATACAATGAGTTCTCTGTAGAAGCGGGCTCACTTGGAATAGTGAAAGGGCACAGGATCATGAATTATCTGGTACGTAATAAATTTTAAATATTACACAGTTGCTTCTTCGAGACTTAATTCTCCTGCTGCGAGCGGGTGTACAAGCAGGGTTGAATTATGGAATTTCTTCATAATTCCATCTATTTTTTCAGATATTTCAGGAGTATAATATGCTTCGCCGCATTCTTCACAGATGTATGCTGAAACATCCTTTATGGCAAGTACTTCATTTTCAACCCTTACAACGAATTCGGTTTTTCCTTTGACAAGCTTGCCTTTGCAGAAACTACAGCTATCAGGTGTCATTCAAGATCTCCATACTTCAGTGCCCTTATTCATATGCTCCAGTGCCGTATCCCAGTAATGCCTGGCAGCCTCGCGGATATCCTCAACCTCATCAGGCTTCAACTCCCGCACCACCTTTCCCGGACTGCCTAAGATGAGGCTGCCAGGTGGGAAGGTCTTACCTTCTGTTATCAGCGTCCCGGCACCAACAAGACAACCATCACCCAGGTTTGCCCTGTTCATCACAATCGACCCCATGCCGATCATGCAGCCATCGCCTATCGTGCATCCGTGAAGTATAGCGCCGTGGCCAACCACACAGTACCCGCCTATCTTTGCAACATTGTCCGGGCCGGCATGCACTGTGCAGTTGTCCTGGATATTTGTCCAGGGACCGATACTAATGGGGCACGGGTCACCCCTGACCACAGCATTTGACCAGATGCTCACATGATCACCCAGTTCCACATCCCCGATAACCGCACCCAGCGGGTCGATATAGATGGGGTCACCAAGTTTCGGGAACAATCCCTGGTATCCCCTTATTCTGTCCTCCATTTAGACCAACCTTACCAGTACACTATTCTTCCAATAACGATTCTACTGCCATTTCAATGCTCTGGCGTGAGTCGTGCCCTGGTACCCAGCCAAGCACCTTTAATTTCCCGATGGACAGCAGCATGAACTTCACGTCTCCTTTCCAGCCAGCACCGCCGTCCACACCGCCTGTGAACCTGTACTCCACATCACTATAACCCATCTTTTTGGTAACGATATCTGCAATACCTACCACGTCGATGGAATCCTCTGACCCGATATTGAAAATATTGACGGTATCGTCAGAATGTTCCACCCCGAACATCATGGCATCCACGCAGTCACCCACATCCAGGTACGATTTATTTTGCCTGCCCGAGCCCAGTATCTCCAGGGTGAACGGGTCCATCCGCAATTTGTTGATGAAATCTACCAGTACGCCGTGGGAGCCCCTACTGCCTACAATGTTGGCAAAACGGTAGAGCCATGCTTTCATGTTAAAAGTATGACAGTAAGAAGATATCAATGCCTCACATGCCAGTTTCGATGCGCCGTACAGGGAAATTGGCACCTGTGGTCCGTAATTCTCTGGTGTGGGCATTATGCTGGCAGCACCGTACACTGTGGATGTGGATGTAAATACTAACCGACCGGTCCCTGTCTGTCTCATGGCTTCAAGCAGGTTGTAAGTGGCAAGGATATTTTGCTCAAGGTGCACTTTTGTGTCTTCTGCCCCCAGCCTCACATCAGGGTTGGCGGCAAGGTGGAACACCATATCAATGCCATCAAGGGCAGAGGTGATGGTGTTTGGTTCCATCAGGTCGCCCTCTATTAATACGAAATCACCATTATCCATGTGGTGCTGTATGAATTCCATCCTGCCGGAACTCAGGTTATCAAGTACGGTGACCTTGTTTTTTTTCATGAGGTGGTCTACAACGTGGCTGCCGATGAAGCCTGCGCCGCCGGTTATTAGTATATGTTTGTTGGTTAATTTCATGGTATTAGTTCCCAGTTATGCGGGAATATTCTTTAACTTTATTGAATTAATATTTTTTAAATAATCGCCAATAATTACAAAAAATATTGATTGTTTGTTTAAGGGAATCCCCAATAAATAATTTACCCAAACAGGCTGTCCCAAAACTAAAAGCATGTGTACAAATCAAATGACATCTACCTCATTTAGGATAATAACATTAAATTATAATTAATAATTGTCCAATTGGGATAAAATACGGCCGAATTGTATAATGTAAATTGGTTTTGGGACCGCTTGCAAAGGTTGGTTTTATGGTGACATCTCACTTGGTTAATTTTCCAATCTTTCGATTCTCTCTTCACAGATTTTCATTGCTTATTTTGTTAATTTAACCCCTCTCTGGTAAACTTTGTCGACAAGATGAACTGTGGGGTGCAGACAATTACATGTCATGGCCCCCTCCTCCTCCAATAAGAATATAAGCTAAACCACCATAGTATACCATGGTGATACAATTGCAGACAATACCTGCTAAATTGACATCAAAACTAGTAGCAGAACTCGATGCCTTGATCAAAGAAGGGTGGTATGCCAATCGTTCAGAAGCCATACGGGATGCCGTGCGCAACATGGTAGAGCGGAAACAATTGGCGAGACTTGAAGCCGCAGTTGAAGAAGACATTCAATGGGGACTTCATGGAGATTAAAGCAATTTCAGATGCTGGCCCCATCATACATCTCTCAGAGATCGGAACATCCACCTGTTTTTCACTATTCAGCAAAGTGCTTGTGCCCAGAGAAGTCTACAACGAAGTCAAAGTTTGCAACCTGCCCGGGAACACTGAAATTGAGTCAAAGATATTTGAAATAGTTGACATTGCATCAAACAAAAAGGACCAGATAGAATATTTTTCAACAAAATTTGACATCAGCATACCTGATGGAAGCGTAATAACACTTTCAAAGTACACAGGTATCAATCTCGTCCTGAGCGATGACTTGGACGTTAGGGATGTTCTAAAATCAATGGGAATGCAACCCATTGGTTCCATAGGTATACTTCTCAGGGCATACAGGGAGAGGATAATATCCTATGATGATGCAACAAAGGCACTTGAAGACCTTTTGGATATTTCTTCATTATATGTTACTTCCAGACTCATTCAAAATGCGAAAAAGGCATTGAAAGAATATGATACAGGTCACAAGATGGAATAGGAATATGTGTATTGGGTTTGCTCAGAAGAGTCAAACGTTGTGATGGCACACCCAACCGCAGTAGAGCTGCGGGGTATAGTTATTAAGATAAATGTTTTAACAGTTTAAGAAGAATCAGCAAATATTAATTATGTAATGAACATTAATCTGAGAAAGTCAATATAAGTACACATTAAATAACAATCTCGCCGCCAACTACTTCTCTACCGTGAGAAAAATATAACAGGCATAATCTACCCACTTAATATCAAGAAAATGCTCACTTTGTTCGTTTTTTCCAAGCCTGTATGAAAGTATATACTTTCCTATGCGCTAAAAAGAACGGAACAGGTGGAGCAAGTTACATTTTATATAAAGTCTAAAAAAGAAGATAGGGGCATTAAAATTGCCCCTTATGGTAAAATTTTACTGAGGTTTCTCGTACAGCTTGGTCTTAGTCTTCTGACTGCCATCTTTCATGTGTGGCTTTCTGAACACTGCATCATTGCCCTTCTCTATCTCCCTGGCATCTATTGCCAGCTGGGCTGCAGCTCTCATCATCTCGTGACCAGTCGCAGTTGTCAATGTAACCTGCTCGATGTCCTTCATCATGAAGCAAGCAGGGAAGTTGATCTCTGCCACCTTGTCAGTCATATGCAGGGCTGCCAGTGCCTTAGCTTTGGCGTATGGGTTGTTGAACCCGGCACTCTCAACAGCTTTCTGTGCGGTCACCATTATATGAGGCAGTTCAAGGTCTTTACCGGCATCTGCCTGTGCAATAACAGCATCAAATGCCTCCTGTATCAACCTGACCACACCACATGTGGACAGTACTTTCATGGCATCGCTGTTAAAGCTGGCCATCTCCACAGGGTCAAGGAACTCGGTCTTGGCACCAATAAGTGGGTCCACTTTCATCATGATATAGCCGAATCCTGCATCTTCCAGGGCCTGGCGGTCATCCTTCTTGGTCGGGCCGTCAGATATCACGATAACTTTTTTATCTTTCCATATCTCCCGTGCCGCTGTGGGGCCTGGTGCAGATGAATTTGGGCTTATCATGACATAGAAATCAGCTTCAAATTCTTTGAAGTGTTTCGTTTTTGCAGCCTCATCCTTACCCATTTTGGCTCCCGTACCAAAAGACATAACCTCTATTCCCTGTCTCGCAGCAATCTCATCAAGAATGAGATCGACAACCTGGGACATACCCAGGTTTCCTAACTTTATAAATCCTACTTTAGCCATATTGGATCACGAAAGTGAGATTGGATAATGTACTTATATGTTTTTTGGATTTGTCCTGATAAAAAACGTATAAAATCACATGTATATAATGATTAATGTGGAACTATAACTTAGCAATCCTTATGGCAGAACAACAGAATTAACTGTCGGTGATATTTGTTGGTTAGGGTATTGGCCACAGGGACCTTTGATATTCTGCATCCGGGGCATCTGTTATATCTGGAAGAAGCAAAAAAACTGGGTGATGAGTTGTGGGTCATCGTAGCTCGCAGTTCCATGGTGGACCATAAACCAAAACCAGTGCTCTCCGATGACCAAAGGTTAAAAATGGTCGCCGCATTAAAAGTGGTGGACCATGCTGTACTTGGAGATGATCATGACATGTTCAAGCCACTCAAGGATATTCGACCCGATATTGTAGTGCTTGGACATGACCAGCATTTCAATGCCAAAGAACTTGAGGAAAAAATCAGGGACAGGGGAATAAATGCGAAAGTTGTAAGGGTAACTGCCTATGAGCGGTGCAATACCTGCAGTACAGGGACTATCGTAAAATTGATCAAGGAAAAACAGTGAATTATAATTTGGGGAAATCTATCTCAAAGATTCCAGATTTCTGCAATACTAAATTTAGAACTTACCTCCCGTTAGTGTTTTGGTGTCGGTCACACCTGAAATTTTGCGGATTTTGTTAAAAACAATATCGCTCAACTGGTCGAAATCCTTTACAGTAACCTTTGCAATAAGGTCATATTCCCCGAACAGCGGATAAATCTCCGGAATATCTGGCTCTTTTAACAGACAGTCGAACACATCCCGCTCCTTGCCCGGGGTCACATTTATTAATACAAATCCCACTGACATTGAAACCACTCTTGTTTAGATTGTTAACTTTACAATATTCTAATTGAAGGTTGGTTAAATTCTATTTATATTTTTTCTAATTACTGTCTTCATTCAGGGCTACTTTTCAAAAATAATCAATTTGTTATTCGAATCTTATCGCAATATTATTAAGCATTTAACCGAATTCCGGGTCAAATTACTTGATTGAAACATAACCACATTTAGATAAAAAATGGAGGAAGTGATTTGCCAGACCATAAATATGTATACTTTTTCGGTGAAGATAAGACTGAAGGCAATGCAACAATGAGAAATCTTCTGGGTGGAAAAGGTTCCCACCTGGCTGAGATGGCTAATTTGGGAATACCTGTACCCCCGGGTTTTACAATAACAACGGAAGTGTGTACAGAATACTTCGAAAACCAGCAGCAATATCCTGAAAAGTTGGATGAACAGGTTGCACAGCAGCTTGCTAAACTGGAAGAAGAAACCGGGTTCAAGTTCGGTGACAATTCAAACCCATTATTGTTATCTGTCAGGTCAGGTGCAAGGATATCCATGCCTGGTATGATGGATACGGTACTAAATCTGGGACTGAACGACAAAACAGTGGCGGCACTGGCAGAGAAAGTGGACGAGAGGTTCGCCTACGATTGCTACAGGCGTTTTATCAACATGTTCAGCGATGTGGTACTGGGCATTGAGCATAAGAAGTTCGAGAATATCCTGGGTGCCAAAAAGAAAGAACTTGGTGTTGAGAATGATACTGAACTGGACGGAGAGGCCCTCAAGGATGTGTCAGCAAAATACATGGCAATGGTCGAGGAAAAGACAGGCCAGGATTTCCCCCAGGACCCTATGGCCCAGTTATGGATGTCCATCAATGCTGTTTTTGATTCATGGAATACGCCCAGGGCCATTAAATACAGGAAGATAAATGGCATACCTGATGACTGGGGAACTGCCGTAAATGTGCAGTTCATGGTCTACGGGAACATGAGTGAAAATTCAGGAACTGGTGTAGCATTTACCCGAAACCCTTCAACAGGTGAACGAAAATTCTATGGCGAATACCTGATGAACGCCCAGGGCGAGGACGTAGTGGCAGGTATCAGGACGCCCCACCCAATCGAGACACTGAACAAGGAAATGCCAGAGATGTATGCCCAGCTCGATGACATCAAGGAACGGCTTGAACATCATTTCAAGGAAATGGAAGATATCGAGTTCACGATCCAGCAGGGGAAGCTCTACATGCTCCAGACCAGGACAGGCAAGCGGACCGCAGCGGCTGCCGTTAGGATCGCAATCGAAATGTTCAACGAAGGACTGATCACCAGGGATGAGGCACTACTGAAGGTAGACCCAGAGCAACTTGACCAGCTCCTGCATCCTATGATCGACCCCAACGAGAAGGTGGATGCAATAGCCAAGGGACTTCCTGCATCACCCGGCGCGGGGGTCGGAAAGGTGGTGTTCACTGCCGAACATGCCGAAGAGATGACAGAAGCAGGTGAAAAAGTGGTCCTGGTGCGTAACGAGACATCTCCCGAAGATATTGGCGGAATGCATGTGGCACAGGGTATACTTACTGCCAGGGGCGGTATGACGTCCCATGCAGCAGTGGTGGCCCGGGGCATGGGTAAATGCTGTGTTGCGGGATGCGGTGCAATCCAGATCGACGAGGATGAGGGACTGTTCACTGCGAACGGCCATACAGTGAAGGAAGGCGATTTTATTACTTTGAACGGTACGACCGGCGAGGTAATTATAGGCCAGGCCAAACTTATTACTCCTGATATTAGCGGGGACCTTAACACAATACTGGACTGGGCAGATGATGTCAGGACACTTGGGGTAAGGACCAATGCGGATACTCCCGAGGATGCCGGGACTGCCCGGGATTTCGGTGCCGAAGGCATCGGTCTGTGCCGGACCGAACATATGTTCTTTGGCGAGGAAAGAATCCATATAGTACAGGACATGATCCTGGCAGATACAAAAGAAGGCAGGATGGCGGCACTGAAGACGCTGTTACCCATGCAGCGTAGCGATTTTACGGGTATATTTGAGGTAATGAAAGGGTATCCTGTGACTATCAGGCTGCTGGACCCGCCACTTCATGAGTTCCTTCCAAAACATGACGAACTTATGGAGCAGTATGCAAAGTTAAAGGCTGCCGGTGACACTAATAAGATTCGTGAGATCAAAGACCTGATAAAGCGGGTGAATTCGCTTCATGAGTTCAATCCCATGCTTGGACACAGGGGCTGCAGGCTCGGCATCACCTATCCTGAGATCTATGAGATGCAGGTAAGGGCCATATTTGAGGCTGCCTGCGAACTAGTAAAGGATGGGTATGAGATCGTGCCCGAAGTGATGATACCTCTTGTTGGTCATATCAACGAGTTCAAGGTTACAAGGGATAGTGCCGTGGCAGTGGCCAAACAGGTCATGGAAGAGCAGGGTGTTGAACTGGATTACATGATAGGAACCATGATAGAACTTCCAAGGGCAGCCATTACAGCGGATGAGATCGCTACAGAGGCAGAATTCTTTAGTTTTGGTACCAATGACCTTACCCAGACCACATTTGGCCTGAGCCGTGATGATGCCGGTAAATTCCTTCCGTATTATGTTGAAATAGGCATACTTGAGAATGACCCGTTCGTGGCTATTGACCAGGATGGTGTTGGCCAGCTTATCAAGATGGGTGTGGATAAGGGCAGGTCAAGTCGACCTGACCTGAAAATTGGCATTTGCGGCGAACACGGCGGAGAGCCCAGTAGTGTTATATTCTGCCACAACATCGGGCTGGATTATGTGAGCTGCTCACCATTCAGGATCCCGGTCGCCAGGTTGGCTGCTGCACATGCTGTGCTGAAAAAAGGTGAGTAACAGACACTTGATACCGGCTTTTATGAGCCCGCGTGAAATATTTATACTATTGGATGTAAATCATAATCAAAAGGTGGAATATGCCAGAAATAATTAAATGCGAATCAGGATCTTATCCGGTTGTGGATGCCAACGGTAAACCTATCGAAGTAGGCAATCCTGTTAAATACGGAGGAACTGGCACCAAGGGGCATGTGACTGAGATCATATGTGACAGCGAAGGTGCCTGGGCCGCGATAGATACCAAAAACTTGCTGTATAAGCTGGAAACCCTTACTGTGCTGGAAGAACTGGAAACCAAGGCTGAGATGGGCGAGCGTGTATTCTCCACAGAGGAGATACAGGAAGTGCTGGAAAAAGCAGAAGAAGAAGCAAAAGATGTAAAGTTTGAGGATAGTAACCTAGAATCTGGCGGATAGTCATATACATCATGTTGCGTATTGGTGTCGTAATCCATGGACCTGCGGTTATCGACTCTGGCAGGGCAGGGAGACTTATTGAAATATTATCCGGCATGGGTGAAGTGCATCCTGTCCTGGGCGGCGCCATGGGCAGGGCTGCTGTGATCGATGCAGGATTGGAGGACCTGATCGATATCAGTAGTAGCTTGAAACCGGGTGAATCGATCCAGGCCCTTAACTCTTCATGTGATGTAGTATTGCTGGTGAATGAAGGTAAGTCCATAGAGACGGGACTGGCTTTTGGAAGACTTGTATTTGAGCGGCTGCCGGTATTGGAAAAGCCTGTATACCAGTTGGAGTTTGCGGGTGGATGTTCACTTATTCGGTTGAACAATACTTTTCATCCTTTTTTTAATGAACTGAAGCAAGTACTGGATGCCAGTGTGGTTCAATCTCCACCGGCAGTCAGGGGTATGGTGACGGAAAATGAAATTACAAGAAGGCCGGTTTTTGGTGTGAGGCCGGGGGAATATGTGACTGTTAATGGTATTGTTATTGGAAAGGTTTTGTCTGATAATGTTGAGATCATTTCCAGTTGCGGCAGGATAACAGGACTGGATGGGGGCAGGCTCAAACCACATGGTATCGAAAAACTGGAGCATGTTGACCTCTCGTCTGCAATTGTACGGTCCGGGGTTTTAAGGGATGCTGTTACCACACCCAGGGTGCTTGAACACAAGGCATCGGGATATGCAGTGATCATAGACCATTCGGCAGAGAATACTTTTGAGATAGCGAAGGATGCGGATATGGCAGTAGTAGTAGGGGATGATACCACGGCAGTAGCAGGCGACCTGCTTACCCGCTTGGGCATCCCGATGATAGGAATCATAGACGGCGACAGGGACGGCATCACGC
>Ga0255369_1006_pt1 | contig 41936 bp, 46 predicted proteins | sample ANMaggSeSYBR01C9_FD_182091 | JGI IMG/M metagenome (GOLD analysis project Ga0255369, IMG submission 182091) | Sediment cell enrichment communities from methane seep in Santa Monica Basin, California, United Staets - ANME aggregate JGI... | ecosystem: Environmental > Aquatic > Marine > Cold seeps >... | reverse complement strand
TCAAATGAAGGATGAAAAGAGAGTATTAAAATTTTAAAAAGAATATTATGCTAAATATTATGCTCGTGTAGTTGAGCTAAAAGAGGAAGATTGCAAAGCAATGGGATTGCAGATTCAATAATTTAGTCCCAGTGCCCAAATAGGTGAAAATATGATCGAACCACCAGGACAAAGGTCTAAAGATATCATCGACCGCGATTGTGATGTAATGCCGGCATGCTTGGCCCGCCCTTATCCACTGGTCGTGGGCAGGGCAAGGGGTTCTGTCATCACGGACGTGGAAGGCAGGGAATTCATCGATTTTGTGGCAGGCATCGCTGTAATGAACGCAGGCCATTCGAACCCGGTGGTCTCATCGGCAATATCGGCACAAATGGAAAAGATTGCTCACTGCGGCTTCCCCGACTTCTATGCCGAGCCCCCTGTCAAACTGGGCGAAAAGCTGAAAAGCCTGACCCGATATGACCGTGTGTTCTTGTGTAACAGCGGGACTGAATCCGTGGAAGCTGCCATCAAACTGGCCATGTGGAAGACTAAACGGCAGAATCTGGTAGCTTTCTACAATTGTTTTCACGGCCGGACACTTGGTTCCCTGTCCCTAACCTGTTCAAAGATCAGGCAAAAAGAACATTTTCCCTCTCTCAGGGTTGTCCACGCCCATTATGCCTACTGCTACCGCTGTCCCCTAAACTTGGAATATCCGGATTGCGGTATATCATGTGCAGGGGAGATCGAGTCACTTATCTTCAAGCGTGAACTTAGTCCCAATGACACTGCTGCCATTGTTGTGGAGCCGGTGCAGGGCGAAGGTGGTTATATCGTACCGCCGCCCGAATTCCACAAGGAGATAAGGCGCATCTGTGACGACCATAATGTGCTGATGGTGGCTGATGAGGTGCAGGCGGGCTGCTGGCGTACAGGTACCTTCATGGCTATGGAGAACTTCGGTGTCAGGGCAGATATCGTGTGTATGGCAAAGGCACTGGGTGCCGGCCTGCCCCTTGGTGCCATGCTGTCAGGCAGCGAAATAATGGACTGGCCGCCGGGTACTCATTCCAATACATTCGGCGGCAACCTGCTGGCGTCGGCTGCTTCCCTGGCGTCACTGGAGTTCATGGAAAAAGAGGAACTGGGCAGCCATGCAAGGAAACTGGGAGGGCATATCATGCAGCGTTTGAGGGAGATGCAGTCAGAATATCCTGTTATCGGGGATGTGCGCGGTCTGGGGCTGATGATAGGGGTAGAGTTCGTTAAGCCGGACGGGTCAATTAACCCTGGTTTACGGGACAGGATCGTTGTTGAAGGGTTCAGGGAAGGCATTGTCCTGCTCTCTTGTGGCGACTCTGTTATACGGTTCTCCCCGCCGCTGGTCATGACCAGGGAGGAAGCCGACACCGGGCTGGACAGGTTTGAAGCTGCACTGAAGAGGGCTGTCAAATAGATCAAGCCGTCAAATGGGTTACTGTCAAATAGGTTAAATACTATAACAAATTTTACAATCAACACACATTATTTACCGGAGACCCTGCCTTGACCGAAAACGAGAATAAAAAAAACACACTTACCGACCTCCTCCCATTTGTTGCCATGGGAGTGTTCCTGCTCCTTGTACAGATTATATCGGTCATGCTGGCCCAGCCCATGATAGACGCGGGCTTTCAGTTCACTGAAGACCCTGATAGCATATGGAATACAATTTATTACATAGGACTTATACTGGGATTCACAGGGGTCATACTCTATGCTTTCAAGAAAAATATCAAATGGGTGATCCACGGCTTCATCCTCTTCTCAGTAGGCGCTACCCTCTATTATGTATTCCTTGCAACCTTTGCCATATTCATGAATGAAACTGCCAGCATAATACTTACGCTGGCATTATCACTGGCACTCACCGTACTGCTCTATCTGTTCCCTGAATGGTATGTCATCGACATCATCGGCATCCTGATAGGTGCAGGGGTGACCGCTATTATCGGAATATCTTTTGGTGTAATGCCTACACTGATACTGTTGATACTGCTGGCGGTCTATGACGCAATATCAGTATACCAGACCAAACATATGCTCGCACTGGCCGAAGGTGTGATGGATATGAAGGTGCCCATACTGTTCGTCATACCAAATCATCTGAACTTCTCATTCCGTGATTACAAATATGAAAAGGATGCTAAACGTGAAGCTTTCTTTATGGGACTGGGAGATGCGGTTATGCCAACCATGCTGGTGGTATCCGCCAATGTGTTCATCACTGAAGGATATATGAACCTGCCGCTGATAGGTCTATTGAACATGCCTGCGCTGGGTGCGGCTTTGGGCACCATTGTAGGCTTTGCAATACTGATGGCGGTAGTGGCAAGAGGAAATCCACAGGCAGGGCTGCCGTTTTTAAACACCGGGGCCATTTTAGGGTATGTCGCCGGATGCCTGGCAGTCGGTGTGTCCATTATTCCGCTGTAATAGAAGGATATTTCACATATAGAATTCCTTTAAAACATCATTATTCACAGGTATAGTTAAAAACCAAACAATATTAACTAATAAAATGCAAATTCCAACAAGTAATAAGTAATAAACCACAGAGAGCACAGAGGACACAGAGAGTAAATCAAATACAAGCTCTGTGTTCTCTGTGTCCTCTGTGGTTAAATAACAATTGTCTGAAAATCAAAGTGTTAAGACATTAGTATCGATGATTTCTATTGAAGTCATCTATCGATGATTTCTATTGAAGTCATCTATCGATGATTTCTATTGAAGTCATCTATCGATGATTTCTATTGAAGTCATCTATCGATGATTTCTGTCGAAGTTATCTATCAAATATTAGGTTCTTGACTATAATTACCTTAAATAGAAACGGAGGATGCTCTGGTGCGCATAGGAGTCTATATTTGCCACTGCGGCAGCAATATCGCAGGAAACCTGGATGTTGAGTCTGTCCGCGAATTTGCCGGCAACCTGTCTGACGTTGTAGTTTCAAAGGATATCAACTATGCTTGCGGTGACCAGGGGCAGGATGAGATCAAGAAGGATATTCAAGAACTGGACCTTGACCGTATTGTAGTAGCTGCCTGTTCACCAAGACTGCATGAAGTGACATTCAGGCGAATGGCACAGGCAGCCGGACTGAACCCATACCTGGTCGAGATGGTCAACATCAGAGAGCAGTGCTCATGGGTGCATAGGGATGCATATCATTATGCCACCCAAAAAGCCAAGGACTTGGTGGCCATGGGAGTTGCAAGGGCACGGCTACTTAACCCACTGACCGTTGAAAGCGTACCTGCCAACAGGGATGTGCTGGTGATAGGGGGTGGAGTGACAGGAATCCAGGCGGCCCTTAACCTGGCAGACAGCGGGATTAAGGTCCACCTTGTTGAGCTAGAATCCACCATCGGCGGCTGGATGGCACGGCTCAATGATGTTTTCCCCACAAATGACTGTTCCATGTGCGTGCTTGCGCCAAAGATGACAGAAGCAACAGACCATCCGAACATTACCCTGCATACATATTCAGAGATCCAGGATATCATCGGCCATATAGGGAATTTCCATATATCGGTAGTGCATAAGCCGAGGTATGTGGATGTATCCAAATGTAAAGGCTGCATCGAACTGTGTGGATCCGTATGTCCTATAGAGGTACCAGTGGAAGTGGATGGGGGACTCAGCCTGCGTAAGGCTATCTACCTGCCTATGTCCCAGGCAGTGCCATTTGTGGCAGTTGTGGACCCGAAACACTGTGTAGGCTGCGGGCTGTGCGTGAAAGCCTGTGAACCTGAAGCCATTGATATTGACCAGAAAGAAGAACTTGTGGAGTTTGATGTGGGTGCTATCATAGTTGCTACAGGCTACCATCTTTTTGATGCATCCAGGAAGCCCGAGTACGGATATAGCATTGTGAAAAATGTCATTACCAGCATGGAACTGGAACAGATGCTAAACGCATCGGGTCCGACACAGGGACGATTGGTCCGTCCTTCGGACGGACGCGAGGCAAAACGGGTGGCCTTTATCCAGTGTGTGGGTTCCAGGGATGAGACTGTGGGCAACCCGTACTGTTCAAGAGTGTGCTGTATGGCTGCTATAAAAAATGCCGGACTTATTATGAACAGGAACCCGGAAAATCATGTGACTGTTCATTATATAGATATCAGGGCGGGCGGCGAAAACTATGAGGAATACTATATCAGGCAGCAGGAGAAAGGTGTTGAGTTCATAAGGGGCAGAGTGGCATCGGTAAAGGAGGTGGACGGTGAGGCTGTGATCACCTACGAGGATACCATGACAGGTGAGATAGTGGACAGCACCGTTGACCTGGTCGTGCTTTCTGTGGGCCTGGAGCCAAATAGCAAGGCCAACAGCATTGTGGATACCCTTAACCTGAGCCGGCGGCCCGATAGGTTCATCCAGGCGGCCCATCCGAAAATGCGGCCCGTGGATACCCATACCAGGGGCGTGTTCGTAGCTGGCTGTGCTTCGGGACCAAAAGAGATACAGGTATCTATTGCACAGGGATTGGCGGCATCTGCCAGGGCACAGGGATTGTTGAGCAGTGGCAGTATCCAAAAAGATGTGATGGGTGTAAGGTTAGTAGACGAATTATGCAATGGCTGCCGGTTGTGCGAGGAAGTCTGTACTTACAGCAGGATCAAAGTTATTGACGGCAAGGCTGTTGTGGATGAGCTGACCTGCGGCGGGTGCGGTACCTGTGCAGCGGCATGTCCGCGGGGAGCCCTGCAGGTCAGGCATTCTACTGATGACCAGATACTGGCCCAGGTTCGTTCTGCTACAGAGGATATCAGGGAGACTCCATTGATCATTGGGTTTTTGTGCAACTGGTGCAGTTATGCGGCGGCAGACCTGGCAGGGACGCAGGGTGTATCCTATCCGACAAATATCAGGAACATCCGTGTGATGTGTGCGGGAAGGGTGAACCCGTCTTTTGTGCTGGAGGCATTGAAGGGCGGTGCGGACGGTGTGCTGGTGGCAGGGTGCAGGTTGGGTGAATGCCATTATATTTCAGGGAACGCCCGGGCACAGCAGCGGATGGATGTACTCAAGGATGTGCTGGCAGAACTTGGGATCGACCCGGGGCGTGTGAGGACTGCATGGGTGGCGGCCAGTGAGGCTGGGAAGTTTGCAGGTGAGGTCAGCAGGTTTGTGGAGGATCTGGAAAAGATGGGGACTATCGGGAGCGAGCTGGATAAATAAATATGGAACCAGAGTATCTTATTTTGGATGTATGAGGGATGAAGAAGATTGCGGAAAATATATGTTAATTGTCAAATGGTTTAATTATTGAATGTGAATATTTGAGGAGGAATGATTATGGCTGAAAAAAAGCAGCCTGATATTTATCAGGTAAAAGTAACACTCAATGGCATCAAACCGCCAATATGGAGACGGATCCTGGTTACCAGCGATACTACATTGGGCAAACTTCACAGTATCTTTCAGGTCATCATGGGATGGGATGATTACCATCTCCATCAATTCATTATCAATGGGACTTATTATGGTCCACCCGATCCGGATTTAATGTTAGACCTTAAGGACGAAAATAAGATGAGACTGGATCAGGTGGTACTCCAGGAACAGAAGAAATTTATTTATGAATATGATTTTGGTGATTCGTGGTATCATAAAATACTGATAGAAAAGATACTTCCACCGGATACGAAAAAGCATTATCCGGTCTGTATCAAGGGTAAACGGGCATGTCCTCCTGAGGATTGTGGTGGTGAAAGTGGATATGACTATTTCCTTGAAGCTATCCAGGACCCCGATCATCCCGAACATGAGGAAATGCTGGAATGGAAGGGAGACAGTTTTGATCCTGAAGCTTTTGATATTGATGGGGTTAACAGGATTTTGAAAAAGATCAGATAAATTCTCAAGGATACAGGTATAATATGGATGAAAAACTGCAACCATTGGTTGCAGAAATTGACTGGACATATAATTTGGTAATTATGGAACAGTATAAAAGACAATCTTGAGTATGAACTGGTTCGAGAGTATCCAACCATTACTTTCAATACAGGAGACATCGCATGAAATCCCCCTGGCACCCCACCTATACCCTCACCCCCACCGTAGCCAGTGCCCTTATGCAGATCGAGTCAGCCCGGACCGCGGTCGAGCATACATCCCTGCCTCCCGCTGTCCAGGAGGAATTGCGCCACCGTGCCCGCGTCCGTTCTACCCACCACTCCACACGCATCGAAGGCAACCGTCTCACATTGGAAGAAGCCGGGCAGGTCATCGAGGGCACCCGCACTTCATTCCACGGAAGAGAACGGGATGTGGGAGAAGTGCAGAACTACTGGAACGCTCTGTTGCGAGTTGAGGAATGGACTGCAAAAGAGAAGCCGCTGACCGAAGACCTGGTCAAACGCCTGCATGTCCTTGTGGAAGATGGTGCGCGGGCCAAGCCGAGTCCGTTCAGGGACGGCCAGAATGTGATACGTGATTCTGCTTCCGGCGCCATTGTATACCTACCGCCTGAGGCAAAGGACGTGCCCGCTCTCATGGCGGCACTGGTTGAATGGGTGCATCATGCCGAAAAAGAAGGACTACCAGCCCCGCTTATCGCTGCACTTGTGCACTACCAGTTCGTCACTATCCACCCCTACTATGATGGTAACGGCAGGACTGCCAGGCTGCTGGCCACTTTTATACTGCACCGGGGTGGATATGGCCTGAACGGGTTCTTTTCACTGGAAGAACACCATGCACAGGATCTTGTAGCTTATTATAACGCCCTGGTGGTACATCCTCACCACAATTACTACGAAGGCCGGGCCGAAGCAGACCTTACCGGCTGGGTGGAATATTTCATCAAAATATTGGCTGGCGTTTTCACATCCGCCAAAGAAGAGGCACAGCATCATGTAGGTGAGGGTAGGGGTGAGGGGGAGCAAATTGAGCCTAGGGCCCTGCAGCAACTTGACCCACGGGGGCGGGTAGTGTTATCCCTCTTTGCCAAGACAGAGCGAATAACTTCTGCTGATGTGGCAAAGACACTGGGACTCTCCCAACGGATGGCACGCAACCTGCTGAGGGATTGGGTTGAAGATGGGTGGCTGGAGATAGCAGATTCGTCAAGGCGGGGCAGAGCTTATAGTTTATCAGCGGGTTATCGGAAATTTAACGGCAATTTATCGGTAATTTATCGGTAATTTAACGGCAATGACTGACTAAACATCAATAGATTAGGATGAAGAATTTTCCACATACATTTGATGAAAATCTCCAATAACCTATAAATCACCACATTTATCATCAATCTTAACCATTCCTTTCCCCATGTTCTTAGCCATGGGCGCAGAAGCCACAATCGAACTAAGAGACGGCATGATAATAAAAAAACGCCTGCCAAAAGGTTACCGCCTCAAAGCCCTGGACAGCACCATCAGGCAGGAGCGCACCCGGGCAGAAGCACGCATCATCTCGGAATCACGACGTAGGGGCGTGCCCACGCCCATCATCTACGACATAGAGGACTTCGAGATAACAATGGAATACATCGATGGGCAGAAGGTCAGGGACATTCTCACCCCGGACCTTAGCCGCCGCATAGGAAACGTAGTGGGCAAACTCCACAGTGCCGGCATCATTCACGGCGACCTCACCACCTCAAACATGATATTGCATGACGACAGGGTGTACCTCATCGATTTCGGGCTGGCATTCCACGACAACTCGGTAGAGGCCAGAGGCGTGGACGTCCACGTGCTGTTCCAGACATTTGTGAGCACCCACAATGACCACGAGACAATGAAAGAAGCCTTCGCACAGGGGTACGGACCGACCTTTGCTGATGCAGGGCCTGTGCTTGAGCGGGTAACAGAGATAAAGGGGCGCGCCCGGTATGCATAAAATATATTTTGCCACCGGCAATGCCCACAAGCTCAGGGAAGCAGGGAACATCCTGGGTGCAATCGGGTATGAAGTCGAGCATATCGACTGCGACTATCCCGAACTGCAGGCAGACGACCTTGAGACAATCTCAGCCTACGGCGCACAGTGGTGTGCCCAAAAACTGGACAAGCCTGTAATGGTAGATGACAGCGGTATATTCATCGAAGCCCTGAACGGCTTTCCCGGCCCCTATTCCAGGTACGTGGAGGATCACCTGGGCAACCGGAACGTCCTGAAACTTATGGAAGAAGTGGACAACCGCAAAGCTGTGTTCAGGACAGTGGTCGGATACTGTGAGCCCGGCGGCGAGCCTCACACATTCACAGGCGAAGTAGAGGGAACCATAGCCTTTGACGAGCGGGGTATGAATGGGTTTGGCTACGACCCCATATTCCTGTACAATGACCGCACCTTCGGTCAACTAAAAGACAATGAAAAGAACCGGATATCTCACAGGGGTAATGCCATGCGAAAGTTTGCCGGGTGGCTACAGGAAAAATAGAATACAGTTCAGGGCCACAATCCAAACCGGTAATTTAACACAAGTAACAGAATACCGATCAACACCCCACCGATCATGATAATTTTCGGGTCCATGTGGTAGGTGGTCTCATCGACCTCATAATAACGCATAAGGCCAGCCGATGACATCAGTCCGCTCTGTGACTCTTTCTTTTTACCCACTGTTATTCATCCTCCAATTCTATTATTTACCGTAATTTGTCCTTATTGCTTATCAAGGTATCCTAAGAACAATATTATATCAATGCCTTAAGCAGGTCAAAGTCATGGACCATGCCCTTAAGTTTATTGTTGGCAGAGATCACCGGCATCTGGTCTATATTATTACGCTTCATCTTCCTGGCCGTTTCGCTGATAGAATTGCTGGGAACAACGGAAATCGGTTCACCTTTTAACTTCACTGCATCCTTTACCGAACAATCCGGCAGTTTGATCCTGGATACGCTGTAATACAAACTCATAGTATCACGCATTGATTCCCATGTCCAGGCATCATCATCCGAACCTGCAGACATATCAGAATGCTCAACAGAATCCTCGATAATGCTCATGTTTATAAGGTCTTTATCACAGACCACACCCAATATCTCTCTTGACTCGTTCACAATAGGTGCGGCTTTGACCTCAGCCATTTCCAAAATCATTCCCATTACAGAAACAGGAGTATTTTCCCATACTACGATAACTTTGCCATCAATAAAGTCCCCTATTGGGTCCGGAATGTTAAAACTGGCAATAGCACCGATAATATCCGCTATAGTGATCAGCCCCACCAGGGTATTACCCTCCACAACCGGAAGTCTCCTGACACCTGATTCGGTTATTACCCTTGAAGCTTGTACAATGGATTTTTCAGCAGTAATAGTAATGGGGTCCCTTTTCATCAGGATTGCAAGCTGTTCCTCTTCCGGGTTCTTTAAAAGATCGGTCCTGGTCACAATGCCGACCAGATCACCGTTCTTGACCACAGGCACACCGGACACATGCTTTTTTTTAAGTATATCCAGTATTTCGTCCCTTGATCCCGGTAGTGTTGCAAAGGCAACATCCCGTACCATGATGTCATCAACTGTTGTAAAATTTGGCATTGATTTAGTTCTCCATTCTGACTGTTGACGATATTTTATTATCTGGGCTTTTCCCCTCTGACGATCATTACAGGCACTTTTGAAGTCCTTGAAACTTTTTCTGCCACGCTGCCCAGCAGGAACCTGTCAAGTCCCCTCTTACCAAGGGTACCCATAACGATCAGGTCCCCAGGAATATTTTCCGATAATTTTACAATCTCTTCTGCCGGATGTCCTTCCACAACAAAGCATTCCACTTCCACATCAGATCTGTTTGCCTCTGCTTTTACTTTTTCGGTTGCTTCGCTGCCTTCTGCCTTCAATAGTTCATACATGTTCTCCCATGCTGCGTCCATGGGTATGGTGGCAAATGCACCGGTATCAACTACATATATGGCAGATATCCTGGCCTTGGAGATCTTGGCAAGCTCAACGGCATATTCAACAGCATTTTCAGAATATTTCGAACCGTCCGTTGCAAGAATTATGTTTTTGAATAATCTACTTTCCATGGATAATTCCTCCATTTCCATTTATTATTGCTTTGATGTCGTCAGGTCTCCCTCTTCTGACAAGGCTGGCAACAGGGTCACTGCTATTAGATAAATTCGGTGACTCATCGTCCATTACCATGATAGTGGCTTGTTTTCCATCCACGATTGAACCTATATCCTCATCAGTCCCAAGTATTTTTGCTCCATTAAGCGTGCACAACTTAAATACCTGTCTGTCATCCAGCCTGTATACCTTAGACAGGAATTCCATTTCAGAGAACATATTGACCGAATTAAGCATAACATTGTCAGTACCAACCCCTACTGTGATTCCCATATCAAGCATCTTTTGTATGGGTGGACGTTGGGGTGAACCTACTCTGGTCACGAAATTCGACCTGGGACATACAACTACAGGAATACAGGCATCAGCTAAGTCTTTAATGTGTGTATCTCCGGCATACGTCATATGCACGATAAAGTCGGGCTTTAGTCCGATAGCTTCAGGAATATCTGACATGTCCTTCTCACCTGCATGTATGGCGAATAATTTACCTGCATCATGTGCAGTGTCCACTGCCTCTTCCAGGATGTGGTAAGGAATGTCATTAACACCACTAAAGCCCAGACCGCTACCAATTCCAAGGAGTTCGCCAAGTTCACCGGGAATTAATCCATCTGGCATTCCCGGCCTGCCCATGACCATACCTGTAATGTTTTTGAAGATGCCCAGGAGTTCTGATAGTATGGATGCACCTTTAATGCCGCCCTCCCTGAAGTCACAGAACATACATGTTCCGCTTAATACCATATCCTCAAGGGTCTTGCCCATGGCATCCTTTAGTACGTTTTCAGGTGTGTTGTTGAGCACCCTGTGCTTAAGGCCATGGGGAGGTTTTACAAGGCTGTCCAGATCAGAGACTGGCGGGTCCTTGAGAACTGCATCGCCAATATGGGTATGAACATTCACAAAACACGGTGCAACCAGCCCGGTCATGTGGGCATCCACCTGGGCGTCGGTTCCCACTTCCTTTATAATATCATCCTTTATACAGAGATATCCTTCAATAGGCTTAAATTCATCACCGTAGAGGATGGTCCCGGATATGATCAACTCTTCAGGCACTGTGGCTATTATGTCTCTTTTCATTGATATTTATTGTGTAATTTACAATTTCTAATTCGTAATTCGTAATGTGGTATATGAAATGAGAAATTTGGCATGTAATATGTAGTGATATTTAGTGAACAAATTGTATTGTGTATGAATTTGACTGATTTTGTTCATACCGATGATGGTAAAATATTTTAATATGCCTGCTTGATAGCGTAAATAATTTCAAGGCCGTATTATCATATCCACGCATTTACAATTGCTATTGACAAGTTCTGGCACAAGGGACTAAATATATATGTATTGAATTCATATAAACAGATTTAAGGCGTGAAATGCTGTGTTAATCAGTATATAACTTACCCCCTTGTTTCAATTGGAAAGATAATTAAAATAGAAGTAGATTGAAATAGATTATATTTATGTAGTTAATGTGTTGTGGTGCTGTGTATTCATTAAGTAATGAAAAATTTGGTTTGTTTCAGGTAAAAACAGTGTTAAACTTGTTAATTGCTATAAATACACACATCCACCTCTGTTTCCACTGAAACGCTTATATACCATGTTGAACACATCTTTACATGTTAACTACGTGAATAACAGTTCACTTCTGGTTCACGATGTAACGGTCAGCAAATTATCGGAGGGGATGGAATACTTCCGAAGCACGGGAACCCGGCCGCTATCTGAGGGGATGGGCGTCTGGATTCCTGTCTAAAAATAACACAGGAACGGACGATGAAGATAAAGCTCGAAATAACCATGGACAATGGTTCGACTGATAATTCCGTGGTTAACGGAAACCCTACACCTGAGTCCATAATGGAACTTGTGAATAAGTTGAAGAGCTTACATGATGCTGCAGTAGCAGCACAATCATCCCAACTTCAGGTTCAACAGGCCCCACAGCCCGCTGTGAACACACCGCCACAAATCCAACCGCAGATCCAATCACAAATTCAACCACAGGTCCAACCACAAATTCAACCACAGGCCCAACCACAAATTCAACCACAAATTCAACCACAAACTCAGCCACAGATTCAACAACAAACTCAGCCACAGATTCAACAACAAACTCAGCCACAGATTCAACAACAAACTCAACCACAGATTCAACAACAAACTCAACCACAGATTCAACAACAAACTCAACCACAGATTCAACAACAAACCCAACCACAGATTCAACAACAAACCCAACCAACTTACACTAAACAATACATCAACCAACCACCCCAACCACAAAATATCGGAGGGACTCGTAATCTACAGATTGCTGAGGAAGAATACAGCAGACTGAAGAACGAGTCCCTTACGATAAAACAACGCCTTGAACTTTTCCTGAATTTCGAATACAAAGGCCAGTGGTTCACATCCCTTGAAGTGAAAAGAGATTACGACAGGGTCTACGGTAATATCAACCTGAGCACTGTCTCCACGTACCTTTCCCGCATGTACAGGGAAAACAAGCTTGAGCGTATGGGAAACCGTAACCAGCGAAAATATCACATAAGGGGAGAGCCTGAACCACAGGAATATTCTTTCGGGGCCGTGCCATCCTTCGGGATTCGCACATAGCAGCTTCGAAGTATTTCCTTATTTCTCTTGCAGTGGTTTATTTCTCTCGTACTGTTTTAGTTCTCTTGCAGTGTTTTAATCAAGTTCACAGCTCTGGCCATTTTCAAGGAACCACATATACTGGTCAAGCATGGACTTGTGTATACGCCGTGTGTACCGTGCCATGACAATAGACACGAACAATGTATTGTCACCGACCGTTATTTCAATATCACTTGATTTGGCACGGGCCATATCCAGGGGCACAAGTACGGGACCGCTGCATGATGTGCAGACCCGAAAGTCACGGTCCTCCCTGTTAATGAAGTCTTTCACCTCATCATCAACAATAAAATTCTGTGCCACTGCCTCACGATAGGATGACAAAATAAACACCAGTTAGATGACCTTCAGAGCAGGGACATGCCTTCAAGCTGTTCCCTTACGATCTCGACTCCCCTATTGCAATCATCAGGGGATTTCCCTCCGGTAACGACCAGTTTTCCTGAACTGAATATCAACACCACGATCTTTGGGGAAGCGATCCTATAGACAAGTCCAGGGAATTGTTCGGGTTCATATTCAATGTTTTCAAAACCAAATCCGATTGCAATTGCATTAAGGTTCAACTTTGCGCCCAGGTCCGCTGATGCCACGATATTCTGAATAGTGATCTCCGGATTTTTATCGACTTTGATACCGAGGGATTCGATCTTATCTGCCAGGTTCTTTATGACAGTTCTCACATCTGCAACGTTCTTTGCGCCTGTACAGACTACTTTCCCTGAAGTGAAAATTAAAAAGGCAGCTTTGGGATCAGTTACCCTATAGACCATGCCAGGAAATTTTTTTTTATTGTACTCTGCACCTTCGAGTGCTGACTCTATTTTAACAAGATCAAAACTATCTGCTAATTTAGTCGATGCAACTACGTTTTGTATATTTATTTCTGATTCTGACATTTTTCATCCCGATATGTTGTATCAATTAATTAAATTGTTTGGATTATAAAGAATAAGTTATTTACTGCGGCATAAACGATAAAACCTGCGGAAATTATCACATATCCCAAAAAAAAGATGCAAACAAAACCCAGCTCATCCATACTGCACCAAACCCCAATCCCACTGCTTGAATAACCACACCCCGTCCACCCGGGAAAATGCAGATGCCATAAAAACAATAATTAAAACATCCTGATATGGTCTTCCTGCACAAACCTTTTCAGTATAAAGACCATTAAAACTCAATATCACCAATACAGGGAATACTATGCTTGAGGACGAATACCAACTTAATTATTTCTTTGAGAACGGATTTGAGAGAAAAACCTGCTCAAAATGCGGCAGTGCCTACTGGACACGGGACCCGGACAGAATAACATGCGGAGACGCACCATGCGACCCGTACTCATTCATAGGCAGCCCGGTCTTCACAAAGCAGTACGACCTCTCACAGATGAGGGAGAAGTTCCTCTCCTTCTTCGAGGAGCACAACCATACAAGGGTGGACAGGTACCCTGTTATTGCCAGGTGGCGAGACGATATCTACCTCACCATTGCAAGTATTGCCGATTTCCAGCCGTTCGTCACCTCTGGAATGGTACCACCTCCAGCCAATCCCCTTACCATCAGCCAGCCGTGCATCCGATTACCTGACCTTGATTCAGTAGGACGCAGCGGCCGCCATCTCACAAACTTCGAGATGATGGCGCATCATGCTTTTAATAATCCACAAAAAGAGATCTACTGGAAGAACGAGACAGTAGAATATTGTGATGCCCTGCTAAATGACCTGGGCACAGACCCCAATGCCGTGACCTATAAAGAAGAACCATGGGCCGGCGGCGGTAATGCCGGGCCCTGTGTAGAAGTGCTGGTGGCCGGGCTTGAGGTAGCCACACTGGTGTTCATGGACCTGCAGCAGAAAAAGGGCGGGGATATCATGATCAAGGGAGACCCATATGTGAAGATGGACAATTACATCGTGGACACGGGTTACGGTCTTGAGAGATTCGTATGGGCCAGCAAGGGTTCCCCCACCATCTATGATGCTGTGTTCCCGGAGGTAGTCAGTGAACTAATGGACCTTGCAGGTGTAGAGCACAGACTGGACGACCCCGAATATGCCAATATCCTGGCCAAAAACGCAAAATTTGCCGGGTTGATGGATATCACAGGACAGGCCAACCTTATGGAATTGCGCAAGAAAGTGGCGGCCGAGATCGGCATTCCGGTTGAAGAACTGCAGGCTATTATGGAACCTGTGGAAAGGGTATACGCCATCGCTGACCACAGCAGGTGTCTGGCATTTATGTTCGGGGATGGTATCATCCCATCCAATGTAAAGGCAGGATACCTGGCACGTCTGGTACTGCGCCGGACCCTGCGGCTTATGGCTGAGGCAGGCATGGATGTACCAATATCAGACATCGTTACCATGCAGATAGACAAGCTGCCCGAGTATCCTGAGTTCGGTGAGCGTCTAAAAACTATTGTAGAGATACTTGACAGAGAGGAAGATAAGTATGCCGATACCCTGGAGCGTGGACGGCGTCTGGTTGCAAAGAGCGCACGACATTATATGGATAAGGGCGAGGAATTCCCGCTAGGTGAGATCATCCAGATGTATGACACCCACGGCATATCTCCTGAGATCACGGCAGATGTGGCAGAAGAGATCGGCCTGAGGATAGATTTGCCAGATACATTCTACTCACTTGTGGCTGAAAGCCACAGCAAAGCAGAGGATAAGGAAGAGGTTGAACAAGTTATTCCCGGTATAGAAAACCTGCCTGATACAGAGAAGTCGTATTATGACCTGCCTGAAGAGCTTGAATTCCAGGCAAAGGTCGTGGCAGTTATTGACGGCAATGTCATACTTGACAGGACCCAGTTCTATCCTGAGGGCGGTGGGCAGCCTCATGACCACGGTATCATCACAAAAGGGAACTCCACCTACCAAGTGGTTGACGTCCGGATAGAACAGGGTGTGATTTTTCATACAATTTTTGAGGACATGATCGACCTGGAACCAGGGGATACTGTGGACGGGGCTGTGGATAGAGAGAGACGGCTGGCATATATGCGCCACCATACTGCCACCCATGTAGTGAATGATGCTGCCAAGAAGGTGCTGGGCAACCATATCTGGCAGACTGGCGCCCAGAAGAGCGCTGAACGGGCACGTCTGGACCTGTCCCATTTCAAACGCATTACCAATGAAGAACTCAAGGAGATCGAACTTATAGCCAACCAGACAGTGATGGCCAACATCCCTGTGGAGATCACCTGGATGGACAGGACCGAGGCCGAGCAGAAGTTCGGGTTCGTACTGTATCAGGGCGGTGTGCCGCCGGGTAAGCAGATTCGGGTGCTCAGGGTGGGGGATGACGTGGAGGCGTGCGGCGGCACCCATGTTAGCAATACCGGGCTTATTGGTCCTATTAAGATACTAAAGACAGAGCGGATACAGGACGGCGTGGAACGACTTGAGTATGCGGCAGGCGAGGCGGCAGTAAAGCGCTGGCAGGAACTGGACGACCTGCTACGGCTGAGCGCCGATGAATTGAAGGTTGCACCTGAACACCTGCCTGAGACCACTGCCAGGTTCTTCAATGAATGGAAGGAGTTCAAGAAGGAGAACGCCAGGCTGAAGGAAGACCTGGCCTCGGCAAGGGTGGATTCGTTGATGTCAGATGCAGTGGACATTGGCGGATTCAGGGTTATAGCCCGTACCCTGCCCGGGGCAGATATCGAAGAGCTGGTAAAGGCGGCAGCTAAGTTCACCAAAGAATCCGATGTAGTTGCACTGCTGGCCAGCGAACTGGGCGGGGCAAAGATCGTAGCGGCAGCCGGTGATAAAGCACTGGAAAATGGTGCAAACTCAGGTGACCTTGTCAGGGAGATGTCGAGGGTCGTGGGCGGAGGCGGCGGCGGCAGGGCTGAACTGGCACAGGGCGGGGGTCCTGATGCGAAAAAGATCGATGAGGCACTGGAGCGCGGGCTGGAAGTGCTAAGGGAAAGCCTGGCGAAATAAAGCCAGTATTACTGCACGAAATCCAATTCTTGTACCTGTATGTAATTTCCATCCTTGCCATAGGCTTGAATCGTTATATTCGGGCATGGTATAATTTCTATGGAGTATACCGTTACTCTAAAATCCCCTCAGGTCAGTCCCTATCAGCAGGCTCCGGTGCTGTGCACTTTTTATAATCGGTAAATGTATATAGGATTGGTGAAAATTTCAGTTGAGTAGGAGTGATATCAATAGAATTAAAAGATAAGATTCTTGATGTGATCGGAGGAGTGAATATATCGGCGTTTGCAACTGTTCAAAGCGAGCAGGATCCTGTTCCCGGGGTTAGGTATTTAGCTACAGTTGGTTTTCCGGACCTTTCGATGATGACAGCTACACATAAAAGCTCTATAAAGATGTCACATATTAAAAATAATCCAAAAGGCTGTATTACAACCTGGAATGGAAAAGACCTTGAAGATATCAATAAGCCTTATGTTGTAATGGATGCCAACATTGAGATACTTGATGATGAAAAATCAAAAAATGAATTCTGAAATCCAATGCTCGGGAATTTCTTTTCAGGGCCGGACGATCCGGAATATGTTATCATGAATCTAAAACCGTATAGTATAGAGTATTATTCAGAAGGAAAAATGGAAAAGTTGACATCGATTGAATAACAAGTGAATCCCTGGTCATCCGTTTAGAAAACTTATTTGCCTTTAGCGACCATTTAGATCTCATGAGAAATATATACCTTGCAGCACCGCTTTTTTCAGAGGCTGAATGCGATTTTAATAGCAGGCTAAGAAATGAGCTGGAAGGAATAGGTATGGGTGTCTTCCTGCCTCAGGAGCACTCAAACGAGATTGATTCCGAACTGGATGCCAGACAGGAGTCCATATTTAGCAAGAACGTGGCAGCCATTGATAAGGCTGATATACTGGTAGCAGTGCTGGACGGTGTGGATGTGGATTCGGGCACGGCGTGGGAGATAGGATATGCCCATGCCCTTGGTAAGCCTGTGTACGGGCTGCGGACAGATTTCAGGACACTTGGGATTGAGGGGGTAGTGAACTTGATGATCGAAAGGTCTGTCGTGCTTTGTACGAGTTTGACTGAGTTGTTGGAGCGGCTGGAATTGGAATGATGATATTATTGTGTAAAATCACAGGAGTGATTTTTTGAGTCTATTCTATTTGATTATAGCAATAATTTTTGAAGTGGCTGGCACTACATGCATGAAATTATCCTATGGTTTCACTAAAGCAGTTCCATCAATATTAATGATCATCTTCTATTTGCTTAGCCTTGGTTCATTGACATTTGCCCTGAAAAAGATCGATGTAAGTGTTGCTTATGCAATATGGGCAGGCATAGGAACTGCACTTATCGTAGCTGTGGGAGTATTGTGGTTCAAGGAACCGGTAACTGCACTGAAAATAATATCACTTGGGCTTATAATAATTGGAGTAATTGGGTTAAATCTTAGTGGTGGAGCACATTAAATGCTTCAGGCATCCCTTCTAAAATCTTGTTATTCTGGCACATATCGTGTATACATATTTTCAGGATTTGTGCCAAAATGGATCAAAATCTGTGTAAATCACTTACACCCCTGGCAACACTCCCGGCATTATCCCTGCTCGGATTAACTTGAATACATAATCTGATAGATCATATACTACGAAAAAATGCAAAAGTATTTTATCATTATGCAATTAACAGACACATAAAGGTGATATAAATTCAGGAATACAAGTTAAAGCGAGGATTCAAGCCTGAAATGGACCGCATAAAAGAAGTATTGCAGGACAGTTTCCAGGTTCCAGTGACTGAAGAGGATGGAAAACTCATCGTCAGTTACGGCGCACTTCAGCGTGTTGAGGCCAGTATTATAGATAAAAAGTTAAGAGTGGATACAATAGCTAACCCGAACGTCCCTGACGAGGAAATACTCGATACAAACAGGAGATTCAGGGAATTCCTGAATAATGCCACCGGCTATACTTCAAAACAGCGGCGCAACATGGCGAAAAAAGAAGTAAGGGAATAATTGTATCATAATTCAGGTGTGAGGATGGAACCCGGACCCCTGGACAAGCTAACAACCCTTGATATCCCAACCACCCTACGAATATGTGCAGGAACAGATGGGTCGGTTACATACCTGCTGGAAGTCATGACAAAGCAGCATGTAGATGTTGTGACCCGGATCCAGGAAGTGGGACAAGCTACCGAAGCAGAGGCAGAACTGCTGGACATCAGGCAAAATGACCCTGTGAACCACAGGGAGGTTGTGCTTGAGGTTTCTGGAAAGTCCTATGTGTTCGCCCGCTCACTTGCCCCTATAGACCTGATACCTCCCGGCATGAAAGCTGACCTGATACGTGCCGACATCCCAATAGGGCGGATATTGAGGAAACACAAGTTAGAGACCAGAAGGGATATCCTCAATATCGGAATGAAAAAGGGGGAGGGAATATTCAATGAGGTCCCAGTGCTTTCCAGAGAATATTATATCATACACGGCGGGCGTGTCTTGATGTGGATAAATGAACAATTCCCTGTAGATGACAGATGGGGACTATAGAATAACTGCCCTCTGTATTAAGGTGTGATTACCCTGGATTTCAGTATATCACTTACCTGGTTGACTATCTCAGGATAATTTCCAAAAGCTACTCCCAGGTCAACAGTACCGACCACATCCACAATTCCTATAGCAGCAATTCCATATCCGTCTTCATTTTTAATAGTGGTCACCACTACAGGTATGCCGGAATAGTCCCCTATCTTGGGGATAGATCTGATGGTTGAGTTGGTCTCAAGTGCCTTTTCCAGAGTAGGTCCGGTATATTTATAGTCCAGTACTTTACCTTTTTCAATCCTCACACCCAGGTTGTTCAGCGTACGCATGGTGATGGGAAGTCCCAACAATTCATGAATTGCCTTTGCAATTGGTACGATCTCCTTACTGGTAGAATCAGCTGTGATTGTTATGCCAAGATATTCCATAATTTTCACTCCGATAATTGATATTATTAATGAAATATATGTGGATCACTATTGAAATACCTTTCCAGGAATGTCGTAAATAGTACAAGCCCAAAACCATATTACGATTTCACCAGACTTTCCTCAAGAAAGTATATATTTTCCTATACGTTGAAAAATCTGGAACGAACAGCTCTAATGCAGCACCTGCTGGTATACTTTAATGGTCTTATCCGAAATATCCTTCCAGTTAAAATCTGAGATTACCTTTTCCCTTCCTTTTTTACCCATTCTGTACCGCTTTTCAGGGTCGTGGTATAACCTGGCGATCGCCTCTGAAAGCCCATGATCACTCCTCGGCTCCACCAGAAGCCCTGTCCTGTTATGGTCTATGATATCAGGCATCCCGCCAGTCCGGATTCCAATACACGGGGTCTCGCATGCCATGGCCTCCAGGAGGACAATACCGAACGGCTCATAGACACTAGGCAGCACGAACACATCGGAAAGGGAATGTAACTTGACGAGTTCGCTCCTGCTAACACGCGGGAGGCAGAGGATATTTTTATCGTTATAAATATCCTGATGGCCGACCATGACAAGCATGATCTCAGGTATCTGACTGGCAAGGTTCTTCACGGCATTGACCAGGTACTTCACACCCTTTTGTGGGTCATCCCTGCCGACGAAAAGCACGACAAACCTGTTATCAAGCTGGTATTTCCTGCGGATATCATCCGCTTTCTGGTGTTTGAAGATCGCAGTATCCACGCCGTTTGGTATGACAGTGATCTTGTTGTAATTGATACCAAAGGTCTGGTTAAGTTCCCTTCGCATATATCCTGATACTGCAATGAACCTGTCCACCTTATCCACTACATTCTGCTCCATAACAACACTCAACCGATCTGGCCTAAGCCTGTTGATCTCGGTACTGTGAGCTGTCATCACCAGGGGTAGTCCTGTGTCATTTTTAGCTTCTGTTGCAGCCAGCTGGATCAATCCTCCATGTGAATGCAGCAGGTCAAGTTCTGCACTGGAAAGATATTCCCCCACCATCCCCCCCACATTGAAATTAGTCATGACCCTTTCAAAATCCTTACTTGAATAGTTCAATGCAGGTACTAAAGGTTTAGATGACCTGTGCACAAACACACTTCCTGCCTTCTGGCCATCCAATCCTTCAACATGTGACGCAATACCAAAGGTCTGGTCAAGTTCCGTTCGCATGTATTTCGATACTGCAGTGAACCTGCCCACCTTATCCACCACATTCTGCCCCCTAACAACGCCCAGCCGGTCTGGTTTGGGCCTGTTAACATCGATATTGTGCGTAGTCACCACTGGAGGCAGTCCTGTGTCATTTTTAGCTTCTGTTGCAGCCAGCTGGACCAATTCTTCTTGTGAATTCAGCAGGTCAAGTTTATTATTATTTAAAAGATGTTTATCCATCATCCCGGCCACATTGAAATTGTTCAATATCCTTTCAAACATATTATAGGAACGGTTCGATACAGGTACTAAAGGTTTAGATGACCTGTGCACAAACACACTTCCTGCTTTCTGGCAGTCCAATCCTTCCACATGTGATGTGAACATATGCACTTGCTGGATACTCTCTGCAAGATGTCTTGCCAGTTCGGTCACATGCACCCCAACTCCTCCAAAAATTTTTGGTGGGAATTCGTACGAGAGAAAACCTACACTCATCTCATCTATTTTTTGCTGTCTTTTTGCCATTTATCTGTCTTCCTGTGCAGAGTTCTACACAATATACTGCTTACTAACGCTCGCAGTTACTAAAGTATATGAAGTAATATACTGTATATAATTGAAAAACCCCTGATTTCAACCACTTAACAATTATCACTCAATAATTAACACATAATATAACACTAATATATGTTAAAGGTTATGATAAAATGCCAAAACCTCTTGTAGTCGGAAATGGGTCCCTGTTAGTGAACCTTGACAGGAACGCAAGCATACGGGACATGTACTTTCCTCATGTGGGAGATGAGAACCACGTTAACGGCCACCACTGCCGGGTAGGAGTGGTGGTCGAAGGGAAAAACCTGGACCTGGTATCCCTGATAGGAGATGACTGGGTCTCCAGGCTTGGTTATAAGAAAGATACATTAGTAACCGACTCCTATTACCGCAACGAACGGCTCGATATTGATCTGAGGTTCAACGAATGCGTGCATCCTTTCGAGAATGTGTTCATTCGCAGGATAGTAATAACCAATACTGACACAGAGGATATCGAGCTAAAGCTGCTTTTCTCCCATGACATTGCACTTTACGAGAACCCGATGGGGGATACAGGAGTGTATGATCCGGCAGTGCAGTCCATAATACATTACCAGCGCTGCCGCTATTTCCTTATCAATGGCTCACCACACTTCGACCAGTATGAAATAGGACCCAAAGGAGAGAACAAATCTGGTATGATACACTCGGCAGAGCTTAATATGAACTCAATCCAGGTAGGGGCAGTGAACAGTTTCGCTAGGTTCTCCAGGCATCTTGCAGCCGGTGAGACAAAAACACTGTATTACTGGATAGCGGCCGGAAAAACATTTTATGATGTCAAGCGGCTTAATGAGCTGGTCCTTGAAAGAACTCCTGAACAAATGATGGCCGAAACCGGGCAGTACTTTCATTCATGGGTGAGCAAAGAAAAATATGACTTTTTTGACCTTCCAGCAAAGGTGGCAGACCTGTTCAAACACAGCCTGCTTATCATACGCTCGCAGATCGACAATGATGGGGCTATCATTGCTGCCAATGATAGTGATATCCTTGAACGGTTCAACATGGATTCATACAGTTATATGTGGCCGCGGGACAGTGCGTTCATTGCCGTGGCGCTGGATATGGCATGTTATTCCGGAATTGTGCATAAATTTTTCCATTACTGTCAGGACCTTATCAGTGAGCATGGATATTTCCTGCAGAAGTACAATCCTACAGGTACACTGGCAAGTGGCTGGATGCCCTGGCTCACTCCTGATGGACAGATACAGCTTCCAATACAGGAAGATAGTACTGCCCTTATAATCGTGTCCCTGTGGAACCACTTTAAGACTACCAGATCTATTGAAATGATCGATCAGCTCTATAATTCTATGGTAAAGCCAGCTGCTGAGTTCATGACAAGGTACCGTGATCCTGCAACCGGGCTTCCAAAACCCAGTTATAACTTATGGGAAGAGCATAGGGCTGTCCATACATATACATCTTCGACCGTATACGCAGGCCTGAAGTGTGCGGCCAGGTTTGCACGGTTGTACGGGGATAATGACCTTGCAGGGAAATACAGCAAGGCTGCCGATGAGATTAAAGCAGGGATAGAGACACATCTGTATGATGAAGAACTGGGGCGGTTCCTGCGTAGCATTGACCCGTGGGATGAGACAGTTGATGCCAGCCTGTATGCCGTTTCACAGTTCAAGGTGCTGCCCCCGGATGATGTGAGGGTGGTCAATACCATGAAGGCTATTGAAGAGAAACTCTCTGTAAAAACGGATATAGGGGGCATTGCCCGGTTCTATGGGGATATATATCAACAAGTGACAGAGTATGACCCTGAGATAATACCAGGCAATCCCTGGTTCATAAGTACTCTCTGGGTAGCCCAGTGGCATATCCAGAAAGCAGAGAGCATTAGCGACCTGGAAAAACCAGAGGAGATCTTGCTATGGGTCACCGAGCGTGCTACCCAGACCGGTATTTTAGCAGAGCAGTTGAATCCTTTTGACGGAAGTCCTTTAAGTGTCAGCCCGCTTACATGGGCTCATGCCACTTTTGTTATTACGGTTCTGGCTTTTGTCGAGAAGGCAAGGTTGCTTGAGAAGGAGTGAAGAAGGGATAAAAGCGGGTAGTGAACTACTTAACAGTAGATAATAAATAGTACTTTAACAATATAGGGATATGGTGAATAACATGTCCCGTCCAAGGACCCAAAGTAACGCTGTATGTCCAAATCCAGACTGCAAGTATTATTTAAATGCAGAAAGTAAAGATATTCGAAAACAGGGCAAGAATTCTGCAGGGCATCAACGATTCGAATGCATGCATTGCAAAACATTCTTTGTTGAGACTTCCAACACTCCGATGTACCGTCGACATATTTCAGAAGAACAGCTAATATTAATTGGCAAACTTCTAGTCGAAAAGATGGGGAATCGAGCCATATCTCGTGTAACTGGTTTAACTCTTGTAACAATCTCAAGAGTTATAGGCGACATAATACTTCATGCAGCTGAGTTCAACGCATTAATGGCTGGTAAAGCAAAGGTAGGGGCGGTTGAACTTGATGAAATGTGGACTTTCGTAAAAAAAAAACAAAAAAATGTGGACGGAGGAACAAAAAACACAGATTTCGAAGGCGATGCATGGATTTACGCAGGAATCAAACGAGATACAAAGTTCATAGTGGGTTTTGCAGTAGGAAAAAGAACTCAGAATACATGTGACACTTTTCTGAAGCGTGTAATGAATGGAATGGAGCAACCAACCTAATCCAATCCAATTGAATTCTATAGTGATGGGAATGATCAGTATTCCAAAGGGTTAGAGAAAATATATGATCCTGCATGCTATCATTACGGACAAATGATTAAAACAAAAAGTGGTGGCAAATTGGTCAATATTAATCGTCAATGGATTGTGGGCGAAGGTACTCTTAATGACATCCAGACGTCACAGATTGAGAATATGAATGGGATTACAAGAGGTTCTCAAAGCATTTTGGTGAGAAAAACCAAATCTTTTGCAAAAAAGATCGATCGAGTCGATATGATGTATGAGTTGTTCCAAGTACATAGGAACTTCATGAAGCAGGATAAAAATAAAACGACTCCATCAATGAAAGAAGATATTCAAGATACTCCTTTGAATTGGGTAGATTTTTTAAAACCACATTATCAGACATAAAGTAGTACACTACTACCAAAATTTTGGATTACCCGATATTTATGGCCAATTAATTCTACAACAGTATTTTTCGTTCTTCATTAATTGGATTCTGTGCCAGGCACAAAGCTATATGTTGTCAAGGTTAGACAGTAAAGCTGAAATGTCAAGAAAATGCTCACTTCGTTCGCATTTTCTAAACCTGCAGGAAAGTATATACTTTCCTATGCGTTCAAAAATCAAGCTTTACCGATAGTCTCACTGGAAAGGATAAATCATGTCACTAAAAAACAGCACCTGCACCGTACTTGAAACCTGTATGGCAGTGAAACCTGGAGAGGTTGTACTTATAATTACAGATACTGCCACGCATCCTTCAATTGCCAGAGCATTGTATGACAGAGCTGTAGAGCTGGGCTGTGACCCCATATTAATGACCATGGAGCCAAGGGAGGTACACGGCAAGGAGCCCCCAAAGGCTGTGGCAGAGGCAATGGCTGCTGCCGACGTGGTACTGGCGCCCACCAACAAGTCCCTGACCCATACCCAGGCTAAGATCAATGCCAAAATAGCTGGCGTACGTATAGCCACCATGCCCGGGATAAGCCTTGAGATGATGGAATCGGGTGGCATTTCTGCCGATTACCTGTCTGTAAAGGATATTGCTTTTGAACTGAAATCCAGGCTCGACAGTGTTAATGAAGTGAGGATAACCACAGACATTGGTACTGATATTGTTTTTAATGTAAAAGGATGTGACTGGATGGTTGACCATGGTATCTGCCATGAACCGGGTTATTCCAGTAACCTGCCTGCCGGTGAAGTATTCGTGGCCCCGAAAAGCGGCAATGGCGTTTTTGTGGTGGATGGTTCCATGAGCGGGATTGGCATCCTAAACTCGCCCCTGACCATTAAGATCGAAGACGGGCAGGCCACTGATATTACGGGTGAATCGTCTGGTAAGCTCATTGAAATGATAGATAGTGTTGGACCACCAGGCCGCAACCTGGCAGAACTGGGTATCGGCATCAATCCGGAGGCACATCTCATCGGCAATGTACTTGAGGATGAGAAAGTGGCTGGCACCGTCCATGTGGCCCTGGGTGATAACAGCGCCTTTGGCGGGGACGTGGTGGCAGGCATACACCTGGATGGTATCATTACCGGACCCACTGTATATCTTGATGGTGAACTCATGCAGCTTCCGATTTGATGTGACAGCCGGGAAATAATTCGTGCTGATATCTGAGCGGACCTTTATGCGTACATATCAGGGATAGTGAATATAGGTATAAACCAGTGGTACATTCCTGTGTATTGATGTGGAAAAAACAAGATTTAGGATTAATATAAATAATTTAAAGTTGATAAGATATACATCAAATGAACGAACAAACAGGGGCAATTACTTATGGTTGAAAAAAGCCTGATAATCAAAAGCGCAGTAAATATCGCCGAAGAGATATCTGCGTCTGCCATAATAATAATGTCAAACGACCTGCCCCTTGAGATTGATACCCATATCCCTGTCATGCTTGCTTCCACATCTGCAATGATGGCGGCCGATCACCTCCTTGAAGCTGGTAATGTGGAAGAAGGAAAAGATTCCACAGGACGGCTCCAGGCCATCTCCGAGACCCTTTATTATAAGGGAATATTGGGGTCAGATCGAATAAGTGATGCTTCAGCTATTGCATTTATTACCAACATACTGACAGCAGACCACGTAGTGGGCATCGTCTCACACGGCAAAACAACCAGTATTGTCGTGCATGACCTGAAGGCCAATCCTGTAGTTAAAGAACTAAGGGCATGCTCGGAGCGGGTCAACCTGAATATCCTGAAATCTGTCCTGATGATCGCCATGGACCTGGGTGCATATGGCAGGGAAGGAAAACCTGTGGGCACTGCTTTTATAATCGGTGACATGGAAGAGGTAATGAAACGTTCCCACCAGCTTGTGTTGAATCCCTTTTTTGGCCATCCTAAAGAAGAACTCAATATCCGCGATCCTGCAAAATGGGAGACTGTTAAGGAGTTTGCCCAGCTGGACGGGATATTTGTCATGGACAGCCACGGATATATCCATGCAGCCGGCCGGTATCTTGATGTCAATGCAAAGGAAGTGGAGATGGTTAAAGGCCTGGGCGGTCGGCACGCTTCAGCCGCAGCCATCACACGGGACACGGAAGCAATAGCAGTCACTACATCTGAGAGCGATGGAATAGTCAGGGTCTACAGGGATGGTATCCAGATAATCGAGATCGATCCCAGGGCCTCAATAGTATCTCGATACAAGTAGGACCCGGTGTCAATATACCATGGTAAACAGAATACTAAAAATTCTACTCCTGATTGCCCTGATAATGATGGCATTCACCTCAAATGGGTGTCTGGGAAGTAAAGAAGCGAAACAAATTGAAATTGACCAGGGTGATTTTTCTGCATATGAATTCAGTGTGCTGGAAGGTAAATTCACAAATTCCTCTACATTTTTTTTGTATACGAACAAGACAGTGAGGGCTATCCACACTGTTGTGGACGCACCAAGACTGGAAGTAGTTTTGCTAAAAGACATTTCAGGTGTCAAGTCTGAAAAGGGACCAGGGATCGATAATCTGGTGATTATTGGCAATACTGGCAGCTCAACGGTCTTTTCAAATGTCAATCAATTTTCAAATGTCTCCCACAATGTATCATATTATGAATCCAGTCGCAATAAAAATATACAGTTCGAATTTGCAGACACCATCAGTGGTTATGTCGCTTACACTTATTCCGTGGAACAAGGCCTGTTCTATCATATCCTTTCCAGGAACGAGACTGTTAACGTGGTGTTGCCCCCAGGTTATGATACAGGCAATATAATCTTTGGTTCTCCAAAACCAAAACCAGACACCAGACAATTAGACGACCAGAACAGGATGTGGCTAATATGGGATAATCCCAATCCAAACCATCAGTTCATCCATGTAAAATATTACAAGTCATCACTACCTACTATAATGGGATTTGTGGGCCTGGTGCTATTGGTTGCGTCTTTGGTCACGACAATATATTTTAAAAATGAGATCCGTAAGTTACGGAAAAAACGGGAAATTATAGATAAAGATAAGGATACTTAATCAGGAGACGTTCGAAACCTGTCTCCCCTACCAACCTTACTTTTTTCACAATACGAGAGGATACATCTGATGGCAACTTCCGTAACTGCAAAATTGCTTTGGGGTCCCACAGAATCTCAAAGGTCACAAGAATTCCTTTTCAACTTCTTCCTGGGTCAGCATCTCAAAAATTGGTGTTTTGCGGGAGTCATCTATCTGTTTTTTTATTTTCTCTGAGAGTTCCATTTTGTCTTCTTCAAAATATGATACTACCCCGCCAAACTCTCTTTTGAGCGATAATATATCTTCATGAATTGTTTCAAGTGTAACGGTCATGCTTAATACACCTTCTGATTTTTCGAACTAAACCTTGATTTGTATATGGATAGCTCAACATATATATTATTTACCTCCAGTCCTAGTTGTTTGTCTTTCACTTTTATGCTTCAAGGCACGCCAGCCCCAACCATGCCACAACTTAAAATCGGCTGCATCCTTGGCAGTTTGACTTATCTTTTCTTTCATGCATCTTTTATCCCGTTAATACATACCAAGAATAGCTAACCTTGAGCCTATCCCCTTCCGGTTCCACACTCCCACGGCCAACCGCCTGAATACGCGTCAACCATTGATAATTCTCGTGACTTGTCTCAAAACGCGGTGTAACATAGAAGTCTAACCCATGGGGAAGCCCTCCAACCATGATTTTCTCAACTTGCTCCTTCGTCATGTCAACGATGCCATTATAATACGTATGGATCAAGGCACCATCTTCGGTCTCAATCACGAGCCGGACGTCTAATTCAAGGCAGTTATCCCCTCGAATGAGTCCCCAATCTGCTCCAAAGGGCTGACATTTCCCCTTAAGCCTCGGACCCTTTACCGTTCCCTCGACTATGGGGAATATCAACCTTACCCCCCAGCTACTGGGACCTATTGGAATTGGTGGCGTTAGATAGGCCACAACCTCGCACAGGTGTTCCAGTTTCATTTTATATTTTGCCATCTTCATCACCTCATTTAATACTTTCTTATCTATAACCCAGTCACGGACCTCGTAATGGAAATTCCTATGCATTAAGGTTGATACTCGTGGGTTTGCATTACTTTGTTTTGCTTACTTTCTGTGATTTCATCTAACGCAGGTCTTATCTGTTGCGAAAGGCCATCAATATATCAGCAGTATCATAATAATGTCGATGCCTGATGATTTTACCGTCTCGAAGAGTAAATACCATTACCCAATCGTGCTCATAGGCACAGCCAGTGGATTTTACCTTTCCACTATTCATCCCTTCCACGATTACTCTGTCATCCTGAGCTGTAAACTGGAATATCTCGAATTTTTTAGGTTGAACATTATCAAGGAGTTCCTTAAAAAACGAAGATACCTCCTCTCGACTATGACGCGGTTTAGCCCACGGCATTTCTTCTTTTATTGACCGGGTGGCTGGTGACTGCCAATCTACATCTTCTGCAATTGTATTGAGCACAGCCGAAAAATCACCCTTCCCAAAAGCCGTAAAATGTTCTTGGATTAGTTGCACATTTTCTTGCTCATTCATCATTTCCCCCCCTTCTGTACTTTTTTCTTGGATTCCACAGCATCACCTTCTGATCTTACAAGACCTGTCATGTCTTACAGTGTCCGTTTTTTTCTTGGTCGCACCAGTATCCCGTTGTTAGTGTCAGTCCATTCAAGGATGTCTCCTGGGATTATATTGTGGGCTTTTCGTATCTTTGAAGGTACTACGGTCTGGTAGCCTTTAGAGACTTTTGTTTCACCAAGCATAATTGATTCACACAGTATTTTTATTTTTCACAATATTTAATGATTGTCTTGAATTGAATAAGGTGGGTGTTAAGCAGGATGGGTAAAAACATTGAAGTAGAATTATTCCTATGCATTGTTAAAACAACTGACAACCATGATAATCACGACAGAATATATGATATCGATAAAGATTGAAAAGTTAGAAGAAGGGGGCTACCTTGCCACCAGTGATTCCATACAGGGGCTAATCGCACAGGGCAGGACCATTGCCGAAACTATGGAAATAGCCCAGGATGTTGCTAAGAAATTAATTGAATCATATATTGACCATAATAACCCGCTTCCTTCTGAGATGAAGAAATCCATTGATCATATCACAAATGTGCAAATCCCTGTAAACGTTGAAACATGACACGGTTACCTTCCATGCCTACAGGAAAGCATATACTTTCCTATACGTTTAAAAAATATTCATAAAAACAAAACGTGGGGGCAGCCCCTTAACCCCAAAAGGGACTTGCCCGCACTAAAACTTCTATCCTTCGCTCACTTAACGAACAGCTCACCCACACCGTCAACGACCACGTCGCCAACATACTTAGTGAACTCCACACCGTCTACGGCCTCGATGCCCTCTTTCTGGTACACAGGCATCATATCCTTGACCGTACCTTTAACGATAATGGTACCCTTGGTCATCTCACTGCCAGGCATGTCAGTATCGCCCTCAATGACGATCTTGCCGCCCTTGTTGGACAGGCCAGGCATAATACCTGCATTGCCCTTAATAACGATCTCGCCGCCGCACATGTGCTCGCCAACAAAATCATTGGCATTTCCGAACACCGTGATCTTGCCGCCGCGCATGCCGCATGCCTCGCCGCGATAGCCAGCACCCACATAGTAGTTTGCATCGCCCTGGACATTGATCTCGCCGCCCGTCATCTCCTGGCCGACCCAGGAATCAGCATTACCTTTAATGGTGATTGTGCCGCCCTTCATCTTGGCGCCGCATCTCATATCCACATCGCCGTTTATCATAATGAGTCCGGCAGTCATTGCCTCACCGATACGCTTTACCCTGTTCACATTGCCGTTGATCTCGATCTTCACGTCATCAGCCGCATCAGCGCTGCCGTCAACCTTGATATCGAACAACTCTGACAAAGGCCGGGGCGCATTACCCTCAAATGCTACAAGTGCGCCGATTTCATCAGTGCTCTTGCCTGCAAAATTGTCGGGTGTTATCGTTTCAGCTTCAACAGATATCTTAAACTGTTCTTTTGGTACTAAAGTAACTGTCTGCATTCTTCAAACCTCCTTTACTGGTACCCCGTCTCAAACACGACCGGATGCTCCACATACTCATCCTCGACCATGTAGTTGGCCATATTCACGGAATAATATTTCTTGAACTTCATCTTCAGGTCTTCCATCATCCGCTCATGTCCATCAGCAGGAGCCGTAGCTTTTACCCAGTAGGTTCTGCCCTTGGGAGTAGCAGTGATCTCACCGTCCTTTACCACAATCTCACCGCCCTTGATAGTATAAGCAGCGTGCCTGAATGCAGCTTCCACCTTATCAAACTCCACAGTGGCATCGGTCTCATCAGGCTTAATATCATAGATGGCAATGTCTGCATCAGCACCTACACCAAGATGTCCTTTGCCCAGTTCGATTATTCCCTGCACCTTAGCATGTGCGGCCCTGGTCTTGATAGCAATATCATACCAGTCCAGTTCCCTGTCAATGCCGGCAATGCTTGTGCGCTCGAAAGTCATCTCAGCAATCTTTGCCATTTCTTTCTCCCGCCTCTTCTGGCTCATCAACATTGTCATGACCATCGGGTAGTTAACATATGGCCCGCCGTTGGGGTGGTCCGTAGTCATCAACACCTTCCATGGGTCTTTGGTCAGCAGCGCCAGTTCAAGTCCAATAGCCCACATGATACCATGGATATAGCTCTGTGGATGGTATTCCAGTGGTGTGACACCTGACGAGTCCTCAAGTTCCACATCGCCGTTTGACCACCTGGCCTTAAGCAGCCTGGCATTGGCATACTGCACCGGACCATCTGCGGTCATTGTGGTAGCACTGCCGAACACCAGCTGGCCCATATCAATGGTTAAAAAGTCGTTTTTGTTCAGGTAATCGGCAATTGGTTCTGACTTTGATTCGAAATCACCCCAGTGGTTACCGCCCCATGCATTGAACTGCACATGGGTTACATGCAGTGACTGACGGTCCCGCTTGGATTTAATGTCCTTGCAGACATCAAAAGTTGCCAGCGTTGTCTCGTAGTTACCAGGCTTACCCAGGTTGTTGCAATGCAGGTGAATGCTGTGGGGAAGGTTCAATTTCTCATTAGCTTCAGCCAGTTGCCTTACTATCTGCCTGGGTGTAACCTCAAAGTTGGGAACAGGGTCATCCAGTCCAGACACGTTCTTGCCGAATCCCCATGCTTCGCCGCCGCCAGGGTTCACGATCTTGATACCCCAGCCACGTGATGCCAGCAATCCCCAGGCCACATATGCCGCCAGCCTGTCCAGATCATCCTCACGGATTGCGTCCATTACCATCCAGTTACTGCCGAACAGGGTTAGGCCGGCTTTATCAATTATGGGTATCTCTTCCAGTTCCTCATGGGTATGCCTTGCTTTCAGGATAGGAACAGCAGCCTCGAAAGCCGTGGTATATCCCATCTCAGCATATCCATATCCCATAGAATACACATTTGGCACAGTATATCCGGTACGAGGCCGGGTCACTTTTGTCCTGGGTTTATTGTTCAGGCGTGAATCATCAGGCCGCATAATACGACCCACATTCACTTTACTGCCAGCGATATGGGTGTGTGCATCCACACCGCCAGGATAGACCAGCCGGCCTCCGGCATCTATGGTCTGGGCACTGCCATTCACGCTGTCTACTATCTTGCCATCCTTAACAGCAATATCCATCAAGTCACCGTTTATGCCATTGATAGGGTCATACACTGTTGCGTTCTTGATTCGCATTTCACTCATGATGAAGCCCCCTTAATCTCTCTTATCTTTGCAATTATCTTGTCCAGCACCTCTTCATCAGACGGGAAGTCCACATCCACCAGTTTGCGCATCCGCAGACTCACAGCATCCATCCTGTATGCTGTACCTTCCAGTTCCACTCCAGATACCTTGGTGGGTATTACGATATTTGCCATCTCAGTGGTTGGGTTGTGGAACGGGTCAACCTGTATTACAGGTACTTTCCCCATCCGGGCAATGGACTGGGCAGGGAAATGAGCTCCTGCATCCCCGGCAATAACGAAGGCTGCATCGATCTCTTCCCGCATCAGCAGGTCATTAGAACAGGTCTCGCCCGGGTTGTAGTATGGAATACCTCTTGACATATCCACTGCATTAACAAAACCTGTCTCCCAGGCGCACACCTGACCGAAACCGGTCACATTATAATGACCGCGCATGGGTAGGATACTGTGCTTGCCATAGGCGTTCAGTTCGGTGATAAGGGACACCGCATTATCGATGTTCTTATACTTACCCCGGCTCTGTGTCAGACCCATACCGAAGTATACCATACCGTACTTTGCACCCTTCATGGCCTCTCCAAGTTCAACTAATTTCTCTTTGGGCACACCGCCTACGCTATCCGGGACCACGTCGGCTTTGTCAGCAACAACGGCCCGCAGGGCAGAAAGAACCAGATAGTCTTCTCCCGGATTCACCTGTACATACTCGTCAGCCATCTCTGCAGTATCGGTCTTTCTCACATCAAAGACCACGACTTTCCTTGATTTGCGGCCCTTGCTAGCGAAAAATCCTTTTGGGAATACCGAATACCTGCTCATGTGCCTGGGATGTGCCTGTACCGGGTTGCAGCCCCAGAATATTACCAGATCGGACCTGTTGGCGAACTGGCCCAGAGTACCGGTAGGTAGTCCCTTCTCGTGGACACCCAGGGCAGACGGCCCGTGACATACACTGGCTGTATTATCTATAATTCCTCCCACCTCTTCGTTGAGCAGGACACCTTTCTTCATCATCTCGCATATGCCTGATGCCCAGCCGTACAACAGTGGGCGCTTGGAATTGGCAAGTATCTTTGCAGACTCATTAATGGCCTCATCATAGGATACTTCCCTGAACTCACCGTTCTTGTCGTCCCGCATCATGGGCGCCTTGATCCTGTCATGGCCCATGATCTTACTTGCGCCTATCTTGCAGGCATGTTTCACATCCACTACCTTATTGTTCTCCACTTCCACTGCCAGATCATCACAGAGACATCCGCAGAATGGACAGAGTACATCTTTGATTATCATATCCTACCTCCCTCATTTTAACCTGGCCATGAGTTCAGGCATGGTCGGTGCTTTTTCATCAGTTGGCTCTACTACTGCAGAAATACCCTTGAATCCAGGCATTCCGCATCCTTTTGTATCCGGGTCTACAACCGCATTGGCCCATGGTCCCATGGGTATGAACACCAAACCATCCGGGTTGCCATCACAAATTGCCATCGGCACTACAACACTTCCGTGATCCGTAGTTACCTTGACATTGTTTCCGGGCTCAACACCTAACGAACTGGCATCTCCTGAGTTCATCTCACAATACGCTGCAGCATCAAAATACGCTTGTGAAGTCTTGTTTTCCAGATTACAACCCTGGTTAACAGTCCTTCCTGAAATGAAAGTTGCATTTAAATTCATTTATTTCCCTCATTTAAACTAAGTTAACGACTCTACCAAAGTCACTTGTCACGTGAAAGTTGACGACTCTACCAAAGTCACTAGCCACGTGTAAGTTGACGACTCTACCATAGTCACTAGTCACATGTAAGTAAACCTTCGACTTTCTTATTTAAAAAGGATGTGATTTTAATTTGCTGGGATGAAGATTAAGAAGTCAGAACATCTCCAGTTCTAATCCCACCTTCTTCTCCAGCGCTTTTTTGTATGCCAAGTCTGCAGTTACCACATCCTGGATGGCAAGACCTGTGGAGTCAAAGACCGTTATATCACTTTCGTCCTCCCTTCCCTGCTTGATGCCACTGACCACCTGGCCCAGTTCAGCATATATCTCGTTCACTGAAAATATGCCTGTCGAGATGGGCACATTCACCTCGCCTGAATGAGTTGCCTGCAAAATGGCATCTACTATTACCTTTGCTTTTTTAAGGATCATTGGATCAAGTTCTTCTTTACCTGCTGCATCCGCCCCGATAGCATTGATATGGGTACCTCCCCTGATCCATTCAGCCTTGACCACCGGACTCTTCACAGGGGTTGTAGTCACAAGGATATCACAATCACATACTTTATGAGCATCTGGTTCTGATTCTATTTCGACTCCCATTTCCTCCTCCATATCTACTTTAAATGCTATAGTAGATTCGCTGGACTTGTCGAATATCTTTACCTTTTTAATATCCCTGACTGCCATAATAGCACGAAGCTGCGTCCTTGCCTGCCTCCCCAGTCCTATCATGCCCACGACCCTTGAATCTTCCCTTGAAAGATACTTTACAGCCACTCCACCGGCAGCACCGGTTCGCAGGTCGGTCAGGCTGGTTCCATCCATCACTGCCAGGGGTGCGCCTGTCTTTGTGGAATTCAATATCATCAAGGCCATGACCGTAGGCAGCCCGATTTTTGGGTTGTCGGGATGTACATTCACCAGTTTGACACCTGCAATATCCATGTCTTCCAGATAACCTGGCATAGTGCGCAGGTCGCCGTTGTGCGCCTTAAAATCCAAGTAAACCTTCGGCGGCATCTGGACCCTGCCCAGACCATGCTCCCGGAATGCATTTTCCACAACATGAAGTACATTGTGTATGTCTATCAACCCATCCATATCCTTGCGGTTCAGCCAGAGTATCGTTACGCCCATATATATTACCCTGAACAGTTATTGTCCGGTACATCTCATAAAAGTTATGATATTTTTGCCTGATTCCCAGAAGGTTAATTGTTCAAAAGGTCAACTGCTTAAAAAATCAATTGTTCACCTTGTATCAAATTGAATCGTTCTACTGTTCCCGGGTTCATTTCAATAATATATTTGACCCTTTTCATCCGTTTGTAACCTGTCCATGGTTTTAGTGTGGCTGTCCCAATAATCTTTTTATCAGAATCCAGGAATATTACATCGATCGGGAAGACCATGAACAACATATGGACCCCAACCGTACCAGCTCTTCTAAGGACAAAAATAAGGGCAAAATCCTCAGGTATGCTCTTATGCAGCATTAATCCCAGCATCTGGCTGAAAATATTTTTCGCATATGAAATCTCACTGGCAATGGGCGTACCATTATATATTAATACCATCAGTATCAACCAATACAAAGGCATTAAATATAATAATGCTGTATCTATCCTAATATGGAGGAACAATTCAAGAAATGAGTTCAGAGATGTGTACCGTTTGCGGTCTTCCCAGAGAGCTTTGTATCTGTGAAGAGGTCGCAAAGGAACAACAGCGAATTATTGTGAAGATAAATAGGCGGAGATATGGAAAAGAGGTGACAGTTATTGAAGGTCTGGATCCATATGAAATTGATCTACATGAACTAATAACTTATCTTAAATCCAAGTTCGCCTGTGGTGGCACTGTGAAGAGCGATGCAATTGAATTGCAGGGAAATCATAAAAACAGAATGAAAGATGTGCTTGTAAAAAGGGGTTTTTCCCCGGAACAGATAAAAGTTTGATTTACACTTTTTATTATAATAGATAGGACGTATTGGATAGTACATCCTTTACGTACTAATTACTATTTTTTACATTTACCGATTCAGGAAATTATATGCATATTGGGAAATATGTACCCCAAAATTCGAGGTGACAATAAAGTGGTACGGATATATATGGATCATGGTGCTACGACCAGACCCGATCCTGAAGTTGTAAATGCAATGCTGCCCTTTTTTAATGAATTATATGGGAATGCATCCAGTCTTCATACTTTCGGGCAGGAGGCAGCGCAGGCATTGATCAGTTCAAGGAAAACGGTCGCTGATTTTCTCGGGGCCGAACCTGAAGAGATCATATTCACATCAGGTGGGACCGAATCAGATAACCTTGCCCTTAAAGGCATAGCCTACCTGAAAAAGAATAAAGGAAAACATATCATAACCTCGGTGATAGAACATCCTGCTATACTCAACACTTGTAAATATCTCGATGATATAGGCTATAAAATAACCTATGTACCTGTAGACGACCAGGGGCTGGTAGACCCTGCCGATGTTGAAGATGCTGTCACTGATAATACAATATTAATTTCGATCATGCATGCCAACAACGAAATTGGCACAATCCAGCCTATTAAGGAGATCAGTGCAATTGCCCATGAGCATGGGGTACTGGTACATACCGATGCAGTCCAGTCCGTTGGCAAGATGCCGGTCAATATGGATGACCTGGGTGTGGATATGCTGTCAATATCTGCCCACAAGATATATGGGCCAAAAGGTGTAGGCGCATTGTATGTACGCAAAGGCACCCGGCTCCTGGGCCTGTCACAAGGCGGTAGCCACGAAATGAAAAAACGTGCCGGTACTGAGAACATCCCTGGTATTGTGGGCATGGCAAAAGCCGTCGAACTGGCAGAACAGAGGTTGGAGGGAGATACAAAATACCTGGAAAACCTTAGGGATACCATAATCAGGAAGATACTGGACTCAATCCCGGAATCATACCTGAACGGTCATCCCACGAAACGTCTGTGTAATAACGTACACGTCAGGTTCAGTTATGTGGAAGGCGAATCCCTGCTCATGATGCTCGACATGAAAGGAGTGGCTGTATCCACAGGTTCTGCCTGCTCATCAAAATCGCTGGAACCTTCACATGTACTTGCGGCTCTGGGTATCATACCAGAAAAGATACACGGAAATCTCAGGATCACACTTGGGCACGAGAATACTATGGATGAAGTGGATTATGTGGTAGAGAACCTAATCGATATCGTGAAAAAACTAAGGGCCATGTCACCCATTGCTCCGAAAGATTAATTATTAAGTTATTAAATTGATAAATAATTTTAATATTAGAGTGGTAAAAATATGTACAGTGGAAAAGTAATGGATCATTTCAGCAATCCCAGGAATGTTGGCGAGATAGAGGATGCTGACGGTGTGGGAGAAGTGGGTAATCCTGTTTGCGGTGATATGATGACCATTTATATCAAGGTCGATAACGGCAAACTGACAAATATTAAATTCAAGACATTTGGCTGCGGTGCGGCTATTGCCACCAGCAGCATGATCACAGAAATGGCTATGGGAATGACCATTGAGCAAGCTCTTGAGATCACCAGGGACAGTGTGGCCGATGCACTGGACGGGCTGCCGCCTGTTAAATTGCACTGCTCAAACCTAGCCGCTGATGGACTACATGCAGCCATTGAAGATTACCTGAAAAAAAAGGAAGCTGGTAATTAAAGGAAAATACCTGCATGGGGCCACCTTGCCGGATGATGGGGTAAAGGGTCTTTCCTGTCATAAGAGTTCTGACTGTAATTAGAGTAAAACCGGCTCATAAGTATCCACTGCCTGAAACCGGGACAAGAAAAGGTGTTATTGTCCCTTTAGTATCCTTCTGGCTGCTATCATACGCTGAAGGACCGTGAGGTGGGATATCACTGCCACCACCAGGACAGCCCAGTGCAATAATCCCGTAAACGCACCCAGGATGATCAATATCATCCGCTCGGCCCGCTCTGCAACCCCGATGTCCAGTACACCAGTCCCGCCAGCCTCTGCCCTTGCTCTTGTATAACTGACAAGCAGTGACCCTGTAAGTGCTAAGCCACCAAGGAACCAGTCATTCTCGACATAAGGTGCTAAGCCACAAAAGAGCCAGTCATTCCCGATATAAGGCGGAAATGCCGCATGCCCTCCCCACATGATACCTAAAAACACGGCAGCATCGGCATATCTATCTGATACCGAATCAAGCAGGCCACCAAACTTAGTGACCCGGCCGTTCTCCCTTGCCACGGCCCCGTCAAGCACATCAAAGAATCCGCCAAGTAGCAGCATCAATCCTGCAATTACCAGATTTCCAGCTGCAAAATATAGTCCGGCAGCAATGCAGAATACCAGGGCCAGGATAGTTACTGCGTTAGGGTTTATCCTGCTGAATATCCTTGCTATGGGTTTTACCCAGTCTGTTAATATATCCTTTTTCCTGTTGAGCAATACACTCCTCCAGGGACTTTCAGGCAATCCTGAACATCGTGCTTTTCCACCGTGTATCTAACCTACCCAGTATTATCTTTGAGGCAGCGAGCAGCAGAATACCAGATCCTGCAATGCAAAGCGTTGCAATACTGTCATTCATTTGGTAATAGAATGATAAAAGTGTTTGTGCTACAAGCGTGGGAACTACGACAGCAGCAAACTGGAATAGAATTTTAGCGTCCAATAGGTAACTGTTGGTGAACAGGCCTGTAAGGTAGGCAACCACCAAGCCTACATAAGTGGATACTGTAAGCATGATGAACCGGCTCATGCAAAACGTGGTGCGCCTGTCCGCAAGCCCGAAGAAGTCTATCCACTTATCCACCCTGCCGTCATCGTCCAGTCCCAGAACGGCAGCCGCAAAGTGCAGGTACTCTTCCACACAAAGGAAGCTGGGCGGGTATTCCAGTTCTGGCACTGTGCCCACCGCGGCCTTTACTGCAATGGGATTGGCAGCGGCATTGATGCCAAGTACGGTGGCAGGGCCAGAGGTGGGCGGGAGCTGGCCGCTCAGCATTTGCAGGGTCGTGGTCTTGCCTGCGCCGTTGGGGCCTATGAAGCCGAAGAACTCGCCCTGCGCTATCCGGAGGTCGAGGTTGTCCACGGCTGTAAGTTTACCGAATTGTTTTATAAGGGCATGTGCCTCTATAGGGTTCAATGTATCACCGGTATGGGTTTAAAATTAGTTCTGGTGGTATATTTAGTTTTTTATGGGATTTAAGGTGTGGGTGTGTAGATTTTTTAGTAGGGGATGAGAATATTTTTATGAGAGTAGGTTATTTTTGGTGTGATGTGTGAAGTTATAAAAATTAATATGGACATTGACGGACTGAGTAGAAAATCGGGAGGAGAAGTATTATTTACAGGCCTTGGTACTTAAATCCGGGGTATGTGACTCGGGAGGATATCACAATAAATATGGAGGTCAGAATGAGCCACGTGGTCAAGTGTTTTGGGGATGGGATCGGATGACTGGCTCACACTCAGGGCTTAACATCCTGTCTTTAATAACTGTAGTTATATTCATGTTTATGTATAACTACCCATCAGCATCCACACCACAAGGGCGGGCGGTGCAGATCGGGAGGGCCACCCTGTAAAGTGAAGACAAAGGGGCGGCAGAAATCAAATCCATAGTCGTCACCCTGTTTCACATTTTAGACTCTCCTGATCCAGGCTACATGAGTCAATAAGGTCGGATGCTACTGTATTGATGGCAACACAATAAAATCATTATACTGACTGAAATGGTCATCAAAAGCAAAAGCCTCAATAATCTCCAATCGTTCCATGACTGCAAAACTTGTGCAATCTGTGAAACTAAAACCTTTATCCAGATACTGGACAAAGATTTCCCATGCCTTCTTTTCATCGTTTGAAGTTACATGAATTAATATTGCTACTTCTTCATTCCACAACTTCTGACCTATTTCGACCGATGTTTTATATCCCAAACGGTTTTTTGTCAGTGTAATTATTTCATCAGCTACATAATTCGTGGTAACTAACGGATGAGTTATAGATTTATATGATGTAGTAGCACTGGCGTGAAAGGAATCTGTTTTATCCAAGAGGGCGTACCATGCGCTTGTATCAACAAATATCTGAGGCATTTAGATCACTTCAATATAAATATTGATCATGCTTTTTGGCCACGTCTGTTAAGCCACTGCTACCTGCACCGATAATTTTTGATAATGCCTTTTTTTGGGATTTTAAAAGTTCTGCTTCATCTTCAGGCATGACCATCAGGTGTACATGTTTATGTTCGGGGAGGTCTACCTTCTGGAGTGGTTTGAATATCCCATCCTCGTAAACAGCAGGTATTGCTTCAGTCATGATAACCATGTAAAAATGTATTTATCCCTAAATAAAGTTACCTTACTTTTCATCATTATTCATTAACTGAAGTTACGATGTATTAATGCATCAGCACCCCTCTGCCCGGGTAGCCATACCCATACAAACACAAAATTATCCGCTCTGAACAGACCACCCAGATTAATCGAAAAGCGCCTGCCAGCCCCCACACTGCAAGGACGGGCGGAGCATATCAGGAGGGGGGCACCCAGGCAGAGGGGAGGCGAGAGGGGGCGACAGCAGAGCCGTTTGAGAGATAGCTATAATTAGAAAGATGAAAATGTAAAATAACTTAGATATTTAACTGATAAGAATTGGAAAAATAAAGGAGTCTATAATATTATGGTTGTGCTGAAAGTTATTCAATCGAGACGAAGTATACGATCGTATGATTCCCGTGATGTGGAAGAGAATAAATTGTTGAGAGTACTTGAATCTGGTAGACTTTCCCCCTCAGCTGGGAACCGCCAGGAACGTAGATTTATAGTAATAAAAGATGCAAACACAAGAAAATTGCTTTCTGAAGCGGCAAGCAACCAGAGATTTGTGGCTGAGGCACCTGTTGTAATTGCAGCTTGTTCAGTTGAAAAGGAATATATAATGAAATGCGGTCAACTGGCTTATCCCATTGATACTGCAATTGCTGTGGATCATATGACTCTTCAAGCTGTTGAGGAAGGACTTGGAACTTGCTGGATCGGTGCATTCGATGAAGAAAATGTCAAAGAATTATTAAATATACCGCATGATATACGTGTAGTTGCTCTTCTACCTCTTGGGTATCCATCAACTATTCCGCAGCCTACACCGCGAAAAAGCCTTGATGAGGTCGTGATGTGGGAGAGATGGAGTTTTTGAAGCTTATCTGGTAATTGGTCTGTGCACTGACTTCAAAATTATGCCACTCACATATCCAAACACGAATACCTGCTCTGAAAATCCCGCCACTAACCCGCATGCAATAGCGCCTTTCAGCCCCCATACCACAAGAACAGGCGGAGCATATCAGGAGGGGGCACCCGGGCAGAGGGGAGGCGAGAGGGGGCGGCAGCAGAGCCGAAGAATAGAGGGGAGCTGGAATCAGTTCTATAATAACCGCAGAGTTCGCTGAGGTACGCAGAGATGGCGAAAAATGCTCTACGCATCCGGTCATCGCCGGTTCAAAGTTCAAACAAATCCACAAGGTTGGCTGCCACCTGCCGCCCTGACAGGCTGCGGTGGCAGGAGTAATGGTAGTGGCAGTCATATATCTCTTTTATTATATATTTTAACAACCTCCAGCAGCGAACAAACAAAACTTCCATTCCACACCCCCGAACT